>Ga0129299_1000202_pt1 | contig 35692 bp, 26 predicted proteins | sample ConPoolayeCmetaG_FD_94477 | JGI IMG/M metagenome (GOLD analysis project Ga0129299, IMG submission 94477) | Hot spring microbial mat communities from California, USA to study Microbial Dark Matter (Phase II) - Cone Pool mat layer C metaG ...
AGAGAAGGGGGCAGGGGATGAGTGGGGAAAAGTAGGAAACTGAGAGTTACACATTAGGTACGACAATGTGTTCGCATGGTGCGAACGGTAGGCTGAGAGGCATTCTGTTGGAGGTAATGACGAGTGATTCCACAACCGATTGATACCATTCCGTTATTTCAGCGGCTCACCGTCGAGGAACGCCAAATGGTGACGGCGCTTCTTCGGCGTCGTCAAGTGGCACCCGGCGAAGCCATCACCAGCGAAGGTCAGCCGAGCGACGCGCTCTTTGTCATCGAGACGGGATGGGTCAAACTGGAAGGTAAAAACATTGACCAGGCGGTCACGCTGGCGAATCTGGGAACGGGCAGTCTGGTGGGCGAGTCCGATGTGCTGCTCAAGCGACCTTACTCGATGACAGCACGTGTGGCAGGTACAACGCCCGCGCAACTGCTCGTTCTCGCGCGTAGCGATCTCGAAGAACTGATTCGCCAGTGCCCCAGCATCGGCTTAAAGTTCAGCGCGAATCTGGGCTTGCGCATTCCCTTTCTCGAACAATATCTGGTGCAACAGCGCTTGCGTCACGTCGAACTGTTCAGCGCGCTGAGTGATGACGATTTGCGCGCCCTCGCGCAGCAACTCGAATTTCGCAGCCTCGCGCGCAGCGAGTTGATTATCGAGCCGGGGACGCCGGGCACAGCGGCATTCATCATCGAAGAGGGACGCGTCCGCATCATCGCGCAGGCGAGTGACGGACAAACCTTTGAAGAACTGGACGCGGGCGCGATCTTTGGACACACGGCCCTCTGCACCGGCAAGCCCTACGCGTTGACGGCGCGCGCGGTCACGGCGGTGACCTTGTGGGTCTTGACGCGCGACGCCTATCAGGACCTCATCAAACGTCGCCCGGCCATCAAACTCGCCTTTAGCCGCGCGCTGGCGGAACCGTTGAGTATCAGCGATCAAGCCGAAGCCGTCGAACGAATGCGCGCGCTGCCGCTCTTTGCCGATATGCCGACCGACGCGTTGCACGCGCTTGCCGCGCGGCTGGTCTTGCGCCAATTCCCTACCGATGAAGCGATCTATACCGAAGGCACAGCGGGCGACGCGATGTACATCGTCGAAGCCGGCGAGGTGCGTTTGATGGATAGCGCGTTCGCCGATGCGCATCTCCTCGAACGCGTACGCCCCGGCGAGACCTTTGGCGAGATGGCGCTGTTGACCGGGCGCACGCGCGCGGAATGTGCCCGCGCCGCGACCGATGTGACGTTGTGGGTGCTCTACAAAAGCGACTTTGACGATGTGATGGTGCAATACCCCGAAGTGAGTCTCGCGCTCAGTCGCACCCTCACGGAACGCTTGAGCACGCGCGAGAGCGATTTTGTGTTGCGCCATCTGCGCCGCATCAAACTCTTTTCCAATCTGGCTTCCAGCGAACTCAAGCAGATTGCGACCAAAGTGCGTGGCGTCCGTTTTCGCCCCGGCGAAATCATCTGCTTTGCCGGTCAACCTGCCCACACGTTCTTTATGATCGAAAACGGCGAAGTCAAACGGATGGCGACCGGCCCGCACGGTGAACCAGTGATGCTCGGCATCCTCGATGCGGGTGATTCGTTCGGCGAACAAGAAATTGTGCAGGGCATTCCGTATCAAGCCACCGCGCAGGCATTGAGCGAAGTGGAGATCTGGACCATCTCCCGAAACGATTTTCAACAGATGCTGGAAGCGTTCCCTGCCTTGACGCTGACGATTACGCGGATGATGGCGGATCGGCTGGCGCGTGCGCAACAGACCGCTGCCGGCACGCGCCTGCAACCACCCGGCGCCACGCCACGCGCACCGAGCGCGCCGCCGCGTCGGATTCAGACACCTCCTTCCGGCGCGCGCCCGATTCGCCCGATGGGGCATACGCGAACACCCTCGCCCTCCCAGCGCACCTATGCCAGCGCGGCGCCGGTGAGTGGCACTCCGCACCTCTCGGCGGAACACAGACCCCCAACGAGTACGCTGGGAGTGGCGCGGCAACATAGCGCGCCGCCGCTGCAAACGCCCGCGCATAGTGCGCCGCGCGCTACGCCGCGTGCCACACCGTCGTTTTCAGCACGCACGCATAGCCCCATCGCCTCGCCAACGCGGAGAGGCGGTCCGAGTTTCTGGACAGAAGCAGGTATGTTGGTGAGTGGCTTGTCGCTCGCGGGTAAATTGCGTGCGGTCACTCTGCTCGCTCTGATGTTCTGGTTTATGGTCGTGGTGGGTCCGTTTACCACGATTAGCGCGGTCAGTTCTGCGGTGGGCGGCTTGCAATTGGCAGATTCCGCTTCGGTGAATACGGGACAGGAGAAAACCGTTGCTACCCCGCGCGAGGACAGTGGAATCGCCAAAGTGGCGTTTGCCGTTCCGACGAACACGCCGGTGCCCACGCGCACACCCGCGCCCACATTTACACCGCGACCACAGCCGACGCTTGTGCGCGTGGTGCCCACGCGCACACCTGTGCCACCGCCCCCCGCGGCGCCAGCAGCAGCGCCCACCTTACCACCACCAGAAGTTGACCCGCGACTGGTGCCAGGGAGCGGCAAGGATTTGCCACACGTCAATAATTTCAGAATCATCCCTGCTACGGTGGCACGCGGACAAAAATTCTGGCGCCTGACCAAAGTCGTTTTTGAAGACGTGGCTGAATCGGGCAACAGTCACACGATCTTTGTGATGCTGCGCGACGAAAATGGCAAGCGCATTGACGCCAAAATCAAATGGTGGGGCGAATTCACCGGTGATCTGCCCGACGATCCGCAGAAATCGCCAGACGATGTGTGTCAGTGCAATTACGCGCTGTTTATGTACGGCGATGCCTACGGCGTGATGGTGGCGGATCAATACCCAAGCGACAAAGCCACCGGGATGATTATGCCGATGAAACGCCACGTGAACTATCGCCTCTACTTTCAACTGACGACGATGCCGTAGTAATTACCAGCCCTGCTATCCATTGCGACAAGCCCCACCCCCTTGCCCCCTCCCCACGCCGCAGAGCGGCGTGGGGAGGGGGCATCAGAGGGTAGGGGTGAGGGCGGGCGGCTTCGCCGCCCGCCCTCACCCCACTCCCATTTCCACCTACTCTTTGCGAGGAGAGCAGGAGGCAGGGGAATGAGTAGGGTTGTTCCGTAGAGACGAAAGATTTTTTTCGCCCGTACAACGACGGCGAAATTCAGGCTCCGCCATCGGCGGGCGTGAGCCGTCAGTCTCTAACCGACAGCGAGCGATGCCAGTGGGTAGTTATGCCATAGAAGACAAGACCCGAAGGATGCACTCCTTCGGGTCTTTGTTTTATACAACGATGCTCACCAACCGCCTGGGTACGTAGATGATCTTGGAGGGTGCTTTGCCGCCCAGATGTCTTTGCACGTGCGGCGATTGGAGCGCGGCGTCTTTTACCGCTGCTTCGCTAATGTCCACCGGCACCTGCAACCGATCGCGCACTTTGCCGTTCACCTGCACCGGCAGCGTGATGATTTCGTCGGCGGCGAGTTGCTCATCGTACTCCAGCCATTTTTGTTGATGAATCGAGTAGGGGCGTTCTTTGCGTGCCCAGATTTCTTCTGCCATAAACGGCGCGATCGGCGCGAGCAGAATCAGCAGCGCATCGCGCGCCTCGTCGAACGCCGCCGCGCTCACACTCTGGGTCTGTGCATCGTAGAGCGCGTTGGTAAACTCCATCAGCGTTGAGATGACCGTATTGAAGCGAAAGTTCTCCAGATCGGACGAGACTTTTTTGATGGTCTTGTGCATCTTGCGCCGCAACTCGCGGTCGGCGGCTTCGGTAGAGGCATCGGCAGGTGGCTGCGGCGCGGGCGCGAGCAGAATGTCCCACACGCGGCGCAACCAGCGATACGTGCCACCTAGCCCTTGTGTGCTCCACGGCGTCGTCTGCTCAAAGTCGCTGATGAACATTTCGTACGCGCGCAGCGCATCGCCACCATACTCGGCAACGACTTCATCCGGCGTGACGACGTTGCCTTTGCTCTTGGACATTTTTTCCTTGCCATCGGGCGCGAGAATCATCCCTTGATTGCGCAGCCGCTGGAACGGCTCGACGAAGGAGACATAGCCCAGATCGTAGAGCACTTTGGTCCAAAAGCGCGCATAGAGCAAATGCATCACGGCGTGTTCCGCGCCGCCCACATACCAATCCACCGGCAGCCAATAGTCCACCTGCTTTTTGTCGAACGGGGCTTGATCGTTGTGCGGGTCCACAAAGCGCAAAAAGTACCACGAGGAACACGCGAACGTGCCCATCGTATCGGTTTCGCGTCGCCCCGGTGTACCATCGGGCAAGGTGATATTGACAAACTCAGGAATCGCGGCGAGCGGCGATTCACCGGTCGCGGTCGGTTCGTACGATTCCACGTCGGGGAGCAGGACAGGCAAAGCGTTTTCCTCCACCGGCACTTCGCCGTGTTCGGTGTGAATAATGGGAATGGGCGAACCCCAGTAGCGTTGTCGGCTGATGCCCCAATCCCGCAGTTTGTAGTTGACGCGCGCTTTGCCTTTGCCGGTCTCTTCCAACCACTTTGTCACTTGTTTCACCGCCACATCCCCCGGCGTGCCGGTGAATTGTTGCGAGTTGATCATCGTACCGTACTCGGCATGGAAGAGCGCGTCGCGATAAAACTCGACGGCGTACAGCATTTCCATCACCGTCCGTTTGTCGCGCACATTCGGTTCAAGTGCGTGGCAGCGCGCCAGAATTTTCTTTTCGCTTTCGCTGCCGCCCAACGTTTCGATGTCGCCCTTGCCGAAGATGAACAGCCAGCGCGCGCCAACGATTTCATTCCACTTGCCCGGCACCACGAACTCTTGCGCCAACTCGATGTACCGCTCCATCTTGGCGGGCGGAATCGTGATGTACAGCGATCCCTGTTTTTCTCCGAAGGGAATGTTCTCGGCGCGTAAGGCATCGGCGAATCCATCGCGCATCGTGCCACCCAGCGCGAACGATTTGGCCAGACCGTCTGTCCGCTCGATGACCGGCAGAATCGGCAAGCCGTGCTGGAGCGCGAACGCGAAATCGCGCTCATCGTGCGCGGGCACCGCCATAATCGCGCCGGTGCCATAACCCATCAACACGTAATCCGCAATCCAGATGGGGATGCGTTCGTTGTTGACCGGGTTGATGGCGTACGCGCCGATGAACACGCCGCTCTTGTCTTTTTCGATGGCAGTGCGATCCGCTTCGGTTTTGCGCAGCGTTTCCTTCACGTACGCGTCCACCGCGGCTTTGTGTTCCGGCGGGGTTAACTTTTCGACGAGTGGATGTTCTGGCGCCAGCACCATAAACGTCGCGCCCCACAACGTGTCGGGACGCGTGGTGAAGACGGTGATCGCGTTTTCAGTGTTCAGTGTTCGATGTTCAGTGTTCAGTGTTTGTTGCTCACTGAATACTGAATACTGCTCACTGAACACTGGAAAATAGACCTCTGCGCCTTCGCTCCGTCCAATCCAGTTGCGTTGCATCAACTTGATGTGTTCGGGCCAATCAATCAAGTCGAGATCCGCGAGCAAGCGATCGGCGTATGCGGTGATGCGAAAGAACCACTGGTTCAACAAACGTTTCTCGACGACGGTTCCGCTGCGCCAGCATTTGCCCTCTTTGACCTCTTCGTTGGCGATGACGGTTTTGCAATCGGGACACCAGTTGACCCAGGCGGGTTTGCGATAGGCAAGCCGAAAATTCGCGAGGTACTCGCGGCGCGCTTTGATGTCCATCGCATTCCACGCGTTGGCGGTGAGCGGTGGCGCATCGGGCAAGTCGCGCGTCCCTTTTTCCGCGAGTTCGGCTTCCAGATCTGCGATTGGTCGCGCGCGCTGGACGCGCGCATCGTACCACGATTTGTACAGTTGCAGAAAAATCCATTGCGTCCAGCGATAGTACCTGGGATCGGAAGAATTGATTTCGCGACTCCAGTCGTACGAGATGCCGATGAGACCGAATTGGCGTTTATAGTTTGCTGCGTACTGTGCGATGAGTTTAGCAGGGTTGGTTTTCATTTTGATGGCGGCATTTTCCGCCGGCAGACCGAACGCGTCCCAGCCCATCGGGTGCAAGACGTTATAACCCTTCATTCGGTAATAGCGACTGAGCGCGTCGGTGGGCACATAGTTGCGACAATGCCCCACGCTCAATCCATCGCCCGACGGGTACGGATAAAAATCGAGGATGTACATTTTGGGCCGTTCGTCAGCGGGCGCGGTTTTGTACAATTCATCTGCCTGCCACTTGGCGTACCACTTGGCTTCAAACTCCTGCGGAACGTATTTCTCCGATGTCGAAAAAGGTCCCGGCGGAGATTGGGTGATTGGGTGAATAGGTGATTGGGAGACGGTACGCCGCGTGGTTTTTTTGCTCGCGGTTTTTGTGCTTTTCCTCGCGGTCTTTGCTTTCGTCACCGTTCTGGCTCTGGAAACTTTTTTGACTGGATTCTTTTTGGCTGGCATATCATCACTCCTTTAAAAATCCGTTTGTCCACGAAGGTCACGAAGGGACACGAAGAAAAAAATCTTTGTGTCTCTTCGTGTTCTTGGTGGATATTTTCATCCATCGTGGCGGGCGCATGCGTCCATGCCCAACTCCTCCTTTAAAAATTCCATGACGATTCGATTCCACACGTGTGAATGGGTCTCTTGCGACCAGGGCCGATTCTCTGGATTCGCGTCGGCATCACGTTCCGCGCGTGTCAGGAGGCACAAGCGCGCGTGGGGTAACGCCCGGCCGAGTGAGCACGCGCGACCGGGATAACGACATCTTCCTCGTCCCACGTGATGAGTGTGGGAATCGGGTACGCGCGCAAAACCTCCAGACTCGACGCGTCCGTAGAACTGTCCACCAGCACCAGTTTACGCACGCGCGACGGCACGCGCGCGGCGATGCGTTGCGCAATCGCGCCGCCCCACGACAAACCGATAAGCGTGACACGTTCGATTTTTTCTGCGTCGAGCTCCATCAACAAACAAAAAACCTCCGTCACAGGGACGAAGGTTTGACTCCGCGGTACCACCCGTGTTAGTGCAATCGTTGCATCGTGCCATCGTTGGATTGTTGGATAGTTGACAAGCTCATTGCGCGCGAACAAACCAAGGCACTGGTGTTGCACTCACTCTAGCGCGTAACGCGCGCAAGGCGGCGATGGCTAGGTGATTCACCATCGCGGCTCCCGGGCGAGTTCGATCTGGTGAGGCGCTCCGCGAGGGCGCCGGTGTTGGGCTTGCACCCTTTCTTTCCCAACTCGCTGCGCGGATGATCTACTACTCCCGTTCAACGCCGTTAGCAATTTTCAATTTTCACGATCGCCAATCGGCAATCTAAAATCGAAAATGAACAGTGGAGCTGATGGGATTCGAACCCACTACCTCTTCAATGCCATTGAAGCGCTCTCCCAATTGAGCTACAGCCCCATCGTTCTGATCAGTGGAGCCGAAGGGACTCGAACCCTCTACCTCTTCAGTGCGATTGAAGCGCTCTCCCAGCTGAGCTACGGCCCCCTGTGTTTGACAAAATGAGTATATGCGATTGCAGGGGGATTGTCAAATTGAACAGTCATTGCAAGAACCTTTAACATTTTCGATAATTTGACTTTTCTGCTTTCTCATGTTAGCATCGGGTTGCAACCCTGCGGTGTTTGTGATGCGTTTCTGGTGTTTGAGCCAACACTCGTACATCGGGAGACGGTTCTGCGGAGAGCGCGCCCACTCCTTCGGGAGACCGGACCACTCGAAGAGTAGTCTCCCACCTGCGCAAGCGGGTTCACAACTCTGAACGCACACGGCACAGCGGGGCTTGCGTTTTTTTCTGCGCTTTTTGGGTATCTACGCATTGAGCGTCTCTATTGTGCCGTCAAGTTGAACAGAAAACAGTGCAACACCCCTGGAAAAAAGTTTGTGAGCGTTGAAGGTATATCCCAGGGCACGCCTCACGACTGAAAACCACGCGCTAGGGTTCGCGCCATTCGCGAACGAAAGAGGGCTGTAGACGTTTCTGCCCAACGGTAAGGCGTGGAGCGAGTCACCCTAGTAGGGGAATACGATGTTGACTGGTATCTCCCACCTCTTTTCACCGACACTCAAATTGTGTCTCTCCCTAATATTCTGGTGTGCTGGAATAGTATGGCTTGTTACGGCATGCACTATGCAGACAGGGCCGCGCGTGGCACAGGTGCCCACGCCTCCTACGCTTTCAACACCGCATCAGGTTGTCCACGTCGCTGCAGAGACTCCCACTGCCTCGCGCGTTTTACCGACAACGACCGTTACCTTGTCTCTGGGTCAGACTGTTGAGCCCACGCCACCATCAATCTCCACCGCTACCCCCACGCCCACGCCTGTCGCCGTCTCTACGTTTCAGCATTATGTGACCCAGTTGGCAGACCTGTCGCGGTTGCCGATCATGGAAAATACCATCACCACCCAATTCACCAGTCGCAACTGGGTAGCGCTGGAGCACTATTTCGATTGGTTCATTGATGATGGCAATTTTACTGGACCTCACTATGGTTACATTGACGAGAGTGGTACCCTTCGATCTTACCGTATCGTGCCGGGATTCGATGGTCAACCCGAATATGAGATTGTTCCCCGCACGCCGGGACCGGGCGTGATTACGCGCATCTGGTTTGCCCATCAGCAGCATCAGAGCATCAACAATCCGACCGATATGTCGCATGACCCCGAATGGTTCAACTGGGGCAACTTGGGGCAGGTGGGTAACATACGTTTTTACTTTGATGACGAGCCACAGCCACGCCTCGATTTTAACATCAAAAATTTGTTCGTGGGCAGATATCCTTTTCCCGCCCCCCTTGCGGCGTTTTATGCCTCCGCCAACGGTGGCAATATCAACTATGTGCCGATTCCATTCCAGAACTCTATTCGTGTGACCACCACGGGACGACCACGAATGATGCAAATTCAGGTGAAACGTCTGGTCGCCAATTCCGTTGCTTCGCTCGTCAGTAATATGACGCGTTACCACCAAGCGAGTACCTTTCGCTCATTTTCACCGCGACTTGCACCAGAGGAGCAAGCCGCGCTCGAACAGGTGGTGCAGGCATGGCAAACGTGCACGCCGCTGGGCCTCCCTCCATTCAGGTCATTCGATTTTCATATTCCAAGCAACAAATCTGTTGAACTGGTGCTCGACAAGCCCGGCACTATTGCAGGCTTGCGCGTGCGCGTTCCGCGCGGGATGGAAGATTCGGTGTGGATGAAAGTGTTCTGGGATGATCAAGTTCATCCCAGTATGTCGGCGCCCTTGCGCGCGATGTTCAGTACCGATAGAAAACTTTTGCCGTACCGTGCCTTGCCGGTGGGATTTCTGGATAGTTTGACTGAACATCTTTTTTACATTTATTTTCCAATGCCCTTTCAATCGGCGCGCCTCGTGTTTCTGAACGATCGCGCCGAGACCCTGCCGCTGACGGTGGAACTGGCATTGCGCGAGACCCTGCCGGGCACCGAAAACGCGCGCCTGCACGTTTTATATCACACCGCTCGAATGCTCGCGCGCGAAGATGATGCCGATAACTATGTCGCGGTAGATGTACAGGGTCAGGGAAAATACCTGGGGATAATCTTGAACGCGTGGGAACTGGATCGGCGCGCGCTCAACGGTCCGCTGGATGAACACTGGCGCTTTCCATACCTCGAATCGAATGTGGATGTGTGGATAGACGATCGGCTTGCACTTCCCGGCACAGGCATCGAGGACGATTTCAATGCAAGTTATTATTACGTCTTTGCTGGATACGAAGGCTACAATACCAAATATTGCCTATCGGGCTTGACCTTGATGGACTATCAACGTCTAAATCAGGAACCCTCATCGCAATATCGCTTTTACCTCAACGATGCGCCGGAATTTTTCAAGCGTCTGCGCGTCGAAGTGCAACACGGCAACAAGGGGAATAATCTCTCCATCACCTATTCATCTACCGTCTTCTGGTATCAGTGGCGATGATTTCCGATGAAGGATACGAGACAAAACATCCAGACCGCGCGCGGACGGTGTGGCGACGGTATGGTGCGCGCCTTGCGCTGAGTGTGCTGCTGCTGGTTATGACGGTGGTGGCGGTGCTGTACCTGCGCGTGGATACGCGCGCGCGTGAGGATCACGCGCGCCCCGCCGATGCGATTATCGTCCTGGGAGCGGCGGTGTGGGCAAACGAGCGACCTTCCCCCGCGCTGAACGCGCGTATGCAACACGCGATTACCCTGTATCGTCAAGGGTTAGCACCCTATTTGATTTTGTGTGGTGGAGTCGGCAAGAATCCACCCAGCGAAGCCGAAGTGATGCGTCGTCTGGCAGTCAGCGCAGGAATTCCTGCCGAGGCGCTGGTGCTGGAGGAACGTTCGCGTTCGACGGAGGAAAGCCTGAGCAATGCCAGAGCGCTGATGGCGGCGCGTGGCTGGCAGACGGCGATCATCGTGAGTGATCCGTTTCACCTGTACCGCGCCGAACTTATCGCGCGCCATTTGGGTCTCGAAGCGTACGGTTCGGGCGCACATTCCAGTCCGACCTACGCGCATACCCTCTTGCGTATGCGCTATACGATACGCGAAGCATTCGCGCTGGTGTGGTACTATGCCACACGCCTTGTCGAACTCGACTGGTTGTACAGGATGTTGAAAGGAAAAATTTGAGCACGGACGAATGACGAAGGACGAGTTGCCCTGAACCCTTTCGTCGTTCGACTGTCCTCCTCCGTCTTTCGTCCTCAGGAGGAACTTATGGATCGCGGAATTCCCTCGGCAGCGAACGAAGACATCGAACTGTATATGCGGACGTACTATTCGTTGCTGCGGTCCAGTGGTGAAATTGAAATCAAAGCCCTCATCGAGACGCACACCCAGATGAACTCGTCGTTGCATCTCAAAGCGCGCAGTGAAGAGCCGGATGTGGCAGCCTTTATCTACTCCACCTTGCGCCTGCCCGATTGTATGCCCCGCGTGCGTCGCGTGCTTTTGGGACAGTCTGATGAAGTCTTCGACAAAGCGGGCTATACCGATGTGGAGTACTGGCAGCCAGTCAGCGCGGCAGGACGTCGCCGAAAAATGTTTTTTGATGGCAAAGAAACCCTCGCCGCGTTTATCGCCAGTGCGTCGGACATTGACGATTTGATTCCTATCCTCACGGCGTATGAAATCGAATGGAACAAGATTCACGATTTGATTGTTCAGGCAGGAGGGTTGCAGCACTGGCGCGAAGATGTGCCGTTGAATGCTCCGGCGCGCGCCGAACTGGCGCGCATCTTGTTCCTGACCCCGGCTGACCTGACCACGCTAGAAAATATCTGGGGCCATACTCTGTTGGCGCGCCTCAAAACGATCGGCACGATGAAGAAACACTTTGCGCTCCGCTTGCTGGCGGGCTCGCTCCTTGATTATCGCAAAGCCACGCGGCATTGGTGGAACAACATCGCGCGCCGCGCGGGACATTTGCTTGAAGGTCGCCCCATCTATTTTGTCTCCAGCAATACGCATAGTTTAGCCAACCTAATTTCGGGTTACGCTCAGGCGCACGAGGCGGAACTGATTCACTACATCCACGCACGGCGCCACGAGAACTTGATGCGCGAGTACGAGGCAATTCAAGCCGAACAAGTCAAGAGTAGTAAGGAAAACTTTTTGTACTACACCCTGAAAAAATATTGTGCCGATCCCGAAAACGCCGCCGCCGTTGCCGAGAAAAAACAGGCGGAGCAGGAAGCCGGGTTGACGCACATTTCGAGCGAACGCTATCTGGACGTGGACGCGCAAATCATCGAATTGAACCGCTTGATTCCTGAACGGCTGGACTCGCGCCTGCCGCGTCCCAGCCTCGAACGATTGCGCGCGAGTCGCGCGGTGATTTTTAACATTGACTATCCTCTCGGTCTCGCGGCGTATCAGATTCTTTCCGAAGTCGCGCGCAATGTGGATCACATCAAAGGAGTGTACTCGATGGGCAAAGCCGCTACACTCAACGGACGTATCGGCGATGTCATCATTCCCAACGTGGTGTACGACGAACACTCGCAAAACACGTTTCTCTTTAACAATTGTTTCACGGCTCGCGATGTGGAAAAGTATCTGGTCTATGGCTCGGTGTTGGACAATCAAAAAGCGATCACCGTCAAAGGAACCTTTTTGCAGAATCAAAAATTTATGGAACTGTTCTATCGCGAAGGCTATACCGACATCGAGATGGAAGCCGGACCATACCTTTCTGCCATTTACGAAATGATCTATCCCAAACGATTCCCCATCAACGAAATCGTACGACTGTACCATACCAATTTTGATTTTGGATTTTTGCACTATGCCTCCGATACGCCTTACAGTAAAGGCAGAAATCTCGGCGCAGTGCATCCTTCGTACTTTGGAATGGATCCGACGTACGCGACCAGTCTGGCAATTCTGGAGCGGATCTTGCGACGCGAGACTGAATAAAGTAAGAGAAAGCACCTGCTCAGCCTTGAAATACGACTGAATTACACAAAATCTGTACGGCGGGGAATGCACAGGAGAGAGACAACTCTACGCGGTCAGGTGGAGCGTGAGTTGATGAGCAGGAGCATACCCATCGAGCAGAATGAACGGTGCAGCGCGCTCGGCATTCGCGCCGAGACGCGCCAGTTGTTCGAGGGTACGCAACTTGCACGTACGCCGGAGTTGAAGAATGCGACGCGCCGAAAGCGGTCCGATCCCCGGCACGCGCAACAACGCTTCACGACTGGCACGGTTCACTTCGATGGGGAAAAATTCGGGGTGATGGAGCGCCCACACGGTTTTGGGATCCGCAGCGGTGGCGAGATCGCCGCGCGCATCAAAGATCAATTCGTCGAACGTAAAGCCATACTGGCGTAACAAGAAATCAGCCTGATAGAGCCGATGCTCGCGGAGGAGTGGGGTCGGCGCGCGATTTTCGAGCGGTGTATTCTCAATCGGCTGAAAGGCAGAGTAATAGACCCGCGCGAGATGCAATTCACGATAGAGTTGCGCTGCGCGCGCGGTAATCTCGCGGTCGGTTTCATCCGCCGCGCCAACGACAAATTGTGTCGTCATCGTCTTGTGACGCAGCGCTGGATCGTTATCCATCAAGCGTCTGGCGATCTGGAGTGGCGCGAGTAGTTCTTCGGTGAAACGTTTGGTGGATGAAAGTCTGGCAAGGTGTTCGGACGAAGGGACTTCGAGGTTGACCGAGACACGATCCGCCAGTTGCAAGGCGCGCGCAATCGCGGCGGGTTCAGCCCCGGGCATCAGTTTCAAATGCATATAGCCGCGAAACGCGTAGCGGGTGCGCAAGAGTTCCGCCGTGGCGAGCATTCGTTCGAGTGTCCGTGTGCCTCCCCCCACAACCCCACTCGAGATGAAGATGGCTTCGGCAAGACGAGCGCGGTGGATTTGGTCGAAGAGACGCGCGAGTTCATCGGGCTGGAAGGTCGCGCGCGGTTGCTCGCGCTGGCGTCGCGTCGCGCAATAGTAACAATCTTTTTCGCACGCGTTCGTCTGCAAGACCTTGAGCATGCGAATCTGTTTACCGTCGGGGCGTACGGCGGGGTAAATCCACCGCCCCACGTCATCGCGCACGCGCACTTGCCCCTCACCACAAGAGCCGCACGCCAGATCGGTTTGCGCACCTGAACCGAGCAAATCGAGTTTCTGCTGAATGTCCATCGCGGTGCACATTATAGCGAACAAGAGTTCTAATGTCAATCACGGCACCGCAAAAAATTTGACAAGCCGCGCCAAACCTGCTATAATGATACCAGATTAGTATCATTTATAGACAGGTGATGAGTGCCTGTCCCAGTGCATCGCGCGGACGCGCGACGCGGGGGCAGGTATTTTTATTCAAAAGGAGGGAGACACGTTATGGATGCCTTGTTTCTGGCGCGGTTGCAATTTGCCATCACGACCGCGTACCACTTTTTCTTCGTGCCGCTGACACTGGGCTTGTCCATCCTCGTCGCGTTGATACAAACGATGTACTATCGCACGAACGATGAGGTGTGGAAGAAGCAAACCCAGTTCTGGGGCAAGTTGTTCCTCATCAATTTTGCGATGGGCGTGGTGACGGGCATCGTCCAGGAATTCCAGTTCGGGATGAACTGGTCCGAGTACTCGCGTTTCGTCGGTGACATTTTTGGCGCGCCACTCGCCATCGAAGCGCTCCTCGCCTTTTTCCTCGAATCCACCTTCCTCGGTGTGTGGTTCTTTGGGTGGGACAAAATCTCCAAACGCGCCCACCTCGCTTCGATCTGGCTCGTCGCCATCGCCTCGAACTTGTCCGCGTTGTGGATTCTGCTCGCCAACTCGTTTATGCAGCAGCCCGTGGGGTACGTTTTGCGGAACAATCGCGCGGAAATGAATGATTTCTTCGCGCTGGTGACCAACCCCAACATCTTTACGCAGTATCCGCACGTCTTTTTCTCCGGCATCGCCACCGCGGGCTTTTTTGTGCTGGGCATTAGCGCGTGGCATCTGCTGCGCAAGAGCAACGTCGAATTTTTCCGCGCCTCCACGCGCCTTGCGCTCGCGTTTGCGTTGATCGGCAGCGTGATGGTCGGCATCGTGGGGCACGCGCAGGGTCAGCACATGGTGCAGACGCAACCGATGAAGATGGCGGCGGCAGAGGCGTTGTGGAACAGCGAGAATCCCGCCGCACTCTCGCTCGTTGCGTTCTTCGACGAGAATACGCGCACGGAAATTTTCGCGCTGCGCGTTCCCGCGCTGCTCAGTTTTCTGTCGTACAATCAATTCAGCGGCGAGGTAAAAGGCATCAACCAATTGCAAGCCGAGTACGTCAAAAAGTACGGCGCGGGCAATTACATTCCGCCCGTCACATTGAGTTTCTGGTCGTTCCGCATTATGGTCGGTGCCGGTTTGCTGATGGTTTTGCTCGCCGTGGTGAGCGCGTTCTTGATGCGGCAAAAGAAATTCGAAACAGCGCCGCGCTTGCTCCGTCTGTTGCCCTGGGCGATTCTCTTGCCGTACATCGCCAACACCACGGGCTGGTTGTTGACCGAATTGGGGCGCCAACCGTGGATCGTTTATGGTTTGATGAAGACCGAGGAGGCGGTCTCCAAATCGGTCACCGGCATGGATGTGTTGCTTTCGCTCATCCTGTTCACGTTGATCTACGGCGTGCTGATGGTGGTGGACATTTACTTGCTGGTCAAGTACGCGCGGCGTGATCCGATGGAAAAGTCGGTGGTCGCAGCGTACTAGCGCGACGCGTGTTCCATTCGTTTTCACGCTTCACGTTTCACGTTTCACGACACCTGGAGGTCACAATGGATCTGAATACTCTGTGGTTCATTCTCATCGGTGTTCTCTTCACCGGCTTTTTCGTGCTGGAAGGATTCGACTACGGCGTGGGGATTCTGCTGCCGTTTCTCGGCAAAGACGATGACGAACGCCGCGCCATCATCAACACGATTGGTCCGTTCTGGGACGGGAACGAAGTGTGGCTACTCACCGCGGGTGGCGCGATCTTTGCCGCGTTCCCACATTGGTACGCCACGCTGTTCAGCGGGTTCTATCTCGCGCTGGTGCTGATGCTCGTCGCGCTGATTCTGCGCGGCGTCGCGTTCGAGTTTCGCAGCAAGGACGCGCGCTCCGGTTGGCGCAACTTTTGGGATTGGGCAATCTTCTTCGGCAGTTTTGTCCCCGCGCTCTTGTGGGGCGTGGCATTCGGTAACATTTTGCGCGGCATTCCCATCAACGCGCAAATGACCTACACCGGCGATTTCTTTGGACTGCTCAATCCGTACGCGCTCGTCACCGGCTTGTTCGGGCTGGTCGTGATGACGCTGCACGGCGCAGTGTATCTCGCGCTGAAAACCGAAAACGCGCTCGTGACGCGCGCGCGTGAGGTCGCGTCGAAATTGGCATACGCCGCGCTCGCGCTGTACGTCGTCACGCTCGTCGCAACGATTCTTTCCACCGATTTACTGGCGCGCCCGACGATGCCCATCGTCACCGCGATTCTCGGTGGCGCGGCGCTGGTTGCCGCGCTGTGGTTCTTGCGGCGCCAGCGCGAGGGCTGGGCGTTCGGAATGACTGCACTCGCCATCGTTACGACTGTCGCCACAATTTTCTTGACGCTCTTTCCGCGCGTGCTCATCTCCAGCACCGATCCCAAATTCAATCTGACGATTTACAACGCGTCCTCCTCGCCCTACACGCTGACGATTATGACCATCGTCGCCATCATCTTTGTTCCGATTGTGCTGGCGTATCAGGGCTGGACGTATTATGTGTTCAGGCAACGCATCAGCAAAAAGACGCTCGCAGTGTAAACGTGAAACGTGATGCGTAATGCGTGAAGCGTGATGCGTGATGCGTGACGATCACGTTTCACGTTTCACGTCTCACGTCTCGCGTTTCACGATTCATTCTTCGATGAAATTCGACAAACGCTTGCTTGCCCAACTGCGCGACGCGCGCGGCTTGTTCGCGGTGACGCTTTTGTGCAGTGTAGGCGTAGGCATACTGATCGTCGCGCAGGCGCGCGTCCTCAGCACGATTCTGGCGGACGTGTTCCTGCGCGATGCCGCGCTCGAACGCGTGTGGAATTTGCTCCTCGTTCTGCTCGCGCTCATCGGCGCGCGCGCGCTGCTGGCGTGGGCAAGCGAGGTGAGCGCGTTCGCGGTTGCCGCGCGCATCAAGCAGAACCTGCGCGCGCGTCTGTTCGCGCACCTCCTCGCGCAGGGTCCCGCGTACGCGCGCGGCGAACGCACCGGCGAACTGACGAACACGCTCGGCGAGGGCATCGAAGCGCTGGAGGCATACTTTGGCCAGTACTTGCCGCAACTCGTTCTCGCCGTCCTCATCCCGCTCCTCATCCTCGCATTCGTTTTCCCACTCGATCTGTTGTCCGCGATCGTGCTTTTCCTCACCGCGCCACTCATTCCGTTTTTTATGATTCTCATCGGCAGCGCGGCGGACGCGTTGACGCGACGGCAGTGGCAATCGTTGAGTCTGCTCAGCGCGCATTTCCTCGATGTGTTGCAGGGCTTGGCGACGCTCAAGATGTTTGGGCGGAGTCGCGATCAGGTCGCCGCGATTGCGCGCGTCAGTCATCAGTTTCGTGATGCCACGCTCAGCGTGCTGCGCGTGGCGTTCCTCTCCGCGTTCGCGCTCGAAATGATTGCGACGATTAGCACCGCCATCATCGCGGTCGAGATTGGCTTGCGGCTGCTGTACGCGCACATCGAGTTCGAGCAGGCGTTTTTCGTTCTGGTACTCGCGCCCGATTTTTACTTGCCCTTGCGTCTGCTCGGCACGCGCTTTCACGCGGGAATGACCGGCGTGGCGGCAGGCGCGCGCGTGTTCGAGATTTTGGAAACGACCGACGACCGCCGAATGACGAATGACGAAAGACGAACGACGAATGACGAAAGACGAATGACGGACGACGGAGGTTTGACCTTCGTCCTTTGTCCTTCGTCCTTGGTCTTTGACAATGTTCACTACACCTACGATGGCGCGCGCGCCGCGCTCGCTGGCGTTTCGTTTTCCATCGCACGCGGCGAACGTGTGGCGCTGGTGGGTCACACCGGCGCGGGCAAAAGTACCGTCGTCAGTTTGCTCTTGCGCTTTATCGAACCGACGCGCGGCGAGATTTTGTGCGATGGCGTTCCATTGCGCGCGTGGACGCCGCGCGCGTGGCGCGAGCAAATCGCGTGGGTGCCGCAACTGCCGTACCTCTTCAACGACACCATCGCCAACAACATCCGCCTCGCGCGTCCCGAGGCGTCGCTCGACGAGGTGATTCGCGCGGCGCGCCTTGCGCACGCGGACGAATTCATCCGCGCGCTCCCCAACGGCTACGACACGCTCATCGGCGAGCGCGGCGCGCGCTTGAGCGGCGGGCAAGCGCAACGCGTCGCGCTCGCGCGCGCGTTCCTCAAAGACGCGCCTATCTTGATTTTGGACGAACCGACCGCGCATCTCGATCCCGAAAACGAGGCGTTGATTCAAGATGCCATCGAACGCTTGCTGCGCGACAAGACCGCGCTCATCATCACGCATCGCCGCAGCACGATGCAGCGCGCGGACAAGGTCATCGTTCTCGAACAGGGTCGCGTCGCGGAAATTGTGACCAATGTGCCAGGGACGAAAGACGAAGGACGAAGGACGAAAGACGAAGGAATTTCCGATTTTCGATTTGCGATTTACGATGGGAGTGCAGCCAGCAATCGGCAATCGGCAATCGGCAATCGGCAATTGGCAATCGGCAATCGAGAATGGACAATCGGCAATCGGCAATCGGCAATCGCCAATCCCGCGACGTTCTTCCGCCTTCTGCAATTCGTCGCGCCGTACAAGTGGCTTGTCGCGCTCGCGGTGCTACTCGGCGCGGCGACGATTGGCAGCAGCATCGGCTTGATGGCAACTTCGGCGTACATCATCGCGCATGCGGCGCGGCATCCTTCCATCGCCGAACTCTCGGTGCCGATTGTGGGCGTGCGCTTTTTTGGCATTGCACGCGGCGTGTTCCGCTATCTCGAACGACTGGTCTCGCACACGGTCAATTTCAATTTGCTCGCGCGTTTGCGCGTGTGGTTCTATGAATCCATCGAGCCGCGCGCGCCGGCGGTGTTGATGCGCGCGGCGTGGCGTAGCGGCGATGTGTTGACGCGCGTCGTCAGCGACATCGAAACGTTGCAGAATTTCTACGTGCGCGTGCTTGCGCCGCCGCTCGTCGCGCTCGTCATCGCGATCATCACGGGCGTCTATCTCGCGAGTTTTTCGACGACCCTCGCGCTCGTTGTGTTGGCATTTATGTTTCTCGTGGGCGTTGTGCTGCCGATACTCGCGCAACAAACGAGCCAGCGATTCAACAATCAAACAATTCAACTGCGCGCTGAACTGAACGCGCAACTGGTGGATGGCATTCAAGGCATCGCCGATGTGATCGCGTACGGGCGCGAAGCCGCGTACCTCGAACGCGTGCGCGCGACGAGTGGCGCGTTGATTCGCGCGCAAACACATCTCGCGATCATCGCGGGCGCGCACAACGCGCTGGGGAACGCGCTGACGTATCTCGCGATGTGGAGCGCGCTCGTTATCACGATTCCACTCGTGAACGCCGCGCGATTCGATAGCGTGTATCTGCCAGTCATCGCAATGGCGGTGCTGGCAAGTTTCGAGGGCGTGCTGGCGTTGCCGCTCGCGTTCCAGTATCTCGATGCAAGTTTGCTTGCGGCGCGGCGGCTGTTCGAATTTGCAAGTGCAAAGACGAAGGATGAAAGACCAAAGGCGAAAGAAATTGAACCTTCGTCCTTCGTCCTTCGTCCTTCGTCAGCACTCGTGTTCGACAATGTCAGTTTCCGCTACGCGCCCGATGAGCCGCGCGTGCTCGAGCGCGTCAGTTTCGAGTTGCGCGCCGGCAAACGCGTGGCGATTGTAGGACCAAGCGGCGTGGGCAAGTCCACGCTCGTCAACTTGTTGCTGCGATTCTGGGATTACGAAGAAGGGCACATCTGGATTGACGGACGCGAATTGCGCGAACTGTCCCCCGACGAGGCGCGCGCGCGCTTTGCCGTTGTGCCGCAAACGATTCATCTGTTCAACGCGACGATTCGCGAGAATCTGTTGCTCGCGCGACCTGACGCCAGCGAAGCGGAGATGATTGCGGCGGCGCGCTGCGCGCAGATTCACGATTTCATCGCCGCGCTGCCCGAAGGTTACGCGACGCGCATCGGCGAGCAAGGTTTGCGACTGAGCGGTGGCGAACGTCAGCGCCTCGCGCTCGCGCGCGCGCTCCTCAAGAACGCGCCGATTCTCATTCTCGACGAAGCGACCGCGCATCTGGATTCGACCACCGAGCGCGCGGTGTGGGACGCGCTGCGCGCGGAACCGCGCACGATGCTCATCATCACACATCGGCTAGAGGGGTTGGAGTGGGTGGATGAGGTGATAGAGATGAAAGAGGGAAGATGATAACAATTAGTCGGCAGACGGATTATGCGTGTCGGGTGATTTTGCATTTGGCAACCCTGCCGCCTGAAACGCGCGTGACCGCGCAGGAGATTGCCGCGCGGCGCATCATTCCGCGCGCGCTCGTGCGGCGCATCATCACGCGGCTGGGCAAAGCCGGGTTGATTACGACGACGCGCGGCAGGGACGGCGGCATCGCGCTCGCGCGTCCCGCGCGCGAAATCAGTTTGCTCGATGTGACGCGCGCGATGGAGGGGGAAATCGCGCTCAATACGTGCGTCATCAATCCGCGCGAGTGTCCGCTGATGCAGGTTTGCTCCGTGCATGAGGTATGGGTAGAGGCGCACGCGCAACTGATCGCGCGTCTTCGCCAAGCCACTTTTGATCAACTGGCGCGACGCGCGCGCGTGCTGGCGCGATAAATTTGGCGCGCGTGGCGGTTTGTGGTAAACTGCGGGGCGATGGAAAACGAAGGACAGAAAAATGAAACTATTTTCCCATCCGCGTAATCTTCATCTCCTCAGTGCGTTACTCTCGGTGGTTGGTCTTGCCGTTTCGGTGTATCTGTGGTGGAGCAAAGTCTCGCAGTCGCACATCATCTGCGGTGTGGGCGATTGCGATTTAGTGAACGCGAGTCCGTACTCGATGTTGCTGGGAATTCCCGTTGCGGCGATTGGCGCGGCGGGTTATAGTGCGCTGCTCCTCGGCGCGCTGTGGGCGCTCCGCGCGCGCGACGATGCGCCGGCGTGGTTGTTGAACGCGCGCCTGGCGATGGCAAGCGTAGGCTTGTTTTTTGCCGCGTATCTGACCGGGATCGAAGCGTTCGTGCTGGATGCGTACTGAATTTGGTGCGTGCTGCAGGCGGCAGCCATGCTGGGAATTTTTCTGGGACTGTGGTTAGAGCGACGATTAGAAACGTAGGGATGTTCCGTGGAACATCCCTACATTTTTATCGGCGGAAATCCAGCACAATCGAGTGCATCACATCCACGCCATTGGGAAAACTTTCCATGATGCGAAACGCTTGCGCGCGCGTTTGCGTATTGCCCAGCGCGTCGGTGGCGCGCGCATACAAGGTGTGGCGTCCGGAGGACAACGCCGCGCCACTCCAGCGCCACACCGACCAGGCTAGTGGCGACGGCGCGCGCGTCAGTTCTGTTGGCAGCCACTGCCGAGTGTCGTCCCAACCGATTTCGACTTTTGCCAGCCCTGCCGCGCCAGAGAACGCGATGCCGGAGAGCGTGAATGTGGCTTCGGTGATCGTAGCGGAATCTTTCGGCGCGTCAATCCGCGAAAAAGGCAAGATGTATGCCTCATTCGACCATCCCTGCCTTTCCCAAAAGCCAAGATGTATTTCGGATGTCACGGTAATCGTTTGAATCCACTTGGGTTGCTTCATCCCATACCGACCGGGAAACAGACAGCGCAGCGGCGCGCCGAGATCGCGCGGCAATGGCTCGCCGTTGATTTCGTAGGCGAGCAGCGCGTCTGCGTCCATTCCCAGATCGAGCGGGATGCCGGTATGAAAACCATCGAACGCTTCGAGTTTGAGATACCGCGCGTTCGCTGCGACCCCCGCGCGCGTGAGCAGATCGCGCAATCGAACACCGCGCCACACGGCGTTGCCAATCAAAGAGCCACCGACTGGATTGGAGATGCAGGCAAGCGTTCGCATTGCAGTTACTGCTGGCAGCGCTTTGATTTCATCGAGGGTCAGTGTGAGTGGCTGTTCCACCAAGCCACCGATGGTCAGTTTCCAATCGGTGGGGGTGGTGGGTGTACCGCGAATCGAGAGGGTGAAGAAATCTCTGGTCGCGGTGATGGGAATTGTTGGGACGTCGGAGGATGGCGTTGGGAACGTGCGCGTGATGGGTTCGGTGGCGCGCGCACAGGCGGCAAGGAGCGCGCTCCCCGCGCCGAGTGCCGCAAGGCGCAAGACCTCGCGGCGGGTGAATCGAGTATGTAAATCGCTCATTGCGTTATCTCCTTTCTGTGATTCGATTATAGCCACAACTCGATGCGGTGTAAAATAAAAAAAGACCTGTGAGGTCTTTACCTCACAGGTCTTTTCTGTCTAGTAGCGTCCGCGGGGTCTGCCGCGACCGCCGCGATGTGTGCCGTAGCCGCCGCCACTGCCGCGACGTCCGCCGCTACCACCGCCCCCGCGCTCTTCGCGCGGGCGCGCGATGTTGACAATCAACTTGCGTCCATCGAGTTCGTAGTCGTTAAACATCTCGATGGCTTTTTGAGCACCGGCATCGGTTGCCATCTCCACAAAGCCAAAGCCCTTGGATTGGCGCGTGGTGCGATCCATAATCAGGGTGGTTTCTTTCACCTCACCGGCTTGAGCGAAGAGTCTGTGCAAATCTCCCTCGCTAATGTTGTACGACAAATTGCCGACGTACAATTTGGAATCCATTTTCTACTTTCTCCTTTTGAAATTGTGGAAGAAATGCCCGGCTCTTCGCATCGGCACTTGCTTCCTAACAACGAGCCGCCCGAGTCATAGACTCTGGGCGGCTCGTCCGAATCTACGCATCTTCGTTACAGACTATAACACGGATCCGTAGATAAGTCAAATGCGAGAGTTAATTCGTCAACCGCAAGCCAAGTTCCTGCAACTGCTCAACAGTGATTTCGGAGGGGGCATCGGTCATCAAATCGGCGGCGGCGGTGGTTTTGGGGAATGCAATTACCTCGCGGATGCTAGATTCATCGCACAGCAACGCAACCAGCCGATCAATGCCGGGGGCAATACCGCCGTGCGGTGGCGCGCCGTACTCGAACGCGGTGAGCATATGCCCAAAACGCGCGAACGCTTCTTCGCGCGAATATTGCAGGATTGCCAGAACTTTTTCTTGAATGTCGCGGCGATGAATGCGAATGCTGCCACTCGCGAGTTCATAGCCGTTGCACACCAGATCGTAACAGTTGGCGCGCACGCGTCCGGGATCGGTGTCCAAAAGTGGCACGTCGCTGGGCTTGGGTGAGGTAAACAAGTGATGCGTGGCTTGCCAGCGTTGCGTGTCCGCGTTCCACTCGAACAGAGGAAAATCTACGATCCACGCGAACGCGAGTAAATCGTTGGGGACAAGATGCAGTTGTTGCCCCAGATGCACGCGTAGCGCGCCGAGCGTATTCGCGACGATGTTGGGCTTGTCTGCCACAAGCAACATCAAGTCGCCGCTGTGTGCCCCCACACGTTCGACGAGCGCGCGCATGTGATCTTCGCTCAAAAATTTAGCGATCGGTGATTTGATGCCATCGGTGGTCAGCGCAATTGTGGCAAGACCTTGCGCGCCTCTGGCACGCGCGAGGTTGGTCAGGTCGTCAATCTGCTTGCGCGTATAGTGCGCGCAACCGGGCGCGCACATTGCTTTGACTTGCCCACCCTGCTGAACAACATTCGCAAAGACCTGAAAACTGGTCGCGCCGGCAATCTCGCTCACATCCACCAATTCCATCCCAAAACGCAGATCAGGTTTATCGGTGCCATAGCGTGTCAGCGCTTCGTCGTAGGTCAGGCGCGGGAACGGTGACAGGACGCGTTTGTGAGGTGTGACTGTTTTGACCAACTCGGTGAAGCAGCCTTCGATGAGATTCAGCACATCGTCCTGTTCCACAAAAGCCATCTCGACATCAAGTTGTGTGAATTCGGGTTGACGGTCGGCGCGCAAATCTTCATCACGAAAACAGCGTGCGATCTGGTAATAGCGCTCAAAGCCAGCGACCATCAAGAGTTGTTTGAGTTGCTGCGGTGATTGGGGCAGCGCGTAGAATTTGCCCGGGTGAACGCGGCTGGGCACGACGTAATCGCGCGCGCCTTCGGGCGTGCTTTTGATGAGAATCGGCGTTTCGATTTCGATAAACCCGCGCGCATCGAAATAGTCACGGATAAACTTGATGGCGCGATGGCGGAGCGTGAGGTTGCGTTGCAAGCGTTCGCGCCGCAAATCGAGATAGCGATATTTCAGGCGCAAACTCTCGTCCACGTTTTCGTCGAGGTTGATGTAGAACGGTGGCGGTTTAGCGGGATTGAGGATTTCGACACTTGTGGCATTCACTTCGATTGTGCCGGTCGCGAGCGCGGGGTTTTCCTGTCCGGCGGGACGCGCGACCACTTGACCGCTCACGCGAATCACATACTCGACGCGCAGGTCGTACGCCAGTTGGTGTGCAGTGGCTGAAATACTCGGATTGAAAACAATTTGCGTCAATCCAAAGCGATCGCGCAAGTCAATGAAAATCACACCACCGTGATCACGCCGGCGATGCACCCAACCTGCCAGCGTTACTGTTTGTCCGATGTGCTCTGTCCGCAGTTCACCGCACGTGTGTGTCTTGAGCATCGTTGACCTCACAATGGAAATGGCGGCGCCATTCCCACGAAGAGCCACCACAAGAAGCGAATGGGCGGCGCCAGTACATTCATCAGGATATGCGTCTCCAAAAAGCGATCCGAAAGGACGAGCGCGATGACGATGACCAACCCCACCATTTCCACGCGCGCGAGGCGGTGATACACCGGCGCAGGCAAGAGAATCTGCCACAGGCGTGAACCATCCAGAGGGCTAATCGGAATGAGATTAAAGACCGTGAGTCCAATCGAAATGAAAACAAGATAGAGGATGACGCGCCCAATCGAAAAGAATTGCCATTCCGCTGGCAGGAATTCGATTTCGATGAAACGTTCGGGCAATAGCGAAACCCAGTGAAAACGGAGCGGCACACTGGCAAGCAGCGCCAGCAGCAGATTCGAAAGGGGACCGGCAATGCCCACCAGTGCCATTCCGATTTGTGGACCGGGTTTCAGATTCTCGGCTTTGATCATCACCGGTTTACCCCAGCCCAGGCCAACGAGCAAAATCATCAGCGCGCCCCAGGGATCGAGATGCGCGAACGGATTGAGCGAAAGTCGTCCCATTTCCTTGGGCGTGGGATCGCCCAACAGCATAGCCGCCAGGGCGTGACTCGCCTCGTGTATCGTCAGCGCAATCAAGAGCGCGAGCAGGATGTACACGATTTCCATATTTGAGCCAACGGCAAGTAACATTTGTTCATCTCCGAGTTAGTGGTCAGTGGTTAGTGGTCAGTGGTTAGTGGTCAGTGGTTAGTGGTTAGTGGTTAGTGGTTAGTATTCAGTGTTCAGTGTTCAGTATTCAGACTGAACACTGAACACTGAATACTGAATACTGAATACTGCCTTACGGAAAGACCGCGCCCTGAGTGCGACCGTGTTGCGTTTTCGCGTCGTACTCGCGATTGGCACGGTTGATCGCATTGAAACTTTGACGGAAGAGATCGCTCAACTGTGTTTTGAGCGTTTCGCAATCACCGGCGGGAGGATGATTGCCAAGAGCGTGTTGATAGGCGCGCGCGCCTTGCAGGATGATTGCCACGTGATCGCTTTCGTGCACGAGTGTTCGCTCCAAAAAAGTATTGAAACGCTGATGCGCATCCGCAGGTACGTTGGGCGTGACGAGTGCGGGCAGCGTCATCGTGATGGCGACGCGTATGGTTCCCGCCTCCACGCTACAGCCGCGCAGGGTGGGGCGCACTGACCAATCGCTGGCGAGGTGCCAGCGCGTCAGCGCGTAATAGCGACTGCCGGGTTCGGCAGGGTCGGGCATAGCATTGGCTTCGAGCGAACGACTGATTTCGTTGAACGTTTTACCGGTCACGGTGTACGTCACCACGCGAAAATCACTGTTGAACGTGATGGGATAGATCAGTGGCGGCGCGGTGGGTGTTGGAATGATGACCCGATATGGATTTGTGACGCGCGTGGGAGTGCGGATGAAAGAGGGCGCGCCCATCTGGGCATTCGTTGCAAAGACACGTGTGGGTGAGGGTGATGTTTGAACGCGCGCGTTCGGTTCGATTTCCCATAATTCATACGCCAGCCAGACCATAGCGGCGCACGCGCAACACATACACACGAAGAGTATGATGCAGGTGGCAACGTACCATCCCGAATACTGTCTCATTACTGCTCCACTTGGTGTTCACTCACGATCCGTCCATCCCGCATAAAGGCGAGACGTGACGCGACCTGCGCGAGGGCGTGTTCATGCGTGACCAGTACGATGGTTTTGCCGGCGCGATGCAAATCGCTGAACAGCCGAATCACCTGCTCACTCGTCTGGGTATCCAGATTGCCCGTCGGTTCGTCCGCCAGCAGAATCGGTGGGTCGTTGATCAGGGCGCGCGCAATCGCCACGCGTTGTTGTTCACCGCCGGAGAGTTCGGAGGGCAACTGGTGGGCGTGGTCTTGCAACCCCACGCGCGCCAGTGCTTCCAGCGCGCGCGCGCGCCGAGCGCCCGGTAATGCGTTACGCAATTCCAGAGGTAACAGGACGTTTTCGAGCGCGGTGAGGGTGGGCAAGAGTTGAAAGAATTGAAAGACGATTCCCACATTTTCACCCCGCCAGCGCGCCAGCGCGTTTTCGCGCAACGCGCTGATTTCGATGCCACTAACGCACACGCGTCCCGTCGTGGGTTTGTCAATTCCTCCCATCAGATTCAACAGCGTGGATTTGCCACTTCCCGATGGTCCCACAATCGCCAGGAATTCACCGGCGTGAATCGTTAACGAGACCTCGCGCAACGCGTAGAGCGTGCGCGCGCCCATCGTGTACGCGCGCGTGACATTTTCGATTTGAATGAGTGGTGTTTGCGTCCCGTGAGAATCCACGTATAATCGTCTTTGATTTTCGATTGGCGATTCAAGCAATCGAAAATCGGCCATCCAAAATGTACCAGTTTCGTCTTCCCGAATTCGAAGGTCCCCTCGATTTGCTACTCCAACTGATTGAACAGCGTAAGTTGGATATTACGCGCGTGTCACTCGTCGCGGTCACGGATCAGTTTCTCGACATTATCAGTCGCCCCGGGAACATTGCGCTATCGCAGTTAGCGGACTATATGATTATCGCCGCGAAACTGATTCTCATCAAATCGCGACTGTTACTCCCGCAACCTGAACAGTCATCCCCCGAAGCGGAAGAACACGTGGGCGATGATCTGGTACGCCAATTGCGCGAGTATAAACTGTTCAAACAAGCGGCGGCGTTTTTGCGCGAGCGCGCGCAACGCGGCTGGCGTGGCTATACGCGCTGCGCCCCACCGCCACGTCTTCAGCCCACCGCCTTCCGTCTGGAAGGCGTTTCTCTCGACGATTTAGCCAGCGCGCTGATGCGCGCACTGCGTATCCGTCCCACCTTGCCGCACGGCACGCTCACGGTTCCACTGACCGTTTCGATTGACCAGGAGATTGCGCGCATTCTCGTCTGGACGGAACGTCATTCCTCGGTCACGTTTACGCAACTGCTCGAACGCGCCCAGACGCGTATCGAAATCATTGTCACGTTTCTCGCGATTCTTGAACTCATCAAACAGCGCAAGATTCGCGCGCGCCAGGAGACCGTGTTTGGCGAAATCGTTCTGGAACGCCCAGACGCGCCGGTTGCAATCGAGGACGAAGGACGAACGATGGATGACGAATGACGGATGACGAATGACAGATGAAGAAAGCCCTCTGTCATTTGAAGAACAGCCACGTCGAAACGAGCAACCCCACGAGGGTAATGAACGCGCGCAGGTAGCGTTGGTCCACGCGCTTGGCAGTGCGCGCGCCCACATAACCGCCGATGATCGCGCCAAGAGTCATCCAGAGCGCGAGGTGCCAGATGACCAGCCCCTTGATGGCGAAGAAGAAAAATGCAATCACATTGATCATCGTGCCCAGAATCGTCTTGAGCGCGTTCATACGGTGAATATCGCGCAGCCCCATCACGCTGAGCGAACCGAGCATCAGGATACCAATGCCTGCGCCAAAGTAGCCGCCGTACGTCGCGACAAAGAGTTGAAACACAAAGCCCCACACGCGTCCCAGCGCGCTGACACTCTCTTCACTCCCGCCCAGATTGAACAGACGATTGAATTGTTCGCGCAACGCAAACAAGAGTGTCGCGAACAGCACCAGAAACGGCACAATCATATCGAACCATTCGGGCGGTGTGATGACGAGTACGAACGCGCCCAGTAAACCACCGAGCGCGCTGGGAATGATGAGGGGTAGGATCAGATGACGATATAGTTGAGTATCGCGACTGTAAGCCAACGCGCTGCTGAGTGTGCCCGGCCACAGCGCGGCGGTGTTCGTGGCGTTGGCTGGCACCGACGGCACACCGAACGCGATGAGCGCGGGAAACGAAATCAAACTCCCGCCACCAGCCACCGAATTGATCACACCAGCCATCATTGCCGCAACGAACAACCCCGCCAGTCCGATGACGACGTCTATTCCCACGTGCCTTGATCCAAGCCTGAATTTCCACGAGCTGCGTTCTTGGAATATAATCAATCTTGCCGATTCTGGCAAGTGATGGACAGAAGAATGGACTAGTCTTTAGTTTGGGCTTGTCCGAGTCAGGAGAGTATATGTCGGAGCGTACGCGCGATTTGCTAGTGCACGGTATTGCGGCGCTCAAGGGCAATTCTAAAGATGAGGCGCGTTTCTATTTTCGCCGAGTGTTGAACGCGCCCGATGCGGAGACGGAGCACATCATCGCCGCGTGGCGTGGTCTGGCCGAACTCAGTGATGATGTGAAGGAAAAACGCGAGTGTCTGGAACACGTGCTGGCATACCAACCCGCCGACCCCGAGGCGCGGCGCGCGCTCGCACTCCTGGAAGGACAGTTCACGCGCGAAGAAATGGTCAACCCCGATCGGCTACCTGTGCGCGATGCATCTGCCGCCGCAGCGCCGCGACGTTATGTGTGCGCACAGTGTGGCGGCGCGATGACATTCACGCCAGAGAGCACCGCGCTGGTCTGCGCATACTGCGGTCAACGCCAGGCGCTCGGCGATCTGGACGATGATGTGTTGTTGACCGAGCAGAATTTGATTGCCGCGCTTGCGACTGCCAGAGGACACACCAAGCCCACCGCAACGCGCGCGATCCAGTGTCAGGGGTGTGGCGCATCGTTCGTCCTCGCGCCGCAGACGCTGGCGACGGATTGCGCGTACTGCGGCGCGCCGTACGTCGTCGAACGCGTCGAAACGCGCGAACTGATCGAACCGAGTGGCGTGGTGCCGTTTGCGTTAGATCGTGACGAGGCGCTGCGCGCGCTGCTCGATTGGTTTCGCGCCGAGAAACTGAGTCTGCGCGGCGACCCGGTGCCACCGCGCGGTGTGTATTTGCCGGCGTGGACATTCGATCTGGCGGGGGAAATCACGTGGACGTGCACGCAAGAAGAAAACGATGCCTGGTTGCCCGCCTCGGGAACGCGCGTGGTGTACGAAAACGATTTGCTGGTCGCGGCGAGTCACACGCTCAGCGCGCCGCTCATCGCCGAAATAGATGCATTCCCGCTCGATGCGCTTGTGCCGTACGATGCGCGCTATCTGGTCAATTGGGCGGCGGAGACGTACACGATTGCGGTGAGCGATGCCTCACTCGTGGCGCGCTGGCGCGTGTTGCAACGCGAGAAACGCGCGATTCGGAGTTCGATGTACAGGTCGTACAAAGATCTGCATGTTAGCAGCACGCGTTTGGTCGTTGAATCGTACAAATTGATTCTGCTGCCGCTGTGGATCGCGCATTATCGAATGAAGGGCAAGCAGTACACCATCGTCATCAATGGACGCACCGGTAACATACGCGCAGAAAAGCCAGCACAAGGTCTGCGTCGGTTCTTGAATTGGCTGAAGATGGAATGACGATGGAATCTTCTGCGCGCGCGTTGTTCGTCTTTATTCCGTTTTGCAAAATCAAATGCACCTATTGCGACTTTAACACGTACGCGCACCTGTCGCGCTGGATGGAACCGTACGCAGATGCGGTGGTGCGGGAAGCGCAGAGGTCAGAGGTCAGAGGTCAGAAGTCAGATCACGTGCGGAGCATTTATTTGGGCGGCGGTACACCGTCGTTGCTGCCGATTGAGTTCATCGAAAAAATTCTACGCGCGTGCCAATCTCTCATCTCTAATTCTCCACTCTCTAATCTCGAAGTTACACTCGAAGCCAACCCCGGCACACTGGACGCGGCGAAACTGCGCGCGCTGCGCGCGTTGGGGGTGAATCGGTTGAGCATCGGGGCGCAAGCGTTTGACGATGCCGCGCTGCGTCGTTTGAATCGCGGGCATACCGTCGCCGATGTGATGGAGATGTACGCGTGCGCGCGCCGCGTCGGTTTTGACAACCTCAATCTCGATTTGATCTACGGCTTGCCACTGCAAACGCTGGAGGATTGGCGCGCGACGCTCGAACGCGCGGTGGCATTGGCACCAGAGCATCTTTCGTTGTACGCGCTCAAGGTGGAGCAAGGTACGGGACTGGCACATCAAATTGCGCGCGGCAAATTTCCCGCGCCGGACGATGACCTGATGGCGACAATGTACGAGATGGCGGAAGAGCGGTTGGACGCGGCAGGGTACGCGCAGTACGAGATTTCGAATTGGGCGCGGCGTCAGAGGTCAAAAGTCAGAAGTCAGAGGTCAGAGGTCAGTGGTCAGTGGTCAGTGGTCAGTGGTGAACATTCGAATTCGCAATTCGCAACTCGTAATTCGCAACTCGCAATTCGCAGTCCGCAATTCGCAACTCGCAATTCGCAACTTGTAATTCGCAACTTGCAATCTCGTCACAACTTGACGTACTGGCATAACGAGCCGTATCTGGGTTTTGGCGCAGGCGCGCATTCGTTCTTTGGGGGTGAGCGTTTTTGGAATGTGGCATCGCCCATAGAGTACATCCAGCGCATCGAGCGTGGCGACAGCGTAGTGGCAGGTCGCGAAACGATTACGCGCGAGTTGGAGATGGCAGAGACGCTGATTTTGGGATTGCGGTTGAACGCAGGCGTCGCGTTCGCCGATTTCTACGCGCGTTTTGGTGAGGACGCGCGCGCGCGCTATGCGCGACAATTCGAAGAGGCGCGCGCGCTCGGTCTGCTAGAGGTGACAGAGGAACGGGTGCGCTTGACGCGACGCGGACGCTTGCTCTCTAATCAGGTGTTCTGGCGGCTGCTGCCGTAAACGTTCGCGTTCGTTGTGTATTTTGCCGAATGACAAAATCATAAAGATAGAGTAAAATTACGGACGAGGAATCCTCGTCCGTAATTCTTTCTGGAGAGTGATTACAGTGGAACCTGAACCGATAATAACTGAAACACCGCCTCCGCCGCCGCGCCGGTCACCCTGGAGCGTGGAAACACGCCGCTGGGTTCTGCTGGGACTGGTTGCTCTGGGGGTATGGTTGTTGTACCAACTGGGCGAAATCTTGCCGCCGATCATTCTCGCGTTCTTGATTGCGTATCTACTGAATCCCCTCGTCGTGTTTTTGGAACGACGGGCGCGCCTGCCTCGCCCGCTTGCGCTGGCTCTGGTGTATCTTGCGCTCGTGGCGTTGCTCATCGGCGCGTTAACGTGGATGACGCCGGTGTTGTATCGCCAGGTGCGCGCGCTGATTCTGGGCCTGGACGAGACCGTGCGCCACATAGATACCTTGCTCAGGCAGATGACGTGGTTGGAAGCGCTGGGTATTCATCCGGATACGAACACACTGCTGAATCAGTTTGGTGCAGAATTGCGCGCGCTCGCCGCGACTACGCCGCGCGTCGTGGTCGGTGTAGCATCCAGTGTATTTGGTGGCGTGCTCGCGCTCGTGTTGTCGTTCTATCTGTTGTTGGAAGCAGAAATGATCGAGCGCAACGTTGACAATGCCATCCCTCTCGAATACCGTGACGAATGGCACAATATCAAAGCCGAATTCAATCGCATCTGGTCGAGTTTTTTGCGCGGGCAAGTGATTCTCGCGCTCATCATCGCCACTCTGGTCACCCTTACCCTGACGATGCTCGGTGTACCGAACGCGCTCTTACTCGGTATGCTTGCCGGTCTGCTCGAAGTCGTGCCCAATCTGGGGCCGATTCTCGCGATGATTCCGGCGGTGTTGATTGCGCTGTTGCGCGGCTCGACGCTATGGGCGATTGACCCACTCCTCTTTGCGCTGATTGTGGTTGGCGCGTACTTTGTGATTCAACAGTTGGAAAACCATCTGATTGTGCCCAAGGTGATTGGTGCTAGCGTGGACTTGCCACCGGTCGTCGTGATTATTGGTGCGCTGGCTGGGGCGAGTCTCGCCGGCGTGTTGGGTATTTTCCTCGCCGCACCGATACTCGCCACTGCGCGCGTCTTTGCTAAATTCTTGCTACGCAAGTTACTCGAATGACGATGCGAATCCGCTCACCGCAGCGTGGTGAGGAGGAACAAAGTGACGGAGTGGTGGTGGGCCAAGTCGCCCGCCACCACTCCGTTTCCGTCCCCCCTTCTTCCCGTCATGCGGAGAGATAAGGGGACAATGGGAGTGGTGGTGAGGGTAGGCGGCTTCGCCCACCCTCACCACCTTCCCTTACTGATTCCTCCTTCCCACACCGCAGAGCAGCGTGTGGAGGGGGCAAGGGGGTGGAGCTTTTCGCGATTGACGGTACGGCTGAGTAATTACCTATTTCGATTCACGTGCTGAGTCGCGCCAGTGGACGCGGGCTACGTCTCTGGAGCGCGCTTTGAATCATCAAAAACTCGCCGATGTTGTCCTTGGTGACCAGCCCTACCAGGCGTCCTTGCTGAGTGACCGCGAGCGTTTGACAGGCGCATGCCTCTAATTTCATTAGCGCGAGTTCGAGCATTTCGCCATACTCCACCGTTGTAAAGTCACGTTGCATCACTTGTTCGACGGGTGTCTCGCGATCAAACTGTGAGAGCGCGGTCAGGAGTCGGTCGCGCGTCAAAATTCCCACGAGGGTGTCATTTTCGGTCACCGGGAAATCGTGTTGCGAGCCGGCAAGGATCAGTTCCACCGCGCGCGCGAGGGAATCGCGCGGTGTCAACGTGCGGAAATCGGTCAGCATCGTACGATGCACGGGGATGCCGCCCAGCGCGGTTTTCATCTGCACCATACTCGCTTCTTGCGCCGCGCCAATCCATACAAAGAAGGCAATGAACAGCAAAAAGGGATTGGAGAACAGCCCGATGAACCCAAACAGTAACGCCATCGCCTGCCCCAGACTTGCCGCGATTTGGGTGGCGCGCGTGTATTCCAGTCGCATGGCTAACAGTGCGCGCACGACACGTCCCCCGTCCATCGGAAAGGCAGGGAGCAGATTGAACAGCACGAGCGAGATGTTCACAATCAGCAAACGTGTCACGAACGATCCGCTCGCAACACTCATACCGTCCAGCGATTCCAGCGTGTTGGTCAACGTCAGGAACGCGAACAGCAGGGCAGCAATGACCACATTGACCGCTGGACCGGCGAGCGCCACCCAGAATTCTTGAATCGGCTGTTCTGGCATTCGTTCAAGGCGCGCTACGCCACCAATCGGCAGGAGGGTAATGTCGCGCGTGGGGATACCATAGTGACGTGCGGCGAGGGCGTGCCCGAATTCGTGCAAGACAACGCACGCGAACAGTGCCAGAATGAACGCAATCCCCGCCAGCGTTTGTACAAGCGGATCGCCTTGCCAGATGTGATTGAGGGCAATCCAGCCGATAAGCAACCAAAAGGTGGCGTGAATGTATACATCAACCCCGGCGAAACGCCCCAGTTTCCATGACCATTTCATAAGCGTACACTCCTTTCTCTTACCTTTACCAACGTACCCCATTGTCTATAGTTTGTCAATAGTTTTGTATTTAAGATTCGTTAATCTTGCCTGCGCGTGGGCAGGCAGGGTAGCGGCACGAGCATGGCTCACACCGCTTGCATTTCTGGCGATTTCGGTATATGCTTGGGATGACTTGATCCCCATCTTTCAGACAGCCGCAGGCGAGCCCGATGAAAGAGACGCGGCGTTGGTGCTGAGCGGGAACGTTTGTCCCTTGTGGTTCGTCATATTTACAAGTCCGCCCCTTGCCCACGAGTACATCTGGAGACGCGATGCGGCAGGGCAGATTCACATTTGTCTCACCTTTTCAACGGAGGTCAAAAATGAGGCGCATTTCTTTCATCCGCTATGTGCTCTTGTTCGGGATGTGGCTGGTGTTATTGTTGATGCCGACTGGGCTGACACCGCAGCGCGCACTGGCGGCGCCCCCGGCGTCGCTGGTCTTGACGAACTGCACCGGCGAGTATTTCAACAACATCACTCTGAGCGGTACACCAGTTCTCACGCGCACGGACGCCGCGATCAACTTTTTCTGGCCCGAAAATACTTCGCCTGCCCCCGGCGTGAATCCGAACAATTATTCTGTTCGCTGGACGTGCTCGGTCAATGTGCCCATAACCAGCAACGTGATTTTCACCATCACGACTGATGATGGCATGAATGTGCTCGTGAATGACAATCTGATTTTGTGGGCATTTTACGATCAGGGTCCAACAACGTATTCGGCAACAGTGAATCTCGCGGCGGGTACACACACGGTCCGCGTCGAGTACTATAATCGCTGGAATGCCGGGACCGCGCGCGTCGCTTCAACGGCAATACCTGTGGCGGGTCCAACTCCCACGCCAACCTTCGTGCCACCGCCGCCTCCCCCTGCCCCGACGGGAGTGTGGCGCGGTTACTATTTCAGTAATGTGACCTGCTCGGGTTCACCAACGCATGTGCGTGATGATCCGGCGATCAATTTTAATTGGGGCGAGACCGCCATTCCTGCGCCTGGGGTGCCGCACAATAATTTCTGTGTGCGCTGGGATTCGATTCAGCATCTTCCCACCACTGACAATTACACCATCAGCGCGACGTCGGACGATGGCATACGCGTGTGGGTGGATGGCGTCCTCGTCATAGATGGTTGGTTTGATCATCCGCCCGCCACGTTTACGACGATTCGTCATCTTACGGCAGGGGCGCACTATTTCACAGTCGAGTATTACAATCGTTATCTGGGTGCGATGGCGGTCGTGCAGATCTATCGAGGCACTGCACCTCCCACGCCTCCACCCACCGCGGAGATTATCGTGGACGATGGAAGTCCGGGCTGGCAAGCCGGCGGCACTCAACCCTGGTATCGTGCTCCCGTTGGTGTCGGTAACCATTCGTATTGGGCGCACACGGTTGCCTTTTCTGCGGGAGGGTACAACTGGGCGCGCTGGCGTCCCACGTTACCTGCACCCGGCAACTATGAGGTGTCGGCGTACATTCCTGCGGGGGTAGCCAGCACGCTGAACGCGCGCTACTGGATTTATCACAATGGACGCTACACACTGGCGACACGCGCGCAAGGGTTGCTGGGTAATCAGTGGGTCTCGCTGGGCACGTACTATTTTAGCGCGCGCGCCGATGAATTCGTCTCGCTGGCGACGGTGACACACGAATGCTATCTCTGCCGCACGATTGTTTTCGATGCGGTCAAGTTTACACGGCGTTGAGCGCAGTGCAGCTTTTTCCAAGGAGTTGTGCATGGGCGCGTGCACCCGCCACGACGGATGAAAAATGATTTTCGATTTTCGATTTGCGATTTGTGATTGTTCACGATGGGCAATCTGCAATCGGCAATCGAAAATCGGCAATCGAAAGCACGCGCCCGCCACGATGGATGAAAATATCCACCAAGAACACGAAGACACGAAGGTTTTTTCTTCGTGTTCCTTCGTGACCTTCGTGGAAAAATGTATTTTCGAAGGAGTTGCTCATGGGCGTAATCGCCCGCCACGACGGATGAAAATATCCACCAAGAACACGAAGATACACGAAGATTTTTCTTCGTGTTCCTTCGTGACCTTCGTGGAC
>Ga0129299_1000204_pt1 | contig 35601 bp, 29 predicted proteins | sample ConPoolayeCmetaG_FD_94477 | JGI IMG/M metagenome (GOLD analysis project Ga0129299, IMG submission 94477) | Hot spring microbial mat communities from California, USA to study Microbial Dark Matter (Phase II) - Cone Pool mat layer C metaG ...
GCGGTGCTCCCTGCGGCTCAATCTGGGCAAGGCCCATGCCGGGTTGCGGACCGGGCGGGGCGGCAGGAGTCGATCGTTGGGCCGCAGAGGCGCAACCTGTTTCCGGCTATGGGATTGCGCCCGGTCAACCACGGAGGCCGGGTCCGAGAATGGCGTCAGCCTGTGCAATTTGGGGAAAGTTCGACGGGTGTGGCGGTCCGGGCGAATGCAACGCTCTGCGGCCGGAAGCCAGCGGGCAACACTAATCCCCGCTCGCCTGGGTAACGCAGAACCCGTTAAGGGTCAACACGTTGCGGCAGCGAGGGAGGCCGCTGCCGCAAACCGCTGGTGTCCGCCTCTTCACACGCCGGCCAGCAGCAGCATCAGGGCTTTCTGGGCATGGAGTCGGTTTTCGGCTTGGTCGAAGATCGCTGAATTCCTGGTGCGGGTGACCTCGTACTCGATCTCCTCGCCGTAGTGGGCGGGCAGGCAATGCAGCACGATGCAGTGGGGGTTGGCGAGGGACAGGGCCTTGCTGTTCACCTGGTAGGGCGTGAAGAAGCGGCGGCGGTTTTCCGCGTCCGCCTCCTGGCCCATGCTGGCCCACACGTCCGTGTAGATAACGTCCGCGCCCTTCACGGCCGCGGCGAGGTCGTTGGTCACGCGGATCTGGGCCTTCGTTTCCCGCCCGATGGCCTGACTGTCGGAGAGCACCTGCGGCTTCGGCTCGTAGCCCGGCGGCGTGACGATCGTGACGTTCATCCCGCACAGGGCGCCGCCCAGCATCAGCGAGTGGGCGACGTTGTTGCCGTCGCCGGAGTAGACGAAATTCAGCCCGGCCAGGCGACCGTGCCGCTCCTGAATGGTCTGGAGGTCGGCAAGCGTCTGGCAAGGGTGTTCGTGGTCGGACAAGCCGTTGATCACCGGCACGGTGGCGTGCCTTGCCAAATCTTCAACGATGTTGTGGCCGAAGACCCTCGCCATGATCAGGTCGCAGTATCGGGACAGGACGATGGCGATGTCCTCGGTCGTCTCCCGCTCGCCCAGCTTGATGTCGGAAGGCGCGAGGTAGATGGCGTGTCCGCCCATCTGCGTCATGCCCGCCTCGAAAGAGACTCGAGTCCGCAGCGAGGGCTTCTGGAAGATCATTCCCAGCGTCTTGTGCGCGAATCGATCGCGGTACGCCGTTGGGGTTTTCTTGACGGCGGCGGCGGTGTCGAGCACCAGCTTCAGTTCGGGGATGCTCAGATCCCGCATGGAGATCAGGCTGCGTCCGGCAAGCGAGCTTTTCATGGTCGGGTTTCTCCGTGTCTGGCCGTGCTACTGCAAACGCGGGTGGCTCCGCAAGGCGTCTTCGATCGCCTTGGAGCCGCCGCCGTCCAGCTCATAGCCGACTCGCAGTGACGGTTTGTTGATCTTGATCAGACGACCGAGGTCGATCGGCGTGCCGATGAGCACGAGGTCGCACGGCGTGGCGTTGACGGACGCCTCCAGGTCCGCGATCTGCTGCCTACCGTAGCCCATGGCCGGCAGGATGTCCGTCAAGTGGCCGTACTTCTGGTAGACGCCCTTGATCGAACCGGCGGCAAAGGGCCGGGGATCCACGATGGCGGCAGCGCCGAATTGCCGGGCCGCGACATGGGCCGCCCCGTATCGCATCTCTCCGTGCGTGAGCGTCGGGCCGTCTTCCACGACCAGCACGCGTTTGCCCTTGATCTGCCCGCTGTTTTCGCAGCGAATGGCCGAATCGGCCCGCACCAGCTTCGCTCGTGGGTTGCAGGTTCGGGCGTTGGCCTCGACCGTGGCAATGTCCTCCGCTTTGGCGGTGTTGACCTTGTTGATCAGGATCAGGTCCGCCATGCGGAAGTTGGTCTCGCCGGGGTAGTAGCGAAGCTCGTGCCCACTGCGGTGGGGATCGGCCACGGTGATGTGCAGGTCGGGCTTGAAGAACGGCAGGTCGTTGTTGCCGCCGTCCCAGAGGATGACGTCGGCTTCCTGCTCGGCGGCGGCCAGGATCTGGTGATAATCGATGCCGGCGAACAACAGGTTGCCGTTGGCGAGGTGCAGTTCGTATTCTTCACGCTCCTCGATCGTGCATTCGTGACGGTCCATGTCCGCCAGCTCGGCGAACCGCTGGCACGCCTGGCGGGTGAGATCGCCGTAGGGCATGGGATGCCGCACCACCGCCACCTTCTTGCCCATGCTCTTCAGCACCTCGGCGACCTTGCGGGTCGTCTGGCTCTTGCCGCAGCCGGTGCGGACGGCGCACACGGCCACCACCGGCTTCTTCGATCGCAGCATGGTCGGTTCCGAGCCGATCATCTGGAAGTTCGCTCCGGCGGCGTTGACGCGGGCGCCCATGTGCATGACATACTCATGCGGTACATCGGAGTAGCTGAACACAACCAGGTCGACATCGTGCCGAGCGATCAGTTCCTCCAATTCCTCCTCCGCGTGGATCGGAATCCCTTTGGGGTAATAACGGCCCGCCAACTCGGCCGGGTAGATCCGGTCTTCGATATTAGGTATCTGCGTGGCGGTGAAGGCCACCACGCAGTAGCGGGGGTCGTTGCGGTAGCAGCAGTTGAAATTGTGGAAGTCTCGCCCGGCCGCTCCCATGATGAGGACGTTGATGGCGACGGATTCAGTGGTCATGACCTACTCTCTTCTTGGTGGCTTCCCCGCCCACGGCGGGACCGTCGGCGGAGAACGCAGGCTATCCAACTCATGATCCAAGCGGACTCCGGACATCCTCCGGTGGAGGAACCTCCGTGACCGCCGGCTCGCCGAAGTAACTGACACCCTCCCGCCGACGGAAGGCGAGAGGCCCCCGTGGGCAAGGCCCGGCTTCGCTACGCCTCCTTGTAAGCCGCCTCGAGGACCGGGGCGATGCGCTCCATGGCCCAGTCGATGTCGCTGCGCTCAATGACGAGCGGAGGCGCGAAGCGGATGACGTCCTCGTGGGCGTCCTTGCACAGAAGGCCGTGTTGCATGAATCTCTCGCAGAACCATCGGGCCTTGGGAAAACCTTTCTTGATCTGGACGCCGATGAGCAGACCCCGCCCGCGGACTTCCTTCACGGCCGGCGCGTTGACGGCCTCCAGCCGTGAGCGGAAGTACTGGCCGATGTCCCTGGCCCTCTCCTCGAGTCCATCGTCGCGGATCATGGCGATGGCCACGCGAGCCACGGCGCAGGCCAGCGGGTTGCCGCCGAAGGTCGAGCCGTGGTCGCCCGGCTTGAAGACGTCCATCACGTTCCAATCAGCGACCACGGCGGAAATCGGCACAACGCCGCCGCCCAGTGCCTTGCCGAGGCACATGGCATCCGGGCGGGCCTCCGGGCCGTCATGGTGCCAGGCGAAGCGATAGCCCGTGCGGCAAAGCCCGGTCTGGATCTCGTCGGCGATCAGCAGGACATTGTGTCGAGAGCAGATCTCGCGGACCCGCCGCAGGTAGCCATCCGGCGGGACCAGGATACCGCTTTCGGCCTGTATCGGCTCGACGAGAAAGGCCACGGTTTCGGGCCGAATGGCTTTCTCCAGCGCCTCGGGCCTGCCGAAGGGCACCAGGGTGAACCCGGGCGTGTAGGGGCCGAAGCCGTCGCGGTACTGCGAATCGGTGCTGAAGCTGATCACCGTGGTGGTTCGGCCGTGGAAGTTGCCCTTGGCGCAGATGATCTTGGCCTTGTTGGCCGGCACGCCCTTCTTCCGGTAGCCCCATTTGCGGGCCATTTTAATGGCGGTCTCCACGGCCTCGGCGCCGCTGTTCATGGGCAACACGGCCTGATAGCCCGACAGTTCGCAGAGTTCCCGGCAGAAGGGCCCGAGCTGATCGTTGTGAAACGCCCTCGAGGTCAGGGTCGCCTTGTTGAGTTGCTTGGTGGCCGCGGCGATCAAGCGTTCGTTGGAATAGCCGAAGTTCAGGGCCGAGTAGGCCGAGAGCATGTCGAGGTACTTGCGGCCATCGACATCGCTGACCCAGCAGCCCTTGCCGGACTCGATGACGACCGGCAGGGGGTGGTAGTTGTGGGCACCGTACGCCTCGGCCATGGCCAGATGTTCCGCGGTTCTGGTCTGCTCCAAAGTGGCTGCTTCCATGCCTTGCACTCGCTTCTAGCCGGCTGGTCGCCGGTGCTGGGTCCACTGTAATGCGGGGTGACTATGCTATCTTCAGTCCCGCGACCTCACAACACACGCCGGCATCCGCAACTCGAACGGGGTCGGCATGTTGCGACAATTCGACCGATTGAGCGACGGAACGCCGCCGGATTCCGTCCCGTATTTCCGCCCTTAACCCGCGGCGGCTTGGCGGCTTGCCTTGCGTCCGGCAGACGCTACAATGCGGCCCACATGAGCCGCGGTTAGCAGTCCCCGTAGCTCAATTGGATAGAGCGTCGGCCTCCGAAGCCGAAGGCTGCTGGTTCGAGTCCAGCCGGGGACGTTCGTAGAGGTCTGGTCGGTATCCTTTCGGAAATCCAGCTTCAGTCATCGGCTCGCCTATTTCCGGCCAATCCATCGGTTCCGTCACCCTGCAAACCTCGTGCCGAAGTGGTCAGTCGCCAATGAATGCCCTGATTGGTCTTCGCACCGTTTTCACAACATAACTCTATAATAAATAAAAGATTATGTCTTAATCTGGGTCGCGACGCAGGGCGCGAGAGCAGCCTCAGTTGCTGACGCTCATCACGACGATTTGTGGATAGCCCCCCGGTCCCCATGCCGCCACAACCTCACCGTCATGAATTCCCGACACCCCTCCGAGTCGTCTCAGCCCGTCGGAACCCGAGCTTCGGGTGTTCGGTGGCCGCGGATGGGCTTCCGCTGGCTGAAGGCGAGCGTGAGGCGATATACGCCGTCCTCCAGCTCGCTTTCGACCGCGTAGCCACAGCGGTGGAACACCCGCATCATGCCCGCGTTCGTGGCCAGCACATCGGCGCGGAGACCAGTGATGCCCCTTTCCCGGGCCGCGTCCGCCAAGGCGGTGAAGAGCGCGGTGCCGATCCCCTTGCCCTGCCAGTCGTCGCGGACCAGGTAGGCGCTGTCGGCGAAGTTGGTGCGGAGATCGCGGCGATAGTGGGCGATGCCGATCAGCTCCGCGGATTCGCTCTTGTCGGTCAGCACGACGAGCGACAAGTTGGATTCGTAATCAACCCGCAGCAGCTCCTGCAACCGCTCGTGCGGCATGGTCTTGAGTGTGTTGAAGAAGCGGAGTTTCACGGATTCCGCGGAAAGCTTGTAGAACATGTCGCGGAGGAGAGGTTCATCGGTGATCCGGAGCGGGCGGAGGAAGACCTTGCGGCCGTCTTTCGTCTCGACCCATCGTTCCAGCTCTTCGGGATAGAGCGGGGCCATGACGGGAATCTCGATCTGGTCGGGGTAGACCATGTTGCGGGCCTTGGCTTCCGCCAGCAGCCAGGGACGGAACTTGGGATCGGCAATCTGAATCAGGGCCAGTGCTCGCTCGCGGATGTTCTTGCCGTGCAGGTAGGCTGTGCCGTATTCGGTGACCACGTAGTGAACGTCGCCCCGGCTGGTGACCACGCCGGCCCCCTGCTTGAGGCAGGGAACGATCCGCGAAATGGTCCCGTTGGCGGCCGTGGCGGGAAGCGCGATGATGGGTTTGCCCCCTTTGGATCGAGCGGCTCCGCGCACGAAGTCCACCTGCCCGCCGATGCCGCTGTAGAACATGGTGCCCAGCGAATCGGCGCAGACCTGCCCGGTCAGGTCCACCTCGATGGCCGAGTTGACCGAGATCATCTTGTCGTTTTGGGCGATGATGAACGGATCGTTGGTGTACTCGGTGGGGTGGAACTCCACCAGCGGGTTGTTGTCGATAAAGTCGTACAGCCGGCGGGAACCCATGACGAAGCTGGCCACGATCTTGCCGGGATGGAGCGTCTTGGCGGCATTGGTGATGATGCCTCTTTCCATCAGCGGGATCACGCCGTCGCTGAACATCTCGGTATGGATGCCCAGGTCCTTGAAGCCCTCCAGGTGGTGCAGCACGGCGTCCGGGATCGTGCCGATCCCCAGCTGGAGCGTGGCGCCATCTTCCACCAGGCTGGCGATGTGGCGGGCGATGCGTTCCGACAAGGCGTCCGGCTGGCCCTGCGGGGCTTCCAGGACCGGCCGGTCGCTGGGCACGATCATGTCGATGTCGCGAACGTGGATGAAGCAGTCGCCCAACGCCCGCGGCATCTGCTCGTTCACTTCGGCCACCACGAACTTGGCGCTCTCCGCCGCCGCCTTGACGATGTCCGTGGACACGCCATAGCTGCAATAGCCGTGACGGTCGGGCGGGCTGACCGAGATGAAAGCCACATCCAGCACCACGCGACCGGTGCGGAACAGAGCGGGGATCTCCGACAGGAAGATCGGCGTATAGTCGGCTCGCCCCTGCGAAACCGCTTGCCGGACATTGGGGCCGATGAAGTAGGCGTTGTGCCGAAAGCGATCCCCGAACCGCGGCTCGGCATAGGTGGCGACGCCCAACGTCAGGATATGAATGATCTCCGTGTCGGTGAGGTCGTCGCGGGCGCTAAGGGCCTCGGCCAGCGTCTGCGGTTCGCCGGCGCCGGATCCGATGAACACCCTCTGTCCGTGTCGGACGGTCGCCGCGGCCTTTTGCGGGGAGACGATCTTGTCGGCGTATCGTTCCCGCCACGGCGGGACGGATTCGGAATTCATGGGGAGACTCCTGCCGGGCATGTCCGACCCGCGGCGGTGCAAGGGGCCGCGGTTGCCGCCGGCCCGCGACCGGCTGGGCCGAAATCGCCCGGCTGGATACCGCGGAGCCTGCCGCTCCCGACGCCCGCAGGTCGGGGGACTGCACCGCGCCGGTCCCCCAGGCTGCGCGCCGGTGGCGGGTCGGACGATGTTCCCGCATCGATCCGCTCAAGTCAACCCCCGAACCAGCAGCTTGAAGGTGTCTCCCCGCTCCTCGTAGTTGCGGTACCAGTCGAAGCTCGCACAACCGGGGCTGAGCAGGACCACATCCCCGGGAGAGGCCAGCGAGCGGGCCAGGTCGACGGCCTCCTGCGAGTTGCTGGCGGTCTTGATGATGGGCCGACGTCCGTCCGGTTCGACCGGGACAATCTCCCCACGGATCCTGTCGCCGGTTTCGCCCATGCAGATGACGGCCTTCGCCCGGGTCGCCAGCATGCGGCCCAGCTCCACGAAGGAAGAACCCTTGTCAGAGCCTCCCACGAGCACGATCAGCCCGCCATCGAAGGCCCGCATGGAGGTCATGGCCGCTTCGGGACTGGTTGCCTTGGAATCGTTGTAATACCGGACGCCTTGGAATTCCCGAACGAATTCGAGCCGATGCGCCAAGCCGCTGAACCGCCGCAGCGCGGCAAGAGAAACCTCGTCGCGCACGCCGAGAATGCGGGCGATGGCCAGTGCCCCGGCGGCGTTCTCGAGGTTGTGCAGGCCGGGCACCGCAAGCGTGGCGGAGATCTCCTCGAGGACTTGTCTGCCGTCTTTGGGATAGACCAGTCGGATTTGACGCGTTTCCGAAACGACGCCGAAACGATAAAGCCGCGGCCGCGCCAGCCAGTCGCGGGGAAACAAGTCGACGCCTTCGAAGGGCAGGATCAGCCAGTCGTCTAGGGTCTGAAACCTGGCGATGTTGGCCTTGGCCGCGGCGTAGGCCTCGATCGTGCCGTGACGATCGAGGTGATTCTCGCGGAGGTTCGTCACCAGCGCGACCTGCGGGCTGCGTCGGCACTCCGCCGCGTCCTCCAGTTGGAAACTCGACAACTCGAGCACCACGATGTCGTTCGGCTTCATGTCCGCGACGGCGTCCAGCAGCGACTTGCCGATGTTGCCGCCCAGCCAGACCCGACCGTGTGGCCAGTCCTTCGCCTGCTTGGCTTCATCGAGAATCGCGCCCACCATGGCGGTGGTGGTGCTCTTGCCGACCGTCCCGGTGATGCCGACGATCCGTCCCGGACACCGCGCCAGGAACAGGTTCATCTCGCTGGACCAGGGGATGCCGCGACGGACGGCAGCCTGGAAGAACGACGCCTTCCGTTTGTCCACCGCCGGGTTGACCACCAGAAGATCGCAGCCGTCCAGGTCGCTTTCCTCGTGGCCGCCGAGGCGGAAGGTCAGGTTCAAGCCCTTCAGCGCTTTCAGACTGTCGCTCAGCTTGTCCTCCGGGGAAAGGTCCGTGACGTGGACCCTCGCGCCCTGCGCGGCCAGCCACCTGGTTACGCCGATTCCACCGCCGAAGCGGCCCAATCCCATCACCACGACGTATTTGCCCGCGAAGTCCGTCGGCATGGATCACCTCTTCGTTGCGGCCATCTCCTGCTCGTGCGCTATCGGCCTCTCGATCCCGCGGCGATGTCGCTCCGCCAGACGGCCTGATCGAAGGAGATCATCTGGATCGCGGCATAAGCGCGGTCCCTCGCCTCCTTGCAGTCCGCGCCGAGGCCGCTGACGCCCAGCACTCGACCTCCGGCGGTGACGATCTTCGGGCCGCGGCGGGCCGTGCCGGCGTGGAAGATCTGGACCCCCGGCAGGGCGGCGGCCTCGGCCAGCCCGCTGATCGTCTTGCCTTTCTGGTATTCGTCCGGGTATCCGCCGCTGGCCATGACCACGCACACCGCGACTTCCGGCCGCCACCGCATCTGGACCGACTCGAGCCGGCCCTCGATGGTGGCTTCCAGCGCCTCGAGCAGATCGCTTTCCAGTCGCGGCAGGATCGCCTGGGTCTCCGGGTCGCCGAATCGACAGTTGAACTCGAGCACCTTGGGCCCCGCCGGTGTCAGCATCAACCCGGCGTAAAGAACGCCGCGATAGACGGTTCCTTCGCGGCGAAGGGCGTCGATGATGGGCACGAAGATGTCTCCCTCGATCACCCGGAGGTCGGCCTCGCTGAGAGCTGTGGAGGGGGAGTACGAGCCCATGCCGCCGGTGTTGGGCCCGGCATCGCCGTCGCCGAGTCGTTTGTAATCGGAGGCCGACTCCAGAAGATAAATGGCCCGGCCATCGACCAGGGCCAGCATGCTGACCTCGCGGCCGATCAGGATTTCCTCCACCACCACCCGCTCGCCGGCTTCGCCCAGTTTGCGGTGCAGCATGAGGTCTTCCAGGGTGCGGACCGCATCGCTGGGGTCGGGATGCACGAACACGCCCTTCCCCTTGGCCAACCCGGCGGCCTTGACCACGACACCCTCGTCGCGGGAGAGCACATACTCTCTGGCCATGTCATAGCCGCGTTTGAATTCAGCGAAGACGGTCTCATCGCGGTCCCGGCCGCGAGCGGCCTGGCGGGCCTGGGCCTGCTCCTGCACGGTGGGGCCGAAGATGCGGGCGTCCGCCGTCGGCACACCCGCTTCCCGCATGAGCTGCTTGGCGTAGGATTTGTCGCCCTCCAGCCGGGCGGCCGCCGCCGTCGGTCCGAAAATGCGCAACCCGGCGTCCGTGAAACGGTCCACGATGCCCGCGCAAAGCGGGTCTTCCGGCCCGACCACGGTCAGGTCGATGCCTTCCCCGCGGGCGAAGGCCAATAGGCCGGGCACGTCTTCCGCGTTGATGGGGACATTCCGGGCGATTCCTTCCGTGCCGGCGTTGCCCGGTGCACAGAAGATGGTTGGCCGGCGAGGGGAAGCCGCGAGTTTCCAGCAGATGGCGTGTTCTCGCCCTCCGCCTCCCACGACCAGGACCTTCATGGACATATGCTCTCAGCTCTGCTGCCGTTCGATTGGCCGGGTACGAGTGGCGGTGGAACTGCGTCGGTCTCCAACAGCCGCCCCGCTCAGTTCCTCCGCTCGTTCGCGGATTCTACGGCGACACGCCCTGGAGTGAAATAGAGGCTGCGGAGCAGGCGCCGGCGGCGATGCCACGGCCCCATGGTTACAATGCTGACATGGAACCGACGCTGCTCAGGATTCTGGACGCGAACCTCAATCGGGCCAGGGAGGGTCTCCGGGTCTTGGAGGAACACGCGCGGATGGTGCTGGATGACGAAGCCATGACCGCCACGGTCAAGTCGCTGCGACACGAGCTTCAACGCGTGGCTCGGGCCATCGGGGAACGAAGGTTGCTCGCCGCGCGCGACATCCAGAACGACGTCGGCACACGCATCAGCATCGATTCCGAACGGGTCCGCCGCGGCGTGGACGAGGTCGCCGCCGCCGCCGCGAAACGCGCCGGGGAGGCATTGCGTTGTCTGGAAGAGTACCTCAAGGCCGTGCAGCCCGCGGAAGCGGCGGCCGTGGAGCAACTGCGATACCGGCTTTATGCCATCGAACAGGATGCCTTGCTGGGAGCGCCTCTGCGGAGGCGTCTTCGCGACGCCCGCCTGCATGTGCTGGTCACCGAGTCGTTGTGTGCTCGACCATGGTGGGACGTGTGCGAACGAGTCATCGACGGCGGGGCGGATGTCATCCAGCTTCGGGAGAAGTCCCTGACCGATCGTGAGCTGCTGGGCCGGGCCGCGCGTTTACGGGAGCTGACCTCGCGGGCAGGGGTGCTGCTCATCATCAACGATCGGGCGGACATAGCTCGGATCGTCTGTGCCGACGGCGTGCATGTGGGCCAGACCGACCTGCCGGTGGAAGACGCCCGCGTCATCGTGGGCCGACAGGCCCTGGTGGGCGTGAGCACTCACAGCCCGGAAGAGGCCGCGGAGGCGTTGCGTCAGGCACCGGATTACGTCGCCGCGGGCCCCCTGTTCAGTTCAACCACGAAACCGGCGGTGGCGGTGCAAGGCCCGGCCCTGCTGAACAGTCTGGCCGGGCAGGCTGCGGTTCCCTTGGTCGCCATCGGCGGAATCACGGCGGATCGGCTGGCCCAGACCCCTCTGCCGCCGGGGGTGCAGATCGCAGTCTGCCAGGCCGTGATTGGATCGCCCGACCCTCGGCAGGCCGCCGAAGTACTCAAGCGGAGCATGTCGGACAAGAGGTAGAGTGGCGAGGCCTGCGGAACGGACTTGCCGGGCGGGCGGCCGCGTCACTGCGGTCCGCGTTTGGCCGTCCGGTCTCCCGCCTGCTGTTCGGGCTCTTGCCGAAGTTGATCGAGCTTGTCCCGAGTTTGGCCGCGGGCCGGATCGGGAAGATTGGGCAGCGCCTGGAGGTACAAGCGTTCCGCTTCTTCTCGGTCTCCGCGTTTCGCGGCCAGGTCGGCCTTGCGGACCAGCCGGGCCGCCTCGAAGGCCGGCGCCATGCGGGCAAGCTTGAGGCGGGTTTCGTTCAGCGGAAACTTCCATAGCGAGTTGCGCAGGGTCTGTTCGGCCGCGAGCAGATCGCCTTTGGCGATGGCTTCCAGTGCTTCGTTGTAGAGGACGTAGGCGGTTGCGCAACGGGCCTTCGCCTCGATTTCATCGGAGGCCTCGATCTGGTTGGCCCTCTCATAGGCGGCGGCGGCCGCCTCGAAATCCCGAGCCAGCATCGCGTCGTCGCCCAGCAGCACCTGCTCGGCCCGCTGCTTGAGATTCAGGATTCGTTTGCGAAGCTCGCGGGTTTCGCTCGTGATGCTGAGGTTCTCGGCGTCGCGGCAGCTCAACAGGGCCTTATCGAAATCACCGTTCTTCAGCGCGGCGTTGGCCTCGCGGATCGCTTCGGCGTACTTGCGGTCCTTCCGCGAGAGGTCCAGGCGGTCCCGCAAGGCGTCGGGATCGACCCCGGAGGCTTTGGCTTTCTGTTCGTACTCGTCCAGTTTCAGCTCGGCCCGCTCGAACTGGCCGCGGAGGATTTCATCCACGCCCTCGGCCGCCAGGCGATAGGCGTCCCGCTTGTTCCAGAGGCGGGTCTGAAGGCTGTCCAGTCGGGCGGAACTGCCACCACGGCGAGCGGCTTCGTCCAGCTTCTGCTGGGTCAGATCGAACTCGTCGCGGGCCAGGGCGCGTTCGGCCTGGAGGAGTAGTAAGATGGTTTCCGCGCGGCTCTGCACAGCCGTCAACCGGGGATCCCGGCTGCTATCCAGAGCCAGTATTTCGCGGCATTGCCGTTGAGCGGCGTCCCAATTCTGGGCGTCGTAGGCTTTTTCCGCCTCGGCATACATCAGATTGATTCGGTGGAGGCTTCCTGGGCCGTGGGCGAAGTACCACCAGCTTCCGCCGACGCCGCCGCCGACCACGGCCAGGGCCAGCACCGCCGCGACGGTCCAGACGACCCAGCGGGGCCGCCGCTCCTTCAGCGTCTCGATCGTCGGTTCCGGTGTGGGGATCTGGTTGATGCGACTCACACGGTGCACCGGTGGCGGTGGAGCCAGGTGACGCAGGCGGCCGTGCCGGCGGGTTGCCGCGGTCCCGATCACTGCTTCTCGACGAGTCGGCGGGGCCATCGGGTGTTGCCCCGCGGTCGGCGACGGCCTGGCCTCGCTTGCGGAAGACGCGGGCAACGCCGCCGTCTGCAACACCGTTCGAGAGGTCCGGGGCGGCAGGGTCCCCGCCTGAGCCACGGTCCGGGTCGTGATCGGCTGGGGGTAGGCGGGGCCGTTCGCCGGGCCGAAGGCGGGTCGGCCGAACGGGGAGCCGTTCCAACCCGTCGGCTGGTCTCCCGCGGGCAAGATCACGGGCGGTCGAGCCGAAGGCGAGAGGGCCTTGAGGACATCGTGGATGGAAGGAATCCGCTCATCGAGGTTCTTGGCGGTCATTCGCCGGACCAGGGCGGCGATGTGCGGTGGCACGTGCGGATTGAACTCGGTCACGCTGGGCAAAGCGGCCCGCGGGTCGATGTGCCACTGGAGCCAGCCTCCGTTGGCCAGGGTTCCCGAGAAGTGGCGGTTCAGGGCCGGCCGTCCGATACACATCTCGAACAGCACCATGCCGAGCGAGTAGATGTCCACTCGATCGTCGAAAGGCAGGCCGAGTAGCAATTCGGGTGCGGCATACTTGGAAACGATGATCGGAGGCGGCGTGTCGTCGGTTTCCGAGGCGGCGGTGCTGAGGTTGGTGATCTTGGCCTTGGCGCCGGCCGTCACGAAGATCGTGCCCGGGTGGATTCCGCGATGAGCGATGCCCAAGGAGTGCAGCGTCCGCAGCCCGAGGGCCGTGGTCTTCAGGATGCGGAGGGTATCATTCAGATCCAGCCGCCGCTTCGAGATCAGCACTTCCAGCCAGTGTCCGGGAATGTATTCCTCAACGATGAATAGACCGAGATCGTCTTCGATCAGCTCGTGTATGCCGACGACATGCGGGTTGCCCCGCGGAATGCGGGCCAAGAGCTGGGCCTCACGCTTGAAGCATCCGCAGGCGACGGGGTTGTCGATCAGCTCCGGCGACATCTGCTTGATGGTCACCAGGCGATCGAGCATGAGGTCACGAGCCTTGTAAAGCACCGCGTTGTGCGTGGCCCCTACACGCTCGAGAATGCGGTATTTTCCCAGGCCCGTTCCGGAGGGGAGTCCGGCATAGAGAGGAGCGGGTTTCATCGAGGGTGGACCGGCGGCGGCGCCTAGAGGCACATCCAGGTGGAACTCAGGGATGTCCCGTTTCTGTGGTTCCGCCATTTCTTGAATCCGGATCGCTGTGAATCAGCGCCCGCGGCCTCCCCCGGTTGGACCCCTCAGAGTCGGGCAGGCCAACCTGCGCTACCGACCCATCCCCCGCACCTCGTTTCCCGATTATACCCGAATCCTCACACAAAATAAACGATGAATAAGGAAGATCCGGGCCTGAAATCGCCATGCCAGCGGTGCCGAGGCTTCTTCGGCCCTTCTTCACACGTTATTAGAGGACTTTTCGTAACTAGATAAGCAACAGTACAACACCTCCAGCAGGGGTCCTCTGGTTATTGGACCTTCTGGTTAAGGCACGGGCTGGGTCCGATAGATATCTGACCAACGGCAGACTACTCCGAGACTCCTCAATCCATGACGAGCGAACCACCTGCGGCGGGAGAGTGCGGTCCAGCGGGTAGCGGGGAGAATCGCGGATGGAGCATTCGGTCAAGAGCACGTATGCTGTCCCGCATGCATGGAAGACATCACGCGCGGTGGGTGCATCTCCCTTGGGTGGCTTCTGCGATCCTGCTGGGCTGCCTGGGCGAAGTCGATCCGGCATTCCCTCAGGGACCGGGGCCTACCATGGTCGAGGCGGCCCCGGCCGGCCGGGAGCGGAATTCACCGACGATGCGGCTGGTGGGCACGGTCCGCCCGCGGCTCCGCAGCGTGCTGGCCGCGGAGGTGGCCGGGCTGGTCGTCGAGCTGCCGGTGGATGAAGGGGATGGCGTCAAGCAGGGTCAGGTCTTGTGCCGCCTCCGCGATCATCCGCTGCGTTTCCGCCATGCCGAGGCCTCGGCCCGCCGGGCGGAGTTGGCTGCTTCTCTGGCGGCGGCCATCGCCGTGAGGAACAAGGCCCGATTCGAGGTGGATCGCCTGAGCCGGCTCTACACGGCGGGACGCGGCACCGAGAAAGAGCAGCAGGACGCGCAAGCGGACTTCGATGCCGCCGAGGCTCGCGTCGAGCAGGCCCGGCAAGCCCTGGCTGCCCAAGAAGCAGTCGTCGAGGCCCTGGCGGATGATCTGGAAAGGACCGTGATTCGGGCCCCGTTCGATGGCCGCGTCGTCTCCAAGCGGACCGAGGTGGGTTCATGGGTGATGCAGGGCGGGCCGGTCCTGGAGGTGATCGATCTGAGTGTGGCCCGCGTGCGCATTTCGGTTCCCGAGAGCATCGTTCGCTTTTGCGGAGTGGGCGCGGAGGTCGGTGTGGCCGTGGAGGCTTTGGGCAAGACCTTCAGCGGCACCGTAGCCCGCATTATCCCGGAGGGCGATGAGAAGGCCCGCACCTTCCCCATCGAGGTGGATATCCACAACCCGCAGACCGACCTGAAGGCGGGGATGTTCGTTCGAGCTGCGGTGCCGTCCGGGCCGGCGGTTGACGCGCTGGTTGTTCCCAAGGATGCCATCGTCCTGCGGGGGCCGGTGTCCATGGTTTTCGTGATCCGCGAGACGCCGCAAGGCCTCGTGGCCATGCCGCTGCCCGTGGAGATCGTGTCCGAGATCCTGGATCGGGCTGCGGTCCGGGCGCCGGGGCTGGAGGCGGGAGACCTGGTTGTCGTCCGGGGCAACGAGTACATGTTCAGTCCGACGCCGGTGGCGATCATCCCGCGTGAGAACTCGGCCGGGGGCCTGCCGGTTTCTGCGGCGGGCGAGGCGAGTCCAGCCACCACGCAACCCGCTGAAAAGGATTGACCCGCCGTCATGCATCTCGTTGACGTCTTCATTCGCAACCCGGTCAAGGTCGCGGTCTGCGTGATCCTGCTGGTCCTGTTCGGCCTGCTGACGATCACTCCGCCGTCGATCATGCCCTCCCCGATTCGCGTGCCGGTGCAGCTCACCCCGGACCTGGACCAGCCGATCGTATCGGTGTCCACCTACTGGGAGGGGGCCAGTCCCGAGGAGGTGGAGAGAGAAATCATCGAGCCGCAGGAAGAGCTGCTCAAAGGCGTCACCAACCTGCACAAGCTGACGTCCAGCTCGCAGCACAGCTCCGCCACCATCGAGATGGAATTCAACGTCGGCACCAACCTGGACCTGGCCAAACAGGAGGTTTCCGACGCCCTCCGCCGGGTCAAGTATCAGATTCCGCTCAATGAGTTCGACAACCCCATCGTGAAGAGCGGCCGGCCTTACGGGGAAGAAGCCATCGCCTGGATGATCCTCTCCAGCGATGATCCGAACACACGCGTGTCCGAGTTGCTCACCTTCATCCGCGAGGACGTCAAGCCACTGTTGGAACGAGTGGAAGGCGTATCCTCGGTGGAGGTTTTCGGCGGGCGGGAGCGTGAGATCCAGGTGGTGGTCGAGCCGCTCAAACTGGCCCAGGCAGGCATCACCTTCGCCGAGTTGCAGGCGGCGATGATCGGGCAAAACACCAACATCTCCGCCGGCAACAGCGCCCAGGGCAAGCGGGACATCGTCATCCGCACGATGGGTCAGTACAGCGACCTGGAGGAAATCCGCCGCACCGTGATCCGCACCGGGCCCGGCGGCCCGATCCGGGTGCAGGACGTGGCCGAGGTTCACGACACCTTCAAGAAGCGGTACAGCTTCGTCCGCAGCCAGGGGCGGGAGGTGCTGGCCCTGCCCGCCTTCCGTGAAACCGGCACGAACGTGATCGAGGTCATGGAGGGGCTGCGCGCGGCGATCCAGCGGGTCAACCAGGAGATCCTCGCTCCCCGCGGGTTGCAGCTTGCCCTCACCAAGGTCTATGACGAAACGGATTACATCAACTCGGCGATCGACCTGGTCCAGGGCAACATCTACTGGGGCGGCGCGCTGACCCTGATCGTGCTGATGTTGTTCCTGCGGAGCTTCACGGCGACCACGACCGTGGCCGTAGCCATCCCGATCTCGATCATCGGCACGTTCCTGATCGTCCCGCTGGCCGGCCGCAACATGAATGTGGTGATGCTGGCGGGGCTGGCGTTCGCGGTCGGCATGGTGGTGGACAACTCCATCGTGGTCCTGGAGAACATCTACCGGCATCGCGAGATGGGCAAGTCCCGCGCGCAGGCCGCCTCGGACGGCGCGACGGAGGTCTGGGGCGGCGTCCTCGCCAACACCCTGACCACCCTGATCGTCTTCCTGCCGATCCTCTTCGTGAAGGAGGAGGCCGGCCAGCTCTTTCGGGACATCGCCATTGCCATCAGCGGGGCGGTGGGGTTGTCCCTGTTGGTGTCCGTCACGGTGATCCCGCCGCTGGCCTCCCGGATCCTGGCCGGGGCCGCCCGTTCTCCGAAGCCGGGCGGGGGACGAATCGCCAGCCAGGTGGCGACTGCGGTCCGCTGGATCAACCGTCGGATGATCAGCCGAGTCGCGGTTGTGGCCGGCTTTACGGCCGCCTCCATCTGGCTGAGCCTGTGGCTGGCACCGCCGCCCAGCTACCTGCCGTCGGGCAATCAAAACCTGATCTTCGGCTTCCTGATCACTCCTCCAGGCTACAACACGGTCGAGTTTGAGCGAATCGCCCAGCAACTGGAGAATGGAGACCCCGCCACCGGGCAGATCGGCATCCGCCCTTTCTGGGAGGCCAAGCCGGGTACGCCGGAGCGGGAAGCCCTCCTGGGCCAGTGGTCCCAGATGGTGGAGCGGACGGTGGTGCCGCGCCTGGAGGCTCAGATCGAGGAGGCCCGCCGACAAGCGGAAGCCCCTGACCTGACTCGTCGAGAGCGAGAGAAGGCCCGCCAGAGAATTCGCGACCTGCGGCGACAGATGGCGGAGTGGCGAGTGCCGCCGCCGGCCATCGACAACTTCTTCTTTGTGGTCTGGGGCGGCGGTTGTTTCATGGGGTGTTCCAGCAGCGACCCCGAGAACATCCGCCCTTTGGAGAAGGTGCTCAACTCGACCGGGTTCGGTCTGCCGGATTCGTTCGCGATCTTCTTCCAAGCCTCGATTTTCGGCGACCTAGGCTCCGGCAACTCCGTGGACATCGAGATCCGGGGCGACGATCTGGGAGAAGTCGTCGCCGGCGGCCGCGCCGTGATGGCTGCCTGCACGGAGAAGTTCGGATCCAGACCGGAAGCCAACCCGCAGAGCTTCGCTCTCGACCGTAGAGAAGATCGCTTGCTGCCGGATGCGGTGCGGGCCAGCGACGTGGGCATGACCGTGGCCGAGCTGGGTTCCATCGTCCGAGCCTGCGGCGACGGCCGGATCATCGGGCAGTATCGCGAAGCCGGGCGGAGCATCGATCTGGCCATCCGGGTGGCTGGCACGACGGATCCCGACGGGGCCCGCAGCTCAACCGACCTGATTGCTGAAGTTCCCATCTACACGCCGATCGGGCAGATTGTGCCTCTGGGTTCGGTCTGCCGTCTGGAGCGGACGACCGCTCCCCAGCAGATCAATCACATCGAGACCCAGAGATCGGTCAAGTTGACCGTTCGACCGCCGGAAGGCGTCTCGCTGCCGGAGGCGATGGACACCATTCAGAACGACATCGTCGCGCCGATGCGCGGCGAGGGTTACGGCCCCCAGAAGGCTCGAATCAGCCCCAAGGTGGTCGTCGCCCTGGCCGGCAATGCGGACAAGCTGAAGAGCACCTGGGATTCGCTCAAGTGGCTGCTGGCGCTGTCGTTTCTGATCGTGTACTTGCTGATGGCCGGCCTGTTCGAGTCGTTCGCCTATCCCTTCGTGATCATCTTCACGGTTCCGTTCGCGGCGGTGGGCGGGTTCGTCGGCCTGGCGGCGGTGAATCAATGGACCTGGTCGGATCCGAGTATGGCCATTCAGCAGATGGACATGCTGACTATCCTGGGTTTCGTCATCCTGCTGGGAACGGTGGTGAACAACGGGATTCTGATCGTTCATCAGTCATTGAACTTCATCAGTTACGGCAAGACGCCCGCCGAGGCCATTGTCGAATCGGTCCGCACGCGGATCCGGCCGATCTTCATCACGGTCCTGACCACGCTCTTCGGCCTGCTGCCCCTGGTGGTGCGGCCCGGCGCGGGCGCGGAGCTGTACCGCGGTCTTGGCGCGGTGGTTCTGGGCGGGCTGCTGTTTTCCACCGTCTTCTCGCTGCTGGTGATCCCCGCGATGTTGTCGTTGTTCGTCGGGGCGCGGGTTCACCTCAGTCGTTTTCTCTTCGGCAGACTGCCGGCGGACCTCGCGAACCGCAAGGCGGTTTCGGAGCCGATCGCCCCATAGTTCAGGAACCGTGGGAGACACGCATCGTGCCGATTCTGCGCTTTATCGATCCCGCCGGTGAGGTCCGCTGGGGCCGCCCGGTGGAGAAGGGGGCCGCTCTGCCCCTGTGCGGCGATTTGTTCGGCGAATTCTCCTTTGCCGACCAGCCGGTGCGGGTGGTCCGCCGCCTGCCGCCGGTTTCCCCGCCGAATATCTGGGCGATCGGGCGGAATTATCGGGAGCACGCGCGAGAGATGAAGGCCGAGGAAACGGCCTCGGAACCGCTGCTCTTCCTGAAAGCAACGACCTCGGTGATCGGGCCGGACGACCTGATTCGCCTGCCGCTCTCCGCCCCCGACGAAGTCGATTACGAGGGCGAGTTGGCGGTCGTGATCGGACGGCGGCTGAGGCATGTCTCGGTTGCTGACGCCCTGGAGGGTGTCCTGGGCTACACCTGCGCGAACGACGTGTCCGCGCGCGATTGCCAGAAACGGCGAGACAAGCAATGGGCACGCGGCAAGAGCTTCGATTCCTTCTGCCCGCTCGGGCCGCTTCTGGTTCTGAGAGACGAGTTGCCGACGCTTGATGTCACCTTGCGGACACTGCTCAACGGGCAGGTGATGCAGCAAGCCCGCACCCGCGAGATGATCTTCCCGGTCCCGGAGCTGGTCAGCTACCTTTCTCGCCAGTTCACCCTGTTGCCGGGCACGGTGATCCTGACCGGGACCCCGGCGGGCGTCGGGTCGGCCCGCCAGCCGCCGGTCTATTTGCGGCCGGGCGACGAAATCACGGTCGAGATCGAGGGCATCGGCCGGTTATCGAACCGTGTGGGGGCCGAGACCCCGGTCGCGTAGCCTCTGCCTCGATTCTGCTGAATTGCCCATGCCCGGAGACCGATCAACCGGGACCATGGAGTTCGCCGTTCAGACGCTCAGCCGCCGCCAGTTCGTCAGGCATGCCGCCGAATATGCGGCCAGGATCACGCCTCACGGGGACCACGCGTCGCAGTTTCGGCTGAGCCTGCCGGATGCGCAATCCGCCGTGGCCGTGACGGACGTCAGCGGCGGCGGTCTCGGTTTGCGAAGCGGAGTGATGTTGCCGAAAAACCTCCGCCTGCTGGTTTGTGTGCAGGGCGTCGGCGGCTCGGCCCCCCGATCGGTGACGGTGGAGGTCACCGTCCGGCGGTGCTTCATGATGGACCACGAGCCGACTTACTCCGTCGGCGCGCAGTTCGTCGATCCCTCGGGCGAGGACGAGCGACTTCTCATCGCCGACGCGGCTCGGCGGATCAAGACCGGCGCGGCTTCGCCTGCGGCGGGCGGGGCGGTTGCGGCGGGAGGGGGGCATGTCCGCGATTCACGAGGCTGAACTTCGCGACCAATTGCTGACCAGCGGCGTGCTGACCCCGGCGCAGGTTGAGCAAGCCGAGCGGGCCGCGCTGGAACGCGGTGTCGAGCTGGAAACCGTATTGCGTGAGGACCGGCTCCTGCGGGAGCCGCAGATCATGTCCCTGCGGGCCATGCGGCTGGGCGTGCCTTACTGCCACCTGCCCGACTTCATCCCCTGTTTGCAGAACGGCGAACTGCTTCCGGAGGAAATGGTCCGTCGCCACGTGATGTTCCCCTTGTTCGCGCTGGATGACGTGATCACCCTGGTCATGGCGGATCCCGGCGACATGGCCGCGATCGATCAGGCGCGGAGACACACCCGCCGGGAAATCGAACCGTGTCTGTCCAGCTCCGGGGATATCGTGGGCCTGATCGAGCGGGTTTACGGGGCCAGCACGTACTTGCAGCAATCCAGTGTCGCCGATTCGTTCGGCGACGCGGACATCGAGATGGACGCCGACGAATCCCGGCCGGTGATCCGGCTCGTGGATGAGTTGCTCCGCGAGGCCATCCGCCAGGGAGCCTCGGACATTCACGTCGAGCCGGGCGACCGCGATTTGCGAATTCGTCTCCGGGTGGACGGCGTGCTGCGGGAAACGCCCGCTCCGCCGCTCGGGCTGCATCGGGCCATTGTTTCGCGGGTCAAGGTGATCTCGCGCCTGGACATTTCGCAGACGCGGGCGCCGCAGGATGGCGCTTTCCATTACCGCGATGGCGATCGGGAGGTCGTGGTTCGCGTCTCCATTCTGCCTTCGGTGTACGGCGAGGCCATGGTCCTGCGGCTGCTGAAAAACGAGTCGGAGTCGATTTCCCTTACCGAGCTGGGCATGGGCTCCGAGCTGCTGGAGCAATTCCACCGCCTGGTGGTTCGGCCCTACGGCATGATCCTGGTTTCGGGGCCGACCGGATCGGGCAAGTCGACCACGCTCTACGCGGCCATGAAAACCATCGCTTCGCCGCAGAAGAACATCATCGCCATCGAGGATCCCGTCGAGTATCGCACCCCGGCCATCCGGCAGATTCAGGTCAACCCGGAGGCCAAACTGAGTTTCGCCAGCGGTTTGCGTTCGATCCTCCGCCAGGATCCGGATGTGATTCTGGTGGGGGAGATCCGCGATGCCGAAACGGCCCAGATCGCCGTTCAAGCTTCGCTGACCGGCCACCTGGTGCTGAGCACGGTGCATACCAACGACTCCGTATCCGCCGTGGCCAGGTTGCGGGATCTCGGCGTGCCGGAATATCTCATCTCCTCGTCGCTGCTCGCGGTCTTGGCTCAGCGCCTGGCTCGCCGGATCTGTCCGGATTGCCGGCAGCCCGATTCGCCTTCCCCGTTTCTGCTGGAGTCGCTCGGCTTCGATCCCGCGAACCCGGGCTTCCAGCCCATGCGCGGTCGCGGGTGCCGACGGTGCGTCGGATCAGGCTATCTGGGCCGCATCGGGGTCTTCGAGATGTTCACCGTGGGCGAGCGGTACGCCGAACTGATCGCCAAGGGAGCGTCCACGGAGGTGCTCCGCGACGCCGCCCGCGGCGATGGCACGCCGTCTCTGCTCGATGACGCCGTGGACAAGATCCGCCAGGGAGTCCTCTCGATCGAGGAGGTGTGTCGCGTGATCGGCCGTCGCATCGCCTAGCGTTCGGAGGGAGTCTCCTTCGGGAGGAAGAGCGGATGCCCAAGTACCTGGTGCAGTATGCCGACGCCTCAGGCGTCGTGACCGACGATCTGATCGAGGCCGGCACCGAACGCGCCGCCCTGGCTCAGACCGAATCGCGGGGCTTCACCCCCATCCGCGTTCGCCTCGCCCAGACGGAGAAGCACCGGACTCGCCCCTCCCAGGCGACCGGCCGTCGTGACCAACGGCCGTCCAAGTCGCTAGCGCGGGCGGTGACCGACTTCACGCAGCAGATGGCGGCCGTGGCCGAGAGCGGCATCCCCGTCGTGCAGGCCCTCCGCGCCATTCGCGAGCAGACGGCTCACCCGGTCCTGAAGGCGGCGCTGGGGCGGATCGCCGGCAGGATCGAGGGCGGGCGGACCCTGGCCGACGCCCTCGACGCGGAGCCGGCCATCTTCTCGACCATCTATGTCAAGACGGTGGCCGCCGGCGAACTGGCCGGCAAGCTCCCCGAAGTGTTCCTATCCCTTGCGCGGTATCAGGAGCAGGAGGACGAAACCGCGGCCCGGGTGAAATCGGCCCTGTTCTACCCGGCTTTGGTCGTGGGCGCCCTGGTGGTGGCCACCCTCTTCATGCTGGTTTTCGTCGTGCCGCAGTTCGCGAGGATGTTCGAACAATTCAAGGGCGAATTGCCCCTGCCCACCCGCATCCTCCTGTTCATCAGCGGGGCGATGATGAATCACCCCGGGTATGTGCTGGCGGCGGTCGCCGGACTGGTCCTGCTCTTCCGCGTCGTGTTGCGGCGGGAAGCCGTTCGGCGGTGGCTGGATGTTCGCCTTCTGTCGGTGCCGGTGTTCGGCAAGCTGCTGCTGGGGGTGTACATGGTGCGATTCGTTGAGCTGATCGACCTGCTCACCCAGGCCGCGTTGCCGATTACCCACGCCATCAACGCCACGGCCGACGCCATGACCAACCGGGCTATCCGCGAGGACGTCCGCGGCATGTTGCGGGCGGTGGAAGGCGGCCGTTCGCTGACCGAGGCCTTCGCCGGCACTCGTTTCCTCACGCCGCTGGTCAAGCGGATGCTGGCCATCGGCGAACAGGCCGGCCGGACCGAGCAGGTCTTCGCCTACGTCCGAAACTATTATGTGCGGCAGACCAGCCAGATGGTCAGGTTGTTATCGACCCTCATCGAACCGGTGATGGTCTGCTGCCTGGCCGGCGTGGTTCTTTTCTTTGCGCTGGCCATCTTTTTGCCGATGTGGAAGTTGTTGAAGCTCGTCGGTACGGCGTGAGCGGGCCTGTGCCGATCCGCACGCCGAACCGGGGGTTTGGGGGTCGCTCCATCCAGACGCAAGAACAGAGGAGAGTCGGCAATGGTTCGTGCGAAGCATGAAGCCGCGAGGCGGTCGGGTTTCACGTTGATTGAGCTGGTGACGGTCATCGTCATTCTGGGCATCCTGTCAGCGGTGGCGCTGCCGGTCTATCTCGACTATCGAACGGACGCCAAGGCCGCCGCCTGCAAGGGCGCGTTGGGCGGCGTCCGCGCGGGCATCGCCAATTTCTACGCGCACTCGACGGTCAGCGGCGGGGCGGCCGCGTACCCGACGCTGGCCGAGTTGACCACGGTCGGAACGGTCATGACCGACGCCATCCCGCCCAATCCGTACGATACGGACGGCACTCCCAACAACGTAGTTGCCTCCAACAGCGCGAAGGGAACCGTCAGCGGCACGGCCGGGGGCTGGTGCTACAACGCCGCCACCGGCGAGTTCTGGGCCAATACGAATACGGTGGGTGAGAACGGTTGGTGAAATCGCTCGCGCGGCTCCCGGAGGAATCGTCCGCTGGCGGACCGGTCGAGGGCCGCGGCCGGCCCCGCCCATACCGGGGTCGCCGCGGCTCGGCATTCAGTCTCATCGAGCTGATCACTGTGATGGCCGTGTTGGCGATCGTGGCCCTCGCTGCGGGCGTTCCCACTCTTTCGTACATATCGGCGGTCCGCACGCGTTCGGCGGCGGCGCGACTGTGCAATGATATCCGCTACGCGCAACGGACCGCCCTCAGCTCCGGACTTCGCACCTGGGTGGCCTTCGACCTGGAGGCCGGCAACTACCGCCTCTTCATCGAGAATGCCGCCAATCCCGGCAAGGCGAACCGGTCTCCGCTGGCCCTGCCCGCGGAGCAGAGCGGCCAGCCCGTGCAGTTCGGGTCCGGTTTGTTTGCCGGGGTCACCTTGACCGGGGTGAACGTCGCCGGCGGCGGCGAGATCGAATTCGACACGTTCGGCGTTCCCTATGACGCCACGGGCGCAAGGCTGGTCGCCCCGGCGACCGTGACGCTGTCCGGAAACCTGGTCGTGACCGTTCACCAGGTGACCGGCTATGTGGAGCAAACGGGATGATCGTGCGTCGCGGAGGCAGAGTGGGCCGGCGGAATCCTTGGCCGGCCGCCGAGTTCCGCTCGGCACACGGCCGTCGCTCCGCCACGATGATCGAAGTGGTCATGGCCCTGGTCATACTCGGCATCGCCCTGCCTCCGCTCGTGACTGCTTATGCGGACGCCGCCCGGCAGTCGATCCACCCGGCGCAGGCGGCGGTGGCGTCCTTTCTGGCGGTTGATCGCATGGAGGAGATCGTCGCCAGACGCTATCGAGGCCGAGAGGCCGGGGTGAGCGGCTATGAGGCCCTGAACTCGGCGAACTTCCCGGAGGAAACGCCGGTGCCGGGGTTCCCTGGGTTCTCGAGGTTCGTGACCATCGCCGAGGTCGATGCCGCACTGCAACCTTCCCCGACGGCGGTCGGTTATCGAAGGGTCCGAGTGACGGTGACGTGGAACGGCGGTCAGGATCGGCTGGTCGTCGAACGCGTCTTCGCGGATTTCTGAGCAGGCCCCGGAGTCGACCATGAGACGACGTTCTTCGGCAAGCCAGCGTGAAGACGACGGTATGTTTCCGGAGCGACCGCGCCCGGCGTCGCTGCGTCAAGCGCCGCGGGCGTTCACCCTGATCGAGCTGGTGGTTTCCATTTCGGTCGGGGTCATCATCAGCGGTCTCGCGGCCGGCATGATCTGGAATGCCTCCGCCCAACGGGTCGCGATCGCGGCTCGGGCGGAGCTTACGGACGCGGGATCCGCCGCAATGGAAGTGCTGCTGCGTTACCTGCGGGAGATCCCTCAGGATGAATGCCCGCAGGAGTCGACCCCGTGCCTGCATGGCCGTGCTCAGATTGAGGCGGCTTCGGCGAGGGAATTGCGCTACGGCAGCCTGGGTTTTCGGTTCGATGTGGCCGGCGGCGTCGTGGAAATGAGCGACGACGGCGGCGGTTCGTGGCCTCCCCTGGTTCGAGACGTGACCGATTTCGCCTTCGCGTACTTCGATCGCGGCGGGACGCTGCTGTCCTCTTCACCACTCTCGGAAAGCCAGCGCCAGGCGGTGCGGCGGATCGCCGTGGACATGCAGCTTGGTCGCGGAACGGAGTCGATCCGGCTCCGCTGCTCGGTGTATCTCCGTGGTTTCATGAACGAGGTCGACAGTGAGGTCGGTTCCTGATCGCGGCTGGGAGCGGAGACGGGTCAGGCGGCGGGCTGCCGCGATCGTGGCCTTCGTGGCGGCACTCCTCATTATCGGAACCTTCAGTCTGCTCGCCTTCTCCTTGACCGCCTCGATCAACGCCGCCTCGCTGGGCCATTTCTACAGCACAACGGCTTTCTACGCGGCCGAAGGCGGGTTGGAGATGGCCCTGCGGGAACTGACCCGTTCTCCTCCCCAAGATACCGATAGTGACGGCGGTATCGGGACGATATCTGACAACGGCAACCCGGCGGATGACCCAGCGCTTGACTCCGGCGTGTTTCGTGTCGAGCGGGCCGGCCACAGCCCGCCGCTGTATCGGGCCATTGGTCGGCCGGTCGGCGCCGGGGGCGTGTATGCCGGGTATCGCCGGGTCGTGGAGGTCCGCGTGCAGTAGCCGGCGGCTTGCGGCACCGCCTGAACCGGCGTGAAGAAGCATACCGGAGAGACACGGATGTCCGGTCGTTGCGACGGTCTGGTTTTGCTGGTCAACGAGGAGGACGTGCGACTGGTGTGCGCCCGTCGGGAGCGAGGCGTCATCCGGCTGAGCCGTGCCGCTCTCTGGACCGGCACGCGGGGCAAGGCTGATTCCCTGCTGCGCCATCCCCCGGTGGAGGCGTTCATCACGGAGTATGTGCAACGCCATGCTCTCCGCGGCCGGAACCTCCTCTGTCTGTTGGGCGGGACGGCCGTGGCCTGCCATTACTACGATCTGCCTCCGCTCACCGGCGAGCCTTTGAAAAACGCGGCGCTGCTGAGACTTCGGCAACAACTGCATTATGACATAACACAAGCCATCGTGGAGGTCGGGCCGCCCCTGGTCCGGCGGACCCAGGCGGGAATCCAGCATCGGGTCAGCGTGACCGCGGTGCCGCGGGCCGAAGCGGCGGCGGCGGCGGAATTGGCCGAGCGGCTCGGCCTCAACTTACGGCAGGTGACGGCCGCCCCGGCCGCCGTCTCGGCTTACTTCAAGGCGAGCCTGCCTGCGGCCGAGGGGCTCCACGGCGGACTCGTGGTCGATGAAATGGTCAGCACGCTGGCCATCTTCGACGGCGGGGCGGCGTGCGTCACCAGCGAGCTGCCGATCGGCGCCACGCATCTCACCAAGGCATTGATGCGCCCGATCATCGCTGGCGACGGCGTGCTGCAACTCACCGAACCCCAGGCCCGTCAGATCCGGGATCAGAGCGGCATCCCCGCGCCCCACGAGGTCATCGAGCCGATCGGTGTGACCGGCGACCGCCTGCTGCCCTTGCTCGAACCGGTCTTGCAACAGTTCGCCCGCCAGATCGTGCAGTGGACCTCATTCGCCGCCACGACCACTGGGGAAGAGCGTCAGGTGGAGTCGCTGCAACTGGCCGGACCGAACGGCGGGCTCCGCGGCTTGGCGGAAACCCTGTCCGATCGTTTGAAAATGCCCGTTCATGGCCCAGCGGATCCGCCCTGGCCGGTGCAATGCGAGGATTCCTCCGGCAGTCTCGAACCGAATCGCCTGACGGTAGTCTTCGGGGCGATGGCGGCCGCCGATTCGTTGCCTGATCTGACTCCGCCGGAGGTGCGGCGGACTCAACGGATCAGGCGGGGACGCCGGGCCCTTCTCACGGGTTCGGTGCTGGCCACGGCGGCTTTGGTGGCGTTGGCGGTGTTGCTCGAACAACTGTCAGCGCCGTGGGCGCGGGAAGCGGCTTCGCGGCAGCAGCAACTGGCGGTGGTCCAGGATCTGCTCGCGGCCAGAGCTCGATTGGACACCGAGGCCCGGCAGGTTGAGCAATTGCACGCGGAGCTGAGTGGTTTCGCGGGCGACGGCCCGTGCTGGGTGGGGGTGTTCAAGGAACTGGGTCTGCTGCTGCCTCCGGAAGTGCAGGCCCTCGAGTATCGGGTGGATGCCGCGGAGAACGCCCTCCGTCTGACGCTTCGCGGGGCGGTCCATCACGGCCGTCTTGGTTTCGACCGGATCGTCGAGCAGACCCTTTTGGCGTTGCAGCGGAGCCCGTTCTTCGGAAAGGTGCAGTTGCTGGCCGCCAACCGGGAACCCGCGGCGGCGGAAGCCGCCGATTGGGCCGGGACCTTGTGTATCGAGTTGACCCTCGTGTCATCGGGAAAGGGCACTTGATATGTCCGTCCCCACGCGATCCATGTGCCGTGAATGGCTGCCCGCCGTGCTGATGACCCTTTCCGTCTTGACGGCAGGCTACTTTGCCTCGACGCGCAAAACGTTGGCGGAGGAGCGGATTCAGAACCTGGATGCCTTGGGGCTGATTCTCTCCGAGTCGGCCGCCGCGGCCTGCCAGCGAACCATTCTGCCGCAAGAACAGGCGGAGGTGTCGGCGGCTCGCCGAGACCTTCAACAGAGGCTGGCCGACGCCCTCCAGCCGTCGCTGGTGCAGGCCGAGTTGGTGCAATCCGCGGTGGCGGCCGGGGTGACCTTGAAGGAGATCGCCCCTCTGCCGGCGGTCTTGCCAACGGGCCGCCAGGCCGCCTCGCCAGCGTATCCGCGATACCGCTTGCGGGTGCATGGCACCTACCGCCAGGTGGCCAGTTACCTCGACTTGTGCGGGCGACAGCGGCTTCCGGCCCGAGTCGTGGGACTGATCCTGGTGAGCGGATCCGGGTCCGAGGATCTTCCTGCTGATCAGTTGTCGGCGGAAGTCACGTTGGAGAGCTTCGTGCCGCGGCTGCCGGAAAAAGGAGGCGAGAAGCCATGACGGGTAGCGTTCGACAGAAGAAGCTGCTGGCTATCGTGGTGGTCGGCTGCGGTTTCCTGGCCTGGCGAGGCTATGCGCTGTGGGCCCGTTACGCCGCTCCGGCTCGGGCCGAAGCCGCCTTGCCGTCGCCTCCTCCGCAGCCGTCGGCCTCCGCTCGACCGGATTCCGAGGCTGCTGATCCATCGCCCGGCCGATTCGCCGAGGCCCGCCGCATGGTTGCGGAGGGACCGTGGGGCCGGAACCCGTTCGCTTCGCCGACGACCTCGAATCGGATGTCCGACGCGGAGCCGGAAACTCCTGCGCCGCGCCCGGCCGCGAAACCGCCTTCCCTGCGTTTCACCGGCGTGTCCAGGTCCGGCGATAACTGGCTGGCGGTGGTAAACGATCGGATCGTTCGGGTCGGCGACGAGATTGAGCCTCAGCTCCGCGTCGCGGAGATCACCAAGCAATCGCTGACGCTTCTTTCGCGGCACTGGATCTACCGCTACGAATTGGGGGCCGCCGAGCCCGCGGTGCAACCGGTCACGGAGGAACCATGACCAGGCAGAACGGTGCAGGATGGTTGATCTGGTGGGCCGCGGCGGTCTTCGCGGGGCTGGTTTCGTGCGTCTCGGCCGGGGAACGCCAACGGGCGACGACGGATCCGCAGCCCGCCGGCGAACGCCGCATCACCTTGCAGACCGCTGGATCGGATCTGGCCAGTGCGTTGCGGCTGGTGGCCGAACAGGGGGGCCTGAACCTGGTGATCGGCCCGGGCGTGGAGGGTCAGGTCTCGGTCTATCTCGAAGAGGTGCCGGTGCAGACCGCCTTGCGGGCACTGGTGGCGAACAACGGGTACATCTTCACGGTCGAAGACGGCGTGATCACCGTATCGAAGCCGCCAGCCAGGACGGAGAAAGTCGAAGAGAGCGTTCCGCCGCTGGAAACGAAGATCTTCACCCTGCAATGGCAGGATGCGGACCGGGTTCGCGAGGCGCTGGAGTTCGCCCTGACCAAGTACGGCCGGATCAAAGTCCTCAACGAGAACAGTCTGGCGCCGTACGGCGGCAGTCGCTTGTCGGATCTCAGCGGCGATATCAGCAACAGCGCGACCTCGCGGAACTACGGGATGGGCGGCACACCGCAGGCTTCCGGCACCGGCGGCGCCGCGACGGCCCATCTCGCTGGCGACACGCCCCGCAATTCCCGCAAGCTGATCGTCACGGATACCGCGGAGAACCTTCCGGTGATTGCTTCTTTGGTGGCGGACCTGGATCGCGTCCCGCCGCAGGTGCTGATCGAGGCTCGCATCGTCGAGATGAGCACTGACTTGCAGCGCCGCCTGGGGATTGACTGGGATGTGAACGTCATGGCCAACGGCCCGGTGTTGAATCACACCTTGCCGCTGGATTGGCGGGCGGGTTTCGCTCCGGGCACTCAGATCCGCTACACGCCCGCCGGCCGGCCGATGAACGCCAACGGCCTGGCCCTGGGCACGGTCGATTTCTCGCGGTTCAACGCCCTGCTTCGCGTGCATCAGACCGACGGCGCGATTCGCCTGCTGGCCAACCCTCGCCTGCTGGTGTTCAACAACCACAGCGCCAGCATTCTGGTCGGCGAGCGTTACCCGCTGCTCCAGGCCAACATCACCGACCAGGGTACGCTTACCGAGGCCTTCGACACCTACATTCCGGTGGGGATTCAGCTTGAAGTGACGCCGAATATCATGGCTGACGGCCGGATCAGCATGTTGGTGCATCCGGCGACCAGCGCGCTGGGCGACGAGGTCGTGGGGACGACCGGCCTGCGGGTCCGTCGAATCCTCACGCGGGAGATCGACACACGGGTCATCATGCAGGACGGGCAGACCATCGTCCTCGGCGGTCTCATCAGCGACCGCAAGACGCGGTCCGTCAACAAGCTGCCGGGTCTGGGCGACCTGCCCATCCTGAGCGTCCTCTTTCGCCAGGAGAACCCGGCCTCGCAGCGGGTCGATCTGTTGATCTTCATCACGGCGCGGGTGGAGCAGGCTTTGGAGATCAGTGAGCGCGACCGGCAGGTCTTCGACATGTATCGTCCGCACTTCAAGCAGGTGGAACGTCTGCGGGACGTGCCGGTTCATTTCGAGATTCCCACCGAGTACGAACCGCCTCGGCCGATGTTCGGCGACCCGCCCGAGCCGCCGGAAGCCGACTGGGATGACGCCGCGTCAGACCAGGCCGCTCCATCGCAGGGCCGAGCCGACTCATCGAGGAGGGCTGCTCCCGCTTCCGACACCCACGAGAGAGCCGATTCGAGGAGGAAGCCGCCGTGATTCGACCTGCGAAACTGACCCTGCTGCTCGTCATTCTGGCTGTCGCCGGATGCGCGGCTCCGGAGGCTGGCCGGGTGGCGAGCGAGATCGATTCCGACGCAGGCGGTCGGCAGCTTCCGCTGACGCCCGCCGAGCGGGAGGAGCAATACCGCCTGGCTTTCGCGCACGGTCTGCGGCTCGTGGCGGCCGAGCAGTACGGCCTGGCCATGGGCGCTTTCGAGCAGGCCGCCATGCTCAAACCCGATTCGCCGGAGGCGCTGTTCAATCTGGGCGCCTGCCACGAGGCCATTGGAGATCCGGTACGGGCGATGAGCTTCTATCACCGGGTGTTGGAAATGACCCCGGGAGACGCCGATTGTTACGCCAACCTCGGCACCTGCTTCATCAAGATGTATCACCGGGAGAAGAGCCCTGTCTGGCGCAAGATGGCGTTCGAGGCCTGGCATCGGGCGCTGGAGCTGGATCCCGATCACGCCGCCGCTCGCGCTTGCCGCGCCAGAGCGGAACGGGAGTCTTGACCCGGCCGTGGCGGGCGGTCGAAGGCCCGGCGGTGCGGTGTTGAGCCGCGAGGGTTAAGCACGCCATGCCCACCGCGTTCGAGATCATTGAGCAGGTGCGACGTGATCCGAAGATCCCCGCCCCCTCCCAGGCGGTGTGCAAGGTGCTGGAACTGACCAAGGATCCGCAGTGCGACCCCAGCCGGGTGGCGGCGGTGATCCAACGGGACGGCGGCCTGACCGGACAGCTCCTCCGCCAGGCGAACAGCGCGCTGTACTCCTTCGTGACCCCGACTTCTTCCGTGAATGACGCGGTCGTTCGGCTCGGACTCAAGGCGGTCCGCGCCGCCGTCGTGAACCAGCACGTCGTGGCGGCCCTCGGAAAGACCCGTCCTCCCGGTTTCAGGCCCCAGCAGTACTGGCAGGGCACGTTTGCGGCCAGTGTGGCGGCCCACGACCTTTGCAAGGAGCTGCGTCTCAAGGAGGCGGACGACGCCGCGACGGCGGGCCTGCTCTGCAACCTGGGCATCGGCCTGATGGCCTACAGCATCCCGCGGCTCTACCAGACCGTGCTGACCTTCTTCGCTCGCGAGCCCGGCGGCGGGCTTCACGTGGTTGAGCGGCGACTGTTGAACACGACCCACGCCGAAGTGGCCGCCGCGGTGCTGGAAGACTGGAGGCTGGATCCGCACATCATCGCGGCCGTCCGGTTTCATCATGACGAGCCGCCCGGCTCGCTGGACGAACCGTCGCGGCGTTTCTGCCGCGTCGTCGCCGCCGCGGGGACCCTGGCGCACATCGCCCTCGAAGGCTCGGAGATGGACAGCGTGGCGGTGCTATTCTCGCAACTGGAAGGTCTGACCCACGACGCCGACGCGGTGGTGAACCGCCTGCTGGATCGGTTGGTGCAGCACATCCAGTCTTCCGCCGCGTCGTACGCGGTCGAACTGGGTTCGATGGACCAGATGGAACAAAACTTCGAGGCGTTGCTCCGCAGCCTGCCCGACCTGGCCGGTCGCCTGTCATTCTCCGCAATGCCGCCGGAGAAGCCGTAGCCCGTCTGCCGGAAAACACCTTGCAGCGCTGCTTCAGGCGAGGCGAATCTCCTGGGGCGGCTGCGGCGGTTGCGGGCGTGGATGAGCCGCGGGCTGACCCTGCGGTTGCGGGGCCGGTCTGGCGGGCGAGCCGACTCCGCCACCATGAGCGGCCGATCGGTTGGGCGGCATCTCCGTCGCCGCCTGTCCGGTCACCACATGCCCGGTGAACATGGCCCCGTCGCTGATCTCCAGGCGGTTGGTCCGCAGGTCTCCTTCGACCTTGGCCGTCGGCAGCAGGTGCAGCTTGCCGGTGACCAGAAGGTTCCCCTTGCACTCGCCTTCGACCTTCACGTTGGCGGCCTCCACGTCGGCCGAAACCTTCGCGGCCTCGGCGATGTGCAGAGTCCCCTTGGAGCGGATGTTCCCCTCGAACGCACCTTCGATCCGCACGCCTTTTTCAAAAGACATCTCGCCTTTGAACTTGGCATCGGTGCCGATCACCGTTGGAAATTCGCCGTTTGTTTCGGCCATCACTGAGAATCCTCCCGGCACTGCCTCAGCGCCTTCTCAACTGCCCGGAATCCCTCGACGGGTTCTCTTCCCCCTTGACGATGCACCCAAGTATACCGACCCGGTCTCCGAAAACAACGCCAACGCACCCACCGCCTGGGAGAGGGTCTATTTCCAGCCCTCCGGGAGTGGACTTTGGCCCCAGGAGCGACTGCGGCGGGGCGGCTCGGGGCTGAATCCCGCGACGTTGAGATCGCATCGGGGAATGACCGCGATGCAATAGGGGCTGGCCATGACGATGGGGGCGCCCACCGGCGGGGTCTCCACGGTGACGCTGACCCTCAGCTCGTGTTTTTGCCGCCAGACCCGGCCGATCCGGACACTGTACTGATCCGAGGTTACGCGGCCCAGCGTGACGATAAGCAGCATCTCCTCTCGGAAATCGACTTCCAAATCCTGCAAAGGAATCCTGGCCAGAGTGGCTTGATCGCGAATCACCAACTGCATGGCCAATGTTTCGTGGCAGTGCGTACCCTGCACCTGGCGAAGGATGGGCACCTCAGCTCCATCAGGCACGAGACACGCCGACCCGGACGGTCGTGACAGACACCCGACGCCGAATATAGTCAAAGCCGCGGCCGCGGCCCCGACAGCAACCCCATGGACGGCAAGACGACGGGCGGTGCCAGACGGCTCCTAGTCTAGCGTCGGTTGGTGCGGGAGGCCAGATTGATCTTGCGTTTGACCCGAGGCACCACCGCGGACTACGATTTTCTGCATGCAGTACGTCTTGTATTGGTCGTGGATCAGCGGCGTTCTACTGCCCCCGTTGCAGGCAGACTGCCTCGGCGGCGACCGCCTCCGGCAACCCGCGGGAATCGCTTCACCGGCTCCCCCGCAGACCCGCGACGGAGGCCCGGCGACGTCGCGTCCGGCGAAAGATGGGAAGAAGGCCGGGGATAGTGATCGGATCCCCCGACTGTCCGTGAAGGAATCAACCGCTCTGCGGGCCAAGGCGCGGGAGGCCATCGAGCAGGGCGACTGGGTGGAGGCGGAGCGGCTGATTCGCGAAGGCGACGCCGCGGCAGACGCGGCGGAGCGTCAAGCCTGGCTGCTGGTCAGGGTGGACTTGGCCTACGCGCGCAAGCAGTACGCCAAGGCGGCCCTGGAGGCCATGCGGCTGGTGGTCCTCCACCCGCGGAGCCGAAGCGTCGCACTCGCCCTCTATTGGGCGGGCCGTTCCTACGAGCATTTGAAACGGCCGGAGAAGGCCAGAGAACTGTATCGCGAAGCGGTCCAGCACCCGACCTGTGACGCCGCCGTGCGCAAGATGGTCACGGCCCGCTGGGCAGCGTTGGACAAGCAGGGTGAGCCGTGAGCGACCACAGCCCAACGGTTTATTTGGAGACCATGGGCTGCCAGATGAACGCCCTCGACAGTGAACTGGTGATGGGCGAGTTGTCTCAGGGGGGCTATGTCCTCACCGATCGCATGGCCGCGGCTGATCTGGTCATCTTCAACACCTGCTCCGTTCGCCAGCATGCGGAGGACAAGGTCCATTCCCGTCTCGGGCAATTGGCGAGCATGCGGGACCGCCCCGCGGGGCAGGTTGTGGCGGTCATCGGCTGCATGGCGGAGCGGGACGCGGACGGTCTGTTGGTTCGAGGGTGCGTGGACATCCTCTGCGGGCCTAACGATCTGCACCGGTTGCCCACGCTCATCGAGTCGGTGCGAGTTCACCGACAACCGGAGGTCGCCCTTTCCGGCCGGATGCGGGATCGCTCGACCTACGTGGCGGGCGAAGGAATGTCGGATATCGAATCGCTCGACACTCATCGCCGGCTTGGTCCGGCGGGGCATGTGCCGGTCCCCAGGGTGTTCGGCGAACGCCAAGCCTATGTCCGCATCACCCGCGGCTGCAACAAGTTCTGCACCTTCTGCGTCGTGCCGTTGACGCGGGGGCCGGAGGTGCATCGCCCTCCGGATCGGATCGTGGAGGAGGTTCGCAAGCTCGTGGATCATGGCGTGGTGGAAGTCACCCTGTTGGGGCAGACGGTGAACCACTATCGCTTTCAGGGGGATGACGGGCGGCCGCCGACTTCTTTCGCGGATCTCCTGCGGCGAGTGCATGACGAGGTGCCCGACCTGCCGCGGCTCCGTTTCGTCACCAGCTATCCCCGAGACTTCACCGACGAGACCCTGGACGTCATGGCGGCGTCGCCGCGGATTTGCCGCTATCTGCACCTCCCCGCCCAGAGCGGCAGCAACGCCGTCCTGAAACGAATGAACCGCGGCTACACCGTCGAGCAGTATCGGGACCTGCTTGATCGCGCCCGGTCCAGGCTGCCGGACGTGGCCCTCGCCGGCGACATGATCGTTGGTTTCAGCGGAGAGACGGAGGAAGACTTCGAACAAAGCCTCGAGCTGCTCCGCTACGCCCGCTACAAGAACTGCTTCATCTTCAAGTACTCCCCGCGGCCCGGCACCTACGCGGATGGGCGTCTGCCCGATGACGTGCCGGAATCGGTCAAACGGAGCCGCAATCAGGCCATGCTGGCGGTGCAGGCCGAGATCAATCTGGCAAACCATCGGTCGTTGCTGGGCCGGACCCTGGAAGTGTTGGTGGAGGGTTACAGCAAGGCGGCTTTGAAGGCCCAGGAGTCGGAGCAGAGTCGCGGCGAAGAAGTGGATCGCTCCGCCGCCCGCGGCGGCCAGTTGGTCGGGCGGACACCGGGGGACCAGATCGTCGTTTTCCACGGGAAGCCCGATATGATCGGGCGGCTTCTGACCGTCCGCGTGACGGGGGCCACGCCCTATACCCTGCATGGCGTCGTTCAGGACGGACCGTCCGGCCGTTGAGCATTGTCGCCCGCGGAATAGGTCGATAGAATCAAGCAATCCTGCCTGCCGCCTGCCGAAAGACCGCCATTCGTAGGAGTTCGCCATGCCGTTGGACATCACTATTCACCAATTGCTCGGCGCCATGAAGGGGCTGGGCGCGTCGGACCTCCACCTGAAAGCGGGGATGCCGCCGTACTACCGCGTCGGGGGGCATCTGCGGTCTGCCAGCAAGGTGCCGCCGCTGACGGGAGAGCAGGTTGAGGAGTTGATGGGGCCGATTATCCCGCCGACGCGGCGGGACTTTTACGAGGAGCACGGCGACCTCGATTTTTCCACGGAGATTGCCGAAGGCGAGCGGTTCCGCGTGAACATCTTCCGGGCCGGGACGAAGATGAACGCCGCGATCCGGCGGGTGAACGCCGAGATCCCGACTTACGAGCAGCTGCACTTGCCGCCCGTCTACGGACAGCTCATCGACCGCACGCACGAAGGGATCATCATCGTTTCCGGCGTGACCGGTTCCGGCAAGAGCACCACCCTGGCGGCGATGGTCGAGCACATCAACGCCACGCGGCGGGACAACATCATCACC
>Ga0129299_1000205_pt1 | contig 35537 bp, 31 predicted proteins | sample ConPoolayeCmetaG_FD_94477 | JGI IMG/M metagenome (GOLD analysis project Ga0129299, IMG submission 94477) | Hot spring microbial mat communities from California, USA to study Microbial Dark Matter (Phase II) - Cone Pool mat layer C metaG ...
ACCATCTTGCTCATCGAACACCAGATGCGCGTGGTAATGGGAATTTGCGAGCGCATTACCGTCATGGATTTTGGTGAAGTCATTGCGCGCGGCACACCGGAAGAGATTCAAAACAACGAAAAGGTCATCGAAGCCTATTTAGGTCGCGGCGCTGCAGCTTTATCTCAAAAACTCCAGGAGAAACGCAGTCATGTTGCTGGAAGTTAAAGACCTCAACGTTTATTACGGGGCGATTCATGCCCTGCAAGGAATCAGCTTTTACCTTAACGAAGGAGAGATTGTCACCTTAATCGGGGCAAATGGAGCGGGTAAATCGACCACCCTGAATACCATCTCCGGCATTCTGCGTCCGCGGCAAGGACAGGTTATCTTTAAGGGCAAGGATATCACTTTTACCCCGGCTGAAGAAATTGTGCGCATGGGGGTTTGCCAATCACCGGAGGGACGCAAGATCTTCGCTACCCTTACCGTCATGGAAAACCTGGAGATGGGCGCATATACCCAAAACAACAAAGAAGAGATTCAAAAGAACCTTGAGCGCGTCTTCCGCAGCTTCCCGCGCCTGAAAGAACGGCAAAATCAATTAGGGGGAACGCTCTCGGGCGGCGAACAACAAATGCTGGCAATTGGGCGGGCTTTGATGTCCCGTCCCCAATTGTTGCTGTTGGATGAGCCTTCGATGGGACTATCGCCGATTTTGGTTGAAGAAATCTTCAATATTATCCAGGAAATTAATGCCCAGGGGACAAGCATCTTACTGGTTGAACAAAATGCGCAAATGGCGCTTTCGGTTGCCCACCGCGGCTATGTGCTTGAGACGGGGAAAATTGTCTTGGAAGGCAATTCAAGCGACCTGCTGCACGACCCCATGGTAGCCAAAGCCTATTTGGGTGCACATTAAAACCACCAACTTTCTTCATACCAGCAAACGATCAAAAAATCAGGCTGTCGTCTTTCTTTGGGACAGCCTGATTTGGTTTCTTTTCAAATTCGTTCTGAACACACAGGACTTGCTAAGGTTGGATAAATTTGTTAAGTCGTGATCATGGAACGAATATCTGGCTTATCTAAACGCAACAAAATCCAGGCCGATAAGATGATCGCTACCGCAGTAAAGATGATCAGTTCAATATTCCATGCGCCTTGAGGTGTTTTGGCTGCCGGGTAGAACATCATGAAGCGCACAATGATATTCAGCCCTTGGACAAAGATGCTCATCGTCAATGCCCACAAGCGTCGGCGCCATAATCCATAGCCTAGCAAAGCGAAAAACAACAAGACAACCACAATCACGCCAATACCGTTGAGAAGCGTACGGGGCGGGTAAAGAAGCACGGGGATAAATTGTAACAGGATGATGGCAAGAAATGTATTTTTCGTAGACATCATTTCTCTCCAGCTCAGATTTTCTGTGATTGTACCTTTACATGGTTAGACTGTCAATTAAATCAACGTTTTTGATTTCCAAAAGTTTCCGTATTTTTTATCCATCTTGCTTTGGAATGGCTTATCACACCAAATGAAAATGTTACCGATAGCCAATGCTTTCCCAAACAGGCAAGAATCGATATAATAACAGCCATGTCATGGGAAACATTGTCTCGACGCGAATTTTTGCGAGCTTGTCTGCTCAGCCTTGGGAGTTTAGCCTTTTCCCCGCTTTCGGCTGTTTTTCAAGAGACCGGTTTTGGAAAGCTTGGCCGAATTGCCACGCGAGAGTTAGATCTCTATAGTCAACCGCGCGACGATAGCCCCATTGTCGGTAAGCGGTATCGCGATCAATTGGTTAATATTTACGAGGAAGTCATCTCTCCCAAAGGTCCTGCCCATAATCCGCTGTGGTATCGGGTCTGGGGCGGTTACCTGCATTCCGCTCATGTCCAAAAAGTGCGGGTTCAATTTAATCAGCCATTAGCGCAGGTGCCCGAATACGGACAACTCTGCGAAGTCACCGTTCCCTTTTCTGCCGCCTATGAATATAAAAACGGTTGGAAAAAATGGGACTCTTACCCGTTATATTATGAAACTTTGCATTGGGTTACAGATGTCGTTGAGGGACCCGACCGCCAGGCCTGGTATCAAATCAATTCTGAATTGACCGAGTATCTGGTCTATTACCTGCCTGCAAAACACTTGCGTCCCGTTCCCGACCAGGAATACGCTCCTCTTTCGCCCGATGTTCCAGCCCACAAAAAACTGGTCGAAGTGGAAATTCGCACCCAAACCCTGCGGGCTTACGAAGATGGTCAGGAAGTTTTTTCCTGCCGTGTCTCGACCGGAATTCCCCACCTCAACCCTACCCGTCAAGGCATCCCGACCGAAACGCCCAAAGGTGAATTCCGAATTTTTTCCAAGATGCCGAACAAACACATGGGAAGTGTAACCGGCAATCCGGACGCCGAAGAGCGAGGGGGGTTCTCCTTGCCGGGTGTGCCCTGGACATGCTTCTTTGTAGATACCGGCGTAGCTTTTCACGGTACGTACTGGCACAACAATTTTGGCGTGTGGATGAGCCACGGTTGTGTCAACATGCGCAACGAGGATGCCAAATGGCTCTTCCGCTGGACAACGCCGCTTTACGAGCTACCAATAAAATCGCGCCGCGATTGGGAGCGGCGCGGTTATGGCACGCGCGTAATTGTCAAATAAGCCTCAGCTCTCAGGGCGTTGGTGAGCTCATCGGATGATTATGAGACTCGCCACCATGATCGTGCTCATCGCCTCCATGTTGCATCTGCATCCCACCACCTTCTTTGACGGTTACTTGCAGGGGTAGATCGGGATGCGAGCGAAACTTCAGCACAACTTTAAACGTATCCCCAACCTTCAAATCTTGCTTTAGTCCTAACAACATGATGTGATAGCCGCCTGGTTGCATCAGGATCTCCCCGTCTGCAGGCAAGTCTATCGCATCCTGTTTGAGCATCACCATGACACCCTGATCGTTGACTTCTGACTTATGCAGTTCAACAGTTTGAGCAACATCCGATTCGGCCCCAATCAGTTGGTCAGCTCGCTTGGTATGGTTGTGTAAAACCATATACACTGCGCCGTTGCCTCCAGTAACGGCTGGACGAGACCATACTTCGTGAGCTTCTATCTCAGCGCGTGGCGATTGACAGGCAAATAAAAAACTCGCCGTCAATATGGAGAGGATTAGAATGGTTAGACGCTTCATTGTTTAGCTCCTTATTTTTCAGGAATTAATTGTGCTTTGGGTTAAGAATTGGATAGCTCGGTGGAAATTTACAATTTGCCCACCAAAGCCTTTCTGGAATTTCAACGCCTCTTCATGAGACGAAAATGCCAGGACACTGGGTGAACAACAGATCGTCAGCTCAGGATCAATGAGATAATGACCTTGAGCACCTGTTATCACATGACCGTGGATAAAATCGGTCGCCAGAGTTTGCCAGTTATTTGCCTGACGACTATAAGCCATTAGCCCACAATGAGGGCAACAGAGATGGAATTTCCTTCCTTCGGTGTCAATGATCGTAAAAGTGTGACGCTCTTTAATTTTTTGCCCACACATCGCGCACAGTGTCGGATCATCCCTGCGCAGTTTTGCGGTTGCAGAGACTTTCCCATGTTGCTTAAGAATTAACCCGGCTTGCTGCAAGCCTTCCAGATCGCGATGGATGGTCATTTTCGAGACAGCCAGCTCTTTGGCTAAGGTTGCAATGGTGACAACCTCGCTTTGGTTGAGTTTATCCAGGATGAGTTTTTGACGGTAATTCATGCTTGGATTGTTATCTTTTGTGATTAATAACTGAAGTGAACATAATATAACATTAACCATCTATTTTGTCAACATTTACCGAGCATCATTTAAAGGCTTCAAAAAACTAAGTAATTCTCTTTCATCCATGTAAAAGAATAGCCCATGGATTGACACGAATATGCTATCCATAGGTATCCGTCTATTTCTATTTCGTGTTCATTCGTGTCCCAGTCCCTGACTCACAATCAGCGCTGAGGCAACTGATCACCAGCCAATCCCTGTTGCTTTGCGGGTTAGCTTGCTATTACTTTCACCCCATTCTTAGACAGTGCTCTTTTAGATTTTGAAGATTAGACCAACAAAAAAGCCTGATTTCTGGATGCGGAATTTCAAGAACCGTCGGCCAATTCTAGTAGTTTCCGAATTGCCTTTTGTTGTTTGGGTTTGATATGAAACATCTGCAACTCTTCAAGTTTACCTTCGTAGATCCGCCGTCCCAAGCCGGAATACCGCCACATCTTCAAGTCCTCTTCCAACGGCGACCCGATAATATCCTCCCGCACAATTTGACCATCCGCCATGGCTAATACGCGTCGTGTCTGCCGGGCAATAGCCAGATCATGCGTGACAACAATAAAAGTCGTGCCCTTGAGGCGATTGATCTCGGCAATCAAACGCATCAGATCCAGACTGGCTTGCGAGTCTAAGTTTCCGGTGGGTTCATCGGCTAAGACGATCAAGGGCTCGTTTGCAAGCGCTCGCGCAATGGCGACGCGCTGCCGTTGACCGCCGGAGAGCTGAGCCGGAAGGTGATTCATTCGCTCGCTAAGGCCAACCAGTTCGAGCAGTTGCGCAGCTCTCTCCCTACGTTCACCCGCCGGGTAGTATCCCATCATCGGAATTTCAACATTCTCTCGCGCAGTTAATGTCGGGATCAGGTTGTGCAGTTGGAAAACAAAACCAACCGTTTTGGCTCGGAAGCGGTCTTTATCCCGAATCAAGGCTAAATCCTCGCCATTGATTAATATCTTGCCACTGGTTGGCACATCCAGTGCCCCAAGCATATTAAGCAAAGTGCTTTTGCCACTGCCGCTGGGCCCCATCACCGCCACTAATTCTCCCGCAGCAATGCGCAAGTTCACTTTATTCAGGGCAAAGATTTGTTCTCCGTCTCCATAAATTTTGGTTAAGTCAATGGTTTCAACAATGAGAGGCTTGTTTGGCTCCATGCACGTTTACTCCAATCACTTTTCCACCTGAATATCGACAAAAGCGGTCATTCCCCAGCGCAAAGCCTCAGGGATCTCGTCCATCTCGATGACCACCGTATAGTTGACTCCTGAGCCTTCCGAGGCTTTGGGCGAGATTAAGACTACCTTTCCATTGACCACGACATCCGGTAAGGCATCAAAGGTAATCACAACCTTATCTCCCACTTTAACCCGCGCCACGTCGATCTCGTTTAAGTCGGTTGTCTCTATCCGCAAATGTTCTAAATCGGCGAGGATCAAGATCGGTTGACCGGGCGCTACCCACTCCCCCTCGCGAACATAAACCTCGCTAATTACGCCCGCATATAGAGCCTTGATTTCCAGATCAGCCAGTTTCTTTTCGGCGGCTGCTAAAGCTGCTTTGGCAGTTGCCAGCCTTGCTTCGGCTAACGCAACCAGATCCGGGTCAGGGCCCTTTGCCAGGGTTTGATAATCTCGCTCTGCTTTTGCCAGTTTTGCTAGAGCTTCCTGCAAAGCAAACTCATAGGTCAACCGCTTAACCGCTGCGTTGTAATCAGCCTGTGCCTCATCGAGCTTTTCCTTGAGTTTTTTCCGGGTATCATTCTGTTCGGACTCATTTCGATAGGGCTGAAATGCGGCTGTGGCAGCATCTAAGCGCTCTTTCATGATCTTTACCGCTTCGACTGCGCTTAAGTCCTTTTGATTAACCGGCACCGTGAAGTTATCTAATTGATATTGAGCCTCCTTTACGGCATTATTAGCCAGATAATAGGCCTGTAAGGCAGTTGCCAGGGCAAGATCATGGTTCTCATAAAGGTCATTCAAAGCCTGTTCGGCTGAGATAACCTCCGTGCGGGCTTGTGCCACTTGAGCTTCGATTTCCTCTTTTCCTTTCAAACGCAACAATACCTGTCCTTCTTCAACCAAATCGCCGCGCTCGACCAGAACCTGATCAACCACCCCGGGAAAGGTAACGCTTAAAGTAGAGCGCTTCAAAGGCAAGACCACGCCGGTTGCGCTTACTACGGGATTGGTATTGATGGAAATTTCCTCAACCGCAGTGGGGGTTGAGCCTCGTTGACCACATGCAGCCAGAACAATGCTCAACAATCCAAACAGGATCAACCACCCGAAGTTTCTTTCCTTGAGTCTCATATGCTTCTCCTTAATCCACTAGGTTTCTTTTCACTCATATCTTAAAGCCTCAACAGGTTGTAAACGGGTTGCCCGGTAAGAGGGATAGAGGCCGCCCAGAATTCCCAAGCAAACTGCTAATCCTAAAGCGCGCGTAAAAATATCCCATTCCCAGACAGCGGTCAACAAACCCCCGACCATTGGGGCTAGATTCAATCCATAAACGAGAAGAAACGAAAAAAGAATACCCGCAACTCCACCCAACAATCCCAAAACCAAGGCTTCCTTAAGGATCATGCCCAACACTCGCCGTCTGCGCCACCCCAGAGCTCTGAGGACACCAATTTCGCGAGTCCGTTCAAAAACCGCCATGAGCATCGTATTCAACACACCAATTCCACCGACGATAATTGCCAGAAATGAGATAGCGTTCAGCATGACATCTGTAGATTGGCGGTCCGGCATTTGACTGGAAAATTCTGTGCTGAGGGTTGCATGGACATCTGGGAAGAGTTTGTTGATCTTCTCCACAACCTGGGTCGCGTTTTGCGGGTGGCGCAATTTTACGGCAGCCATGGTCACTTTTCGCGGCCTTCCGGTTAAGACTTGCGCATCCCGCAAGGTAATCACTCCGCCTAACTCCTCCCAACTGATTTTGGATTCATAAACGCCAACGATGCGAAATCTTGCCCCGCTCAATTCGATGGTATCACCGATTTTCTTTCTCAGCATCTCCATCATCATCCGCCCGACCAAAATTTGATGATTGGTTGTCAACGGTTGACCTTCAACGACCTTGATGCGTTGGATGGAAAACTCGTTTGGGGCATAGCCCTGAACGATAAAGAACCCTCCTGCCTCAGGCATAGTTACAGCGGTGAAGATTAAGCCGCTAACCGCCTGAATCTCTGGCAGGGCCGCGATTTTGCCCAAAATTTGCTCATCGATGGCACTGAAGCTGGTGTCTGAAACATTTGCCTGGCGCAACATCACCTCAGCACTGGTCCCCAATATCATCGTGTCCATCTCTTTGAAGGCGCCGCGAATGACCGCTTCCATCGCCATAATTCCCCCGACGGTTAACGCAATGGCGAACAACGTCAAGGCTGTTCGGGTGGAGCGTTGCCACAGGCTTTGTAAGGTCATTCCTCCAAACGGCAGACGACGTGCTTTACCTCCCGATCCACCTCCTTCGTAACGCAAAGCTTCAATCGGTTGCAACTGCGCTGCTCGCCAGGCCGGATAGAGACCGCCGGTGATACCCAGCACGAACACCACCCCAAAGGCGGTAAGAAATTGTTGCAGTCGTAGGGTTGAGAGATTGACCCCAAAAAAAGTAGTAGAGGCTGAAAGAGCATAGATCAAAAAAACTCCAATCAGAGACCCAAACACACCGCCTCCCAGACATACCACCAATGCCTCGCCCAAAATGAGCCCAAGGATCTTGTTCTTGCGCCATCCAATTGCCCGTAAGACCCCAATCTCGCGCGTGCGTTCGAAAACGGACATCAACTGGGAGTTCATCATTCCCACTCCCCCAATCACGATTGCCAGACTGCTAATCACCCAGACATAGCCCTGAAAAAAATCAGCCAAGGAAATTTGTTCTGCTAAATCCTTTGCGCCCCCAATGGACAGGTCGGGGAATCGCCTTTGCACGCGCTGAATCAAACGCTCACGCAGTTCTGGGTCTTTGAGCTTAATGTAAAACAAACTGACTTGACGCGGTTTCCCCAGTAACTCCTGGGCATCCCTCAACAACATGACCGCGCCGGCATCTTCCATTGCATCGCCGGTTTCGTAAATTCCAACCACGCGAAACACCGATCCACCGATACGTAAGGATTCACCCACCGACTTCTTCAGTACCTCGGCGGCTGCTGAACCCAGAATCAGCGGCCGCCCACGTCTCGACTTTGCCTCTGCGCTGTTTAGGGCAACGCCACTCTTGATCACGTAGCGGCTCAAGACAAAGCTGTCCTCCGGATAGCCAAACACAAAGAAAAAGGGCTGCCCTTCAGCTTCTGAATACCCCTGGATCATGCCGCTGATTTGGTCAATTTCGGGCATTGGGGCAAGCTCTGTTAACAACGCTTCGTCAATCGAACTCATGCTCAGATCAAACGAATTCGGTTGACTGATCACCAAATCTGCCTGACTGCCACTAATCAAGGCTGTATAGCCCATTTGAAACCCGTCTGCCAGCGCGCTGAGGCTGACGATGGCAGCGACGCCCACGGAAATGCCCAACACAGTTAACATGGTGCGAATTTTGCGGCGCATCAGGTTCTTAAGAATCAATCTCATGCCGGTCATCCAATCTTTCTTATCTGATAAACCGATTCACATACGCAATTGGGCAGTTGGAGTTGCACCAACCCAATCGAAATCTCAACTCCATCAAAGAATTTGCGGGCGTCAAAACGCCCTTTATTATACTATTTCTCTCACTACAACTGCCGCCTAACAGTGGCCTCCTAGGAACAGAAGCTCATCTCACCAGTTTATTTTCGGTAATTTTTTCAACGACCTGGTTTCTGATGGGACAAACTGTTACATCAGTTTATCCCAAAGCGGTTATACGTTAACAAATATCAAGAATCGAGCCCCTTTGTGTCTCTTTCTTAATGAAGTTAACAAATCATAAATATATTAAATAGATGCAAAATGTTATAATTTTTTCAGGTTTTTTGCAGGATTTATAAACGTATGAATTGCTCCCATGCATGAACACTTAGCGGCAGTTGATGTTGGCTCAAATGCCATTCGCATGGCGGTAGCCCGCCTGGATAATCAGGGCAAACTGGAAATCGTCGAAAACACCCGTGTTCCGGTCCGACTTGGCAAAGATGCCTTCACTCTGGGGTATTTCACCGAAGAAACGATCCAGATGGCAATTGGCGCCTTTCTCCGTTTTCGGAACCTGGCTCAAGTTTTTGAGGTAAAGCAAATCCGAGCCGTTGGTACAAGCGCTTTACGCGAAGCCTCGAACAGTCATATCCTGATCGACCGCATCGCTACCCAAAGCGGAATTCAGATTGAAATCATCAATGAAATTGAAGAAGCCCGCATGATTCACCTGGCTGTCCAGCAATTAATCGACCTCAGGTCAAAACGCGCCTTGCTTATTGACATTGGCGGGGGCAGCGTCGAAGTTACCATTTCTAATGAAAATGTGTTATCTGTAGAAAGCTATGCGCTGGGAACTGTCCGTTTATTGAGCAAATTAGAAGGAAGCAATGGGGGTAAAACCTTTAATCAATTGGTTAGCGAGTACGCCGATAAAGTGCGCCGTCGTATTCAAACCCAAATTGGCGACGAACGCATCGATCTGTGTATTGCAACGGGGGGTAACGCTGAAGAGATGGGGCGTTTGCATAAGCGTATTTTCAAAGGCGACAGCGAAGATTGTATTACGTTGAGCGAGATCGAAAAGTTAATTGAGATGCTCAATCGCTTATCCCTCGAGGAACGCATTCAGAAACTAAATTTACGCCCCGATCGCGCTGATGTCCTTTTACCTGCGGCGGTTGTGTTGCGAATGATTGCCAGTGTGGCAAACTTACGGGAGATCATCACCCCCGCTGTAGGATTGAAAGATGGCGTACTGCTGGAGTTAGGGGCAATGGTCAAGGGACCGCCAAAACCGCGCCGCGAACAAGTGCTAACTTCTGCCCTGAAATTGGGGCAGAAATATAAGTTTGACGAAGAACACGGACGCTTTGTTGCAAAATTCGCCAGCCGCATTTTCCTTCAATCCCTTTCGTTACATAATCTGACCGAAAAAGAACTCCTGATCCTCGAAGTTGCCTCGTTACTACACGATATTGGCCATTTCATTAACACGATCGATCACGATAAGCACGGCTACTACATCCTCATGAACACCCCCATTATGGGTCTTTCAGCCAAAGAACAGGAAATCCTCGCTACCGTCGTCCGTTACCATCGCAAAGACTCATTTGCCAGTCCAGACGAGGTATTTAAGTCCCTTTCCCAGAATGAACGCGCCACTGTGACGAAATTATGTGCCTTAATGGAGCTAGCCGATGCGTTGGACATCAGCCATACGGCTCGTCTTCAAGACCTGATTCTGGAACAACAGGATCAAAAGTGGAAAATGATCCTTGTCAGTTCAGATCCACCACTCCTTGAGAAATGGTGGGTCGAAAAAAGGAAATCTCTTTTTCAAGATGTATTTGGCGTTCAATTAAACGTGGAGGTCTGGAATGGAAGCAATCACATCCATAACTGAACAACTCGCTAGTTCACTGCAGGGTCGCTGGGAGAAGTACAACCAGGAGCTGAATCGTTGTCGCCAAGCCTTTTCGGAGGAAGCCGTTCACGATTTGCGTGTGGCAACCCGCCGTTTGTTAGCCCTGATTGATCTCATTGGCGTTCTTTATCCCAACATTCAGGTGCAAAAATTGCTGCTCATTTTCAAGGATCAACTGGATAGCTACGACGACTTGCGCGATACCCAGGTCATGCTTCTTGAGATTGGGCAGAGAGTTCAAGAGATTCCTGAACTCGCTAATTTTGAGAAATACCTCAACAAGCGTGAAAAAATCCTGCTTCGGGCTGCCGAAAAGAACGTTCAGCAATACAAACTGAATGTTCTGGAAAAACGAGTTTTAGCTTTGCAAAAGTCAATGCGAAAGGCGCAAGAAGGAGAGTCATTTGTAGAACAGGTCTTTCAAAGTCTCGATGATGTCTATGCCAGCGTACTGAAACGATTCAAACGCATCGACCCGAACATTCCTCCTACCATCCATCGGGTGCGCGTACGCTTCAAAAAATTTCGCTACATGGTTGAATGTGTCTATCCCTTCCTGCCAAATTTTCCTGAAGGAAACTTGCGTGCGATGCACGATTATCAAACCCTGATGGGAAATATTCAGGATAAAGAAGTCCTTCTTTCTACCCTGAACACTTTTGCTGGCAAGAAAAATGGCGCCAGGCTAAATGAAGCTATTGAGTTTTACCAGAGACAACATGCTGAAACGATTCAGGCTTATATGGCTCAAAAAGATGAGCTTCTGCGCTTCTGGCGGCCATCTTCTGCCAAGCCCTTCCCCTGGGAAGCAGAGTCTCTTTCGCCGCCTTCGGAGACGAAGAAATCCAGGCGAAAGCTCAAAACACCTTCACCCAAATCCGCCGGTCAAACTGAAACGGTTCAGGAAACTTCCCTTGAGTCCGATAGTCAAACTGAAACGGCTCAAGAAACCTGACCGAATTGACATCATTAAGCAGAGAGGGAAACCATGAAACTCTATCTCCTGCGCCACGCCATTGCTGATTTGCGCGATCCGGTCAAATATCCCGACGATAGCCTGCGGCCACTGACCAAAGAGGGCAAGGAAAAATTCCGACGCATTTGCGCCGGTATTGGGCGTTTGAATCTGACCTTTGATCTGGTCGTCTCCAGCCCCTATACCCGCGCCCGCCAGACGGCAGAGATTTTCTGTGATGAGTTGAAAATCAGCCGATCTAGGCTGATTTTCAGCGAAAACCTCACCCCCTTTGGCGATCCCCAAGCCCTTTTCGAGGAAATCTCTGCTCAACACGCCAATTTAACCAGCCTGGTTTGTGTTGGTCATGAGCCTTACCTGAGCGAATTAATCGGTTCGTTGTTGTGCGGCAATGCTGCCGTCAGTATCACGATGAAAAAAGGGGGATTATGCTGCCTGACCCTCACTCAGTTAGATTTTGTGGGCTATGCAACGCTTGAATGGTTGCTCACGCCAGCGCAGATGATCGCCATGTCCTGATATCTTGCAAAAATGAGTGCAGAAATCGTTCTAACCCCCGATGTATATATCAATCGTGAGCTGAGCCTGTTAGAGTTTCAGCGTCGGGTTTTAGAAGAGGCTGCAAACGAGGACTATCCGATTTTGGAACGGGTGAAGTTCCTATCCATCTTTGGCTCTAACATGGATGAATTCTTCATGGTGCGCGTCTCGGGGATTCGCGAACAGGTCGAACTCCAGGTCATCGATGTGCTTCCCGATGGATATACGCCCCGAGAGCTGCTCCTTGCTATACGCAAACGGTCCCTAGAGTTATATCGCAGCGCCCAACGGCTCTATCGAAAAGAACTTTTGCCGGCTTTGAACGAACACGGCATTCACATTCTGGATTACAACAAGCTTACCGAAGCCCAACAACGGCGCGCCGACGAGTATTTTCACAGTATCGTTTTTCCGATCTTAACCCCACTGGCTTTTGACCCAGGGCATCCGTTTCCACATATCTCAAACCTGAGCACCAATCTGGCAGTTGTCATCCATGATAAAAAGGGGCGCGAAAGATTTGCGCGGGTAAAAGTACCTAACCTTCTACCAGCTCTGCTTCCGGTTGGCCGTCACACCGTCAAGGGTTCGTCAACCAATAAAACTACCCGACATTACTACTACATTTGGCTTGATCAGTTAATCGCCGCCCAACTCAGCCAACTCTTTCCCGGCCTCGAGGTCATCGAAGTCCATCCATTCCGAATCATCCGCGATGCCGATATTGAAATTCAAGAACTGGAAGCAGATGACCTGTTAGAAACCATGAAAGAGAACTTGCTCTCGCGCAAATTCGGCTCGGTGGTGATGATGGCGATTGACGGAGAAATGCCCAAACCCATCCGTGAACTATTGGTTGAAAATCTCGAATGTAAACCAACTGATGTATATGCTATTGGACAACCCTTAGCCCTCTCATCGTTAAAGCAACTCTACGATGAAATTGAAGCACCAGACTTAAAATTTCCTCCTTACAAGCCGCATCTGCCTAAACGGTTGCAACATCTCCATCAAAACTCGCTGATCTTTGAGCGGATTCGCGAGGGAAATATCCTCTTGCATCATCCCTACGATTCTTTTCTTCCAGTTATTGAATTTCTCCAGACCGCCGCCCGCGACCCGAATGTTCTGGCAATCAAGCAAACCCTTTATCGAGTAGGCAAAAATTCACCGGTGGTAGAGGCGCTCATCGAAGCAGCCCAAAACGGAAAACAAGTGGCCGTCCTTGTAGAATTGAAAGCCCGCTTTGATGAAGAGAGCAACATTGAATGGGCGCAACGGCTGGAACAGGTTGGCGCTCACGTTGTCTATGGCTTGCTTGGCTTAAAGACCCATTGCAAGGTTGCTATGGTTATTCGTCAGGAACGGGATGGGATACGGCGCTATCTTCATCTTGCCACTGGCAATTACAATGCTATCACCGCTCAAATCTATGAAGATATCGGTCTCCTCACGTGTGACGAAGCGATGGGGATGGATGCGACTGATTTATTCAATTATTTGACCGGGTACTCAACCAAACAGGAATATCGCAAGTTTCTCGTATCACCGGTCAATCTCCGCCAAAAAATGGAAGAATTAATTCAACGCGAAATTCAACAGGCCCAAAATGGAAAAAAAGCTCATTTGATTTTCAAAATGAATTCCCTCGCCGATCCACACATTGTCCAAATGCTTTATCAAGCTTCTGAAGCAGGCGTGCAAATTGACCTAATTGTGCGCGGAATTTGCACCCTCGTACCCGGTATCGAGGGATATAGTAAAAATATTCGCGTGCTTAGTGTTTTGGGACGCTTCCTCGAGCACAGTCGTATCTACTATTTCCGCAATAACGGGAAAGAAGAGATTTACATCGGCAGCGCCGATCTGATGACCCGCAATCTCGACCATCGAGTCGAAGTGCTCTTCCCCATTGAAGACTCGCTTCATCATACCTACTTACGCAATGTCCTCAACAGGTATCTCGAAGACAAATCCTGCGCTCGCCAAATGGAAAAGGACGGAAGCTATGTAAGGCTAAAACCAGCCGATGGAAATGGCTGCCTGAATATTCAAGAGTGGCTGATGGATCCAATCAATCGCAAATAGACTTCTCAGATCACGGCGTCGATGACCATCACCATAAACAAGAACGCCAGATACATGCTTGAATAGCGATACATTTTCCACGCCACCTTGTTTCCGGCCTGTTTCCAGACTTTCCAGGCCGCAGACAGCAACCACAATCCCAATAAAATCGCCCCAATCAATGTGAAGGTTCCCCCTAAGCCAAACAATGGCAAAAGCAGGGTTAGCCCAACTAATTCTAAGGTATAGAGAAAAATTTGGCGGCGCGTCTCTTCTTCGCCCCGAACAACCGGAAGCATTGGGACACCAGCTCGAGCATAATCGTTGCGACGCACCAGCGCCAAAGCCCAGAAATGCGGTGGTGTCCACATAAAAATAATCACAAAGAGAAAGAGCGCAGACAGGTGTAGATTTCCGGTCGCAGCCACCCACCCGACCAGCGGAGGGATCGCCCCTGCACCTCCCCCAATAACAATATTCTGTGGTGTTGCTTTCTTTAGCCAAAGGCTGTAAATGACCACGTAATAGAGAAATCCAGCCAGACTAAGGATTGCAGCCAACAGGTTGACCCTGGCAACCAGGACATAAAACGAAAGCAGAGAGATTCCAATCCCAAAAGCCAACCCCTGCGCTGGCGTTAAGCGACCGGCTGGAATCGGGCGTTTTTGGGTGCGCTGCATCATGCGGTCATCTTCACGGTCTAAATATTGATTGATGGCGCTGGCTCCTCCGGCAGCTAAGAAACCACCCATAAGCGTCCAAAAAGTTAAGGATAAAGATGGCCAGCCACCGCCCCCGATCACCATGCCGGCATAGGTTGTCACCAGCAACAAGGCGACCACAACAGGTTTGGTCAGCATCAGGAAATCCTTTAAGGCGCTCCATTGCCATGAGTAAGACTGCTTTCGGAAAGATTCATCTGGAAAAGCCAAGCCTGAGCGGCCTACACCGATAACCAAAACAACAGCCGTCACCCAAATCGCTAGAAAGGTGACCTGATGGAGAATCACCAGATGCAATGGGAAACCCTGCACCAACTTCTGTCCCAGGAATGCCTGCGCCAGATAAAGAACCAGCACGATGGTAGCCGGAATAACAATTTGCATCTTCTCGCGATACAACATAAATGCACGCCCCCAATACCATAACCAGCCAATTCCAATCAACCCAACCAGAAAGCGGTGTGCCATATTGATCCATTGCAACGGGCTGGTGGGCAAAACCTGATTCGGTAGACAAAGCGGCCAGGCCGGGCAAACAGAGCCAAGGTCAAAGTGGGCAATGATGGCTCCACTACCCAGAAGAGCCATGAGAGCCAATGCCATCCAGACCGTCCAGCGGGCGAAAGGCGTTTGATAAGTGAGGTTGAGACGCTGCGTTAACTTTCGTCCTTGCTGAATCGCCAACAAAGCGATCGCCAATGTGAGCAAGAGCATTAGAAAAAACGTCGGGTTTATTTGGTTCATTTTCCCATCCTTCTTTTGATAAAAAATGGATACCCAATGCCCAAAATCGCCGCAAAGGTAAACCACTGCAGAGCATACCCCAAATGAGGTCCCTCACTGAGTTCGAGCTCAATCTGGGCAGGGATTGGCAAACTTGCTGCCTCGCCTTCCCCTTCGGTTTGTTGAATGTAGACATCGGGAATTATGGGGTAATCAATTTGCCTGGCAATCGCGCCGACATTGGCAAGGTTCCAAGCCTTAAGCGGCGGCTCGCCGTCTGCAGGAACAGGATCAGTGCGTTTTCCAAAATCCGGTTTGGTTTGGGCGCGGCGGATCACACCCTTGATCGTCACTTCCCCGCCTTGATCAAAGCGCGACCAATCACCGCTCAAAAACGCTTCGCCAGGAATCCAACCCCGGTTGACCAGAATAGCCTGATCGGTGCCTTTAATCTTTAAAGGCGTAAGCAAATGTACCCCCCAGCGGTTTTGATAGGCTTGATTGCGCAAAGCAACCTGATTGGCAAAATCATATTGTCCCTGTACAATCACGGTTCGATATTCCATATCAAACAGTTTCTGCTGCAAAGTCTCATTGTTTAAGATCAACGGCGGCTGAGCGAGTTGCGCTTGCACGCGGGCATTGAAAGCGCGCCGCTGCTCCAGTCGTTCAAGCTGCCAGATCCCAAGCCGCACCATGATTGCCACCGCAACGATGACCAGAAGGGTAGTGAGCCAGAATCGAAAGCTAGCAAGCTGAGTTTTCAGCCGCTTATCTGAAGGCTGGGTTTTCACTGAGGACATCGTCTGATTCATTCGACCCCCTTACGGTCTGGTTTGGCAGACACTGTCATCTCCTTTGGCTTCAGCGGCACAGCCACCAGACTGTAGACAAAGAGCAGCATGGCTAAAGTTGGAGCGGCCATCGCTAACGCCAGGAGACGACTGCTCCAGGTGGTCGGCTTTAGGACATCCACGCCAAAGTAGTTGCCCACCACAAAACTGCACTGATAAGCCATTTTGTCAGCCGTATCAAAGCGTAAACTCGCCGAACGACCGGCCGGAATCCACAGCGGGCCAAGTTGGTGATCAACCACATCCTCATTGCGCACCAGAAGCACATCACCGATAACGAAGGTCATCCCTTCGGGGATAGCTACTTCTTCCGCACCTTGCGCAATTTGCTCGGCGGTTCCTTTGGGGATCACCAGTTCAATGGTCTTGGGTGGACGGTCACGTTCATCCCGCTGCAGAAAATACATGGCTTCGTTAAAAAGCCCCACGAATACCGCTGCCAGCAAAAAGACTACGCCGAACCGTTTCAGGTAGGGCAGAAAAGCGCGCCGCATAGCTCACCGGACTCCTTTCAGCAAATGACGAATGTCCTCCAGCAATATCCTCGCCCCAATATCATAGGAATAGGTAAGGATTAAGTTTTGTTCAGCATCCAGAACATAAATGCGCGCCGTGTGATCAACCAGGTAATTCTGAGAGCCCTCAACCTGACGAATTTCCCGATAAGCGCCAAATTGGCTCCAAACCTTAGCTAATTCTTCTTCAGGTCCGGTTAGGCCGATAAATTGAGGATCGAAGTTTTGGAGATGTTTTGCCAGCACTTCGGGACTGTCGCGTTGCGGATCGACGGTGATAAAGACGAAGCGCACTTTTTCAGCTTGCTGGGCAAGGTTCGTTTTAACTTGCTTAAATTCGGCTAAGGTGATTGGACAGACATCCGGGCAGTAGGTATAACCGAAGAACACCAACGCCAGCTTTCCCTTCAGATCAGATAATCGAAAGTCTTCGCCATGCTGATCGATAAGCTGAAAATCTGCCATTGGCAAGGGGGGTTCAATCAAAGTGCCCCGATAGGTATAAGGCCGCAGTACGAACCCCACCCCTAACATAATCAGGAGCAACCCGACCAAACCACCGCTGAGCCAGATTTTGTGCCTCGCCATTCCAATCACCTTTCCAAAAGCCTTAGCCTTTACGGCAAAGGTGTGCCAATCAGATACAAGGCTGGATAGAAGAAGATCCAGACCACATCCACAAAGTGCCAGTACACGGCCGCTGCTTCCACGGCCCAGTGCTTTTCGGGCGAGTATAGCCCACGGGCGCCATTGCGCAAGACCACCGCCAGGAAGATCACGCCGGTCAGCACGTGAAAAGCATGGAAACCGGTCAGGGTGTAGAATATTGAAGCTGCTGCTCCATCTGCTGTTCCAAACGGCGCGATCTGCCATTCGACCCCCACTACACCCACCAGGAAGGCAATTCCCAAAACCAGGGTGATGGCCGTATTGCGCAGAAAGGCTTTGCGGTCACCATGCGCCATCGCAATCTCAGCCCGGTTCATGAAAAAGGAGCTGGTCAGCAGCAAAACTGTCACCACAAAACCAACCACCTGATCGAGATGCGGTCGCGCCTGTGTTCCGAGCAGGTAAAAGCGGCTAACCAGCAACCCGCCAAAGACAAACGAGTCAGAGAGGATAAAGAGCCATAAACCCAGGCGATTAATCTCCAGCTTTTCGCGATATGAGTGGGTAACCCCGGTTTGTGTTGTCATTCTTCCTCCTCACCAGTGCTAAAGAGTCGTCCAATATGCATATAATCGCGCACCACAAAGAAAGCTTTTAAAAGGGCAACGCCCATTAAGGGTACCCACCAGGTGGCGGCGATACTGCCCAAGAAAAACTCGCCAATGGTGAGAAAACCCAGCAAGATAAACACACTCAAACCGATCCCATAGGCTTGTTTTTTTCGTTGTTCCAGGTCTTTTTCCATATTCTTTCTCCTCTTATCTCAATCTGCAGAAGCAACCGCAGCGTCAGGTGGTAAATCTGCCTCGGTCTTTTCCCGAAGGGGAGTAGCCGAAATCGGACGTACATAGACGGCGCCTTCTAACCCGTAATCATAGGGTTCTCCGACGATCTCAATTGGCTCAGCGTAGTTATGGGCAGGGATTGGCGAGGGTAAGAGAGTCCACTCCGGCGAGCGCGAGCGCCAGACATTTGTGGTCACTACTTTTCCTTTTGCAGCGCTGTAGGCAAAGTTAATGAAGGCAATAATCAGCGAGATGCCGATAACGTAAGCCGCCACTGTAATCAGCAGATGGGAAAATTCAATCTGGAGGGCCGGATCATAATCTGCAATGCGGCGGCGCATCCCTAACAACCCCACCTGCATCTGACCCAAAGACTGTACGTAAAAAGCCGGCAGCATCAGGTAGAAGTGAATCTTGCCCAAGGTCTCGTTATACATGCGCCCGGTAATCTTAGGGAACCAGTAATAAATAGCCGCCAGGAAGGGAAACAGGAATCCGCCGAACATTGTCGCGTGGAAATGGCCAACAATCCAATATGTGTCCTGCAAATGCAGGTCGGTTGCCACCACACCATTGGGCGGACCGCTTAAGCCACCCAGCAGGAAAATCGAAATTGCGCCGAGAACGAATAACATGGGAGTTTCAAAGGAAAGTTTGCCTTCCCAAATGGTCGCCACCCAACTGAAGAACTTAACCCCGGTCGGTACAGCCACAAGCAAGGTGCTATACATAAACGGCACGCGCAGGTAGGGTTCCATCCCTGAGGTAAACATGTGGTGCGCCCAAACCAAAAAGCCAACCAGGGCAATGCCAAACGAAGATAGCGCCACCCAGCGATAGCCATACAACGGTTTACGGGCAAAGACCGGCAACAGTTCACTGATCACACCCAGGCCGGTCAGGACGAAGACATAGACAGCCGGGTGCGAGTAAAACCAGAATAGATGCTGGAACAGAATCGGATTGCCGCCCTTGGCCGGCTCGAAGAAAGCCATGCCGAACAGACGTTCAAACATGACCATCTGAAAGGACAAACCGATCAACTGAGTTGCGGTGAGAGCAATCAAAGCAGTTGCCGCAGCCGTCCAGACAAAGACGGGCATACGGAAGTAGGTCATCCCTTTTGCACGTAATTTCATCACGGTTGCGATGATGTTGAGGGCACCAAATATCGAAGAGAAGCCGATAAAGTAAACGCCCAGCAAGAACCATTGGGTGCCTAGAGGGGCGCGACTGCTGAGCGGCGGATAGCCTGTCCAGCCTGTCTCCAACCCGCCCATGAACAGCGTTCCAAATAGCAAAATAACTGCCGGAACATTGATCCAATAGGCAAAGGCATTCAAACGCGGAAAAGCCATATCATTGGCGCCAATTAACAATGGCACCAGATAATTGGACATTGCCCCGACACCCAACAACATCCCTCCGATCATGACAATCCCGTGCAAGGTCATGATGGTGTTGTAATCCTGCGGTTGCAGGAACTGGATTCCGGGTGCAATCAATTCGGTGCGAAAGATGATCGCAAACAACCCTGCTAACGAGATGACAATCAGGGCCGTCACTCCATACTGAATGCCGATGATTTTGTGGTCATAAGACACGCTGAGGTATTTTGCCCAGCCTTTCAGGCGCGGATCGCTTTCGGGGAAATCAGGCGTCTCTTCGCCCAACGCCCATTTGATCCAATCGCGCATAACGCCCACCATGAGCATGAAGCCAATAGAACCAAATATACCAGCCACAACCCAGGCCGCTTCCGGATTCCAGATTGGCAATCCCAGCAAGGCGCGAATCCCGCTGACCAGACCCAAGCCAATCAATACCCCCAAGACCATTCCAATCAAGCCTCGCACCAATCCAATTTGCAACAAACCGACTCTTTCTTTCATGGTCAAACTCCCTTAGCGTAAAGTCTTCATAAAAGCGATGATGTCTTGAATGCGTTCGTCGCTCAAATCCTGGCCGACATTCGCCGGCATGATATTCGGATAACCCTCAACGATCTTTGCGCCTGGATTGCGAATCGACTCAATGATGTAAGCCTCATCCGCAATCACCGTGCTGCCATCCGCCAGTCTCACTTGAGAGCCGAACAAACCCAGCCAGGTGGGCCCAACCAGCTTTGATCCATCCAACGAGTGGCAGGACAAACACCCGTATTGATTCGACCACTTTCGCCCGCGCTCAACCGGGTCGGTAGGCTCACCCGTCTGCTGCGCTACCCAGACATCGAAATCGGCTTGAGAAACCACGATCACCGGCGATTCCATATAGGCATGGCGGATGCCGCACAATTCGGCGCAGCGTACCTTGTAGGAGCCAATTTCAGTTGGCGTAATACGGAGGGTGCGCACAAATTCCTCTCCACCGGGTAACAAGTCTTGCTTAACGCGAAATTCAGGCACCCAGAACGAGTGAATGACATCCTGTGAAGACAAATATAGAATTGCCTGTTTATTGACCGGCAAAACCAGCTCATTGGAAACAATTCCATAGCGTGGATACTCAAATCGCCAGGTCCACTGCATCCCAATGACATCCACTTCCAAAGCTTTTGGATCCGGTCGCTCTACTTCGGCAAGCGACCTGGCGCCCAGGAATGATAAACCCAAGACAATGATCAACGGAATGGTTGTCCAGGTTACTTCCAGCGTCGTGTTGCCTTCGATATGGCGCGCATCGCTTTCATCTCCCTCGCGGCGGCGAAAGACCACAATGCTATAGAGCATAAACACCACGATCAGGGAAAACAAGAAAGCAATGGCAAAGAACATCAGGCGAAAGAGCTGATCGATGGGCTGCGCCTGCGCGCTGGCTGCGACCGGTAGCAAGCGCACCTGTCCGGCGCCCAGAATCAGCAACACCGTCAAGACAATAACCAGGAATCCTGCCACTACGAAATGCTTCATACGGTTACTCCTTGTTTGATTTTTTCTTCTAGCTACCCCTTTAGAAGGCGGCGAAGTTCGTTCCCCCGTTTCCTGCCACCCTTCAAACCAGGCTTCAAATTGCGCCAGAGGCAACTCGCGCCGATCATAGAGCATGGCGCTCTCAGGATTCGAGAGAGAGACTAGGATAATCCGTTTCTGTCCACCCCCGCCAACAAAGCGAGTGAGAAAATCTTCCCGATTGAGTTGATCATCATCGTAATCGACAATTACCAGATCAACCTCTTGGGTTTCCAAGACCTCACTGGCGCTCTCAAAGTTGGTGACTTCCCCAACAATCTCGACTTTTACACCCAGTTTCTTTTTAAACAAGCTCATCAAACCATGGCGAAAGAGCGCATGGTTTGAAGCAATGAGAACGCGCACGGTAGAGCGACCGAAATTCCGAAACATACCCAGCTTCCTGCTCGTTTTTCAGCTCTAATGTATCAGACAAGATGCGGTTTGTCATACACCCCCAACCGATAAACGAGGGATTGTCAGGTAACACAGAGGGGTGATTTTGTCATCACCCCTCACCCAAAGCCTAGTATTCAGCTGCGCTAATCAAACCCATTTGCACCGCTTTGCGGGTTGCTTCAACGCGATTAGAAGCCTCCAGCTTTTCAAGGATATGGCGCACATGGGTCTTGACCGTATTTTCCGAGATAAAAAGCTCACTGGAGATTTGAGCAGTAGTTAACCCGCGCGCTAAACAGGAGAGAACTTCAATTTCCCGTGCGCTCAAACCAACATCCTGTTGAGGGGTTTTACCGCTTGCGACAGCGGTCATTACCTGTCGCGTCACTTCCGGCGAAAGCACACCCAAGCCTCGATACACCTGGTTAATCGCTTTCTTCAAGTCTTCGGGAGACGCGTTTTTGAGGATGTATCCATCCGCACCGGCGGAAATGGCGCTCATCAGGTCATCATCAGATTTAGAGATCGTTAACATGATGATTCGGCAGGACTCAATGCCTTTGAGGGCACGTACCGTTTCTACTCCACCCATCACCGGCATATTGACATCCATGAGAACAATATCTGGCTTAGTTTGACGGACGACATCCAACGCCTCCCGCCCGTTGGCGGCTTCCCCAACCACCTGAAATTCCCCCATATCGTTTAGCAAGCTGATTAGACCAGAGCGAAACAAGGCATGATCATCAACCACCACAATCCGGATCATGTCTGCCAACTCCTCTCCAATTGGGATAGCGGCAATCTGATTTGGACAGTTGCCCCTTGGTTTGGTTGACTGATAATTTGGAGCTCAGCCCCGATCATTTCAGCCCGTTCCTGCATCCCTCGCAAACCATACTGGGAATGACGGCTGACTTCTTCTGGCTGGAATCCCACGCCATCATCGCGCACCTCGAGGATTAGCCAATCGTTTTTGACTGCCGTCTGGATTTGCACCTGATGGGCATGGGCGTGTTTGCGGATATTGCTGAGTGATTCTTGAACGATGCGCACCAGTTGAGCGTTGATTTCCACCGGCAAGCGCAAGTCTGGCGGCTCTACAGTGGACTCAGCGGGAATTCCACTGCTTTCGCGGAACTCATCCAGCGTCTCCTGCAATAGTTCCGCCAGTGGAGCGTCATAGATCGAGATACGCAATTGATCAATTGCGTGCCGTGCTTCGATATAGGCATCGCTGATCGCCTCATGCAATAATTGCGTCGTCTGGCCGGCACGTTCGATCTCCCCTTGCTCTAAATACGCCCGCAGTTGGGATATTTTGAGCTTTAAAAAGCCCAGGGTTTGGGCAAGACCATCGTGGATCTCGCGCGCCAATCGAATGCGTTCCTGCAAAATCGCCTTAATTTCAACTTCGGCAAGCAAGTTGGCATTCTGTAAGAGAAAGGAGATTTGAGTAACGATGGAATTCAGCATCTCCTCCTGCTTTGAGCTAAATTCCTGTGCATCAGGCAGGACAATTTGCAAAACCCCTCGCAAATCCCTTCGGTTGAAGGGCACAGGAATGTTGAGCAGGGAGCACTCCGAACGCACTCCGTCTATCTCGAGGGTTAAGGGACTGCGAGTCTTCTCCAACCTGGCGAGATTTCTACGAGATAAAGTGGCATAGAACTGGTCTTTTTGCGCTGCGCTGATCGTTCCAAAAGAGAATTCCTTGATCGGCTTGTTGAAGTGATGATCCCAAACAGAGACGATGGCAGTTTGTATCCCAAGCCCTTGCGCTAGCCCTTTCAGCAGTTCATCAATAAAGAAGCCCACATCCAGGTTTTGCTTCACGGCTTCCAGTTGTAAATGGGCCTGCGCTTCCCGCGAGCGCAATCGAGCGCCTTCCAGGGCTAAGGCTGTCTGGTCGCTGATCAGGCGCAGTAAATAATCCTGTTCACGTGTGATTTGGGTATCCGAAGAGAGGAAAAGATGAAAGATGCCCAATTCCTGACCCAAACGTTGGATCGGCACGCAATAGATGTGGAGTTGATCCTGACTACCATAGAGCAATGGGCATTGATCCGCCCGTGATTCGCTTTGCTGACAGTTTGGGCATTTTTTGCGAATTGCGGGTGAACTCAGATACTCCAACCAATCCTTCGAGACCCCTGGCGGCAATTCCCCTTGAACGCGAGTGTTCAAGGTAGCTCCAAGTTCGTCAATGTAGGTAAAGCTGGCAGCTTTGGCGTTGATCAGTTCCAGCATCAGTTCCAATGCGCCATTCAAAATTTGGGTTTCATCCGTGGCAGTTGCAAAGCGTTGGCTGATGCGCACGATGTTTTCGGTTTTTGAAAAAGATTGGTCTTCGTGAACTTGAAGCTTCTTCTCCAGCTCTTGAACCAGACGGTGTGCCTGTTGGTTCTGACGCCAAATGAAAAATAGTGCTCCACCGCTCAGCAGACCAAGCAATAGCAATAGCCCTTTGAAAAATCCAGAGACCGGCAAACCAACCACCACTCCCCCACTCAAGATTGCCACAGCCGCAATGCCCATCCAGAACCAGACCGCACCTTTCATAGGCTACTTAGCTTTCTCCTGAAATAGGTTCCTGCCGACATGACCGACTCTGATAAAGACATCTTACGTGTTGATCTCTTCGAGAACCTTTAAGATTTCCTGACTATGACCTTCGGGTTTGACGTTTTCAAAAACGCGCAGGATTGTACCATCTTTCCCAATCAGGAAAGTTGTCCGAAAGACACCATCGTACTCCTTACCCATAAACTTCTTGCGTCCCCAAACCCCATAAAGCTCACACACAGTATGGTCTGTATCGGCTAGCAAGGTAAAAGGCAAGTTATACTTGGTCTTGAACTTTTGGTGCTTCTTGACGTCATCCGGACTGACCCCGATTACCGACACGCCCGCTTTTTCATAATCCTGATATTGATCGCGAAAGCCACAGGCTTCTGTGGTGCAGCCGGGCGTATCATCTTTTGGGTAGAAATACAAGACAACTACTTTGCCGCGGTAATCCGACAAATGCCGCAGTTCGCCGTTTTCATCCGGCAGAGAGAAGTCTGGAGCCTGGCTTCCGGCTGGTATTGGCATGTTGACCTCCTTTGGAGTTTCCCAATGAATGACGTATTTGAAACCCGGTTTGTAAAATCTTGCACAAACTCACAAGGCTATTTTACACCAATAATTCGACAATCAATATAAGATTTATGTCAATTTTCCCTGACCTCCAAACTGGCAATCAGTTTCCCCATCGGTTCGACATCATAGCCCGGCAATTTCTGAATCGTCTGGCGGAACTCGCCGTCTTGCAGGACTTCAAGGAGAGGTTTCACTAAAGGATCCTCATAAAATTCGCGAGGAAATACGAGGTGATACTCTTCTGAAAATAAAGGCACAAAGTCCAGATCCAAGGCTTGTGCCGCCGCGGCAATGCCCAATCCACAGGTCGCTCTGCCTGAGGCGACCGCTGCCGCAACCGCTAGATGGGTAAATTCCTGAGCTTCATAGCCCCGAATCTGGTGCGGATCAAGGCCTAGCTGTTTCAAGTGGTAATCGAGCAGAATGCGGGTGCCAGCGCCGCTTTGGCGATTGACAAAGCGCACATCGTCCCTGGTGAGATCAACCAGCGAACGCAGGCCTTGAGGATTGCCTTTGGGTACAATCAAGCCCTGCATCCGATTTGCAAAACCAACAATCACCACCGCCTGGTTAGGAAGGTATTGACGGATATATGGCAGGTTATACACACCGCTTTCGGGGTGCAGCAGATGAGAGCCGGCCAGGTGCGCTTCTCCCCTGCGCAAGGCAATTAAACCACCCAAACTGCCCACATTTGCAGATACCAAGCGGCGTTGATGCCGCGCTAAAAATTGGGCAAGCACATCTAACCCAACATCGTGCGACCCGATGGCAAGAATTGTCCTTTCAATATCTTCAATCGGGCGAATCATCCGCACGGTTACCCGTTCGCCAGCTTCCAGACCTTGAATGCCGCGTGGCACGACCACGATTCCATCGGCCTGCACCAGGGAGGTAATCACCCCCGCTCCCCGCGAAAGCGGAGCAGCGCAAACTCGCTCGCCTACTTTCCCCACCACTACCCGCACATAATCGTCATCGCCTCCAGGAGAAGTGATCTTCTTAGTGATGACAGCCGACACGGTCGGTTGGCTACTGGGTGACTTTCCCAGCCAACGTTCCAGAATGGGTTTGACAAAAATCTCATTGGTTAAAGCCGCTGAGACCGGATAACCTGGCACACCTACCACCAAAACATAACGCCTTCCTGAAGCGTCCGCTTCCGACCGTTTGACCATGCCCAAAACAACCGGATGACCTGGTCGAACTGCCACTCCATGCACAAAGACATAACCTAACGAATCAATCACTTTGGCAGTGTAATCCTCTGAACCTGCCGAAGAGCCGGCATTTACCAATACCAGATCATGGGTCTCAGCAGCCGCCAGCACCGCCTGCTGGATGCTCTCAAAGCGATCTTTTACAATCGGGAGTCGGGTTGCTTCGCCTCCATAAGAACGAATCTGGGCCGCCAGGACAATGGAATTGAATTCAATAATTTTCCCCGCTTCGACCGCTTCGCCAATGGGGATCAGCTCATCGCCGGTCGGAATGACAGCCACCCTGGGCTTACGCGCCACCCAGACGCTGGTCTGCCCGCTGGCAGCAATTGCGCCTAAATCAACGGCTCGCAGCGCCTGCCCGGAAGGTAAAACCAGTTGGGTGGCAACAATGTCCTCACCCATTGGTCGCACATGTTGCCACGGAACTACAGCCGCCCGAATCCGGATGCTTTTTGGATGGCGAGGATCAGCCGATATAGCGGCAAATTCGTTTAAGGGTTCTACATTCTCAATCGGGATTACCGCATCCGCCCAGCCTGGAATAGGATCGCCTGTGTCCACATAGACAGCCTGCGCGCCTACTTCAAGGTCAATTGGCTCTGTAATGGTTGCCCCTGTCGTGCTCTCCGCCCGCACAGCAAAACCGTCCATTGCTGCCCCATGATAATGTGGAGACGAAATCGCCGCCCATACCGGTTCAGCCAGCACTCGATCCAGCGCAAATTCATCAACATTAATTTGTTCTTTTCCCAACAATCCAGCCCAGCCGTGTCGGGTTAATTCCTCCCACAACTTTGCCTGGGCTTCATCTAACGGAATATCCTTTAAGTAAACACTCATAGGCCTAACCTCAACGTTTCAGGATTTTATTCGATCAATTCGACCAATACCCGTTCCCCTGCAGCCAGGCCGGTTGCTTCAGCCGCAATGCAAATCAAGCCATCGGCGCGCGATAGCGCCAGGATCATATTGCTTTTTCCAAAGACCGGCTCAGCCAGCAACCCCTGTTCGGTGTGGATTAATCTTACCGGTATCCAATCTTCCCGACCCGCCTGGGAATTGAGATTGATGGTCAGGGTTGCCTCTACCCGTGGCGGCGTTTGCTCTACCGTAAGCCCTTGTAAGGCAAAGATTATCGGTTTTACAAAATGCAAGGCAATCACAAAAGCCGACATGGGATTGCCCGGCAAGCCAAGGATCGGGAGTCCATCACACACGGCGAAAATGGTCGGCTTTCCGGGACGAGTGTTGATACCATGCGCCAACACACCTGGGGCACCCATTTGTTGAATCACTCGCGCCGTATAATCCCTGGCGCTCACCGAAGAGCCGGCCGTGATCAAAATCATGTCGCACTGAGGTTTAAGCTCCTGTAAGGCTTGTCTTAAAGCTTCCTCTTGATCGGGAAGGATACCATAAGGAATGGGTTCCCCGCCACATTGTTGGACGAGAGCAGATAAGGTGTAGGTGTTTACGTCTCTAACCTGCCCAATCTGGATGGGCTGCTCTGGTGGTACCACCTCGTCCCCGCTGGAAACAATCCCCACTTTAGGCTTCTTTACCACCTCAAGCCGGGTAATCCCCAATGCCAGCAAACCGCCCACTTCAACCGCCCGGATGCGTTTTTGCATCGGCAACACGAGTTCGCCTTCCTTCACTTCTTCCCCCACGCGAATCGTATTCTCCCAGGCCGACACCGCCCGATAGACTTCAATTTCATTTTCCGTAATGCGCTGCGTTTGTTCGATCATCACGACCGCATTTGCGTTAGCCGGCAACATCCCTCCGGTATGAATGAGGGCGGTCTCCATGGCGTTGAGCCGCAGGGTTGTTTCCTGTCCCATGGGAATTTCGCCCACGATCCGAAAATAGGCTGGCAGGCTTTCGCTTGCTCCAAAGGTATCCTCCGCCCGCACAGCGTATCCGTCTACGGTTGCTCGATTAAACATGGGCAAAGGATGAGGCGCGTAAACATCTCGACCGCTGACTCTACCGAGCGATGCCTGGGTGGGAATCGTTTCCAGCATTAACGGTCTCGGAAAGGATAGCGCCTCGAAAATCTTTTGCCGGGCTTCTTGGGGTGTCAACAAGGTTAAGAATTCAGGCATAGCCATCTTCCTTTCAACGAATCCAAAATGAGTAAGCGTAAAGGTAAATAACTAAACCATAGAGGGCTGCCCCGCCCCAGATCAAGCCTCGCCAATTCGGTTTATCCCCTTGGGCGATGCGCCGCATTGACCAAATCTGCCACGTTCCAACCACCAGCGCCGCCATGGGAGGCAATCCAATGGAGAGGGGCACACCGATTACATTGCCGAAAGCAATCAGAGCAAAGGCAAACAAGATCAAAAGGTTGTGCAGGGTCATCCCATTCTGCCATCCAACCCGCACCATCAGGGTAGGGTTTTTTGTATTTAAATCGTGGGCATAGGTTGATAACTGATAGCTCAAGATCATGGCCATCCGTAATGCCAAAATCGGTAACGTAACAATGGGTAGAAAGCGATGGTATTCGCCAGTTTGCAACAGGAAAGCGAACCACGGGACAAGAACCGCCATCCCAAAACTCAGCACAACTTCCCGAAAGCGCTCGATTTCAGCAATTCGAATGACTTTGGCGCTGATCAGTGTTCCCAAAACCGCCATCAAGGCAACCCACAACACATCCAGGGTGAACAAACGGTTAGCAATCATCAGTACCGTCAGGGAGGCTAAACTGGCAAAAGCTGCAATGGCGAGAATAAAATCACTCGAAAAAGGTGACGAAGGCGGTCGGCCGTTGTTTTCAACCGTCAACGTTTTTGAAATACTCCGCAGCAGGAAAATGCCGCCGAACTGCAGACAACCCATCCAGAAAACCCCAATCCAGAGACGATCCCAAAGGATGGTAGCGCCAAGATATTTTGCTATTCCCAAACCGAGCCCATAGAGGAATAAAGATTCAATAAAAAATGCCACAGGTATCCATTTTGGGTTCATCCAATGCTCCGTTGCTAGGTTTTACCGTCACACAATCGAAAAAGCGTTTCCAGCCGGTGCTTGGCGAATATCCAAAAACTGACTTTTCTACTCCACATACGCAATGATGATACCACGACTTGAAAGAGCGTGCAGACTTCACCGCACGCATAATAAGGGAATCTGTACTGACTATAACCATTCACCGTTCTCCGACCCTTCGGATGATGGATGGAGACACCCCTCTTTGGAAGTCAATCAGAACACCCTGGTGGTTATGTTTGGGCAGAAAGGCTCGTACTCCGCCGAGCAAACAAATTCGCCGTCTCAATTAGATGCCTGGTGTCTTGCAAGACGAAGGGCAGGTGTCTGCACCCAGAAACAGGCAGACGAATGTTCGGCCAAGTCAGGTAGGCGATACCAGCGAGCTACTTCTTGAAATAATTGGAGATGAAGAACCACACATTGGCCGGACGCTCAGCCAGGCGCCGGGTAAAGTAGGGATACCACTCGCTGCCAAACGGAACGTATACCCGTACAGGATAGCCTTGCTCAACCAGACTTGCCTGCAAATCACGTCGAATGCCGTAGAGCATCTGAAATTCCATGGCTCTCTTCGGTAAGGCGATTTGTTTGCCATACTCCATTGCAAAGCGAATGCGTTTCTCGTCATGGGTCGCCAGCGCAGGAATCGGCGGGACGCGACCATCTTCACTAAGTTCTGGTGCTCCAACCTCAAAGGCGCGCTCCAGCAAGATTTGGGCAACGCGGTCATAGTTCGCATCGACATCCCGCTTTTTTGGATAAGCAATATGAGCTGGTTCTTTATAAGCTCCTTTGCAAAGGCGGATGCGGGCTGGAATTTGCATCAGCTTGGTTACATCTTCCACCGTGCGGTACAGATAGGATTGAATGACCAAACCCACATTGTGAAAGCCGCGCCCGTTGCGCATTTCATAAAAGAGCGCCAGGGTGTCATCCACACAGCTCGCATCTTCCATATCAATGCGGATAAAATTGTTTCGTTGTCTGGCATATTCCAAGATGCGGGCTAAGTTATCCGAACAGAGCCTCAGGTCAACTTTCAAGCCGATTTGGGTTAGCTTGATCGAGACATTTGAACGCACATTTTCCGCTTCAATTGCGTCCAAAATTTGTAAAATTCCTTGAGTGGCTTTTTCAGCATCCTCAGCGGTTGTCGTGTGTTCCCCCAATTGATCAAGGGTCGCCTGGATGCCATTTTGGTTCAATTTTTTCACCGCCGCAATGCCATCCTCAAGCTTTTCTCCGGCGACGAATCGACTGGCCGCCTGCCAGGCAACCCGCCAGTGGGTGACGATCCGCCTTGCCCAGGCTGCCTTGGATAAATAGATAAAAAAGGCACGGAGCATTTTTCGCTTCCTTTCTCACAACTTAGAATGCGGAAAAATTGATAAATCAAGCCAGCTCACAACGCTGGATTGCCTGACTTTCCCCCTGTCGATAACCACCAGAGATTTGCTCCCAAATCCGCTCTCTTTTCGGTTGAACATTTCCAAACTCTTCATCGATTCTAGCACAAGCTCATCAGGGGGAGTAGGGAGAGGAATAAGGATTTTTTTGTGAGATTCGACCTGTGATTCTGAATCAGCAAAGCCAACATCCTACAGTCAGGAATACTGCCAGGAATGCACCTGATAACACCTTCGAGATGTATGAATGTCTTCCTCCACTCTTGTTCTCTTACGAATTGTTTGGCACGAATCTTGCTACCGGTTATAATGAATAGAAAGGGAAAAGCAGCATGTTGATCCGTCAGGTGCAATCCGTTGATGTCCGTCCCACAACCACCGCGCACCTTGCTCAGACCATGTCTTTATTAGAGCTTTCCGCGGTGGAATTGCAAGAGAAAATCGAAGCGGAACTATCCTCGAATCCTGCGTTAGAGTTAATCGAAGGGCGGTTCTGCCCTACCTGTCAAAGGCCACTTATCGACTCTTTACATTGTCCAATTTGCTCGCGTCCCAAAACCTTATCCAGCGATGAGCCGATTGTGTTCATTTCCCCACGCGAGGAAATAACAACTTATGCACCACTAGACTCAGATCAAGAAGCTTCCTTTGAAGAAAGCTCGGTCGAATGCGAGGAGCTACCCGTTTATGTATTCCGGCAAATCGCTGCCGAGTTAGAAGAAGCCGACCGGCCGATTGCAGCGACTATCCTCACCAGTTTAGACAAAGATGGGCTTCTCCGCACGCCTCTCATCGAAATCGCTGTGTATCATCATGTTTCTCTAAACAGAGTTGAGAAAGTCCAAAAAATCATCCAATCCGCCGACCCGTTGGGAGTTGGCTCTTCTGACCCACGGCAGGCATTGCTGGTTCAGTTGGATGTCCTTGCTCAAACGCGGCTAGTTCCTCCGCTGGTAAGACGCGCTATCGAAGAAGGATGGGAGCTTCTGCTCCACCATCAGCTTGCGGAATTAGCCAGGAACTTAGGCGTCACAGTCACCAAAGTAAAAGAGATTGCAGCCTTTATCGGCAAAAACCTCAACCCCTATCCGGCGCGGGCGAACTGGGGCGAAATCCATCAACCAACCACCCCCTATCAGGAAGCATACTACACCCCGGATATCATCATCTCGCTGCTGAATGGCGACAAAAACGCTCCTCTGGTGGTCGAAATTGTTTTTCCAATGGCAGGCAAGTTACGCGTCAATCCCCTTTTCCGCGCAGGGTTACGCGAAGCTCCCCCGGAAAAACTTGAACAGTGGCAAACGGATTTAGAACGAGCCACGTTATTGGTTAAGTGCATTCAACAGCGCAATCAGGCTATTGTGCGGCTGATGCAAGTGCTGGTCAAACGTCAGCGGGACTTTATCTTGAAGGGAGATGCCCATTTGTATCCTCTCACTCGCGCCAGTCTGGCTCAAGAACTCGAAGTACACGAATCCACAATCTCCCGTGCTGTCTCTGCCAAAACCGTCCAACTCCCCAGCGGCAAAATTATCCCGCTTGCCAAATTTTTCGACCGCAGTTTGCACATCCGCACCGAACTACAGGCAATTATCGCTAACGAATCCCGACCGCTTACCGATATGGAGCTGGTCGAGATCCTTCGGGCGCGAGGCTATCAGGTGGCGCGCCGAACGGTGGCAAAATATCGGGCAATGGAAGGGATTTTACCCGCCCATACCCGTTCTAAGATGAAAAGTCAAAAATTAGCCGCTTCAATCGCCTAAATTTCGGTTAAGATTCATTTGATGAAAATTGCGCCGCAAGTTCGCAAATTTCCCTCTCTCATGGGCGGGTTGGACTTAGCCGATCTCGCTCTGGTTCTAAATCAGATTCCCCAACCCGCTTTTCTCATCAACCCGGCGGCAGATCAAATCCTGCTGGCAAACACTTCTGGATCGGCATACACAGGCTGGACAATCGAGGAGCTCCAAAATTTTTCGCTCCACGCCATTTTTCTCGGTTTACCCACTTCGTTTCGCAGCAATAAACTCGCTTCTTTCTCCTGTAAACTCTTGAATGCCAAAGGAAGTAAATGCAAAGGAAAAGCACGCTTGCAACCTTTGTCCAAACGTAGCCAATGGGTTCTGCTGATCTTTAGCCCCGCCGAAACGCATCCGGTTCTCGACAACCGATCAGACAGATGGCAAAACCTTTGGCAAGCCTTTGAATGGGCAAATGATCTATTGTTAGACTACCCTATCCAAGTTCTCTTGAGCCATGCCTTAGATACTCTGATGCAACTTTCTACCAGCGAGAACGGCTATCTGTACGCTGCGCTTGCTAACCAGACAAACCTCACCTGTACCAGCTATCGCAAAGTTACCGCGGTTTTTCCCCATCAATTATCGGTTCATGCCATGATGGAAATCTCCTCCCCATCAATCTGGACAGACACCGAACCTGCAACAACCCATTTAGCCCAGATGGCTCAGGAACATGGACAACGTTACCTGATTGCCTTACCCTTAGGGGAATCAAAGGCGCGCGTGGGATTAATCCTGCTCTGCGGTAGTGAGGCATATCGCAACCTGATCTCAGTAGAAGAATGGAGCACACTGACCGGGTATCTCTCTTCCCTGATCCAACTCTTCTATCAAACCCGCAATCTCGAAAAGGAGCTATCCGTCCAAGCTCGCGAGAACAGCATTCATCGGCGATTATTGAATGCCATCCAGGAAGGTGTAATACTACTAAATCAAGATCAACGTGTGTTATATCTCAATAGCGCAGCCGAGACAATCTTGGGCTATACCTGCGCTGAAGCAGTCAACCAGCCTGTTCAAACCTTTCTGATTAGTGAACGGGAGCTCTCTTTTACACTGCCAAACACCCATCGCGGGACTCTTCAGAATCAAATTCGTTCGGTGCGACTATATCGCCGCTCTGGACAATCCTTCCTTGCTGACTTGCAGTTCATTCCGCTGCATATCGATCAAAAAGTCAACGGTACTGCCATCATCATTCAAGATCGTACCGAACAAGAAACCTTGTTGAAACAATCGATGCGCATGGAACAGCGAGCGGTTCTGGGTGAATTTACCACCCTTTTTGCCCATGAGGCGCGCAATCCCATCAATAACATCACGGCCAACCTGCAGTGGATGGCTATGAACCTACCCGCCAATGACCCCAATCAGGCTACCATCCAGCGCATTCAACAAAATTGCGAGCGATTGAATGATCTGATGGATACCATCCTAGCCTACAATCGCATTAGCGAAATGGAGATGGAAACCATCGACATTAAATCCTTACTCAAGAAAACTCTGGATCGACAATCGGTTCATCTGAAGCAGGCAAACATCCAGTTAAATTATGAGGCGAGTGAGAACGTTCCGATAATTAAAGGCAACCGCCGTGCTCTGGAAAGGGTTTTTGCCAACCTGATCGACAATGCGATGCACGCTATGAAGGATAACGGCGGCAATCTTACGATCAAAATTCAACCCACGCAACTCAAAGACCCTCAGGGGGAATGGCTTGAGATCAGCATTGCTGATAGCGGACCGGGTATCCCCGATGAATATAAAGAGAAACTCTTCAAGGAAAGTTTTACCACCAAATCCAACGGTACCGGTATCGGGTTAATGATCTGTCATAAGATACTGCAAGCGCATAAAGGCATGATTGACTATCAAAGCATTCCCGGAGGAACTGTTTTTATCGTCCGTTTACCGTTGACCTCGACCCAAGAACCATCTCTCGCCTGTCAGGAGTAATTATGGCGTACACCGTGATCATGGTTGAAGATGAGGAAGACTTTATCAATCCATTGCTTCCTTACATTCAATCTCGCGGCTATGAGGTGAGGGTTGCTCAAACCCTTCATAAAGCGCGAGAATATCTCAAACAAGGGATCGGCGACATCATCCTGCTGGATCTTGTCCTCCCCGATGGAAACGGGTTAGAGTTGCTCCATGAAACTGCCAATCTTCCCATTCGCCCCTCGGTGATCGTGGCTACCGGCAATGGGGATATCGAAACGGCTGTTGAAGCAATGAAATGCGGTGCAACCGACTTTTTGCAGAAACCGGTTATTTTCAGCCAATTAGAAAAAACGCTCCAACGCGCCGCTGAGAACGTAGCTCTACGGAGAGAACTTTATCTCTATCGTCAAGCGCAACTTCAAAACATAGACTTTATTGTCGGCAACTCTCCTATCATGCGCAGACTATATGAACAAGCGCAACGGGCTGCCCAGGCATCGGTTTCCGTGTTAATCACCGGCGAAACCGGCACCGGGAAATCCCTCCTGGCAAAAGCCATCCACAAGATGGGACCTAGGGCAAATAAGCCTTTTATCCCGGTAGATTGTGGCGCTCTACCGGCAACGGTTTTTGAATCGGAATTGTTTGGTCACGAAGCCGGCGCCTTTACTTCGGCTGAGAAGCGAAAATTGGGATTGTTAGAAACCGCCGACGGCGGGGTCGTCTTTTTAGACGAAATCTCTTCGATGGCAATCGAAACTCAGGCAAAGTTGCTGCGCGCTTTAGACGAGCAATCTTTCCGGCGCCTTGGCAGTACGGTTGAAATCAAAGTGGATGTCCAAATCCTGGCTGCCTCGAATCGAGATTTGAAGAAAATGATTGCCGAGGGTACCTTTCGGTCGGATCTCTACTATCGTCTAAAAGTAGTCGATCTGGAAGTACCGCCGCTGCGCGAACACAAAGAGGATATTCCCGAGCTGGTCGGTTTCTTCATCCGCAAAAACAATCCCCATCGCGGAAAAAATATTCAGGATGTGACTTCGCGGGCAATGGAAGCACTCATGGCGTATGATTGGCCAGGCAATATACGCGAATTAGCCCATGCCATCGAACGAGCCATGATATTCTGTGACGAGGAAGCCATTGATTTGACGCACCTGCCCTTTGAACTTCAAGAACGTGGGCATAGCAAGCTCGCTTGAATGGTTGCAAGAGGTGTTCAAGGCGACCAAATCAGATAGTCTTCACGCGCACACATCTGAATCCCGCTTGGAGTAGGGATGCAAATCCGATACGTTACCAGGGTGCCATTCGGAGCCTGAATAGGCGGGATCACCATAAAGGATTTGCCCTGCTCGTTGGTCGGCGGCATTTCAAATTCGTAGCTCTCTCCATCTGGGAAGGATAAATAAAGAGTGGGAATGATCCCAACCGCCGCCTGG
>Ga0129299_1000206_pt1 | contig 35532 bp, 14 predicted proteins | sample ConPoolayeCmetaG_FD_94477 | JGI IMG/M metagenome (GOLD analysis project Ga0129299, IMG submission 94477) | Hot spring microbial mat communities from California, USA to study Microbial Dark Matter (Phase II) - Cone Pool mat layer C metaG ...
ACCTGAGACAGTATCTGCTGAGGTAGGGGTGCGATGAAACATCGTCTTTCGCCAACCATCCTATTGCTCTTCCTACAGCGGCGGGGTATCGCTATCTTCATTGCGGCGCTCATCATGCTCTCGGTGAGCATTCTTGCCCTCTCGACCATGTCCTCGCTTTCCGAGACTTCCCACCGCACAGGGAGCACGATGGAATCACGAAAACTTGCCCTCCTCGCCGATGCAGCGATTAGCCTCGTCATGGCAGACCTGACAGACCTCTTCCTCGCGGCCAGCGGATCACCCACTACCATGTATGTAAATGCAACAAACTCTGAGGGCGGCGAAAGTTCGCTCCGCCTCTTCGAGGATCGCACCAATGTTAACAACCCCATCCCCCTTTTCGGGTATCGGGCGCGGGCAACGCTCCTCCTTGTCGGAGACAATACAACGGTGCTCCCCGGCGCAGACTTCCCGGTAAAAACGAACAATTCGTGTTACCATGTCGTTATTGACGTCGCCGATATTCTCCCGGCAGGGGTTGCCCAGAGCGACGGGGGCTCGCCCCCCGGATACTCCGGTTACTTTTACGGCCCCCAAAAGAGTGTCGGGATTACGGCATGTTTGAAAAAACGACACAATTGAGACGGGAGATATGGCTATGAGAAGGAAAATTCCGATCCTCCTCTCCGTGCTGTTGGTTGTTCCATTAATCTCGCGTGCTTCTTCCCAAAGCGAAAGTCTCAAGGACGATGTCTTTGCGATGGTGGCAACCACCCAAATGGTCAATACCTTCTTTGTCATTGACACCTCTGAGCAAACGAATGCCTTTGCATACAGCGGTTACATAGATTCGTGCGCTGATGCGAAGTCAAAACTTAGTAAATCGCTCGCCATGTGTTGGCAGGCTTATGCCGACTGTCAGGAAACCAATGCAAACCTCATGTGCGGCGCATCACTCGACTGTACTTCGACACGGAACAAGTGCCTGACACTTGAAGCAAACAACATAAAACTCAATACCTTCTGCGCTCTTGTCGAATCTCCCGATCGCTATAAGGAACCAGATTTGCTGGAAACAGAGGAGGGATGCTTTCCTTCGACCGCTCCCAATAGCAAAGCCTGCCGCTTTCTCGGGCCGTGGAACCCGAAGCACGACGACTACACCTATGATCTCTGCTTCTATGACTGGGCAGCCGATACGGGTGCTAATATCCCTGACACTTCCGACTACTCTTATTCCCAGTATCCCAACCCCTATAATCCGCCGCGTACCGACGCGCCCGATCGGCGCGACTGGCGGTGCCTTTCGGATAACGGAGTGCCTGTGACACGCTCTGGATTGTGGCTCAACTGGCGCTTCACCACCTCTCTCGACGCCATGAAGATTATTCTCACCGATGACCACCGTTTCGCCTATGCTCCTCATCGGCGCGGTGAAGTAACCGAGGTATGTCGCGAACGTAGGTGGACTCCCGCCGGAGGAGGCGACCAGTGTTGGGAGTATGTCAACTACAACAGCCTCAGCGCCGCTCAGAAGAGCCTTTTCCGGACGATGGTGAGACAGACATGGATCTCGAGTGAAACGGGTAATACTGTGTGCGATTCCGATCCAAATCCCCAACAGTGCTGCCAAAACTATTTTCAAGTCATCGAGCCGGCCTCTGGTCCGGTATGCAGCGTTGCCCACCAATCATGTATTGGCCCTTCCGCTGGTTGTGGCCAGTGTTTCGATCGCTATGGCGCCGATGTCGCCTGCGACAAAGAACTCTACTCATCCCGCAAGAACCAGCCGAGCGACCCTGCTCCTGTCGTTCTTACTGCCTCGAACTTGCGCAGCAACTGCCGTGTTTTCCACTGCTCACGGCCAAAGTGCCGCGACGATAAGACCTGTGTCTCAGATCCTGCTTCCTGTCCCGGCGGCTTAGGGGCATATAGTGAGTGGGATCAGGATCCCGAACACTGTTGCGATCCCGTTGGAGATCCCGCTTCTTGCGATCCTGCTACCCAATTCTGCTGTGTCGAAGAGGGCTCATCCTCATCGGGTTCCTTTATGCCCGGTCCCGGCGCCACTACCTACACCGAACAGGAAGCATCATTCCCCATGGATCCCTTGGGAACGGACGAATTCTACTCTCTCGTGGAACTGGATATGGGAACCACCACGACAGTCCCCTGCAACACCGACACCGATTGCACCACCCCGCGGACATGCGATCCTATTAGCGGGAAATGCACGGGTACTTCGTTCCCGTGCTCGAGCGACGAAGAATGTGTCTTTTCTCTCTGCGACACCTCTTCTTCGCCCGGCGTCTGTGTCGCGGGTTCAGTATGGCGGGTCACCATTCTTCCCGATGCGGCGCGGCTCAAGAATGCGCGAGCAGAGTTCTTCTACGGATGTAGTAACGGTTCTGCAAAGGATAAATTCTACGAGGGGGTTTACACGTCTGGCGCTGTCGAAACACTTCCGTACGCCATCCCTTTGACCGGGTGCGACACGAGTGGATATAAGATCAAAGTCAGACTCTGGGTCACCCACAAGAACGACGCCGATGGGTTTGCATCAGCAAGAATAGAAGCGCAAATGAGACTCTCGTACACCCGCGTAACCCCGTCGGTTCTCAGAGTCTTCGACCCCACGAAACCTCACTTCATCGGCGGTTCATGGGAGCCTGTACTCAGCGAACCTTCTACACCCGTGAAAGAGTTCGAATGCGAAAGCGTCTTCTACCGGATGCGGTCCAAGGTAGTCAGCGGAAGCGGCGGCAGTTGTGATACCGTGCAGTGCGATGTCCCGGGAGGATGTTTACCATATCCACAGTGCCTTTCCGCAGGAAACTGCGCCCTTCCCTATCCCGGCTGCACCCGCAAAGAGATTATCGCCATCGGTCAAGATCAGTGGGGCAATACCACCAAATCGCTCTGTACCTGGCTCTGCCCCGATGCTCCGCAGTACGATGATGTGTGGAAGTGTCTCGCCTACTTCGAGTCGAATGACACTGCGCCATACCCCAACGGCGGTACCGGACCTCAGGGAGACACTGTCCAATACAACACTTTTCTCCAAAAAAATATCGAGCGGGTTGCCTGCAAACAAAGCGTAGCGTGTACCCAAAACAGCGATTGTCCAGAGGGACACACCTGCGATACCACCCTCAAACAGTGTCGAGGGTTCCCTTCTCTTTTCGAATGTTGCGCTACCCTCAACGCCTTTGCGAGCGAATACGAGGTACTGAAAACATTCGACACTAACCTATACAAAGACATTCAAGGGACAAGCGGCGGTAGGTCAGGAACCTTCAAGTGCGGCATGGCCCACTTCCAAGAAGGAATCGCAAACAACCAACGCCGCAAGACGGCAGGCGTCACCGTCCAGATAACCCGCGGACATATCAACGAACTCCCGGGAGGCGGCACCTATCTTCTCAGTCCCTTTACCAACCCGTTCAAAAACCGGGATACTAACGAGTTCGGTCCTACTCCCTATGTGGGCAGTGACAAATGGTATTCTCAGTATGCGCTTCCCAACTATGGTTCATCGGCAATCTCCTCCTCCAATGTCTTCGTCTTCAGAACCGGAGAAAACGGGAACCGTGAGCCGGCATGTATCTACAACATTGTGCAAGACCTCTATGGCGAGGATTGCGACACCTGCGGCATGGGCTGCTGCATGATGGACCTCGGCGACATCAACTACTGTGATTTCCCAGTCTTCTGGATCCGGGTCGCCAAAACCGACGGAGGGAACCTCGTATTGCCCTTGACCCACCTCGGCGAAGAGGCATCTCCTCTTGTCGGTGCCGCCCTCGACAGATTCCGAAACCGCGTTATCAACCTCAAGGGCGTCGGCGGTGCAACGATCGCCGAGACGCTCTATGACGTATGGCGCTACCTCGGCGGGCTTCAACCGGCATATACTGACAATAGTGCTCGCGGAGGATCAATCTCTCGCTACACTTCTCCCATCCAGGCGCAACCCCGATGCTTCATTAACAACGCTGTCGTCATTTCGAGCGGGCAACCCAATTTCGATTCCAACACAACGATGGATGGACAAAACTTCAATGGTGACAGTTCTCCCTGTCCCACCTATCCGCCCCCTCTGCCCCCTGCCTCTCCCTATCCACCTTGCGTAAAAGAAGTCTCCTCATGGACCGACGACGAAGGCCATACTTACCAAGAACCCCTCTCTACCGTCAGCCCACCGGAGGACCGTCCCTACTATGCCGTCAACTGGTACATCTCTGCCCTTCCTCAAGTCGCCGCCTTCATCCATCGTACCGATGCATTTCACTCCGATCCCGCATGCCGCGAGGCGAACCCCAATAACTATCGTTTTGGCTTCGTAGGCCCCGGCCCGTGCGATCCTGCTCAAGACACATCGGGGCCCAATGTTATCAACCGCGTGGACACTGTCGGCATCGGAGCATGGGCGCTTGCACCGCTCTATTCACTGGCAGGCAACGAGACAGGGTACCTCGATGCCGATAAAACGATGATAGCGACAGCGCAAGCAGGAGAAGGCACCTTCTATAGCCTGACAGTCGGCTCAACGGTGTCAAACGATTTGGAGAAATCGTTCGTGAACCTCGCGCAGGTGTTCAACGCGCTGTCCGAAGAGTACCCAGGGACATTTGCTCTTGGACGGCCTCACTGGACATCATCGCCAGTCCAACCATCTGGAAGATATCAAGAAGCGATGAACAACATCGCTTTCCTTCCCGGAACCGTTCCCATCACCCAACGAATCAGCCGCTTCTGGTTCGGGAACCTGAAAAAATACTACCTCTGGCGCAGGACTACACCGGGATCTTCTTGTATCCTTGGCGAAAACAATACTCTTATCCCCGGCGCGGAATGTGAATGGAAATCGTTCGATAACAATGATCTCCTCGACGACTGTTTCAATCCGACACCGGACGCTGTCACCGGTACCGGACCTGGTGTCGTCGAGTTCAACAAAGTTCTCTCGGGCGGTGTCGCTGCAAACCTGGCGGCACAACTCCGTCCATGCGGTGCACGCCCCTGCTACCGTGGCAGCACAGGCCGTATCATCTATACGGACGATGGAAACAACCTCGTCAATTTTGCCTCCCTCGAACCGTCTCAACTCGGTTTCGGTGTCTCTGACGATGATGCGGTAACCATCATTGACTACGTCTACGGGTATGACTCGGTGGACCATAACGGCAACACAATCCGTACTGAAAAGCGAACCGAACTCTTGCCGATCACCATGAGTGATCCCTTTGCGGATCCCACTGAGAGACCAATACCGCAAATTACAGTCCCCTACAGTATTCTCGGTGCTGCGGTCCACAGCAAACCTCTCGCCGTCTACTACGACAGCGTGAGTGATGAAAACCTCCGTATTTTCTATGCGGCAAACGATGGACTCGTCCACTGTTTCGATGGTGTGGAAGAGGCAGGACACCCCAACGAAAAATGGGCGTACATGCCGTCGGTCGTCAAGCCGGAAATGCAGTTCATTCTCTCCGGGCTCGACGCGGTGACTTTCTCCTCGACGATAGATGGACCACTCACCCTGTTCCATATAGACACTAATGCGGACGGAATCATCAACAACAATGAAAAAGCCTACCTCATCATCGCGTACCGCCGCGGCATCGGAGTCAATTCAGGATACACGGTCATCAACATCTCGAACAAAAACTCCCCCGCGTATGTCCAACACCTTTCGATAGAAGGACAATCATGGTCGAAACCGGCCATCTTCAGGCTGGGAGGCACCTACTATATCGCGTTTGGCGGAGGATACGACCCCTGTCTCGATGATAGTGTTCCCTCGTGCCCAACCCCGACGAGAGGGGCACAGATTCACGTCTATCCGTGGGATGGCTCACGTTTCTCTGAATCCAGTGGTACTACTTTCACCGTAGCAAATAATCCATGGCTCGTCGCCTCGATTGCTGCAGAGGCAGTTGCCGTCAACACACAAGCACCCCTTTTCACCAAAAGCGGTGGAACCCTCACCGGCAACACCGAGATGCTCTATTTTGTGGATGTGACCGGCACCATCTTCCGTCTCTCGTACGGTTCAAGCGGGTGGGTGTTGAAAACGGTGATGACCATGCGAGACTCACCAACTCCTTTCAACTTCTCCGACGGCATCAAGTCATACTACTCGTTCATGCCTTCGCCGATTTACGAGCAATTCTTGAGGGTGCAGGTTGACGGCAACGGCGACGGCGATCTGGCTGATGCAGAGGATGTAAACCTCGTTCCCGTGCCTCTCCTCACCGGTAACATTGTCTATCCCAATGAGAGTAGAATCCAGTACGAACTAGTGGTTCTCTACGATCGTCTTCCCAATGGCAATCTCTCCCTTCCCCCCAACCCGCCGCCGAATGAGCCAGCCCGTTACCCGATAGGATTCCTCGATATGTTCGACCAGAACACAGTAAACACCTATTTCAATGGCGCACAACAGTACACGAATCTCTACCGAGGGTACTACATCGCCCTCCCCGGTACGACCGCCAATGGGACCCCCAACCTCGAGGAAAAAGGAATGGCATCTCCCCTCACTTATTACAACTGGGACATCGACACCTACGCCCTGTTCGCAACCACCTACCGTCCCGTCATCAGCACCGATCCTACCGAGGCAGCATGTTCCAACAAAGGAAGTTCGTTCCTCTACTGCCGCAACCTTCCTACAGGAGATGGAAATCTCGTAGACGAACGCTACGAGAAATGCTCCACCTGTCCTCTCATCGCCCTCGGCGAAGGGCTCGCTCAAACACCGCAAGTACTGAAAGGAGACCGTCAACCAAACGACGAAATCGTTGGCGTATCGGTCGGCGCCAATGTCAGGGTGGCATCGGAGGAACTACCGCCGCCGCCCAAGACGATAAAGATTCTCAAGTGGTATGAGATTTACTAGGTAAGGAGAAGAGCCTATGCGTAACCGACATGTCTTCGCCACTATAGCATTGATGGGAATGGTGATGTCCGTGTCTTCCGCTCTCCCACAAGAAATGTCGTCGGTTCGGGACTCGCTTGCCCTTTTCCCCGATTTGGTAATCGTCGGACAAGTCGTAAAGATAGATCCATTCTCCGTAACGATACAAAATACCCGCTATACGACGACCTTGACTCCCGAGCGACTCGAACGCCTCCGCGCCAGCACCGCGGCATCGAAAGATGATGCCGATATTGCTTTTTCACGAGCACTTCGCACCATTACCGTGACCCCCGACAACCACATGCAGATGGTCTTCTACTTCGATACGGTCAATCAGTTGTTCCACGATGACGTCAACACCTACCTCCAGTTCCTTCCCCTCTTTTACCTCTTTAAGAAAAACATCAAAGAAATGCAAGAGGGTTCGAAGGACATCATCGAACAGTTCTCCAAGATGTCATTCGAACACTACCTTTCTATCCCCTTCGTGAAGAAACTCATGACGAATGCATGGTTCGCCGCAGTATTCCGCATCCACCCAGAGACCAAGAGAATCGTTTATCAACATTCGCGTTTCTATGAAACCTACGAGGAACTCGAAGAGGACGAATATGCGCGCGAAAATATGATACGCGATATCGTGGAGCGCGGGTTGACGACTACTCTGCGTGTCGCTGTCGTACGCGGACATGAATCGGAAAGAGCCGCGAAAGAGGACATCCACAAGAAGTACAAAGATACCGATACCCACCCCCCAAAAGGGTGGAAACGCAGTTCCGAACATGGTACGACCAAAGGAGGAAGGTAGTCATGCCGACTCGCCGTGGACATACGATCCTCGAACTGTTGGTCGTCGTCGCAATCATCGCTGTCATCGCGGCAGTCGCCATACCTTCGTACGAGGCGTACAGCCAGAAAGGGCGACGCGAAAATCTCAAGGCGCTCATGCTTTCTCTCGCCGCAGCGGAGGAGCGATTTTTTACGGCACATGGTTACTACTCGACCGAGTTGGAAAGATTAGCCCCCTTCGAGGCGCCGACAGGGACAGCAGTAAGTGACGGGTACCAGATAGGCGAACACCGCGTCACTCTTATCAACCATATTAGACAAGCAACTGGTCATGCTTTTGTCATCGTCGGAAGGACGAACATTGACCGAACCGCCGACTCCCTCGAGGATTGCTGGTACTTTTTCAGCAGAAACATGTCTCTTCCGTTCGACACTCAGGGAGGGTTGGTATGGGGATATGACGATGTGTCCAACCAAGTCAAAACGAATGTCCCCGAACTGCCCCCTTCACAAGTATGTACAATGGAACAGTAGGGGGGAGAGATGAGATTGACGACTAACGGAGGAAGCCTGCCATGACCCTGCAAAGAACGGCCGAGAATCGCCTGCGCGGCTTTACTCTCATCGAGGTACTCATCGTGGTCCTCATTATCGGTGTGCTCGCTGCCATCGCCATGCCGCTCTACCTCGATTATACCAAGAAAACGAAAGCAACCGAGGCATGGGAGGAACTCACTCACATCGCCGCCCTCCAAGAGCAGATATTCACCGACATCCGGCAGTATGACACCAACGGAACTATCCTCCCCTCGTATGGAGCAAGATTCGTGGGGAAATACTTCGTCATCTCCGTAAGCGACACTAACATCTGGACCGCCACTGCCTACCTCTGTTTCCGGGGTACGGGAAACAATGATTGCCCTCAGGGAGGGTATGACTATCTTTTCACCATTAACTGGAAGGGGGAAAAAACAACGACACCTTCTGGAGGAACAGCACGCGATGGGTGGTCGCTATGAGAAAGGGAAACACAAACAAAATAACAAATAGTGTCCAAGGATGGAGGAATGCTATGAAAACATCACCGACAGCATGGCTTCTTCTTGTGGCTTCGTTCCTTGCCGGATGCGGCGGAGGAGGAGAGACACCTCGAGACGCCGACATCTTTGCCGGCGTTGACACGGGAGAAACGAGCGATGAAAACGAAGATCTGTTCGATGATGTCGTTACCTCAGATAGTGACACCTCGCAACCTGCCGCGGTACCAAGCGGCGAACAGTCGTGGAGCGGCGTTCTCCCCACCGGACAGGAGAGGTGCTACGACAACGAGAAGGAGATTCCCTGCCCGAAACCGGGCGAACCATTCTTTGGACAGGATCCTCAATTCAATCAGTGGAAGACCCGCACATTCACCCAAACCGGTAACGTTGTATTCGACGACGTAACGAGGCTCTACTGGCAAGCCGGCTACGAAAGTGGACTCACATGGGACGAAGCGAATGGTTACTGCGAGGCGCTCACTATCGGCAACCGGACAGAATGGCGCCTACCGACACCTCACGAACTAAAGAGTCTCATCAACTACGGAAAACTCATTGGAGATATGCCGGCACACCCTGCCACCGACTTTCCCGCCGAAACCCCCAATGACTGGTTCTGGGCAACAGCCCGTATCCAAGACACCTCTACGGCGTGGGTCGTCTACTTCTATGATGGCTATCTCGAATACACCAGCAAGGCGAACCGTTACAGTGTTCGCTGTGTTTCGAGCAACTGAGGGAGGGAGCCATGAGAACGATACGAGTAATCACCATCGCCCTGCTCTTCGTTACGGCGGTGACAGCCGATCTCTACGGACAGTGTCGCGACTGTTCGATCCAGATTGCAAACGCCTCCGGGGCAACGGGGGAATGGTCCACGGTGGTCACCGATCTGCGGGCAGGTCAATATGTCGTCTTTTCAGTGGAAGCCGGTGTTACCTACGAGTGGTCAACCTGCGGCAGCAGCGAACCTCTCTTCGATTCTGACATGACGCTCCTCACCGGCTTCGCCTCCTATACCTGTACCGGTAGCCCTCTCCCCCAAATCAACGGCACCATTGCAGCCTACAACGACGATGATCCTCTCTGCGACGACGGCATGTCAACGATAACCTGGACCGCACCTCTCGATGGCACCGTAGCGGTTTTAGTGACCCAAAAACCGTGTACAACCAACGATGTTCCCCTTTCCCATGTCGATCTCCGCTGGCGTACCATCTGCCGCACCTGCAGCAACGAGGCTCCTCCCGGTGTTCTGAAAAGCGGTGCTACAACGAACTGGTCAACCGCGGCGACACAACTCAAGGGCGGCGAATATGTTCGTTTTGCCGTCACGGAAGGAACCACCTATACCTGGTCAACGTGCCAAAGCAACACCCCGGCGTTCGACACCGAACTTACCCTCTTGAAAGACCCTTCCGGTTCCTATGTATGCGGCGGAGTTCCCAAAACCATCAACGGGCAGGTCATCGCATACAACGATGATGGAGATGGTTGTTCCGACGGGATGTCTTCGATTACCTGGCAGGCAGATTTTACCGGCATCGTGGCGCTACTCGTCACCGAAAAGAGTGCTTCCGCTGCCTGCCGCACCAACACATCTTCTCCCTCACACGTGAAACTCGATTGGCGGACAGAGGGGTGCCGCACTTGTGCCAATCCTCTCCCTGCTACCCCATTCGACAACCCAACCCCGCAATGGACGACAGTCGCAACAAACATCACAGGGGGAGGCACACCCTTCCTCTTCCATGTCCTTCCCGGCACTCAGTACGAGTGGCGGACAACCACCACCGAACCATTCATGGCATTCGATACCGAGATCACGGTCATCAGAGATCTTTCGAGCACCTATATCTGCACCAGCAATCAGATCAATGGGTGGATGGTTGCCTACAACGACAACGATGCAAACCTAACCACTGGACAATCGCGCGTCAGTTGGTTCTCCGATTTCAACGGAACAGTAGCCGTCATCGTAACCAAAAAAGGGTGCGCGGTTGACTCTTCCCCTGATTCGAATATCTCGCTCGAGTGGCGGACTCTTCCCATCGTTTCGATCCCCTGTGCCCGGTGTGTCGCATCCGGACCTGCAGCAGAGGTTACTACGCCGGCAACGGAATCTTTCACGGAGGTGGCGACGGACCTCCGGGGCGGGGAGTATGTCACCTTCCCCATCGAGATGTCAACCTACTATGAGTGGACTACCTGCAACAGCCCTGACCCACAGTATGGCACCACGCTTACCCTCCTCTTCAGACTCGATGGGACCTACACCTGCTTGGGTGGAGCGCTGAGTGGAACGCCGGTCGCCGCAAATAACGACGGGGAATATAGTCCCCCCGAACTTGCATGCGAACATGGCATGTCAACGATGGGATACTGGTTCCCGCCGAAACTCTTCGATGACGGTGACCCCAACACCCTCGATCCTACCACCGGCCGAGCCGCGGTGCTCGTCAACCAATCGGTATGCGAGACTACCGATGTCTTCCCCTCCGGGTCCGGTGTCTCCCTCCGGTGGCGCAAGACGACACCGCCTTCCCACTGCGAAAACTGCTCCCGGCAATATCCTCCCAACATTCAAACGACCCCCGGCGAAAAACCGGCGTGGAGGCCGCTCTACAATTCGGTTGGTAACCAAGTAGTAGAGGCTCTCTCGGGAGGAGATTATGTGCTCTTTGCGGTCGAAGAAGGGTACCTCTACGAGTGGACGACCTGCCAGGATACGCAAGAGCCGTGGTGGGACACCCAACTAACTCTCCACAAAGGGACCTGCGGCGGCGAACTCCTTGCATACAACAACAACGCTATTGATGTGTCCGTCTGCCCGTCGGGCGTTCTCTCTACCCTTACGTGGTATGCCTCCTTTACGGGAACCGTTTCTCTCCTTTTGAGCGAATACTTCTGCCAGAGCAACATCGAACGGAACATGACCATCAAGTGGCGCCGTTCGGGGGGGACGACGCCGTGTACCGAATGCGGAGACGGCTCAGCCGGTACCGTTCCGCTGAACATACCGCTGGGAAGTTCCGTCTCCCGACAGGTATCAGACGGGCAGTACCTCCTTCTCACCTCTCTCGAGGGAGGCGCCACCTACGAATTCTCGACCTGTGCGACAGGGGGAACATACTTCGACACCCAACTCACCCTCCGGGGCGAAAAAGGGGTCGCTCCGACTTGTACCTCACCGCTCCTTGCGTACAATGACAACGGGGAAGGAACGGGGTCCATCTCAGTCACGGCAACTCCTCCTTCCACATTCACGGCACCGTCCCACGGCCTTCTCAACGGGATGTCCGGGCGCTTTACCGGCAATCCTCTTCCCACCGGCATCAGCGCAGATACCGATTACTATGTTGTGAACGCAGATGCCAACACCTTCCAAGTAGCCCTCGCTCCCGGCGGTATTCCAGTTTCCTTCTCCAATTCGGGGAACTTCGTAACATTCGAAGTGCCCTGCGGCTCGAAGGCAAAAATCACCTGGACAGCGCCTTCCGATTTCACCGGAGAGAGCGCCGTACTCATTCTCAATGCCTACAACTGCCGGAAAGATGATTTCGGCGGTGGCAAACAGTCGGTAGTGAAAATCACCAAAATAAAGAACACCCGTTTCACAGAGATAGATTACAAACAGCCGGGAGAACGAGTGGTCAACGACAACACCACCAACCTCTTCTGGCATCCTTACCAGATCGTCGAAGGAAAGACATGGCAAGAAGCGCTTACGTACTGTGACTCGCTCGTATATGGCGGGTACGATGATTGGCGTCTGCCTACCATCAATGACCTTATTTCCATCGCAGACTTCAACCTCAAAAATCCGGCGACGGCAATGCCCTCCCTCACCATACCGAACAACGAGAAGAAGCACTGGTTCTGGTCCTCCACCACCTATATCTACGGCTCATCCGAAGGCGTCCCTGCCTCCTATCGTTTTGCGTGGGTAGCAAACCTCATGGATGGACGCACTTACAGTGAAGCAAAAGCACCGTTCGTCCATGGAGGAAACCCAGTATCTCCCGTCAATCAACCGCTCACCATGTGTGTTCGTGATGCGAGCACGATAGGCGTTCACAACGAATTTACCAAAGGAGGCGCAGACAACCCCTACCTATTCAATGACGATGTCCTCGTCACCGGTTGGGCATGTGACAAATCATACTGGAACGATTTGAGCAACCGCGGGAAACCTCTTCCATTCTTGACCGGTTACATCGAACTGTGGACTCGGAGCGACGACTCGAAAGGAACTCGAACGATATGGACATCGCCCGAATTCACCATCAACCAATCCACTACCGATCCTGCGGCGCCAAACAACTGCGGCACGGCCCCCGCCGGAAGCGGCTACGGATTCAGTTATAATCTCAAGACTCATATGAACACTATCTACATGGCACTCTTCAGAGACCTTCTCAACAATGGGAAACGTCCGGTCTTGCCTCTGAGAGCAATCGTGTATGTCAAACCACTCGCCTACCCATCGGAACCTCCGGTTCAACTGTGGAGGACGAACAAGCAAATCTACCTGTTCGGCGATTATCAACTCTGCGGTGATGGATACCAGAGAGAAATACTTTCTGGTGAAGAGTGCGACGATGCAAACGACTACAATACCGACGCCTGCGTTACAGTGATAGACACCTCTTTCTCCGGCGGAGGAGTAGCCGTTACCGCAAATCCGACGAATGACACCTTCACAGCGTCCGGCCACCAGATCCCGGCAAACACGCGGGGACGCTTTACCGGTTCCCCCCTGCCGGGCGGCATCAGTTCCTCCACCATCTATTATACCCGCGATGTGACGGCCGACACCTTCAAGGTCTCCCTGACTCCCGGCGGACCGGCAGTAAACATTACGAGCGCAGGAAACAATGTCGTTTTCTTCCCGCCCAATGTCTGCAAAGATGCCACCTGCGGTGACACCTACCTCTGGGGTGGTGTCGAAAACTGCGATCCGCCGCGGTCATGTTCCTATTACAACCCCAACTATCCAAACTACTATACCACCTGTGCGCAACCAACCGATGACAGTTGTTCGAACGACTGTCAGACTGTCGGTGACTGCTTATGGCCCTGCTGTGGCGATGGAACCAAGCACTATTGCACCACTCAGTGCACAATCAACCCATCCTGTACACCATCCTGTACGGCGGATCCACCTGCAGGAAACTGTTCGGTATCCAATGAGCCGTGCTCGTGCACCGTTACCCATCCCAACACCTCGTGTAACTGTTCGAAGACCGTCCAGTGTAATGTCACCACATCCGCCACTTGCAGCGCCTCCTGCGGCTCCCTCAATGCCTCATGCACCCCTTCGTGTACCTACCAAGGGGTCACCTACCAAGCCCCGTCGGTATCGGGAAGTTGTACCCCGCCTTCGTGCCAAGTCAATGTATCGAACTCGTGTACGGCATCGGCACTGCGCTCATGCAATGCCACCTGTAACCCGCCGGTAGGAGGTCAGTGCACTGCTACCTGCTACATTAACACCACGCTCTCCTGCGATCCACCCTCCAAGAACGGTTCTTGTGCCAATCCCACCTCATGTTCCCAAACGCTCTACGGAAAAGACCGCCCTGAGGAGTGCGACGGCGCTGCCGGAGAGACCTGCCACTCGTACAACCCCTCCTTCTACGATGGGAATGTCAACTTCTCATGCGACCTAAACTGCCGCGTATCGGCGGGAGGGGATCCGTGGCAACTCTGCGACTACTGTGGCGACGGCGAGGTACAGGATCCCTACACGAAAGGCGGAGTTCCCGGCTATGAGCAGTGCGATACCGCGAACGAGAACAGCAAACTCTGCCACAACCTCAACCGCCCCAACCACACCTACTATGCAACCGGACACAGCGCTACCTGCAATGCTTCCTGTCTAGCTCCGAACGCCGACAGTGAGTGCTACTGGTGCGGGGACAATCGCTACACTGCCGGATTCGAAACATGCGACCCAACCGCAACCGGCAGTAACACCTATGGCTACGCCACCATCACCTGTAACAAGGTATCCCATGTCCCGCCTTACTACGACAATAAGTCGCTCACCTGTGTACCCAACTGTGCCGGATATACCCATGATGGAACACCGGGCGGACACTCTCCCGCCGCCTGGTGCGACTACTGCGGCGACACCCGCTACACCGCCGGCTATGAGATCTGCGACGGCACTGCCCCCTATCCAAACAACGGTGGCGAGTGCAGCGCCTATGGTAACCCAGATCCTCTCGGGAAGCCCTTCTGGCCCAGCGGAACTCCTGTCGGTTACTTTAACATCGCTCCGTGCGTCAACTGTACGAGCATAACGACTGTCGGATGCGATTACTGCCGGGACGGCGAGATCAACGGGCCAGAGACATGCGAAGAAAACCAGACGATAGCATGCAGTTCCCTCAGCAGTTCGTATTATTCGCAGGATCTCAATGGGAACACCCTCACGACCAAATGCGATGTTTACAGTTCGAACCCATCCGTGTACTGTCAGGCATGGTGTGAATCTCCCTCTTCACTCTCCTACGGATGCCCCACCCACTGCCCCTCCTGCGGCGACGGCTACTTCTCTGGTCTTACCATCGAGGATTGCGACACGGCGAAGTCTGGTTCCACCGTCGGTTCTCGACAGATACGCTGCAGCACCTATTCTGCAAACTACCCGACCAAATCGCTCGACGGGATTCCGGCGGGAACTATTTTCTACGACTACCCGGAAACTCTGGTAAACTGTAAACCCGGGTGCCGCTCTGGTTACACGCAGAACGACCCGACAGGATCCGGCAAGTGCCGCTACTGCGGCGACGGTATCCGCCAGTACGATCCGGGCGTCGGTGCCACCGAAGAGTGCGACTACAACGAAATAGGGGTAGACGTTTACTGTATCCAAGCAAACCCGAACAACTATCCTCTCTTCACGGCATCGTGTTCGTCGCTATGTACCGTACTCGGTGCCGAAAACTGTCCGCGATGCGGTGATGGAAAATACACCGGTTCCTACCCGCCGCCGTACGAAAATATGCGTCCCGAGATATGCGACTACACCTACAATGCGAGTTCCACGACTCCGGGAGCAGCGCAGATTACCTGTTCGACATGGTGCGCTCACGATCCATCGGCTCGCATGTCTCAGTGTTATGACGATGGAACACTCGTCCAGTGCGCGTCGAGCGGCGAAGATGCGTGCCAGAAATATACGAACACATCAGCATGCCGCGGCTGCGGTGATGGGAAGAACTATATCCCAGACGGCCTGTCTCTGTACTACCATTTCGATGAACCGGATGGTATTATTATATACGATTCATCTCCCAGTCCCATCAGGGGAACATTCTCCACCGGTGTGAGCCGCGTTACTGGTTATTTCAATCGCGCAATCGCTTTCACTCAGTCAAGCAACCTTTCCATCCCCGACGCCAACAAACTGGACATTACCGGTCCCATGACACTCATGTTCTGGTTTAAACAATCGGCACGATACATCCCCTCACCACTTGGTTCAGATCCCCGTCCGCCGTATCCCATTATCGTGAAGGGGCATGGGTGGGAATCGAACTATGGCTTCTGGATGGATGATGATGGAACGAACAACTTCATGGTTTTCTCATTCCATCCCAGTCAGGGGAGCGGGTGCAGCATCACCATCCCACGACCCAGCGAGAACCAATGGACAGAGTGGACCCATGTGGCGATCGTCTTTACGGGCAATCAACTGATAGCCTACCGTGGCGGTGCTCAAGTCGCCGGTCCGGTCAACTGTACGGTGACGCCGACCGCGAACAATTACCCCATCACCATTGGAGACGATTCTCCCCATCCCAGCCATGGACAGGTAACCTACTCTATCACCGGCTACCTCGATGAATTCATGATTTACAACCGGGTGCTCTCTCAAACAGAGATAACTAATCTCAGACTCAACCCGCAAGAGTTCTGCGACGACGGGAACACAAACGACAGGGATGGCTGCAGCCGTCTCTGTGCTGTCGAAAACAATATGGTTTGTGAAGGATCCCCATCCACCTGCTTCAATCCGGAAGCCAACCTTTGTTCTTCTCTTACTTTCAACTACACCGGCTCCATTACCACGTGGACGGTACCTCTCACTGGCACCTACCGTATCGAGGCGTGGGGCGCGCAGGGTGGACATGGTCGCAACGGCACCTATACCGGTGGCCTTGGCGCCCGGATGCGTGGTGACTTTTCGTTAACGGCGGGAACCGTCCTCAAAATTCTTGTCGGTGGCCAAGGTGGTACTGGTTCCTATGTCGGCGGCGGTGGCGGCGGCACCTTCGTCGTGAACAACGCCGACAACTCCCCCTACATCGTCGCGGGCGGCGGCGGCGGCGGCGGCTATACTCAGTCTTGCTCCAGTCTCACCTCACGGAAACATGCCGTAACTGGCACCTCTGGCATAACCGGCATTGATGAGTCCTACTGCAACGACGCAGGCGCCGGAGGATCGGGCGGGGGTGGCGGCAACTACGACTCCTCCTACTCTGCCTATGTCGGCGGTGGTGGCGGTGGACTGAATGGGAACGGATCGGCCTATGGCAGCGTTAACTACGCTGGAAAATCACTCGTGAACGGAGGCGCCGGCGGTGCACCCTACGGCAGCGGTACTGGTGCTGGCGGTTTCGGCGGCGGCGGCGGCGCTGGCTACTCTTACAGTTCTTATGTAGGGTACTATGTTGCTGGGGGCGGTGGCGGTGGCGGTTACTCCGGCGGCGGCGGCGGCTCCGGTGATCAGTACTACGGAAATTACTGGGGTGCTGGCGGCGGCGGCGGCTCCTACAACGCCGGATCGAACCAGTCGAACTCGGGCGGTGTCCGTTCTGGTAACGGGTTGGTAACCATCCAACGGCTTGCCTGTTGCGGCAACGGCACGGTAGACTCAGGAGAACAATGTGATCTCGGTGCCAACAATGGGCCCTGTTCCTCCTGTTCGTTCACCTGTACCTCGCAGACACCAACCTGCGGCGACGGTGTGCTTTGCCCTGGTGAAGAGTGTGAAAACAATCTGCCGGGACGGCCAGCGAACTGGGCAACACCGGGGGATACGGAAGCAGCGGTTGATGACGGCTGTTATTCCAACTGTAAGATGGGATTCCGGCCGCTTGGCAAACTCGAAGGGGCACAAAAAACCGCCATTACCGGCTACGCCTGTGATCCCGACAACTGGTCGGGAACAGTCACCGTACTCCTCAACTTCGGCTACTCCGATGGCGCGGGCGGATACATCTACCACTCTAGCGAAACCACTCAAGCAAACCTCGCATCACCGCCCCCTGTTCACTATGCGTGCGGCGGCGAAGCGGCGAACCACAACTTCTCGTTCAACGCAACCGCCAAGATTGCCCAAATGGAGAGCGAGGGACGACCGAAACCATACATCGTGTGGGCATATGCGTATGATCCCAATGTTGCTCCCGCGGGTCCCCCGAACTGGTTCGAGTACAAACCACTCGTGAACAGCGGGCAACTCATTGACCTCGGCATCTGTGGCGACGGCGTGGTAAGCGGCACCGAACAGTGCGACGACCTAAATGCAAATGAATTCGAAGAGTGTCCCGCTTGTTGTCTCAACACCTGCGAACGAGGATCTCGCCCCAAAGGGTGGGTTGACAGTTACGCCATGACTGGCATCGCCGGCTGGACCTGCGACAGTGACGACTACAACGGAACCGTCGAGGTGTGGATAAACTTCCATGATGGCAACAACGTCTTCCGCCGTCAGGCAGGACCTATCATGGCGAGCAACTGGCGCGGCGACCTGCCGGGGGCCGGCGTCTGCGGCGGCACTGGCGCGCACGGCTACTCCTACGACTCCACCGCCGATATCGCGTGGATGGAGGCGCAGGGCTATACCAAGCCCTACCGCGTCTACATCTATTTCCGCAACAATGTCGGAACGATAACCTACCAGGGCCACCCGACCGAGTGGACCCTCCGGGGCGACAACTATGTCGTCTACTGCGGCAACACCTTCAAGGACGGTAGCGAACTGTGCGATCTTACCGATCCCGACCCCGGAGACCGCCAGATTGCATGCGCCTCGATACCGTGGGGAACGAGCGGCACTGCGCCCTGCAACAGCACCTGCGACGGGTGGGTTACCGCCGGCAACTGTCAGAAGACATACACCTGCAGCGGACTACCGAGCGGCGCATGGTGGTACAACAACTCTACATCCTACTCCTATACTCAGACATGGAACGGTTCGGCGTGGGTACCCGCAGATGACCCAACACCGACATACAATCCATCACCTGCGGCCGGTACCTGTCAGTACAAGTGCCAGACCAACTACACATGGAATGGGTCAGCCTGCGTCCCGAACAACAGAACCTATGTCTGTAGTGCAAAACCGGAGCCCGGTACCATTTACAACACGGTGAGTCAGTACACCCAGACATGGAACGGTTCCCAGTGGACACCTCCGGATGATCCCGTTACCGACTATAACGCGACACCGAGTACCACCGACTGCCGCTACACCTGTGATGCAGCGAATGGGTATGTGTACGACGCTGCGCTTCCTGGACCTAACAAGTGCCGCAAGTGTGGAAATGGTATCATCGAAGGGAGCGAACAGTGCGAACATGGGCAGACCGACGCATGCAGCAACCGTGTCGCCGGCGCAACCCACGGCACGGTAACCTGCGACACGACGACCTGTCAGTGGATTACCACCTCATGCCAGAAGTACTGGATATGTACGGCACCGGTTCCGGCACAGGGCGCTGTCTTCAACACCGCGGCAGGATACTGGCAGACATGGAACGGCTCGGCATGGGTACCGGCAGATGACGCTACCACCGAGTACAACACTACTCCCAGCACCACCGAATGCCGCTATACGTGCGATGCCGGTTACACCTACGACAACACCATGCCCCCCGCCAACCAGTGCCGCAAGTGCGGTGATGCGGTGACCCAAGGAATCGAAGAGTGCGACGATGGGAACTCCTACGACAAAGATGGCTGCAAGAACGACTGTACCTTGAATACATGCGGTGACGGTATCGCCCGCTCCGACACCGCTTCCGAGAATGTGCTCTACCTGCCGCTGGACGAAAATAACGGCACCACTCTCTTTGACTACTCCGGGTATGGACACACCGGCTCTGCCAGCAATACCACATGGACAGGAGGGATATTCGGCAGCGCCCTTTCATTCAACGGCACCTCGAGCGTGGCAACAGTTCCCACCGCCACACCGCTCCGTCTCAGCAAAGAGATGACCGTCGCTTTCTGGATGAAAACGGGGACCAACCCGACAGACTGGGTGCGCCTCGTAGGAAAAGGTGCATGGAACACGCGGAACTATGGCATGTGGCTCGCCACCAATGGAACCCTCCTTTTCCAGATTCTTGCATCCGACGGCGTTTCGTGGGGTAATGCCCAAACTGCTGTTACCGTCACCGACAACAATTGGCACCATGTAGTGGGCACGTACAATGGGAATATGATGCGGATATATGTGGACAATGTCGAACGGGCATCCGCAGCATGGACATACAACCCCATAACATCCACAGATCCTGTCACTATCGGCTACGGGAACATGCACACTTACTACACGGGTGTAATTGACAATGTCCGCATCTTCAACCGCGCTCTCTTGCCCGTCGAGGTGGTAAACAGTGTCTTGTGGCTCTCGTTCGATGCTCTCAACGGAAACATTGCCTACGACATCTCTGGCAAAGGCAACAATGGCACGATAAGCGGCGCTACGACCACCACCGGACGCTTCGGAAACGCGCTCTCCTGCGACGGCGTTGACGACTATATCCAATGGAACTACACCGCTTATGCTCCTCGCCCAACCAACACATTCACTGTCGAAGCATGGGTGAAACCGACTACCACCCACGAGATAGACCCCGAAAATACCACAGGAACGGGCGGAGTCTCCGGGCAGCGGTACCTCTTCTGGCCAGATCACCAAGGGACAAATGCCGGTATGGGCATCTCGGTGGGAACCAACGGGGTATCGGTGTACGAACATGGCGACGGCTACATGCCGGCACTCGCCGTGTGGCAAGGAACGCTGAGTACGACCGCGTGGACCCATGTAGTTGTTACCTACACCGCGAAGCAGCCGCGCATCTACATCAACGGTTCGCTGGTTCGCACCGGATTGACCTCGCCGAGACCAACTGTCTTCGCACCGACCCGTGCAGGCGGTGGTGCCTACGGCTACTTCCCCGGTGGGATAGACGAGATAAAAATCTATAACGTTGCTCTCACTGCAGAGGAGATTAGAAAACACTATCAGTACTGCGACGACGGCAACAAAAGCAACACCGACGACTGCACCAATGCTTGCACGCTCGCGATCTGCGGTGACGGCTACGTCAAGAGCACCGCACCGGCGGAAACCTGCGACAGCAACACCATCGCCTGCTCATCCATCGGATATGGCACCTCCGGAAATGCGCCGTGTAACAGCACCTGCAGCGGGTGGGACCCCACCAATGTGTGTCAGAAAACATGGTCATGCTCCGGCCTGCCGGCAAACGCGGTGTGGGCAAACAACAGCACCACCTATTCCTACACCCAGACATGGAATGGCAGCGCGTGGAGCCCGCCAGACAGCAGCGCAAGTTACAACTTCTACCCTGCTCTGAATACCTGACAGTACAAATGTGCCTCAGCCTATGGGTGGAGCGGGAGTGCTTGTCTGAACGCTTGTACGCCGAACACCTCGCGTTACCCGAACTCGGTCCTTACTGCCCCGACTGCCAATAACAATACGGTGACTCTCACAACTTGTCAGTACCGGAACGAATACAACGAGATAAGCGGTTTCCCGGCAGGAAAATCGTACACCTCCACGATAAACAGTGGCTATATCGTCGTTCGACAAGGGTCATACAACGGAACGCCAGTTGCAGCCGGTTCCACCCCGCTCACATGGACGGTACCCGCCGCCGGCTCTTACTTCATACATTACTATGCCAACACTTCGTGCGGGACCAGTTCCGGCACCTGTTACACTACGACCATCAAATGCAACAACTGTCCCTAAGCGACGCTACGAGGCACGCATGGCATCTTCCTAATTGAACCCAAGGAGATGAATCATGACTATTCATTCTTTTCATCTCGTTCTCTGTGTCATCGTACTCTTCTCTTTGTCTTTGTCCTGTGAGAAAAAAGAGGAATCGAAATCCTCCTCTCAGGGCTCCCTCTGGGGTCCCTGCTACGAGGATGGCACCTGCAAGGAAGGGCTGGTATGCAAGGACAATGTCTGCTGGCCCGACACGGGAGACTTTGACTCCGATGAAGAGGCGAACGACGAGGAAGTCATCCCTGACGAAGAAGGTGACAGCAAACCGGCAGAAGAGGGCACTATCACACCCGACAACGACGGCGACATCACTGACACTCTTCCCGACTCCGACAGCGCCGCTCCCTGTGACGCACACCCGTGCACTGCGGTCGAACACTCCGACGGGACATGCACCAATGACGGCGACACCTACATCTGTGGGTGTGAAATCTACTATGAGTGGGATCCTGCCGAAAAAACATGCGTGCCTCTCTCGTGGCGTGCCGACTGCACCAACACCCTCCCCCCAGACGCCCACTGGGCACCACCGAACGAGGACGGCAAATTCGAGCAAACATGGGATGGCGATTCGTGGGAGCCGGCAGCCTTCGCGTGCGCGTGGGAGTGCAACGAGAACTACACAAAGGTCAGTGGATCCTGTGTCGCCGACACGCGGCGGGTTGACTGCACGAACATCCCCGATAATGCCCACGGGATAGGCATCAACAGCGATGGGAAGTTCGAACAGGTCTGGGATGGCGACAGTTGGGAGCCGGAGACCTTCGAATGTGCGTGGGAGTGCAGCGAGAACTACACCCGAAACGAAAACGAGTGCGCACCCAACACACGGCGCATACCCTGCACCAACACCCTACCGGAGCACTCTCACTACGCCGGGATGAACGCCGACGGCATGTTCGAACAGGTCTGGGATGGTGACAGTTGGGAGCCGGAAACCTTCGAATGTGCATGGGAGTGCAGCGAGAACTACACCCGAAACGACACCGAGTGCGCACCCGACACACGGCGCATACCCTGCACCAACACCCTACCGGAGCACTCTCACTACGCCGGGATGAACGCCGACGGCATGTTCGAACAGGTCTGGGATGGCGACAGTTGGAAGCCGGAAACCTTCGAGTGTCAGTGGACCTGCAACGAAAACTATACGCGGGAAAACAATGAGTGCCGGGGAAGCGTCCGACGCACCTCCTGCCTCAACATTCCGCCCAATGCACACGGGACAGGAGACAACAGCGACGGCATGTTCGAACAAGTGTGGGACGGCGATTCGTGGGAACCGGCAACCTTCGCGTGTGCGTGGGAGTGCAACGAGAACTACCTGTGGGATGAGTGGCTCGCCGCCTGTATGCCGCAGACTAGACGGGTTGACTGCATCAACATCCCCCCCAACGCCCATGGAACCGGTATAAATGCCGACGGGAAATTCCAGCAAACATGGGGACAGGCCGGGTGGGAGCCGCTTCCGGAAGAGGTTTCCTGTACATGGGAGTGCGACGAACACTACCAGCAGGAGAATGGCTCCTGTGAACCGGAAACACGCGTTACTACCTGCACCAACCCCCTTCCTTCCTACGCCCGATGGAGCGGCAGCAATGCCGGCGGCACTATCACCCAAACATGGAATGGGAGCGACTGGGAACCTCCCGCAGACTCCTGCGAGTGGGAGTGCGAGGAGGGATACCATCGCAGCGGCGAGATATGCGAAGACAACACCCGCCGTGTCCCCTGTCTCAACATCCCCATGAATGCCCATGGAACGGGAGAGAACGCCGACAACATGTTCGAGCAGGTATGGACCGACGAGGGTTGGGAACCAGAAACGGTCTCCTGCACGTGGGAGTGCGACAGAGGCTACTCTCTGTCTCTCGGTGGGGAATCCTGCGTTCTCCGCCAGGTCGTCTTCGTCAATCTCAATGCAACAGGAGCAAACGACGGCACCGCATGGGAGGATGCCTTCACCGACCTTTCGGACGCACTAGAGACTGCCATCCCGGGGCAAGAGATATGGGTTGCCGCCGGCACATACCATCCGACACGATGTGCCACCATCGGGTCTTGTGAGCCGAGACGTCGGCATTTCATTCTGAAGAAGGGTATCGCACTCTACGGCGGATTCGCCGGTACTGAAACTGAACGAGACGAGCGCGATTGGGTGGTACACGAAACGATACTTTCCGGCGACTTCAACGGCGACGATGTGTGGGACGATCTCAATCACGAGTGGCTGAACCGTGCAGAAAACGCAATCCATGTGCTCATCGCTACAGACTCCTCCAGCGAATATCCCGCCATACTCGATGGATTTACCATCGAGGGAGGTCATGCCGATGATAGGGAAAACTCCGAAATAGACGGCGGTGGTATCAGACTATCTTCGGAGACCGCCCCGTTCATCCGCAACTGCCTATTTCGCGGCAATGTGGCTGACTCCAGCGGCGGAGCCATCTTCGTACCTTACGCTTCCCCCACCATCGAGAACTGCACCTTCGTCGGCAACTCGAGTTACACAGGAGGCGCTATCTGGGTAGGATGGAGTAGTGGGGTAGTGATTGCCAACAGCCTTTTCGAAGGGAACTTCTCCTTTATCGGTGGAGGCGCGCTCCTCTTGCAAGACAGCGCGATAACCATAGAAGAAACTACCTTCGTCGCAAATTACTCGACCAAAGGCGGTGCTCTCTACAACTATCGTTCGCATATACACCTGATTAACTGCGTGTTCGCCGGCAATACATCGAACGAGTGGGGTGGTGCCGTTCTCTTGTTCCTCGCCGACCCTTTTTTCATCAACTGCACCTTCTCCGGGAATACCGATAGTGCTGGCAACGACGGTATCGTGTTCATTCAGAGTTATGCAACCTTCGACAATACTATCCTCTGGGACGAAGTATCGCAGATACTCGAAATAGGAAAGGAGGGGAACATTGTATATTTCGATCCGAGCAATCCGGTCTTCCGGTACAGCAATGTGTACCAGAGCGGCGGAAGTCTCGCGTGGGCGCTCCCCTTCGGCACCGATGGCGGCGGGAACATAGACGCCGATCCACTCTTTGTCGGATCGGGCGACGATCCGCTCTCGCTGCAGGATACTTCCCCGTGTATCAATGCAGGCAACAACTCCCTCGTTCCACCGGGGATAGAAAAAGATATCACGGGAGGTCCCCGCATCAAAGACGGTACTGTTGACATGGGAGCATACGAAAAGTAGTATGAGATCGTTGATACCGCACCAGTAACAACTAGAGGAGGTTATCATGAAACAGCCGGTGTATGTCGTTTTGTTTTCTACTCTCGTTTTCGCGCTCGTGTCCGTTGCGAGTTGCGGAGGAAGTAAGACATCACCCAGTGACAGTGATACCGCAAGCGACAGTATTGTTACGGACGAGGATCTTCTGACGGACGATCTTATTCCCGATGAAGAGGAGACCGATGCCGAACCGACCGACAAGGACACAGCCGACAAAGACACCACAGACAAGGACACGGCGGATCAAGACACTACCGACAAGGATACGGCCGATGTCGAGCCAGACACGGAAGAGGAGCCAGACACCGATGTAGCAGAAAATCCGTGCGTCCCCAACCCCTGCACCGCCATCGAACACTCAACCGGCGGATGTGTGGCTGAGGGAGATACCTTCACCTGTATATGCGAGGAGCACTACTCGTGGAATTCGGCCGACAAGACCTGCGACGCCGACACGCGGCGGACCGATTGCGTCAACATCCCCTTTGGCGCGCACGGCATCGGCGACAATCTCGACGGCAAGTTCGAGCAGGTATGGGACGGCGATTCGTGGGAGCCGGCGACCTTCGAGTGCGCGTGGGAGTGCGACGAAAACTACACCAAAGTCAATGAAACCTGTGTTGCCGACAGACGGCGGGTTGACTGCACGAACATCCCCGATAACGCCCACGGGGTAGGCATCAACAGCGATGGGAAGTTCGAACAGGTCTGGGATGGCGATTCGTGGGAGCCGGAGAATGTTCTCTGCCTGTGGGAGTGCGATGAAAACTACTCACCTCAGGGCAACGAATGTATCCCCAACAGCCGTCTATTCCCTTGTTCCAACCAACTTCCCGATAACGCTCACTGGATCGCCCCGAACGAGAACGGCATGTTCACCCAGGTGTGGGACGGTGATAGTTGGGAACCCGCCGTATTCGACTGCCCGTGGGAATGTAACGAAAACTACTCGAAAAATGGACCCGTTTGCGAAGCGAATACCCGACGGGTCGCCTGCACCAACCCCACTCCGGAACATGCCCACTACAGCGGTGCAAATGCCGACGGCCAATTCGAGCAGAGGTGGAACGGAAGCGAGTGGGAACCGGCAACCTTTGTATGCGAGTGGGAATGTGACGAGGGGTATGTCTGGGACGAGAACGCAAATCTCTGTCTCTGCGCCGGAGGCACCAGACGGGTTGACTGTACGAACATCCCCGAACATGCCCATGGGACGGGCGATAACGCCGATGGAAAATTCGAGCAGACATGGGATTGCACCTCGTGGATACCGGAAACCTTTGCCTGCACATGGGAGTGCGACGAAAACTACACATGGAACGGTAATGAGTGCGAACCTGGCCAGCGGCGCGTTGATTGCGAAAACATCCCGGAACATGCTCATGGTATAGGAGAGAACTTCGATGGGAAATTCCAACAGGTGTGGAACGGAACCCGTTGGGAACCGGAAACCTTCGAATGCGCATGGGAATGTGACAGGGGATACTGGCTCAATCAATCCGGCGACGGGTGCGATTTCCAATCTGTCATCTATGTCAACCACAGCGCAACGGGAGCAAATGACGGGACATCGTGGGAGGATGCCTTTACCGATCTCTCCGATGCCCTTACGACAGCCGTCAATGGACAAGAGATATGGGTCGCCGCCGGCGTCTATCGTCCAACCAGATGCCCCTACGGCAGTCAGTGCGAAGACCGTGAGAAAACTTTCATGATGTTCCGTGATACGTTAATGCATTTTGTTGTGTATGGTGGATTCGAGGGTACGGAAACAAGCCGGGATCAGCGCGACTGGGTAACCAACGCCACTGTTTTGTCCGGCGACATCAATGACGACGATATATGGGACGATCTCAACCACATATGGTTAAACCGGAGCGATAATGTCTACCATGTCCTCACATTCGATCCTGTTTTCCCCGACAACACGCTCCTCCTCGACGGTTTTGTTATAGTCGGCGGCCACGCCAGCGACAACCCCAACCCCAACGACCGACGCGGCGCTGGGCTTTCCACCACCAACCATTCGGTAGTGGTCCGGAATTGTACTTTTTCAGGGCACACGGCCCTCAACGGAAGCGCTATCGCGGCATACGACTCGGAACTCACCGTCGAAGACTCCTTCTTTAGGTACAACGTGGGAGGCATCATCAGCGGCGGCGGAGACTGGATTCTTTCGAATGTCCTTGTCGAAGAGAACTATGCGGACAATACTATTGTCAGTTTCGGAAACGGCTCTCTTACCATCACCGGCTCTACCTTCCTCAACAACTATGCTGAAGAGGTCGTCTCCTCTTCCTTCACCAATGCCGAAGTGACAGACAGCGATTTCCTCGCAAATAGCGGAAGAGCGCTTTCTTTCCTAAATAATGTCACCCTCTTTGTGGGAAACTGTGTGTTCGAAGACAACGGATGGACAGGGGGAGAGATAGGTGGGGCCATCCATATCGGTACCCAGAGTACCGCAGAGATCAACTCCTCGTTCTTTACCCGTAATACAGCACCTGTCGGGAGCGCCATCGTCTCGTTCGAGAGCGACCTGACCATCACCTCCTGCGAGTTTAGAGAGAATACTACCACCCAATGGGATGGTGCAGTCTCCATAAGTGGGGGGACATCCCAGATTCTCTCGTCGCAGTTCATAGGTAACACAGAGTCCGTGCCTTCTGCCCTGTCAGTAAAGAATGGGGCAACACTCCTCCTCCAAGATACCGTCTTCGAGCAAAACATCTCTTCTCCCAAGAACGACGAGACCCCTCTCACGGTGAACATATCTGAAAGCACGGCAACGATTATTTCGACGCGATTTTCCGAAAATAGTGGCTCCGCTCTCTCGATAGGCGACTCTACGACACTCATCGAAGACAGTAAGTTCATTGCCAACAGGAGTGTCAACCATGGCGCCATCTTTCAGGAGAACATGAAAAAACCCTTGACCATCAAAGGCTGTTACTTCAAAGACAACGCGGCTGATATGCCTGGGACAGGGTTCGCCGGTCTCGGCGGAGCCATAATGTTGAACGGCATGGATGGTTCTTCGGAACCCGTTACCATCGTTAATTCGGTGTTCGACGGAAACAGAGCGAACCTCTGGGGCGGGGCGCTCCTGATTCTCATGGCGAACCCCCGTATCGTGAACTGCACCTTTGCCAACAACACGGATAGTGGCAACGATGGTATCGTCTTTGTCGCAAGCAATGCTGACTTCGACAATACTATCATCTGGGACGAGGTGAACCAGATAATGGATGCCGGCCCCTACCACTTCCCGCCGAGCAACCCGACCTTCCGTTACAGCGATGTTCGTTACAGCGGCGGGAGTGGCAACACCTGTGGTCCCACCGGAGACGAACCCTGCTGGGTGCTCCCGTTTGGCACCGACGGCGGCGGCAACATAGACGCCAATCCGCTGTTTGTCGGGTCTGGCAACAACCCGCTCGACTTGCAGTCTGGATCGCCGTGTGTGAACACCGGCAGCAACGCACTGGTTCCGGCCGATGTGACGACCGATATTCTTGGTGACCCACGGATACAGAACGGCACAGTGGATATGGGTGCGTATGAACAGTAAACTCACCCCTGCCTCTCTCTTGCCAAAAGAGGGGTGCCCGTAAGAGCAGGCGAGTCGAGGATTTTGTGGGGGCGAACCGGGGTGTTCGCCCTGTGGCAGGGGCGCGGGGTTCCGCGCGCCCCTTTTGTCCTTTGACAAACGCTCTTGTCGCGGCTATAATGAGCGCGTTGGGGAAGATAGCATGGAGAGGGCTTTTCCGAATGGATCGTGGCGAACTTTCCGCTCTTCTGAAACCCGTGTTGTGGGATGTGCGTTTAGACATCACCGAAGCAATTGCACTGATTGAGCGGAAAAAAAGGGATATACGCGGCATCACTGCCGATGATCTCTACCGCAAACTGTTGATGTCTTACAACTGGTATCGCCTCGTGCAGGTTTTTGGTATAGACTATCTGCAGCGCTATGTCCTCCGCGATCCGGTCATAGAACGACTCTTCCCCGCAAGCATGAAGAAACGCTATCTCTATGTCAGAACGATCCTTCTATCTGAATAAACTCTATCCGTTGCAGGATGAGTTTCTTCGCCTTGTGGAAAAGTGCGCCACCTCTTTTTATCTGACCGGCGGGACGGCCCTCGGCAGACACTATCTGCACCACCGTTTTTCCGACGACCTCGATTTTTTTCTCAACAATGCCGATGACTTCAAAGCGCAGGTTGACCGGGTCCTTGATCGAATCGGTCGCGAAACTTCGTGGGACTGCTCGGTGGGGGTGACCGCCGATTCGTTTCTCCGCGCATTTGTGCGGAGAGGCGATACAACCCTAAAAGTCGAATTCATCAATGATGTCCCCTACCATGCCGGCGAATTCCTGACCACCCCGCTTTTCAGCAAGATCGACGGGTGGCGGAACATCCTTTCGAATAAGATATCGGCCCTCTCCCGCAGGTCGGCCAAGGATATCGTCGATATCATCTTTTTGGCGCGCGCCTACCCCTTTTCCTGGCAAGAGATGATCGCCGATGCAAAGAAAAAGGATAGGTGGGTCGATGAACTTGCCGTCTCCGAACACCTTGCCTCCTTTGATATGGCGCAGTGTGAGAGCATTAAATGGATCAAAAAGGTAGATATCGCCGAACTAATTCAACACCGTGACCGCATAGTGCGCGATATAGTCCGGGGAACCGATAACAAAATATAGAGTGAGCAGTAAAGGGTGAAGGGTGAAGGGTGGAATTGTGAAATCGTGTAATCGTAGGGGCGCCCCTTGTGGATGCCCGATTGTAAGGCTTCGATGGTTTGCTATCGTAACCATTTTTTTCGGAGGTTGGCCATGTGGCTTCTCAGAAACCCGTTGACCGTTATCTGTATGCTTTCTTTTTTCCTCTTCGCCGCGTGCGACGGTTCGAAGACGACGAAGTCGGATGCCGACGCGGCGGATGACACCACCCTCACCGACGAGGATTTGATGACCGACGAACTCATTCCCGATGAGGAGGAGGACACCGAACCGACCGACATGGACACAGCCGACAAGGATGTGACTGACAAGGACACAACCGACAAGGACATCATTGACCACGACACCATTGATGAGGACACTGTAGAGGGGGAACCCGATCTCGACACCCCGCCGGGGGACGAGACCGAGGTCGAGCCGGACGAGGATGGCTTCACCGATCCCTGCACACCGAACCCCTGCACGGCGATCGCCCATTCCGATGGTGTTTGCACGGTCGTTGGGGCGGGGTATACCTGCGGCTGTACCAAGAACTATCACTGGGATGGCACCGCCTGCGTGCTTCAGCCCGTCATCTATGTCAACCATGCTGCGACCGGTACAAACGATGGCACCTCGTGGCAGGATGCCTTCACCGACCTTTCGGAGGCAATAGATGGTGCCGTGTCCGGCCAGGAAATCTGGGTCGCTGCCGGCACCTATACGCCGACTCTTTGTGCCTCTACCGCACAGGAGACCTGTGAACAGCGGCCGCGCAACAGGACATTCACGCTGAAGTCGGGAATTGCTCTCTATGGCGGCTTTAGCGGCGCCGAAACAACACGCGATGAGCGCGATTGGGAGGTCAACGAAACCATCCTTTCAGGCGACTTCAACGGCGACGATGTGTGGGACGGTGCCGCATGGCAGAACCGCGAGGAGAATGCCTACCATGTCATGCAGGTTATCTGGGATAACAAATCGCCGGGAGATGCTCTCCTCGACGGCTTCACCCTTACCCACGGCTATGCGAATGCCGACGACCCGCAAGGCGTCGAAGGGCGTGGCGGCGGTCTGGATGCCACCGACAACGAGAACTCCGGGGATTTGATTATCCGCAACTGTATCTTCCGCGATAACTATGCCATCGGCGGCGGTGGCGCATCGTTTGCGAATATGGCGCCGCTCATCGAGAATGTGCTCTTCACCGCCAATGAGGCAGAATCGGGTGGCGGAGCACTAAACCTCTCGAACAGCGAGGCAGTCGTCAACGGAACTGACTTCGACGAGAACATCTCTCACGGCGGTGGAGGCGCGATACTTGCCGCCAACGGCGGTACTCTCTCGCTTTCTTCTTGCTTCTTCACCGGCAACACGGCAGAGGGAAACGGCGGCGCTCTCGATGTCCATTCCACCGATATAACGATTACTTCCTCTGTTTTCGTCGGCAACGCAGTAACCGGTTCTTCCTCTTCGGAGGGAGGCGCAATCTCCCTGGAGGACGGTGTCCTGATCATCACAGGAACGGCCTTCCTCGGAAACTATGCCGACGCGGGGGTTTCGACAATCAATTGTGGAAACGCACATATCTCTGTCAGCGATTCTATTTTCGAACAAAACACTAGCAGTGCAGATGGAGACAAGGCCGCGACTTTTCTCTGCAACAACGGCTCACTCGATCTCTCCCTCTCGCTCTTCTCCGAGAATATCGGCTCCGCAGTATCTTTGCAAAATTGCGAGGCAGCCATCATCAACAGCGACTTCCGAGAGAACAGCGCCGTCAACGGCGGAGCACTAAGTAAAGTAGGCACCGGCGATCTTACCGTTTCCGGCTGTTTCTTTGAACACAACTACGCCGACATCCCCGGCTCCGGCTTTGCCGGTATCGGTGGCGCACTGTTCATAAACGGAATGGATGCTACCGGAAGTGAAACGCTCACTGTCGTCAATTCGGTCTTCGACGGCAACGAGGCGGATTTTTGGGGCGGCGCTGCAACGCTCCTTATGGCTTCGCCCATCTTTACCAACTGCACCTTCGCGAACAACACCGATGGGAGCGACACAGGGGTTGTGTTCATCGCCAGCAACGCCACCTTCAACAATACGATACTCTGGGAGGCAGTGAGACAGGTAATAAACGCAGGTCCCTACAACTTCCCGCCGAGCAATCCGACCTTCCGCTTCAGCAATATCTACGGGAGCGGTGGAAGCAGCAACGACTGCGGTATTGGCGGCGATGAACCATGCTGGGCCCTCCCCTTCGGCACCGACGGCGGCGGCAACATAGACGCCGATCCGCTCTTTGTCGGTTCCGGTAACGACCCGCTCGACCTGCAGTCTGGATCATCGTGTGTGAACACCGGCAGCAATGCACTCGTACCAGCCGATGTGACGACCGACATTCTCGGCGACCCACGGATACAGAACGGCACAGTGGATATGGGGGCGTATGAACAGTAAACGCACCCCGTCCTTCGGGCGCCCCTCTCTTGGCAAGAGAGGGGTCAGGGGTGAGTTATCGGGGGCGCGACTCATCGCGCTTCTCTTTCTATTGTTTTTCTTCGCCGCCTGCTCCGAACGGGCACACTATCCCAACATAGACTTCGTCATTGACTCGGACAGCGCAGTCGCCGATGAAGAAAAGGACGGTTGGGACACCACGGATGATCTGTCCGATGATGTCCTCTTAGCCCCTGATGTCCCTTTTGTCCCTGATGACAGTGACCCTGATGGCCTGCCCGACCACGACCTCCTTTCCCCGAAAATTCTTTCTCTCTCTGTCACGATGAACCCGAACGAGGCGGCACCGCTCGTCGGCGTCATCACGGCGACGACCGAGCCGGCAACCCGTCTGCGTGTCACCCTCGAAAGCGACGAGGGTACCACCACCCTCCGGTTCGCCCCGCTCGCCACCCAGCACCGCCTTCCGATACTTGGCCTGCGACCAGACACCACCTACACCGTGCATGTCGCCGTCGAGAGCGCAGAGGGGGCGACCGCCGCCTTCCCCACCCCGTTCACTCTCGCAACCCCGCCGCTTCATCCCGACTTTCCCGCTCTACAACACACTTTTCTACGCTCCGCGACCGAGCGCGAACCGGGTTATACCTTCGCCGTGATAAACGGCGCTCTCGCCGAGGGCTCTACTCCTCCCTTCAATTTTCAGACAGTCGCTTTCGATCGTGAAGGGGTCGTCCGATGGTACTTTTGGGACGCCATCGATGGCCAACATGGGATTCAAACACTTTCCAACGGTCATCTTCTGCTTCAATTCTCCCAGAAAATCATAGAGATCGATCTGTTCGGAGACATTCAGCGAGAGTGGCGCCCGGAAGGGGTACCCGGCGGTCCCGGGGCAATCACCCTCGCCGGTGTCTCCCGTTTTCATCATGCCGCTGTCCCGACTATTCGCGGCACCATCCTCACCCTCGACTTCGAGACACGCATCATCGAGGACTTTCCCACGAGCGAGACCGATCCGACGGCACCGACCGCCACACAAGCAGTACGCGGCGATGTCATTGTCGAGTTTGCTCCCGAGGGTACGGTTGTCCAAAGATGGCACCTCTTCGATATCCTCGACCCCTATCGTATTGGGTACACCACCTTTCCGGGCCTCGATTGGAGCCACTCCAACTATGTGTTCGCCGAACCTTCCGATGACAGCGTGGTGCTCTCGGTGCGTAATCAATCCTGCATCGTCAAATTCGACCGGCTGACCGGAGCGATCCGCTGGATTCTGGGGACCCACGATCAGTGGGGATCCTCTTTTCTCCCCTACCTATTGACACCGGTAGGAACGCCCTTCCTTTGGATGTGGTATCAACACAACGCGAAACTGACGCCGCACGGAACCATCCTCGTCTTCGACAACGGCGCCTATCGTGCGATGCCTTATGACCCGCCTCTCCCTCCAGCCGAAAACTGGAGTCGTGCCGTCGAGTACAAGATTGATGAAGCAGCAATGACCGTCGAGCAGGTCTGGGAGTGGCCCTCCCCCGATGAGCCGCATATCTTTTCTGCAATACTCGGTGATGTACTCTTCCTGCCGGAGCGTAATCATATCCTCATTGCCTTTGGTTCTATTGCGACCGATGAAAATGGCGCACCGGTACGCCAAGGAACAATTGCCCATGTGGCATCACGCATCGTCGAGGTAACCCATACAACGCCAGCACAGCCGCTGTATTCCATGCACATCGCAGACAGCACGATGAACAACGCATGGCGGGTTTCGGCTCTTGCCTTCCGCCGCTCGCTCTACCCCGACGGGATGCTGGAGACGCCTTGACTTCCCTGTATGTGCTGATAGGATAGGCCGCGGGCCGAGCGCAGGATTGCATGAACTGCTGCTATATCGAGATCCTTGTCTCTCTTGTCTCTTTCGGTGTTGCGCTCTATTTCCTGTTCGTAAAACCACGGGCAAGAACCCCGTTCTTCGCTGCATGGGCAGTCGGTATGCTTTGCTCAGTGATACTCGAGATCGTGAACGAGCGGCTTTTCGCTGGACAAGGAACGGTTTATACAGATGTCCTGCTTCCCTTCCGGCCATTCCAGTTTCCTGTTGCCATTGTGCTTCTGACCGGTCTATATGCCGCTTCCTTGGGGTGCATCTCCCACCGTGTTTCCCTTCTCGTCGCGCCGCGCCACATCGTTGTGCGTTTCGCTATCGTTGTTGGTGCAACCGCGATTCTCAACCTCGCTTCGCTAGGCATAGAGCATGCGGGTATTGCCGTGGGGTGGTGGCGACACCAGCGTGCTGCCGATCTGTCGCGTATCTACGGACCCATTTATCTCTTCTATAGTGCCGCTGCCCTGCCAGCGGCACTGGTCTTTACGGCTGTAGAGAGATGGAGGAGAACTTCGTAACCCGCTTTTCCTCCCCAAGACAATGGATAACCGCCGGCGCCTTCGTTTCGTTTTCGGCAGCCCTCTACCAGATATCCTTCATCCGTATCATCTCGTATGTCTTCCCCTTCCAGATGATGTTCACGGTGTCGCTTGTGACTGGCGCTGCCATCTTGTTCAGTGGAATAGGTGCCCTCCTTGCGCTGAGGGTACGACGCTTTTTCTCCGCCGCCGTTGTCACTGCCATCGCGGGACCCGCGGCGCTGGGAGGCGTTTCGCTCTTCACGACCCGCTCGATGACCGACTTCGCTTCCTTCGGTACAGCGCTTGCTCTCTGTGCGGTGCCGTTCACACTCTACGGTCTCCTGAGCGCTCTCTGCTACCGTGCAGTACACGATGCCGATCGGGTTGGTATCGCACGACTCGTTGCTTTCGCAGCGGCTGCTTTTTTCATCGGGATCACTGGAGCTGCGTGGCTTTTGAGTCTCATTGGCGTCGTCACCCTCTCACTGCTTGCGGCTGCGGCGCTTCTCCTCACTGCCGCCCCGTTTCCTTCCGCGGCAATCGTGTGGGTGACGATCGCGCTGTTCCTTACCGCAACCAGCGCCGAGGAATATCTCTTTCCCCTCATCGCACGCAAACCAGCACTCTGGGGAAACTTCGGCAGTGAGCCACGCGTGGTCGGCGGCGGATGGTCACCGTATGCCCGGGTTGACCTCGTGGATATCGGCAAGGGACGCCTTGCAGGCCTCTACAACGGTGTTCAGTATTGGATGACCGGCAGCCCGGAACACGATGTCCCTTTCAGACGCTTCCTCTACGGCGCGGTAACCGGTTCGGTGCTCGTCATCGGAACCGGCGGAGGACACGGGCTTCTCTCCCTCACACAGGCATCCCGCA
>Ga0129299_1000207_pt1 | contig 35516 bp, 31 predicted proteins | sample ConPoolayeCmetaG_FD_94477 | JGI IMG/M metagenome (GOLD analysis project Ga0129299, IMG submission 94477) | Hot spring microbial mat communities from California, USA to study Microbial Dark Matter (Phase II) - Cone Pool mat layer C metaG ...
GCTTCCAGATGGAGGCGCAGGGGGTCGAGGCTGAGGACGCGGGCATCCACAGCCCAGGCGGTTTCGCTATCCTTACCGGAGCGGTCGGGGAACCAGGTTTCGGAGATGATGCCGACCACCAGGTTGCGGCGGGTGTCGAGCACGGCAGCGCCGCTCATGCCGAGGTTGATCTCGCCGGACTTCAGTTCGATGGGGTCGGCCAGGACGGTGCGGTCGAGGGGGCGCTCCACATCGCCCAGGATCTTGCCATCGGCACGCCCTGCCAGGTAGTGGGCCAGGCGGCGGTAGCCGTAGCTTTGGAAGGGATGACCCACCGAGGCATCGGCGGCGCCAAGCCGGGCGATCTGATCGGGGGCGAGGGGGCAAGGGCCATCGGCGAGTTGGAGCAGCACCACGTCGTCGTCGGTGTGCTCGAAGCAGGCTGCCACCACTGCTCGGCGTTTGCGGCGTTCCTTCTCCACGTTGCGCTGGGGAAAGTACACCCCCACTGGCGTGTCCCCTGCCTGGCGAGGGTGGATGCCCAGGGCACTGCTCACTACGTGAGCGCAGGTGACGATCTTGCCATCTGTGCTCACCACGAAGCCCGTGCCCACGATGTGTTGCTCCTCCCCTACCTCCCCCTCTACTATGCGCCGAATCTGCACCGTGAAGTCCCGCACGTTCTGCCCGATGGTCTGATCCTCGCCCCTCTGCTCGCTCATTGCTTTCTCCCGCTACGCTTCGGTGAGTTGGTTGCCGCCTCTAAAATACCTGATCTACCGTGTACGGCAAAATCGGAGGGATGGCCAACAACGGAGTTCGGTTCTCTCTGGACAGAGAACATTCGCTGTTATAATAGGCACTGTGGCATCAGCGTAGTGTGGGATGGGGAGAAATGGCAGTTCGAGCTGCAACTGGAATGGGGGGTCAGCGAGGAAGAACTGCTCCGCAGGCGCGGGTACAGGTGTGGGTGCTGTACCCCGACCAACAGGAGCTGCACCAGCACGTGCGGGGAGAGAGCACGGTTCATATCTACGGCGTATCCGACACACGGACTATCGCTTCCCTGCTGCCGGGGCTGAGCATCGCGGCGGGCGGCCTGTTCGCCGTGCCCGATCTCACCCTATAACGCACCCCGCTCACAAGGGAATCCAGACGGATTCTGGTTAGGCGGGGGAGATGTGACCTCGCTTCCTGTACAGGCCCTTTGATCCCAGGAGACCTCCATGGCGACTACCCAACCCCTCACTGCCGACCTCGCCGGAGTGCGTGAGCGGATCGTCGGCATCGACCGACATGTGCCAGTGCTCGATGGCTCGCTGCGGCCCTACGTGAACTTCGACAACGCCGCCAGCACGCCCGCCCTGCGCGACGTGCTGGATACGGTCAATGCCTTCATGGAATGGTACTCATCGGTGCATCGCGGCACGGGGTTCAAGAGCCGGGTGGCGACCCAAGCCTACGACGATGCCCGCGAGATCGTCGCCGAGTTCGTTGGGGCGGATACCCGCGAGCACACAGTCATCTTCGGCAAAAACACCACCGAGGCCACCAACAAGCTCTCGTTCCGCTTCCCATTCGAGGCGGGTGACGTGGTTCTGGTCTCGGTGTTGGATCACCACAGCAACGACTTGCCCTGGCGTGCTCGCGCGCACGTCGAGCACATCGGCGCGGATGCCATCGGACGACTGGACGAGGATGACTTCGACCGGCTGCTCGCCAAGTATGCGGGCCGGGTGAAGCTGGTGGCGGTCACCGGGGCAGCCAACGTCACCGGCCACCTGCCGGACATCCATCGGCTGGCTCGCAAGGCGCACATGGCGGGCGCGCAGATTCTCATCGACGCGGCCCAACTTGCGCCACACCGCGCCATCGAGATGGGGCCGCTGAACGATCCCGCGCACCTGGATTACGTGACGATCTCGGCGCACAAGATGTACGCGCCGTTCGGGACGGGGGCGCTGATCGGGCGGCGGGACACGTTCGAGCGCGGCGAGCCGGAGTACCGGGGCGGGGGGACCATCGACTTCGTGACCCTCACCGATGTGGCCTGGGCCGGGGCGCCCGACCGCGACGAGGCGGGGTCGCCCAACGTGGTGGGGGCAGTGGCGCTGGCGGCAGCGATCAAGGCACTGCGGCGGATCGGGATGGAGGCCATCGCCCGCCACGAGGCAGAACTGAGCGCCTACACCCTGGAGCGGCTGCCCACCATCGACGGACTGCGCGTCTACGGCGACCCCGATCCGGCACGGGCCGCCTCGCGGCTGGGGGTGATCCCATTCACGCTGGGCAACCTGTCGCACTTCCTGGTGGCGGCGATCCTGGGCACGGAATACGGGATCGGGGTGCGGAACGGCTGTTTCTGCGCCCATCCGTACCTGATCCATCTGCTGGGCGTGTCGGAGGAGGAGGCTCGGCAGGTGCGGGCCGACATCCTGGCGAAGCAGAAGCGCGAGATGCCGGGCATGGTGCGGATCAGCTTCGGGATGTATAACACCACCGACGAAGTGGACGTGCTGATCGGCGCGCTGCGGGACATCGCGGCGGGGAAGCAGCGGGGGGAGTACGTCCAGGACATCACGACGGGGGAGTATCACGCGCGGGGATGGCAGCCGGAGCTGGGGAAGTACTTCAGGTTATAAAGGTGGACGGTGTGGATGTGAGTCACCTCGTGTGAGGAAAGGTCTGAGGTTATGCCCAAATCGTACCTGATCGACATGGATGGCGTACTGCTAACGGGCAGCGTGCCAATCCCCGGCGCGCCGGAGTTCATCGCGCGGTTGCGGAAGGCACGCGCACCCTTCATGGTGTTGACCAACAACTCGCGCTACACCCCCCGTGACCATGAGGCGCGACTGAAGGCGGCGGGGCTGGACATCCCGGCGGACTGCCTCTTCACGTCCGCGCTGGCGACAGCCCGCTTCCTGCACCAGCAACGGCCTGGCGGATCGGCCTTCGTGATCGGCGAGGCGGGTTTGACCACGGCGTTGCATGAGATCGGCTACCAGTTGACCGAGCACCAGCCAGACTACGTGGTGCTGGGTGAGACGGCCTCCTACAGCTTTGAGAGCATCACCACCGCGATCCGGCTGGTGAGCGCTGGGGCGCGTTTTATCGCCACCAACCCTGATGTAACCGGCCCGGCAGAACAGGGGAGCGTGCCCGCCTGCGGGGCGGTGGCGGCCATGATCGCCGCCGCGACGGGGGTCAAGGCGTACTTTGTCGGCAAGCCCAACCCGCAAATGATGCGTTGGGCGCTGCGCCAACTTGGGACGCATTCGGAGAATGCGGTGATGATCGGCGACCGGATGGATACCGACATTGTGGCGGGGATCGAGAGCGGTATGGAGACGGTTCTGGTGCTCAGCGGGGTGACGCAGGCGGCGATGGTGGATCGGTTCCCATATCGCCCCAGCCGGATCGTGGAGTCCGTGGCGGAGATCGAGCCGTAGCTGTGTTAGTTGATGGAGGCCGCTAAACATGGTATCTTCCGCCAATCTGCTGCCAGTGGGGGCGCTACCTGCGCGGGGTAGCTGCGTAGTATAGTCCGGGCGGCGAGGATCGCCCGGATACGACCTGGGGGAGAGTCAGGCTTGCGTTCACACCGTTCAGGGGATGAAGTCACCATGCGCTTATCATGGGATGCCAAGAAAGCGCAGACGCTGGTCATCGTGCTGCTGGCATTTGCGCTGTCCATCGCCCTCGTCACCTACGTTGCGGATCATCCCGCGACGGTGGAGACCTTTATGCGACATATCGGCATCTGGGCCCCGGTGGCGAGTATCGCACTCTACGCAGCGCTGGGTGTCTCGCCGATTCCCTCCGAAGCTCTCAGCATGATCAACGGGGCAGTGTTCGGGCCACTGCTGGGCACGCTGATCGGCTTTGCGGGCAATATGGTATCGGCTACCATTGAGTACGGGATCGGCGCGAGCCTGAGCAATGTAACCGACTTCGAGGCGCGCAAAGAGCACCTGCCGTTGGGCCTGGGCCGCTTCCCCGCCGATTCGGTCTGGTTCCTGATCTTTGGCCGGATGGTCCCCGGTTACGGCGGCAAACTGGTCAGCGTGATCGGCGGGGTGTACCGCGTGCCGCTGTGGCGCTACCTGTGGACGGCGGCCATCCCCACCCTGGTGGGGACGGCGATCTTCGTGGTAGGCGGGTTTGGGCTGATGCGAGTGTTTTAGAGTGGGTCTGGGTTCGGCCACACGGGGCGTAGAGCGGGAATCTCCAGTTGGGCCGGGCAGGAGGGTCATCCGATGCAGACAAGTTGCACCCACGTATCGCAGATCAACCGGGATGTGAAGCCCAGTGCCAGCGGGTGCGAAGAATGCCTGCAAATGGGCGATAGCTGGGTGCACCTGCGGATGTGCATGACCTGTGGGCACGTCGGCTGCTGCGACCAATCCAAGAACCGCCATGCCCGCCAACATGCGCACGAAACCGGCCACCCCATCATCCGATCCCACGAGCCGGGCGAGGACTGGATGTACTGCTACGTGGACGATGTGCCGCTATAACCGGTGCGTGGCGGTTGCGCCCCGATGGTGGCAGTCCTCTGGCCGCCCTATGCTGGCACGGCCACCTGATCCGTCTTGGCGGCCATGATGAAGTCGTTGCGGTGCAGTCCCTTGATCTTGTGCGTCCACCAGGTTACCGTCACCCGGCCCCAGGTGAACGCGATCAGCGGGTGATGATCCTCTGCCTCAGCCAGCGCCCCCACTCGGTTGACGAACGCTAGCGCCTCGGCAAAGTTCTTGAACCTAAACGTGCGCTCCAGGCGGTTGATGCCGTCGCGCTCGACGATCTCCCAATCGGGCACTTCGGGTTTCCAGGCGGCGATCTCGGCTTCGGTGGCCTGTGGCTCGTCGCCCCGACAGGCCACACACTTCATGTTGATTAGCATCCCTCACTCTCCTTTGGCGTGCAGCGCAACTAAGCCGTTGTATCCAGCGGACCGCTGACGGTGGGGGCATTGGTGGGCACGATCAAGGCGGTCATGTGGCTACTCCTCCTCAAAGATCGTTGCCACACTCAACGACAGGCCCGGCAGCAGGTCTCCGCCGGGGATCGACTGGTCAGCTTGATAGGTGATCGCCGAGCCATCAGCATAGTACACTGTCACTTGCTCTGTTTCGGGATACACCAGCCAGACCTGCCTTGTGCCTGTACGCAGGTAGTCGTTGATCTTGGCACGGGTGTCGCTGGTGCGCTCTGAGGGCGAGACGATCTCAATCGCCAGATCGGGAGCCTGGTAGTAGAAGTCTTCTCGGTCAGTCGTTTTGACGCGGTTGGCGGTGACGAAGGACACGTCCGGCAGGCGCATAGTGCGGATATCATCTGGAGTGCCTTCCAGTACGAAGGTCGTGTCGGCGGGATAGATGCGACCGAGCCTGTTTGGCCTGACGTGGCCGTCTAGCAAGACGATCAGCCGCACCGCGATCGCCCCATGGCGTTCTCCAGCCATCATCTTTTCGACCCACTCCCCATTGGCGACCTCAAGCCGCTTGCTGCTCTCCAGTTTGCCCACCTCTGTCGCTGTGATGGGCCTGACTGTTGGAAGTGCTGCCATGATCCTTATCCTGATCCAACCATGCGGTCGCTGGCTTTCCGACGATTCTATCACATCCTCAACATCCGGGGCCGCGCTCCAGAACCCCTGCGAGGTGAGGGTTGGGAACGGGGGCAGCGTCTACGCCTCCTGCCTGCCCCACTGTGTCGCGCGGGCAAATAGCTGCGGCGCTTCGACGTACACCCCGCTGGCAGTGACCGCCACCTCCCCATCCGGCAACCGGATTTCGCCCTGGGTGTGGACGGCCTTGCCCTCCTTGCCGCATACCCGCCCGCGCACGGTGATGTTCTGGCCGAGGGGCACAGGGTGGTGATAGCTCACGTTGAGATTGACCGCCGCCACGCGATGCCCGGCATACCACACCGATAGACCCATCGCCTCGTCCAGCAGCGCAGCGGATGCGCCGCCATGCGCCAGCCCGGGCGGCCCCTGCTGTGAGTCGGTCAGGACGATCTCGGTTGAGATGCCCCCATCTTCATCCAGGAACCAGCGCACGCCCATGCTGTGCGGGTTCTCGCCGCCACACACGTAGCACTTGCCGTGTTCAGGAAGCGCCTTCATGAACATCGCCCTTTCGGTGAAGAGACCTCTAAGAGGGATCATCCTGCAATACTGCCCGCAGCGGATTATACCTGGCTTTCGGCCAGCCGCCGTGTGTTGGCGAGCCTTGCGCCGCCATTGTACGTATTATTATTATTGGAGGCTCCGATCTAGGAGGAACGGCTATGCGAATTTTCAGCGGACAGGGGAATGGATCAGGAGGTGGCAGCAACGGCGGGATATTATCTCCTAACGGCCATCTGATCGAGCTGCGCCAGGTCGTCAAAGTATACCAGACCCATGCCGGAGGCGTGGCCGCGCTAAAAGGCATTGACCTGACCGTCGATCCGGGCGAGTTCGTGGCGGTGCTGGGTAAATCTGGGTGTGGCAAATCCACGCTGGTCAACATGATCACCGGTATTGACCGCCCTAGCGAGGGTGAGGTGTATGTGGCAGGCACAGCGCTGCACACATTGGGTGAGAGCAAGCTGGCCCGCTGGCGCGGGCTGAACGTCGGGGTGGTGTTCCAATTCTTCCAACTGCTGCCGAGCATCTCGGTGCTGGATAACGTGATCATGCCGATGGACTTCTGCGGCAAGTACAGCCGCCGCGAGCGGCGCGAGCGGGCGATGCATCTGCTGGACATGGTGGGTCTGAAGGAGCACGCCTTTAAGAAACCCAGCGAAGTATCAGGCGGGCAGCAACAGCGAGTGGCGATTGCCCGCGCCCTGGCGAACGATCCCCCACTGGTGGTGGCTGACGAGCCGACAGGCAACCTGGACTCGCGCACCGCTGATCACGTGCTGGAGATTTTCCAGGCGCTGGTCGATGAGGGCAAGACGATCCTGATGGTCACCCACGACCTCGACTTGGCTCGGCGTCTGGATCGCATCGTTGGGATGGTGGACGGCGAGCTGGTGGACGAGGAATCGGCGCAGCGGACGGTGACGGCGCTCGCAGAATAGGGACGCTCCTCACCGCACGCTGCGTCCTTGCCACGCCTGATGCAAATCACACGGGAGTCACATAGCCTGTGACGGTCATGATCCCGTTGTCAATCGCCAGCTCGGTGAGTGTGACGTCGGACTCCATATTACTGCGGGCGCCGATCAGCGCCGCGCTCACCGCCTCGTTGAGCGCAGTCAGCATCTCGGGTGGGATCGAGAACTGCCCGGCGCTGGCGCTGGTCGCGGTCAGCACCAGGTCGCCATTCGAGTCAATGGAGGCTGCGAAGACGACCGACGCGGGCACGCTGCGGCTCACTGGCTGGGTCAGGTTGTAGGTAAATGAGATGCCGATCAGGCCATCGTCCAGCGTCACATTGAGATCGCTGACGTTGCTGCCGTAGCCCGAAGCGGCCATCCCAGCTAGAATCGCAGCTTCTACCTCGGCTTCCGTCGTGGTGACGCTGAATGGCACACCCGGCGGCAATTCGTATGCCTGCCGCCAGGCTTCCTCCAGCGATTCGCCGCCTGTCGCATCAATGTTCACGGGTGTCTGGCTCTCATCAGGGGGCGTGGCGGTCGGCTGGGCAGATGGCTCAGGCGGGGGTTCGGTGGTTGGCTCGGCGGTCGGCTCGTCGGTCTGCACCACCTCACCCAGGTCGCCTGCGGTGGCTGCGCTTGGGCCAGATGGAAGCCCGGCCAGCTCCTCCCCCTGTTGAGGGGCATCAGGCAGGGAGACTTCCGTCGGGATGTTCGCCTGACCCATGCCCCGCCTGCACGCTGTAAGCATGAGCAGTGTGATCCACGCCGCTACCAGGAATCTCTGTCTGAATGCCATATCCGCCTCCGTACGCGAGTGATGGGCCGCGGTCGCGTTCCTTTCGGAATACGCTGAGTCCGACTCATCATAGCGGGGGGCGGGGGGAAATGGAATACGGTTAAACCCTGATCCGCACAGGGAGGGCATGGCGAGGTCGGGGCGCGCGCGGCGGCCTACCAGCGGACGATCACCCGCGTGCCGGGCTGGCCTGCGTCGGCGTTGGCCGCCGTATGGAAGTCCCAGTAGCTCGCTACCGGGGTCGTCCAGCGGAAGATCCACAGCGCGTCGGCGGGCAGCAAGTTGACGCAGCCGTTGCTATGGCGGCGACCGTAGTCGTTGTGCCAGTAGCACCCATGCGTAGCGACCCAGGTCGAGTTGAAGTAGCAAATCCAGGGGATGCCCGCCAGGTTATAAGCGCCGTCGCCCAGCCCGCCCGTCATGCGCTGGCCGTGCCGCTTGTCACGCACGCGGAACTCGCCGTGCGGGGTTGGGTGTTCCTGAACGCCGGTCGAAGCGCGGGCAGCATAGACCTGCTGATCGCCCTCGTAGGCATACAACATCTGCTGGCCGATCCGAACCTCGATGCGCTTCTCCTCGGCTGGCACGTCGGGCGAGATCGGGGCCACCTCCTCAGGGGGAATGATTCGCACGTGCGCCGCCTTGACCCAGTATTGGTAGCCATATATCTCCCGGATCAGGTAGTAATCGCTTTCGGCTCCGAAGATGCGGTTGACGGTGCTATAGTACAGGGATTGGCGGCGTGGTGCATCGTCGCGCGGCTCGCTCCGAACATCCGTGATCGGGACGGTTACCTGTCCCCAGGCCCCGCCCTCGCCAATGGGCAGGGTCGGGTTGATCGGCAGATCGTGGACGGGCTGCACCCATGACGAATAGATGTAGCCGCTGCCAGTGGAGAGCCAGGTGTGGTTGGTGCTGTATAAGCCCTCCCCGCCAACCGCCCCCTGGATCGGGACCACGTTGTTCCAGCGATACAAGGTGCCGGTCGGGCGGGCACGCCAGCTTGGCTCACTGTACTCGGTCATGACGTTGAGCAGAATCCGGCCCAGCGGCGAGCCATCCCAATGCGTGACCGGGCCGAGCGCGGGCGGGGGCGAGCCATCCTGGGCCAGAGCGCGGGCCACGCCGGACGATGCCAAGCCGGCCAGGGCGGCGGATCGCAGGGCAGAACGCAGAAAGGCGCGGCGCGAGAGGGGATTCATGATCGACTCCTAACCCGGCGGTGAGTTCATGGGGTGGCGATGGCGCCGGGAAACTGGGCTGAGATTTTACCGCCATCGCCGGGGCGCGCCACTGGCGCTTGGCCCGTGCTACAATGAGGGGTAGTCACGAGTGACGGGGGGCGGTCGGGTATGTTAATCGAGGAGCGCAGACGGCAGGTCAGCCGTGCCCTGCAAAGCATCAAGGGCCTGTCGCGGGATGATCGCCAGGCCATCGCCGCGCTTGATCTGCCACTTTCTGATAGTCTGGTGGTGGCTCATCTTAAGCTGGCCGACGCGCTGCTGGCCCGGGATTCCCTGTTTGACTGGAAGCGGCGTGAGGAGAGCTGGCACGCCTGGCGGGCGGCGGCGCTGGAGGCGCTGGAAGCGGCTCTGCGCTACCGCGAGAATGACTCGCTGGTCGTGGCTGTGGCGGCCTGCGCGGCGCTGTTCCCAGCGGTCCGTCACGGGGCGTGGCTGATGGCCTACAAGATTCTGGACGACGTGGTGAGCGCAGCCCAACGCAGTGGGCATCATGCCAAGCGCGAGCGCTACCGACAGCGTGTGCGGGCGCGTGACTGCATCATGCGCGTCAGCCTGTGGGTGGAGTCGCCGGAACGGATCTACCTGGACCGTGATCTCAACCCGGCGGAGCGGGAGGCTCTGGCCGCCAGCGGTGCGCGTGAAACCTGGGGCCTTGCCCTGAACTATCCCGATTACCGCTATGTGATGCGTGTGGTAGGGTGTGTGATCCCGGTATGGTGGGTGGCACGGGATGGGCTGACGCTGATCACGCCAGCAACCTGAGTCCTGCCCAAACGAAAGGAGGATGTGCCTATGGCCGATCCGGCCCTTCTGGCCCGCCTGGATGCCTACATCGAGCAGCATCTTGAGCAGAACCTGGCCGTGCTGGCCCGCCTGGTGGCGCAGCCGAGCGTCGCTGCACAGGGGCTGGGCATCCGCGAGTGCGCCGAGCTGGTGGCTGCCCTGCTGCGCGAACAGGGCTACTCGGTGGAGATCATGCCCACCGGCGGCAATCCGGTGGTGGTTGGCGAAAAGCCAGGCCGAGGTGACCGGACTCTGCTGTTCTACTGTCACTACGATGTGCAGCCGCCAGAGCCGCTGGAGTGGTGGGAATCGCCGCCCTGGGAGCTTACCCGGCGCGGTGATAACCTGTACGCGCGGGGGGTCAGCGACGATAAGGGCCACATCGTGGCGCGGCTGGCCGCACTGGCCGCCGTCGAAGCCGTCATGGGTGAACTGCCGTGCCACGTCAAGTTCCTGATTGAGGGTGAGGAGGAGATCGGCAGCCCCAACCTGCCGCCATTCATCGAGCAACACCAGGATAGGCTGGCTGCCGATGCCTGCGTGTGGGAGTTCGGGCAGGTGGACTACGATGGTGCGCCGGTGCAATACCTGGGGATGCGGGGCATCTGCTACGTCGAACTATCCGTGCAGACCGCCAGCCGCGACGCACACTCCGGGATGGCCGGCTCGATCCTGGCCAATGCCGCTTGGCGGCTGGTGTGGGCGCTCAGCACGCTCAAGGATCGGGACGAGCGCATCCTGATCCCTGGCCACTATGACAGTGTGGTTCCCCCCACCGAGCGCGACCTGGCGCTGCTGGCTGCTCTGCCCGATCACGCTGCCGATATTCTGGCCGAGTACCAGGCCAAGGGGTTCCTCAAGGGGATGACCGGGGGGCCGGAGCTGCGGCGCGCGGAGGTCTTCGAGCCAACCTGCACGATCTGCGGGCTGGAATCGGGCTACCAGGGGCCGGGTTCCAAGACCATTGTCCCGGCGCGAGCCACCGCCAAGGTGGACTTCCGGCTCGTGCCCAACCAGACCGGCGAGGAGGTGCTTGCCAATCTGCGTCGCCACCTCGACGCGCAGGGGTTCCAGGATGTGGAGATCCGCTATCTGGGCGGCGGACGACCTGCGCGCACCGACCCCGACCATCCCTTCATCAAGTTGGTGAATGACACGGCGGAAGAAGTCTACGGCAAGCCGCCCGTCGTCTGGCCGATGGTGGGCGGGAGCGGCCCCAATTACCCGTTCATCCACGTGCTGAAAGTTCCGGTGGCGATGGCCGGGATTGGCTATCCCAGCGGGCAGGCGCACGCCCCCAACGAACACATCCGGTTGGGCGACTTTGTGCAGGGGATCAGGCACACCGCGCGCATCGTCGAGGCATTCGGGTGGATGGGGTCCTGATCGGGCACAATGGGTGAACGTCGCATGGTATCGCCGGGGATGCGGAGAAAGGGTCGCACTCCGGGTTGACAGCCCCGCTGAACCCGGTAGAATAGAACCGTTGCCAGCATCGCCGAGGTAGCTCAGTTGGTAGAGCATGCGACTGAAAATCGCAGGGTCCCCAGTTCAAGTCTGGGCCTCGGCACTGCCCTGAGACCGCCACACCTAGGCGGTCTTTTAGTTGAGAGTGCTGTCTCAGTTGCCACTGGCTGTGCTGCTTGATCCAGGTTTGGAATGTTGAGCGAAGCGACCTCATTGCGTGAGTGGCTGGCCCGCCGCCCTCCCATGATCCGGGCGGCGTTGTTCATAGCCGTTGCCGGCTGGCTGGCCGTGAATCTGCTGACTCTGGATCGGTATCCCCCAGCCCGCTGCGATGAGGCGTTCTGGAGCGAGATCGCCTACCATGGCTGGCGCGAGGGGCGGTTTGGCTTCGATTCCCACCAGCAGTACGGCGTTGGTTTTGAGCAGAACGTGGTTCCGGCGGGGCGGCTGTTTGAGCTGAGCATCGGGTTGACGCAGGCCGTCTTCGGCGCAGGTCTGTGGGGCAGCCGATTCTCCTCGTTCCTAGCGGGCCTGGCGGGCGCGGTGATCCTTTACCAGCTTGGCCGCAGGATGTACAGCGTCCGCGTGGGGCTGCTAGCTGCCGCCATCTTTGGGCTATCGTGGCGCACGGTGTTCCATGCCCACTACGCCCGCCCGGAGGCATGGACGGCTGTGGCTGGGGTGATCGTGTTATGGTTGTTGTGGCGGGCGGTCGAGCAACCGACCTGGGTTAATGGATTCCTGGCGGGGCTGGGGGCGGCGCTGGCGGTGGATACCTACTTGCCAGCGATGCACTTTGCAGTGGGGGCTGGTCTGTTCGTGGTGGTGTATTTTGGCCGTGTGCGTGCCTGGCGGATCATCGCCGCGTTTGCCGCTGGGGGCGGTCTGGGCCTGGCCTACTGGCTGGCCGCTCACTTGCTGCCTGACCCCTCCATTTTCACCATCCAGATGTTCGGCGTCTATGTGGACCGGGGCGCCACAGCTTTGGGGTTTGACGATCCGCTGAGTCCGATCACCAGCCTGCTCCGGTTCTACTGGCAGGAGTTCATCCAGCGCAGCAACTACCGGGATGCCTTCCCAGGGGTTTATTTTTTGGCCGGGGTGCTATACACCATTTTTGACCGCTCACACCCATCGCGCCTGCTGATCGCGTACTATGGGCTGGCGACTTTGGCCTTCGCCATCCTGATGCCTGACAAAACCTGGTATACTGCCATGATCTGGATACCGCTGCTGTGCCTGATGACAGCGGTAGCCATCGAAGGGTTGCCCCGGCATGGGGGGCGCTATGAGGGAGCGTTAAGAGCGGGGCTGGCAGCGGCGCTGCTGATCGTCTCGGCGGCGGGCAGCCTTTACCTGTTGCACAAGTTCCGCCATGCCGATTTTGAGGGGTATGCTCGCCCCCTGCTCGAAGAAGTTCCGGCAGATGCGATGTTGGTCGCGCCGCTCCAGTTCTGGTTTGTGAGGCAGGATCACCCGTTCAAGCCGACGCGGACGCTGGCCGATCTGGAAGAGCTGGTTCCGGCCTACGTGGTGGCCTCACCTTACTGGATCTGCCTTTACCGGCCCGATCCGGAGTACGATGAGGTCTACCCGGTGCTGACCCGACAGTGCCAGTACATTGCCTCAACGGAGATGGAGGGGTATCCTCCAGCGGAGTTGTTCTACTGTGCTGATCTTGACCCCTAGTTTGGCAGCGCATTGACCCCATGCCCCCGACTCCTCGACTGACAGGCTGGCTCCTCGCTGGATTGATCGCCCTGCTGGCTGTATGGGCGCTGGTCAATCTTGCCACGCTGACGCGCTATCCGGTGGCGCAGTGTGATGAGGGATACTACGGCAGCGTCGCCGCCACGTTTGCTGCGGAGGGACGCTTCGGCACACCGATCCTGGGCGACTTGGATGATTTTCGAACTAACTACATGGCGATTGGCCGCCTCCACGCAGGGGGGCTGGCCCTGCTGTTCCGGGTTCTGGGGGTGGGCCTGTGGCAGATCCGCCTTTTCTCCTACCTGGGGTGGCTGGCGCTCATAGGGATGACCTACCTGTGCGCCCGCCGCTGGTACGGCCCTGTTCCGGGCGTGGTAGCAGCCGCGCTGGCCGGATTATCTCCTTCGGTGATGTTGCGTGCCCGCATCGGTCGGCCCGAGGTGTGGTTGAGTGTGCTGCTGCTCATTCAACTGCTTCTGTATACAGAGCTGCGCGCCCGCCCACGCCGCTCCCTATCCTTTATGCTGGGCGCTCTGATCTCGCTCAGTCTGGCGACGCACTTCAACGCCATCCTGTTTGGCTTTCCTCTGGCGGTGCTGGTGGCGCACTGGTTCGTGATCCGCCGCCGGGATTGGAAAATGCTGGGCCTATTCGTGCTGGGCGGGCTGCTGGGCGGGGTCGCGGTGGGGGTAGCGCAGCTTCTCCCCGACTGGCGCGGCGCGCTCGAACAGTACCGCATCTATCTCGATGTGTTCGGCATCCAGCCCGGCAGCCTAAGCCTGGGTGAGGCTCTGTCAACGCAGGCTGGTTGGCTTTACCAGAACTTCATCCAACTACTGCCTTTTCTGGGCGTGGCCGAGACTTTGACGTTCATCATGGGCCTGATCGCCGCGCTGGCTCGCCGAACAGAGGCCGATGTGGCGCTTGTATTCGCCTTCCTGTTTGCGCTGGCAGTCTATACGTTCCAGGTAGCCAAGGCGTGGTATCATGTGTTGCCCTGGCTGGCGCTGGGCACGCTGCTGTTCGCCGGGTCGATCCCCTGGTGGCAGGAGCGGGCGGAAGGGTGGCCCGTCAGGTGGCTCAACCTGCTGAGGGTTGAATGGGCCGCTGCGCCGCTGGCGTTGCTGTACCTTGCCGGGAGCGTCTGACTGGTTTATAGCCACCGGGGGTATGACTACGATGCCGAGGCGGCCCAGATACGTGACCTGGCAGGTGGGGGCGAAGCTTTCTTCGCCGACCCAAGCTGGTGGCCTGCTCTGCACGATACGCGCTTCGTCGGCGATTGGTATCTGGAATGGTATGATGTGTTGCATCTGCCAGGGCCGCTGACTCCGAATGAGGTCGGCCTGGAATTAGAACGCCAGGGCGTTCGCAGCGTGGTGCTGGATGGCCGCCTACACTGCAATTCTGTCAGGGAGCCGCGCGTCGAGGCGCTGGAAGCCTATGTCACTTCGGCGTGCCGAGTATCGCGGGCGGGTCGAGACGCCCTACAATGAGCCGTCCCGCTACAGCGATGTCTATATCTGCCCCGGTGGAGCGGAATAAAGGAGCCGGGCGCGCTGGGGCGAGCGAAGGGGGAGACTCATGACCATCGGAATGATCGGCCCGTTATCAGGAAGGGCAGGCACACCCTGAACAGCCCACGCCGCATCCGAGTTGGCATCCTCTTCGGCGGGCGTAGTGGCGAGCACGAGGTCTCGCTCCGCTCGGCCCGCTCGATCATGAACGCCATTGACCGGACCAAGTACGAAGTGCTGCCGGTGGGCATCACTAAGGAGGGCCGCTGGATCGCGGGCGGCGATCCGCTGGCGGCGCTGACCGAAGGCCGGGAGACCACGCCCGCCGCCCTGCTTGGCGAGCCGGGCGAGCGCACTATCATGGCGATTGAGCGCACGCCGGGCGAACATGCCGCCAGCCTCCACGACATCGCCACCGTCGATGTGATCTTCCCGGTGCTGCATGGCCCGTATGGCGAGGATGGCACAATCCAGGGTCTGCTGGAATTGGCGGACATCCCCTATGTAGGGGCAGGAGTCGTCGGGTCGGCGGTGGGGATGGATAAGGCGATCTTCAAAACCGTCATGGCGGCGCACGGCATCCCGATCCTGCCCTACGAGCTGGTGCTGCGCCACGAGTGGGAGGCCGATCCCCAGGCGGTGATCGCGCGGGTCGAGGCCCGCCTGAGCTACCCGATGTTTGTCAAACCGGCCAACCTGGGCAGCAGCGTGGGGATCAATAAGGCCCGCAGCCGGGAGACGCTGGTGACGGCTCTTAGGGAGGCTGCCCTGTATGATCGCCGCCTGCTGGTCGAGCAGGGAGCGCAGGCCCGCGAGATCGAGGTCAGCGTGCTGGGCAACGACGCTCCCATTGCCTCCATCCCCGGCGAGATCATCCCCGGCGACGAGTTCTATTCGTATGCCGACAAGTATCTCAACGACCAGGCTCAACTGCTGATCCCCGCGCCGTTGGAACCGGAGCAGGTCAAGGAATTCCAACGGCTGGCGGTGGCCGCCTTCCGCGCCATTGACTGCGCCGGGCTGGCCCGCTGTGACTTCTTCCTGGACAGGACCAACGGGCAGATATGGATGAACGAACTGAACACCATCCCCGGCTTCACTTCGATCAGCATGTACCCTAAACTGTGGGAGGCCAGCGGCATTCCCTACCCGGAGCTGATCGACCGGCTGATCCAGCTCGCGCTGGAGCGCCATGCCGATAAGCGTCGTAACAAGACCACTTATGAGCCGGGGTAGTGAACATGGCGAAAACAGCCACGATAGTGCTGCAGACAGCGGAACGTTTACTAGCTCTTCTCGAAAATCACTGGGCTCTGATCCTCAGCTCGTTGCTGGTGGTGCTTGCAGTGTCAAGTCTGATGAGCGTTGGCGATTATCCCAGCCCCTTTTGTGATGAGCCATTTCTATCCAGCATGAGCTATAACTTTATACATGCAGGCCATTTCGGTGTTAGCGGCCTAGAGGGCATTGCCGGGCTGGATCGCACGAATGCAGGCACCGGACGGCTGTATCACATCGGCCAAGGCTTGCTGCTGCTGGCGGGCAATACGCTGGTCGTCGCGCGTCTGTTCTCGGTGTTGGGATGGGGGTTGGCCATCCTGTTCACTGGGTTGATCGGGCGACGGCTCCACGATTCGCTCACTGGTCTACTAGCGGCGGCAATTTTGGCCACGAGTCTGAATGGCTTCTATGCCAGCCACCTCTCCCGGCAGGAAGCGTGGCTTGTGGCCGCTGTGGCTGGAGCGCTCTATTACTACTTGCTGGTTCGGGACGCCCCGACCCAGACGCGATATTTCTTTCTGGGCCTCCTGATGGGAGCACCGCTAGGATTCCACACCAATGGCATCTGGTTCGAGCTTGCACAGGCAGCGCTCATCTTGTGGGACAACTTGCGGTCTCCGCAAGGCAGGCTCAACATTCTATCTGCCGGCCTGGGGGGATTGCTGTCCGTGACTTTCATGTTGGCGCTCCAACTTCTGCCCGATCCGCGCTTAGCTTGGGAGCAGCTGTCCGGCGTGATCGCTCGGATCGGCGAACTCTGGGGAAGGTCGCTGCAGGACCGCCTGATCGATCAGTGGCACTTTGCAGTGAGCGGAGGAGTTCTGGCCCTCAATCGGGCAGTGTTGCCATTTACCGTGTATGCTCTGAGTGCGGCTCTCTTCCTGGCATATCGCCACCGGGCAGAGGATCGGGTTGTGTTGTGGATGTGGGGTAGCTCGCTGGCGCTGTTCACGTTTGGTATGTCTCACCGGAACTTGCGCTACATCGTGTTATGGGATGCTTTTTCTGCACTGGGGATTGCCGCCGCGGCTACGGGAATAGGCCGGATGGTGGCGGCCCGCTGGCAACGCATACGGCCCGCTGCCGCCGCGTTGCTGGTTACCTCTCCGCTCCTGTTTGCCAATACGATAGCACAACTGTGGCTGGCCTATCGGTTCCAGCCGCGCGATCTGGAGTCCTATCAGTCGCGGGTGGCAGCGCTTATTCCGCCCGGCTCACGTGTGTTCGGAGACCCCGTCCTGTGGTACAGGTTCAATCAGCGCAACCACTTTATTATGGATTTCTACCTTTCGTACTATCATGCCCACTACAGCCAGTTTATGGATGTAGGTATGAGCCAGGAGGAACTCGCCTCCGCTCTGGACGCTCTGGATATTGACTACGCAATTGATAATGGCGCGATTGCCTGTGGCTTTGACCCCGATCCTCTGTTGGGCCGTTACCGCGTCTACTTGGAGACTCGATGCGCCTTGGTGGGCCAATTCGAAGATCGCTGGTTTGGAGGGAGAGGCCCGTTGGGACAGGGAGGACCTACCGTGGTATATAGGTGCTCAGATCCATGAGTAGCCACGCCCGCCGCTCTGGCCATAGTCAGGCTCATCTCGCTGCCCGGCAGCGGGGACGCGGCAGGGCACGCCTGACCGACAGAAAGAAAGGGATTCCCTGGCGGCTAGTGAGCCTGGCGCTGAGTCTGGTGCTGGTGGGCACAGGGGTCTTTCTATTCAGCAGCGATCTATTCATTATCCAGCGGGCCGAGATCGGGGGGGTGCGTTACATGCCGCCGGAGGAGGTGTTCGCCGAGAGCGGGATCGCGGGCCTGCACGTGCTCCAGGTCGACCCCCGCCAGGTGGAGGAGCGGCTGGAAACCTCGCCCAGCCTCGACAGGGCCTGGGTGTCGGTCGAATGGCCCGCCCGGGTCGTGATTCGCGTCCGGGAGCGCGAACCGGCCCTGATCTGGGAGCAGGGTGGTCAGCGGTACTGGGTTGACCTGAACGGCCACCTGATGGTGGCCCGCCGGGACGTACCCAACTTGCTACGGGTGATCAACGAGGGTGAGGCGATCCCCTTCCGCTGTCCGGGGCCGCTGTGCGCCGAACAGGACGCGATCACGATTGAGCAGGCAGTGGTGCTCGGCGCGCAACACCTCAAGACGCTGCGCTCCAATATCGAGGTGTTGTACTATGACCCGGTGCACGGCCTGAGCTACCAGGATGGCCGGGGCTGGCGCGGCTACTTTGGCGTGGGCACCGACATGGACGTGAAGCTCGTTGTGTATGAGACGTTGGTTGCCAGCCTGGAATTGCGCGGCCTGCGGCCCCTGTACATTGACGTGAGCCACCCCGACGCGCCTTTCTACCGCATCGCCCAGTGATTCGCTGTCGGCCCACCGGCGGGGCGCAATCTGGGTCAGTGGCAGGAAAGAGGCACCGACTCCGGGTATACTATGCACGGCGGGCCGTGTAGTTGACACCGTGAGCGGGGAGTTCCTGTGGCTGAACGGATTGTCGTCGGGCTGGACATTGGGACAACCAAGGTGTGCGTGTTGGTCGGCGAGGTGCGGGAGGGCGGCCAGACCCGCATTCTGGGCGTTGGGATCGCGCCTTCCAGGGGCGTTCAGGGCGGTATGGTGGCCGATATCGGCATGGCCAGCGAGGCGGTCAGCGCGGCCAAGCGCCAGGCCGAGCTAAGCTCGGGCTATGAGATCGGGCGCGCTTTCGTGTGTGTGGGCGGCAAACATATCAGCTCCGTGAACCAACAGGGCGCGGTTGGTCTGAACTCCCGCGCCCCGGTGGCCCGCGAAGATATGGAACGCGCCCTCGATAACGCCTGCGCCATCGAGCTGCCCCACCAGCGCGATGTACTGCATGTTATTCCACGCTTTTTCACGGTTGATCAGCGGCGGGACATTCCCAATCCACTCGGCCAGTACGGCTACCGCCTGGAAGTGGATGCTCACATCATCTCGGTTGACACCTCGGCCCTGATCAGCCTGGAAGATTGCGTGCGGCGGGCGGGCCTGGAAGTGGATCGCTTCATTGTCAATCCGTTGGCCAGCGCCGAGGCAGCGCTCAGCGAGGCGGAGCGAGCTTCCGGGGTGCTGCTGGTGGATATTGGCGCCGGGACGACGGGTGTAGCCCTGTTTGATAGGAACGCCGTTCTGCACACTGCTGTGATGCCCATTGGCGGGAATCACATCACCAACGACATCGCCCAGATTCTGCACTTGCCTCCCGATGAGGCCGAGCATGTCAAGATCGAATACGGTGTGTCGCTGCCCGAAATGGTTGGCCCTGATGAGGTATTCAACGCCCAACGCTTTGGCGAGGAGTCCTTTACCTCTATGCTGCGCCATGAGCTAGCTCAGATCATCGAGGCGCGCGTGGACGAGATATTCACCTTTGTCAAGCGGGAGATCAAGCGCTCCGGCTACGATGGCCTGCTGACAGCGGGTGTGGTGCTGACGGGGGGTAGCGCGGCCCTGGTGGGCATCCAGCACAACGCCAGCCGGGTGATGAACCTTCCTGCTCGCGTGGCGGCGCCGGAGAAACTGAGCGGGTTGGCAGATAAGCTGCGCGGCCCGGCCTATTCGGCGGTGGTGGGCCTGTTGCGCTTTTCCTACCAAGATCAGCCCTCCCGGGCGCCGGGAAGTGGGTCACGCCGCGAGCGGCGCACGCGCGGCCCCGATATCGGCAAGGCCATCACCGATTTCTTCGGTAGGCTGCTGCCGGATTAGCGTAGGCGGCAACCTGGGGCGCGGTGAGGGGAGTTTGGCACGCTCTGGATTGCTGCCTTCTCTCCTCCTCCCTTACAGGACTATTACGTCCGCCCTGCGGCAGGAGGGGGGGAGCGCGGGTGAGTTGCACAATTTTCAACTTTCACCTAAGATGGTTACACACCGCGCCACCAGAGGCGTAGACCTGTCCAAACTAAGGTTAAGTAATGATGCCGGCCCGTCGGGATTCTGCTCCATCAGATGATGATTTGACCCCACCCTCGTCGTTGCTCCCCGAAGTTGAGCCAGGAGATCGTCCCATGATGCACGATTCAAGACATTCGTATGCCAGTATCAAGGTGATCGGCGTTGGGGGGGGTGGCGGCAACGCGGTCAACGAGATGATTGACAAGGGATTGCAGGGCATCGAGTTTGTGGTGATGAACACCGATGCCCAGGATATTGGCGCCTCTCTGGCGCGGCATCGCGTCCAGCTCGGCCAGAAGTTGACGCGCGGGCGCGGCGCAGGCGGCGACCCTGAGGTAGGCCGCCAGGCGGCGGAGGAGTCCAAGGAGGAGATCGCCCGGACCATTGGCGATGCCGATATGGTCTTCATCACGGCGGGGCTGGGCGGTGGAACAGGCACGGGCGCGGCACCGATCATCGCGGATATTGCCCGCAAACAGGGCGCACTGACCATCGGCGTCGTCACTCGCCCATTCAGCTTCGAAGGCCGCCACCGCGAGCGGGTTGCCGAGGAAGGCGTCGAGCGCCTGAAGAATGCGGTTGATACGCTGATCGTGATCCAGAACGACCGCCTGCTCCGAATCATCGATAAGCGGGCCAGCCTTCAGCAAGCCTTCAGCGCCGCCAACGACGTGCTGCGCCAGGGCATCCAGGGCATCAGTGAATTGATTACCGTGCCGGGCCTGATCAACCTGGACTTTGCCGACGTGCGTGCGATCATGTCTCAGGGCGGCGCGGCCCTGATGGCGGTGGGCGTGAGCAGCGGGGAGGATCGCGCCCGCAAAGCAGCCCAACTGGCAGTGACCAACGAGCTGCTGGATGTGACGATCAGCGGCGCGCGGGGCATCTTGTTCAACATCACCGGTGGCCCGGATATGACCCTGTATGAAGTGAATCAGGCCGCCGAGATCATCCGCGAGACCGCCGATCCCAACGTCAACCTGATCTTCGGCGCGGTGATTGACCCCGATATGGGTGAGGACCTCCGCATCACGGTGATCGCGACGGGCTTCGGGCCGATCCGCCCAATGCGCCCACGCTTTGGCGCAGAAGCCGTCCCCGCAGTGCCGCCTCAGCAGCTCCAGCGCCCGCTGACCGAGACGGATTCGGCGGTGGCCGAGGACAGCGATATCAACATCCCGGCGGTGGTTCGCAAGTTCTACTCCCGAGGGTCGTCCAGAGGCTCCGAACAACGGTAGTCCCAAGCGCTGGAATCACAAACGCCCCCTTGTGCCACCGGGGGCGTTTCGATTGGTTGAGGAGCCGGGCCAGCTTTTACTCGGCGTCAAACAGGGTGCGGTGGGGATAGACCAGACCAGCCGGATCGTCGGACAGCCCGCGCTGCAAGGCGCGCTGGTTAGCCCGCTCGAAGTCGGCGTTGAGGTCACAGATCATGGTGCGCTGGGCGGCAGATGGCTCCTGCGAAAAAACAAGGATGGTGGTTACGCGCTCCCCTGGGGCGACGCTGACCCAGCGCCCGCCCTCGATCTGGGTGGTGCGCTCGCTGCCACGCTCCAGACTGGCGTGTTGGAGGCTGCTGAGGAGGGGGGCCAGGAATGGCTCGGGCAGATCGAAGGCGCCAAAGGTGCGAATGAGGGAACCGCTCAGGTTATTCACCAATGCGCAGCCGATCACGTGGGCGGCGAACTGCTGACGCAGGTAGGCGGTAGCCCCCTCCGCGGCCACGCTGCGCCACGATCCCAGGCCAGGAGCTTGGGAGCGGATGCGTTCGATCACCGCCCGCTGTTCGCAGTAGCGGGTGTAGATGGCCTGGAACTGCGCATGGTTGATCTGGCCGGCAGCGAACTCGGCGGCGATGGCGGCCATCTTGTGCTTCAGATGTTCAATCGCCCCCTGAGCACGAGCCGACTCAGCAGCACTGGCTGGCAACACCGTGCCCGTCCGATCCAGCTCGGCCAGATCGTGGAGGGTGAGCGCGCCCGTGCCATCCGGTCGCTGCGGGATTAACTCCGGGGGCAGGTCAGGGAAGGGTGTCGTGCCAGGGTCCTCTTTTTCCTCAGGCCGGATGGTGGCCAATCTGTCTGGCCGCAATATCTGTGGCCCCTTGGCGCGCGCTTCTTCCGGGTTGATCTGAGTGCCTTGCAGGGCCTGCATCAGGCGCAGCTCGTCGGCGCTGAGCGGAACTTCCGGCTCCGGCGGTGGAACACGCGGGCTGCTGGAGAAGGGGCGCGTGGCATCCGGATCGTCCTGGTGCATCCGGGGCGGGCTGGTGGTGGAGTCAGGCAAGGCCCAGGGAGCGTGCATCGGCGGCTGGTTCGAATCAAAGGGTGGCCGGGTGTCACCCCTGTTATGCATGGCTGTTTCCCCTTTGGACGATAATCCCTTTACCGTCCCCATTATAGCCACGTGGGGCGTCGGGCCGTGTGAAAAGCGCGTGAAAAGATCAGGGCTGGGGCGGGTTGCTGGGGAAGGTAGACCGCTGGGCGACAACGTCGGCGGTGCTGTACCAGTGTGAGCGCACTTCCCCCAGCAGGTAGAGGGAGCCTGTGACGACCACCAAGTCGTTTGGCCCAGCCAGCTTGAGGGCGCGATGCAATGCTTCGAGCGGCGGCCCGTTCGCCACGGCGTGCTCAACTCCGGCCTGCTGGGCAGTGACAGCCAGGCTATTGGCAGGGATGGCGGGCTTGCCCTTCACCTGGGGGGCGGTGGTGATGATCACGTCCGCCACGCTGGCCAGGCGGCGCACAATCGGATCGGCGGTCTTGGTTTCGAGCATCCCCAACACCATGATCAGCCGGTCGTAACGGAAAATCTGGCGCAGGGCTGCCACCAGCGCCTCGAACTTCTCCTCATTGTGCGCCCCGTCGAGGATCACCGTTGGGCTGCGCTGCATCACTTCCAGCCTTCCGGCAAAGCGCACGGCAGCCAACCCCTGGCGGATGGCCTGTTCGTCCAGCCGGAAGCGCCGGGCTTCGGCATACACTTCCAGCGCCGTCAGTGCCGTGACCGCGTTCTCGATCTGGTGCTCGCCCAGCAGCGCCACCTCCACGTCCTTCAGCTCCAGTGCCAGGCCGTGATAGTCAAACCGGCCACCCTGCTCGGAAAGGCCGCGCGGCTCGAAGTGAACATCGCGCCCCACGCGGAGCAACCGCGCGCCCTGCCGCTCTGCTTCCTGTTCAATGACCGCCATGGCCTCCGGTAGCAGGCGGCCAGCGACCACAGGCACACCGGGTTTGATGATCCCGGCCTTATGAAACGCGATGTCAGCCAGCGTCTCGCCCAGTACGCGGACGTGGTCGTAGTGCACAGTCGAGATCACGCTGACGCGCGGCATGACCACGTTGGTGGCGTCGAAGCGCCCCCCCATCCCGACCTCGATCACGCCCACCTCACACTGCTGGCTGGCGAAGTGGCGCAGCGCCATCCCCAGCCATGCCTCCGCGTAGTGGGGGCTGCCCAGCTCCGGCTGTTCGGCGCGCAGCCGGGCCACGGCCTCCATGACGCCATCGGCAAGCTGGATGGCGGCGTCTGCCGGGATCAACAGGCCATCCACGCGCACTTTTTCCAGGGGAGTTTGCAAGTAGGGTGATGTATGAGTGCCCACTCGCAGACCGGCAGCCTGTAGCACGGCCTCACTGATCATGGCGGTGGAGCCTTTGCCCGACGTGCCGCCTATATGAATGAGGTCCAGCGCGGTCTCCGGATCGCCCAGCGCAGCCATCAGATGGCGGGTGCGTTCCAGCCGTCGCCTAAACTCGGCCAGGCGCTCCTGCGGGTCGGCATAGGATTCGGCTTCGCGGGTGATGAGGGTCTCAATGCGCCGGAGCGCTTGGGTCAGAGCCGTGTCCACGACGAAGGTGTCCTTGTGCGGGCCAGAATGTCAGGCGGATTGTATCCGCAACCACGCCGGGCGCAAAGAGGCGCCCGCGGCGGGCAGGCTGGCTCCATCGAGGATAGGCGGGATGGAGGTTGTAAATTGGTTTGCCGCAACCTTAAAACGTTGGGGGCAGGCCGAATCTTTAAGGTTCGCCTGCGTGAGGCCGGTAGTGGGCGTCGGACTTCCGTGCTATGATGGGTAAGTTCTTCAGAACCGCCCGCGCTAGAGAGTGGGCGCGGGTAGCTCAAGCGACAGTCCAGCTAATCAATCAAATGAACCCCCCTGTCCTGGGTGCGGCGTGGTTGAGTCGTGCGTCGCAGATACCTGTGTTGACTCTACCCACCGGAAGATCAGGCGGAGCGGTCAGGAGCAATGGATCATGGTGGATCAGGCAGACGAACAGACCCGGCTAGACTGGAAGAAGCGCATCCCGCCGCTGGATCGCCCGATCCAGCTCAGTGAGAATGCGCGCACCGTCCTGACCAAGCGCTACCTGCGGCGCGGCCCGGATGGCAAGCCCGCTGAGAGCATCGAGGAGATGTTCTGGCGGGTGGCGTGGTACGTCGCCGAGCCGGAGGAGGGGCACGGCGTGGATCGGCAGGCCATCGCCGAGCAATTCTACCGCCTGCTAACCTCCCGTCGCTTCTTCCCCAACTCACCGACCTTCACCGGGGCAGGGACTCCGCTGGGGCAACTGGCGGCCTGCTTTGTGCTGGCTATCGAGGACGACATGGGTCGGGTGGAGAACGGCATCTTCCAGACGCTCCGCAACGCGGCCCTGATCCAACAGACGGGCGGTGGCAATGGCTTCGCCTTCAGCCGGCTGCGACCGCGCGGGGCGCGGGTCAAGAGCAGCGAGGGAGCCGCCACCGGGCCGGTCGGCTTTTTGCGCGTCTATGACCAGGCTTTTGGGGAGGTTTCGCAAGGGGGTTCGCGCAGGGGCGCGAACATGGCCGTGCTGCGCGTCGATCACCCCGACATCCGGGAGTTCATCACCTGCAAGACCAGTGAGAGCCACATCACCAACTTCAACATCTCGGTCGGAGTCACCGACGAGTTCATGCGGGCGGTCAAAGAGGATCGCCGATTCGACTTGGTAAACCCGCAGGATGGCTCGGTGTGGGAAACGGTGCGCGCCCGCGAGATTTTCGATCTGATGGTGCGGCAGGCGCACCACAACGGTGAGCCAGGCATCCTGTTCCTCGACGCAATGAACCGGGATAACCCGGTTCCTCACCTCTATACCCTGGAAGCGACCAATCCCTGCGCGGAACAGGCCCTCGGCCCCTATGAGAATTGCTGTCTGGGCAGCGTCAATCTGGCCGAGCATGTCACCGCCGGCGGCCAGGTGGATTGGGACAAACTGCGCGAGAGCGTCGAGGTCGCTACCCGCTTCCTCGACGACGTGGTGGACGCCAACCAGTACGTGCCCGCTGTGCCGCAGCTCGAGGTGGCTGCCAAGCGCGTGCGGCGGATCGGGCTGGGCATCATGGGGCTGGCCGACCTGATGTACCACCTTGGCGTGCGCTACGGATCCGAGGAAGGCCAGGAATTCGCAGGTCAGGTGATGGAGTTCGTGCATTACCATGCCATGCGCGTCAGCGTCGCGCTCGCTAAGGAGCGTGGCCCCTTCCTGGCAATTCGCGGCAGCCTGTACGACCCCGACGACCTGAAGTGGCAGCCACCGACGCCACTCGTCCCCTACACACACGATTGGGGTCGCCCGGCACTCGACTGGGGCGCCATCGTCGCAGGGATCGAGGCGCACGGCATCCGCAACGGGGCGGTGTCCACCATCGCGCCTACAGGTACGATATCGACCGTAGCAGGTTGCGAGGGCTACGGCTGCGAGCCGGTGTTCGCGCTGGCCTACATCCGCCACTTCAACGACAATGGCAGGGATGTGCAGCTTCAGTACGCCAGCCCCTTGTTCGAAAGGGCGCTGATCGACGCCGGGCTGGACGAGCCGACCCGCCAGCGGATCATCGAGCGCGTCAACCTGACCGGGAGTTGCCAGGACATCGCCGAGCTGCCGGAACATATCCGGCACACGTTCGTTGTCGCCGCCGATATCTCCGCCGAGGAACACGTCCGTATGCAGGCAGCGCTACAGCGCTTCGTTTCCAACGCCATCAGCAAGACCTGCAACTTCCCGGCCACGGCGACCCCGGAGGACGTAGCGAAGGCTTACCTGCTGGCCTGGGAGCTGGGTTGCAAGGGCCTGACAGTCTACGTGGCAGGCTCGCGGGAGAAAGTGGTGCTGGAAACCGCTGAGACGGCCCTGGCAAAACAGCCCCGCCAGGAAGGAGTGAGAGACGAGATGGCAAAGACAGGCACCTCCTCCCCTACCCCCGCCAACGGCTCTGGCAGCCCGGCCCGTGCCGCCAGCCCGGGGGAATCGGCTCCGACGCCCCAGCCACTGCCGCTGTTTAAGGACGAAGAGAAGAAGCCGCGCGCGCGGATGCTGCGGGGGTTCACCTACCGGGTCGAGACCCCGCTGGGAACGACCTTCGTGACCATCAACGAAAACGGCGGCGAAGCGCCCTTTGAGGTGTTTCTGCATACCTCGAAAGCGGGCAGCGAGACGGCGGCGGTCGGCGAGGCGCTGGGCCGCCTGATCAGCTACATCCTGCGGATGAACTCGCCGGTCGATCCGCGCAAGCGGCTGCGCGAGGTGATCCGGCAGTTGGAGGGCATTGGGGGAGGGCGGTCGCTGGGGCTAGGGCCGAAGCGCGTCCGTTCGCTGCCGGACGGGATCGCCCAGGTGCTCGGTGAGTATCTGGCGCAGGAGCGAGGAATCCCGGCGGGTGGGTTGGCGAGCGACGAGGAACCGCCCCTGGACGACCTGGCCCCCGCCGACCCGCTGCCCGGCCAGATGCCGATGCCGCTGGCGGGGCTGAAGGGCGACCTGTGCCCGGAGTGCGGGGAGGCGTCGGTGGTCAACGAGGAGGGCTGCCGGAAGTGCTATTCGTGTGGGTATAGTGAGTGCTAGAACCGGTGGCGACGGCGGGGCGGCCATCTCATAGAGGCTGCCCCGCCGTTTGGATGTTCGATGAGTTGGAGTTGCGTGAGTGGATTCCTTATTCTCTTCCGCGGTAACTGCTCAGCCTCACCCCCTTCCAAGCCGCCCCTACAGCGTCTGCTGAGCGTTACCCTCCCCCTTCTGGTACAATAGAAGAGATGGACTCGTTGGCCCCGCATCATCCTGGGAGGGAGCGCTATGCCAGCCACCGGCCCCACGGTTGAGGAAGCCCTGCGCGCCTACGACGCCAGCCTGCAGATCAGGGAGCGCCGCGAGGGCGCGGCCCGGAAGCACTCGCAGGAGGTGCTGAGCGCTCTGAAGAAGGCCGGGTTGGCGGTGCTGGAGGCGCGGACCATCGGCTCGTATACCCGCCATACCCTGATCCCGCCCCTCGAGGCGGGCGATGTGGACCTGATGATGGTGCTCAACGCGCGCGAGCATCGCACCTGGGATAACGCCGAGGGAGCCGCCAGCGCGCTGCGGAAGTGCGAAGCCATCCTGGCCCGACAGTTCCCGCGCCTGCGGGTTGAGCTGGCCCGCAACGCGGCGACGGTGATCTTCCCTGAGTTTCGGCTGGACGTGATCCCGGCCTTTGCCTGGCACAGCGGAGGGTTCCTGATCCCGGATGCCGACGGCCCGATGTGGCTTCACAGCGACCCGGAAGGCTTCGCTGAGCGGCTCACCGAGCTGAATAACCGCCACAACGGCTTGATCGCGCCCGTGATCCGCATGGTCAAGGCGTGGAATCGGGAGGCGGATTCGCTGCTGGAGGGCTTCCACATTGAGTGCCTGGTCTATCGCCACTTCTCTGGGGCCGCGTACTCGCGGCGCTGGGTCAACTCCTTCGCGCAGGGCCTTCACGAGTTCTTTGCCGCGCTGCCCAGCCTGTTGAGCGCGCGCTGCGCCGAGCCGGTCTACGACGAGCAGGTGGATCGCTACCTTGACTCCTCGCATCTGCGGCACGGGCGTGAGCAGGCTGTGGACATGGCCTCCGATGCTGCCGAGCTGGCCGGAGGGGCGCACCAGCAGCAGGAAGATGGCCTGGAGCGGGTGGCTGTCGCCACCTGGCGGCAGCTCTTTGGTAAGGGCTTCCCCGCTTGATCGCCGCCAGTAAAACGATGGGATTGGCAAGCGGGACGCGGCGTGCCCGCCCGGATAGGAGCGGAGAGTGCCTCTCCACTTTGGCCTGGCTCTAGAACCCGGCCCGCGCCAAGACCAACCCGTCACGGCATGGCTGGACGGGCTGGATGCGGTCATCCCGCGCCTGGCGGGGCGCTTCACCAGCCTGTGGCTGACCGATCACTTCATGTGGGAGGATGCACCCACCTTCGAGGCGTGGACAGCCATGGCGTTCCTTGCGGCTCGCTACCCGGCATTCCAGATCGGGTCGGCGGTCCTGAGCCAGAGCTACCGCAACCCGGCGCTGCTGGCAAAGATGGCTGCCACGCTGCATGGGCTGAGCGGCGGGCGGCTGATCCTGGGCCTCGGCGCGGGCTGGAAGGAAGATGAATACCGCGCCTATGGCTACGAGTTCCCGGACCCGAAGACGCGCGTCGATCAACTGGCAGAGACGCTGGAAATTGTTACCCGGTTGTGGTCGAATCCCGGCCCGGTGACGTATGAGGGCAGGCACTACCGGGTGGTTGGAGCGTGGTGTGAGCCGCGCCCCGACCCGCGCCCGACTCTGCTGGTCGGCGGGCGGGGCAGGCGAACCGGCTTGCTGGCTGTGCGCTATGCGGACTGGTGGAATATCCCCGATGCAGGGTTCGATGAGTACCGGGAGCGGGCGGCAGTGGTACGCGGTCACTGTGAGCGCACTGGCCGCGACCCGGCCAGCTTGCGCCTGACGTGGTTCGGGCGGATCGCGCTGGGCCGCAGTGAGGCTCAGGCGACAGCCCGCGCTTCCCCTCGCTGGACTCGGGCCAATGCCTTCGTCGGCACGCCCGCAGCCGTCGTCGAGCAGATCGCGCCGTTCATCGAGCTGGGGGTGACCTGCTTCATGTTCGAGGTGCAGGCTCTCTCCGACCCGGAGGTAATACCGATGCTGGTGGAGGAGGTGCTGCCTGCGCTGAGCGGCCTGGCTGCGGATCGCTGACCGCGTGGCCAAGCACAACGGGACACGCCGCCCGGTGACCAGTCGTGCGGGTGTCCCGTTGTGCAAGGAGGAGAAGAAAGATGTGCTATGCTGATCCGCTAGGACGTTGCATATTCACGCCTATAATGTAGTGCGGTTTCGAGTCTCTGGCGATGGGGTGAAACCCCCATATCCTCCAGGAAGCCCCGACTCTCATCATTGATTCGGGCTGCCCGTTGACCCGCACTCAGGCACGGCTATACTCATGGACGGCTGAAACAGCCCCTGATCCATCCCCATTGAGCCGGTGTGGTTCTGAATGCTCGATCATTTCCAACGCATCTACGCCCGGCACGCGGAACAGTACGAGGCCCTGGTTGCTCGTGAGGACTACCAGGGCAGGTTGCTGCCCGCGCTGGCCGCGATCTGCCCGTTGGCTGGAGCGCGGGTCGTTGAGATGGGGGCGGGCACGGGCCGCCTGACCCGCCTGCTGGCCCCCCACGTCCGCTCGATTCTGGCGATGGATGCCTCACGCCATATGCTCGGCCACGCGGCGGGTCTGATCCGGCGCGATGGGTTTGCCAACATCTCGCTGGCGGTGGCCGATAACCGCCATCTGCCCGTCGGAGATGGCGTGGCCGACCTGAGCCTGCAGGGCTGGAGCTTCGGCCACTTCACGGAGTGGTATCCCGATGTGTGGCGGGCTGAGATCGGGCGCGCCGTCGATGAGATGCTGCGCGTCCTGCGCCCCGGCGGCAGCGCGATCATCCTGGAAACGCTCGGCACGGGCAGCGAAACCCCAGCCCCGCCCGCCGAATCTCTGGCCGCTTATTATGATTACCTTGAAGCTGAGCGCGGCTTTGCCCGCACCTGGCTCCGCACGGACTACCGCTTCGAGTCGCTGGCCGAGGCGGAGTCGCTGGCGCGGTTCTTCTTCGGCGACGACCTGGCCGACCGAGTGGTGCGCGAGGGGTGGGTGATCCTGCCAGAGTGCACCGGCGTGTGGTGGCGGGAGCGGTGATCGGCGCGGCGGCGCGAATCGTGGTACAAAGGGAGTCCGCAAATTGCACGAACCGCTTTCGGCACTGAGGATGGTCAATGGATGTTCAGCAACTCCGGACGGATCTCAGTATTCCTGAGCCACCGGTGACGTTTGAGGAATATCTTGCCTGGCTCGACGAGGACATCGTCGCTGAATGGGTCGATGGAGAGATTGTCGTGCTCGCGCTCCCTTCAGATCAACACCAGCGCCTTGTCAAGTTCCTAGCCCATCTGCTTGATACGTACCTCAACTTTAGGCCCATAGGGGAGGTCTTCATCGCGCCTTTCCCCATGTGGTTTGTGGCTGGAGGCAGGGAGAGGGCGCGCGAACCCGACCTGTTGTACATCGAGTCTGCTCACTTTGAACGCAACCGACAGACGCATCTGGCTGGCCCTGCCGATCTTGTGATTGAGATCGTCTCGTCCGACAGCGTGTCGCGCGATCGGGGCGACAAGTTTGTCGAATACGAGGCAGCGGGCATCCGCGAGTACTGGATCGTCGATCCGCGCCGCCGCAGCGCCGACTTCTACCAACTTGGCGGAGATGGCACGTACAGTCGCTGGCTGCTCGATGCGGAGGGGTGGTACCACTCAGTGGTGCTGCCGGGCTTGAAGGTTAAGGAAGCGTGGCTGTGGCAAGAACCGCTGCCAGGGCCGCTCGATCTGATCCGCGCCGTACGGGAGATGCTAGGGATTGAAGACCCGTAAGATCGCCGCAGCGCTCCTGGCCGCGCTTGTGCTGGCCGCCTGCCTCGAAAGTGATGTGCCGGTTGAGGTGCTATTTCCGGGGCAGGTGGGAGAATACCTCCGCACCAGCGGCCCCAGCCCCCACGCGAGCGTGCCGGGGGTGGAGCTGGCGGTCTATCAAGGCCCCAGCGGCACGGTGACTCTGCAGGCGCGGCGGGTGGATGCGGGCCAGGCGCAGGCAGCGCTGAACACACTGCCGCCGCTGGCGACCAACGTCGGCTACGACCCCGCGCTGGGCCAGCGGGAGGGCGTGTTTTTTACCTTTGGTGAGGAGTATCACGCCGCCTGGGCCAACGGCGATTGGGTGTTCGTGCTCTCTGCGTCCACGGAGGCGGGCCGCGCGGCGTTTCTCAGCGCCTATGGCTACTGAAGCGCATCCCATTAACCCACCCTACTGGCAGGGCAATCTATGACCAAACACTTCCTGCTTGTGGCAGGGAACATCGGCGCGGGCAAGACCACCCTCAGCGAGCGCTTGGCGACGCGCCTCGGCTGGGAGGCGGGCTACGAGACGGTGGCAACCAACCCGTTCCTAGCCGACTTCTACAAGGACATGCGGACGTGGTCGTTCCACCTGCAAATCTACTTCCTCGGCGACCGCGCCGAGCAGCACCGGCGGCTGGCCTCGCTGCCGCGCTCGGCGATCCTGGACCGTAGCATCTATGAGGATGCGCATATCTTCGCCCGCGCCCTGACCGCGCTGGGCAACATGACCGAGCGCGAGTACCTGGCCTACCGCCGGGTGTACGACCTGGTGATCGACAGCCTGCCTCGCCCCGATCTGCTGCTGTACCTGGATGCCAGCGTGCCGGTGCTGATGGATCGCATCCGCGCGCGGGGCCGGGAGATCGAGAGCGGCATTACAGCGGAGTACCTGGGCCTGCTGGATACGTTCTACCGGGAGTGGATCGCGGGCTTCGATGGCTGCCCCGTGTTGACCATCCCCGCTGACAACCTGAACTTTGTGACCAACGAGGAGCACATTGCCATCATCATCGACCGCATCCAGCAAAAGCTCGCGGGGAAGGAGCAGGTGGTTTTCCCAGACAATGTCTGAATCTTACGCCCGGTTGCGCTTTGGCGGGGCGGGGGAAGAGGTCCAGCGGGATGAGTCAAAGGTCTGCCACACCTCGCCCTCCGGCGTGACGATCTCCTCGTAGCGGCCCTCTGTGTACTCGCCGATCACCGCACGCCAGAACGCCTGCGCTGGGAGGTTGCCGGGAATCTCCGCGACCTCCCAGTAGCCGCGATAGGTGTCGAAGGTCTGGAAGGCTAGCGAGCGCCCGATGCCCCGGCGTCGGTAGCGGCGCAGCACAAAGAATTCATCCACATAGCGGCCCGGCCCCTTGCGGAAGTGCGTCCGGTCGCTGACTAGCACGAACCCCGCGATCCGCCCGCCGACCCATCCCAGGTACGGCCAGAAGCCAGGCTGCTCCCAGTAGTGGCGGAAGTCGAATTCCAGGGGGAACAACCCACGCTCGTCCACGTCCACCTGTTCGAAGCCGGTGACGAAATCCGAGAAATCGTGGATGTAGAGCTGCCACAGGTTCTCCAGCACGATCTGCTGGTGACGCTCAGCGGGGAGCAGATGAACCGTTGTCATAGCGTTTCTCGCACCCTCTCGCTGTGCTGATTGTACCCTGTCTCTGCGGGGATAGACCGAAGTGACCAGGGATCATCGCCTGCCCCCCAATCAAATTTTGTGCTGTTGCAACCCGCCCGACTTGTTTGCGATAACCCATCATGCTAGACTGTCGGCAACTGGTCTATCGGCTGAATCGTGCGCAGGGAGGGGGGCTGATGGCTTTCGGAAAAATCACTGTGTTGACGGCTGGTGGGGATACTGAAGAGTACGAGCTGACCAAACCGACGACCTCCGTAGGGCGCCAGCCAGGCAATGACATCGTCCTGCGCACCAGCGCCGTTTCTCGCTATCATGCGCAGTTCGAGGTCGCTGAGGGGAGTGTCTGGTTAGTGGACCAGGGGGGCGTCAACGGCACGTTTGTCAACGACGCGCAACTGGAGCCGAATAGCCGCGTCCCGCTCAGTGATGGCGATGTGATCATGCTGGGGGATGTGGTGATGCGCTTCCAGTCCCCTGGGGAGCGGGGCGTGAGGCGAGCCGCCCTCAGCCTCACGCCGGAGGCTGTGCCCGTGGAACGGGCAGGGCTGCCCTTCCGCCTCGTCCTAGATGAGCCACAACAGCCCGTCGCTCCCGGAGCCAGGCTTCAACTGGCGCTGCTGGTCGAGAATCTGACCGACCGCGAGCTGCCGGTGGTCATTGATGTGGGCGGCCTGGAGCCGGAATGGCTGAAGGTGAATCGTCGCGAGGTGACCCTGGAGCCGCGCGAGCAGGCGCAAGCGATGATCTCGGTACGCCCACCGCGTTCCAGCCACACACGCCCTGGCGTGTACGCGCTCACCGTCCACGTAGCACATCAGAACGATGCCCATAGTGCGCTTGAGGCAATCCGTGAGATCGAGGTGGTGAGCTATGCCGGGCTGGGGATGGCGCTGCGGGGCAGCCGCTCCGACGATGTGTATCATCTGGCCGTCCAGAATCACGGCAACGTCCCTGCCGAGATACAACTGCGCGGCTACCAGCGCGATAAGCTGCTGCGCTTCCGGTTTAACCCGGCACGCCTGTCGCTGGGGCCGGGCGAAACCCGGCAGGCCACGCTGACCGTTCAACGTGCCCGGCGTGGCCCGGTTGGGTCAACGCAGGAGATCGAGTTTGCCGTGGTCGCGCACTCGCTGGACGCAGCCGGTTTTCAGGCTCCGCTGGCGGCCACCCACACCCTCAAACCATCCTGGCCGCGCTGGCTGCTCGGCGCGGGCGTGCCAATGCTGCTTGGGGCGCTGGTGGTGCTGGCGGTGATCGCTGCCGGGCTTCTCTACGTGGGGCTGTTGCCCTGGCCGTTTGGCGCATCCCCGTTCGCCACGCCGGTGGTGATCACCTCGGTGGTGCAGCCGACGGTGGCCGAGGCGCTGGCCCCATCCGGCCCCACGCCGACCCAGGTGCCGACTCCTCAGGCCAGCATTGACGTCTTCACCGCCACGCCCCCCGAGGTCATCTATCGGACGGCGGGGTTGTTCAGGCTCGAATGGCAGGTGTGGGGCGCTCAGGAGCTGACGCTGCTCGGCCCCGGTGATGTGCCGATCCCGCTGTCCGAAGAAAACCTCGGCAGCGAGCGCATCGAGCTTCCCACCGAGGAGCTAGCTTATGGGGACAACGCCTTTACACTGACCGTCACCGGCGCAGACGGGCAGCCCCGCACCCGCACGGTGGTGGTGACGGCCAAGGCGAGCTTCTGTACGGTGGAGGTTTCCACCCCGGTGTATAGCGCGCCTGATCCCGAGGCGGATGCCGCACCCCCCCTGACTGCAAATCAGGTCGTGATCATGGGCCGCACCGCTGACCTGGGTTGGCTCAGGGTCAGCTACAACGATCTGACGACGCTATCAGTGCAGGGCTGGGTCGAGGCGGGGGTCGTCACCTGCGCGCCGGAAGCGCCGCCGCTGGGTCGCTACCTGGTGCTCAGACCAGACGGCACGCCTGACGCCTCGCCCGCCCCGTCACCGCCAGGGCCACGCGCGCCGCTGACGCCGACGCCCAAGCCCTGACCCATGCTGTGGGGATGGCTTGCGGAGACCCTGCTGATGGGAGAGCAGGGTCTTCGTTGTCGGATCGGAGGATCGCCGTTCGCCCCGATTTCCCCACCTGTGCTACAATGCGCGGAACCTCTGAGCCTGTGCGGACGTATTTCAGAGGAGACCCGAGGCATGAGGAGCGGCTGCGTGGCCCGACGTGTCATCCCGGCGTTCGTGATCGCCGTACTGACTGTTCTGATGTGGACGCCTCTCCCGGCGCAGGCCGCCGCTGACGGACAGTCCAGCGGGCCGGCCCTCGATGTGCGGGTGGGCTTCGATGGCTATGTGCAATCCAACGCCTGGGCGCCGGTTAGTGTCACTGCCAGCAACGATGGCCCCGATGTGAGCGGCGAGCTACGGGTGGTGGTGGAGGGATTCGCCGGCGGGCGGACGATCTACAGCTATCCCATCGACCTGCCGCGCGGGTCGCGCAAGCAGGTCATGCTGTATGTGGCCGGGCTGTCGAGTTTTGGCAACACGCTGGATGTGGAACTGGTGCGCCGGGGCCGCGTGATCGTGACCGAGCGCGAGCGCGTGCAATTTATTCCGGCCACCGCGCTGCTGATCGGCCTGTGGACGGATGCGCCGCAGGGGCTTGCCTCGCTGAGTCTGGTGGTGCCGAGCAGTGGCGAATCCAAAGTAGCCGTATTGACCGAGGACGATCTGCCGCCGGTCGGCCAGGGCTGGGCAGCGCTCGATGTGCTGGTGATCTCGGATGTGGATTCCGGCCAGCTTAGCCCCGATCAGCAAACCGCGCTGCGCGAGTGGGTGACCGGGGGAGGACGGCTGATCGTCACGGGCGGGCCGGGTTTTGCGCGCACGCTGGCTGGACTGGGCGGGTTGACGCCAGTCGCGGCGAACGACACCGAGACAGTCTCCCTGATGCCGCTGAGTGCCGCATCGGGTGCGCCGTTTGACCAGCAGGCCCAGACGGAAGCGCTGGTTGCCGTTGGCGAGGTGGCAGACGGGGCGCAGGTGATGATCGAAAGCGACGGCGTGCCGCTGTGGGTGGCGGGCGATGTGGGCTATGGCCGGGTGGACTTCCTGGCTGCTGCGCCCAGCCTGGAGCCGCTCCGCTCCTGGCCGCGCGGAGATCGGTTGTGGACCTTGATCCTGGCGGGGGGGCGTGAGCGCCCCGGCTGGGCATACGGCTTCATCGAACCCTGGGATACGGCGCGTCAGGCGGCGGCAGCCGTGCCGGGTGTGCGCCTGCCGAGCGTGATCCAGTTGTGCGGTTTTCTGTTCGTGTACGCGGCGTTGGTCGGGCCGATCAACTACTTTGTGCTGTGGCGGCTGAAACGCCGCGTACA
>Ga0129299_1000211_pt1 | contig 34968 bp, 36 predicted proteins | sample ConPoolayeCmetaG_FD_94477 | JGI IMG/M metagenome (GOLD analysis project Ga0129299, IMG submission 94477) | Hot spring microbial mat communities from California, USA to study Microbial Dark Matter (Phase II) - Cone Pool mat layer C metaG ...
CACGGAGCTGTCCGAGAAAGGCCTCTATATCCCGTATGAATGGCCTCGCTTAATCATCACCAACCGATTGCAGCGTGGGCCGGGAATGTAGAGAACCTCGTCCATCACAGTACGTATTAGGTGAAGTCCAAGCCCGCCCGGCTCAATCTCGTCGAGGTTAAGTTTCAAGGGCGGCGGCGGCACTTGAGAGGGGTCATAAGAACGGCCAAAATCAACCAGTGAGATCGAGAAGACACCATCACCCGCATTGATTTCTGCCTCAATCTCACCCGACATATTGTCTGGATAAGCGTGCTCAATGATATTGACACAAGCCTCATCCAGCGCAAGCTGGCAATAAAAGGCATCTTGGTCATCCAGACGGGCCTTACGGGCAAATTGCCCAGCCAACATCAGCAGTGGACGAATGCTTTCCAGCCGGGCCGGCACACGCAGTACAACTGCTCGACTTCTTCCCCAGACGGCCGTACCGGCCAGCAACAGGATCAGCATTCCCGCAAAAATGGGCGGAATAGCAGTCGCTTTGTCCGCAATCTCGGCCATGACCAACCTACTCCCCTGTAGTTGGCGCATCCTGCTTCCGCGAGGCTATGAAACCTAGTGCCTCCTCATATGTATCGAAGAGGTGGAGTATCTGTGTGAAACCTACTGTCTCGAAAACCCTCTGAAGGCGATCCGACAGGCCATATAGAACAAGACTGCCCCCTGCATCACGAGCTTGCCGCCAAGCCGAAACCAGCACCTTCAGACCCCGGCTTGAGATATATGCGATCTGCCCCATATCAACCACGATCCATTGGTTGCCCTGCTTCAACAGCCCCCGCAATGTTTCTTCCAGTTGAGGCGCCGCTGATGAATCGAGGCGCCCCTTAGGCTTCACAACCCATATGCCGCTGTCCGCCTCATGGACAGGCACAGGAGTAGGAGCAGGGCTGGCCTGAGCTTTCAAAGACCGTTTAACCATGATCAGCTTATTGCCCTGAGCGCTGAACTCGAAACGCACTTCGTCCATCAATTGACGCATCAGGTGCAGTCCTATACCACCCGGCTGTACCTGGTCGAGGTCAACGCCGATCTTAGGGGCAGGCACGCTGTCAGGGTCAAAAGGACGCCCATGGTCCACAATCTGGATTTCGCAACTGCCCGGCTCGACAAAGCAGGCTATCTCAATATCCCCTTTATCCTCGCCATTGTAGGCATGCTCTACAATATTTGTGCAGGCCTCGTCCACCGCCATCTGACAATGAAATACCGCATCATCATCGAGGCGGGCGGCTTGAGCCGCCTCACCTACGAATTGAGTGATGATAGGGATGTTATCATAGCGCCCGCGCATGGTAAGTTGGCGTACTTCGCCCATTTTGAGATCACTGAATCCTGATTAACCGGCTAGAAGCTACCTACTGCGAGGACTTGCGTATCATAAATGGCAAAGACTGAGGTCAGACCGGCCAGCTCAAGGACTTCACGCACACGTGCCGGAGGGGCACATAGACGCAGGTCTCCCCCCTCTTGCCTTGCCCGCTTCAGCGCAGAGACCAGTTCTCGCAAACCGGCACTACTGATATAGTCCACCTTCTCCAGATCAACAACCAAGTTATTCCTGCCTTTACCGAACCAAGTATTGAACGCCTCCCCTAACTGGGTAGCGTTGCTACTGTCTATGCGCCCTGCCAGCGCAATTAGAACCACACGGTTCATTTCGGTAGCGGTGATCTCCATTGGCACGGCCCTCCTGATTGCCGGATCGAACTCGTATCCCTGACAAAAAATCAACGATGACGGGATTATACATTGGCTGCCCCCACATCACAAAGCCAGAGCAGATAGAAGGCATTCCATCATCCTGTCACACTCCCTTCCTAGAGTGTCTCAAGCCTTATAGCTAGGGGCTGATCCGTGTGCTACAATCTCGGCAGACCACGCCGATACGTTGAGGAAACAGACACTGCAAAACCATGAATCAAGCATCAAAAGAGGTAAACTCTGAGCGGCATATCTTACATGCCGTCTTGCAGGGGCTGGTCACCGGACTCTTGCTGGGAGCCGCATTTGCGGCAGGCTTCCTGTTTCGGGATGTGGTCAACCGGCCAACCCCCAGCCAGACCTCATTCGACCTGCTCAGAGAAATTGACGGACTGCTGGCGTCTCACTACCTGTATGAGATGCCAGATGAGACCACCCGAATCCATGGTGCCGCCGCCGGGTTGGTAGCCAGCCTAGGAAACCCTTACACCTATTTTCAGGAGCCGCAAGCATCTGAAGTAGACACAACCAACTTAGCCGGTCGTTTCGGCGGGATTGGGGCTGAGATTGGGCGGGACGAACAGGGGCGCTTTGTGATCCAGCGTGTCTATCGCGATAACCCGGCTTATAACGCCGGCATCGTAGAAGGAGACATCATCCTTGCCGTAGATGGTGTACCCGTTGACACCAGCGCGACAGACTCAAATCAACTGCTCGCGGCTATTCGTGGAGAAGTCGGTACGCCCGTCACGCTGAGACTTCAGCGCGGGGACGAGGTGTTTGAGGTCACAGTTGTAAGGGCCGAGATTTTAATCCCTTCCGTGTTTTGGAATCTCGTTGAAGCGGACCCGCGGATAGGCTATATCAAGATCACAAGCTTCACAGAGCGCACGCCGGAGGAGCTCAGGCAAGCCCTCTCTGAGCTGAGCACGCAGGGAGCGCAGGCTTACGTTCTAGACCTCCGTGACAATGGCGGCGGGTTAGTAGACTCAGCGGTAGCAGTTGTCAGTGAGTTCATAAGCGGGGGAGTTGTCCTCTATGAACAACGACGCGGCACTGGTGAGCGCGTCTTGAATGCCTCTCAGGGCGGCAATGCCTTGGATGCTCCGTTGGCGGTTCTGATCAACGGTCAAACAGCTAGCGCCTCAGAGATCGTAGCGGGTGCTTTTCAAGATCGTGGGCGGGCTATCCTGATCGGGCAACAGAGCTTCGGAAAGGGTTCCGTACAGGTGATCCTGACCCTCAGCGACGGCTCATCAATCCACGTGACTACCGCAGAATGGTATACTCCCAATCACCACCGTCTAGAAGGGCAGGGACTAACACCTGATAGGACGGTTGAGCCGGTCGAAGGGAGGGATGCGCAATTAGAAGCCGCCCTTGAGTACCTGAGTGAGAGACTAGCACTTGTAGAAGGCGAGTATTGATAGAGGTTGTATTGCCAAAGACAGGAAAAATGACTCATGACCAGTAAAGAACAGAACACAGGACATTTACTTCGAAACCTTGCCTTGACTCTGCTGGGACTAATGCTTGTTTGCCTCGTTTTCCTGAGCGGAGTCATGGTTGGCCACAGGCTGAGCACAGCGGGGCTACTCAATAACACCTCCATCCTGCCCACTATTCCCGCCCTTGAAGCGGAAGACAGCGGGCCTGATGACGCAGACTTTCAGGTCTTCTGGGAAGTATGGAACACCGTTGAGGATCGGTTCTACTACGATCTGCCGGACAGTCAGACCCGTATGTACGGCGCAATCAATGGGATGCTTGATACGCTTAATGATCCCTACACGGCATTTATCACACCTGAAGCGGCCCGCATCCTGCGCGAAGATTTTAGCGGAAGTTTCGAGGGTATTGGCGCTTACGTCGAGCAGGCCCCAGAGGGCGGCGTCTACATCATACGGGTATTTGAGGAGGGCCCTGCTGAGGAGGCAGGTGTCCGCGCTGGCGACATCATCATTGCGGCGGATGGGATAGACCTGACTGATATGACTCTCAATGAGGCCCTCCTCCATGTGCGGGGACCCGCAGGGACTCCTGTCGTACTGACCATCGTGCGCGAAGGAGAACCAGCGCCGCTAGAGATCACCGTCACCCGTGCACGGCTGGATGTGCCGACTATCGAGTCACGGATGCTGGAAGGAAACATTGGCTATGTGGCCCTATTTGAGTTCAATGCCACAGCCAACACACGGCTGAGAAACGCCGTGCAGGAGTTGATCGATCAGGGAGCACAGTCCATCATCCTTGATCTCCGAGATAACCCCGGCGGTTATCTGGAACAATCAGTTGATGTTGCCGATCTATTCCTCGACGAGGGGGTCGTATTGATCCAGCGTGATGTAGATGGAAATGTACGCGAATACCGTAGCCATAATGGCGACTTCGCTGAGGACATCCCCTTAGTTGTGTTGATCAATGGTAACAGTGCCAGTGCCTCAGAGATCGTAGCTGGTGCAATCAGAGACCAGGAGCGGGGTGTTCTCATTGGCGAGACCTCCTTCGGCAAAGGGTCTGTTCAACTGCTCTACGAGTTGTCCGACGGTTCAGAGTTGCGTATCACCTATGCCAACTGGTACACCCCCGACAATCTCTCAATCAGCGGCGAAGGCATCGCACCGGACATTGTGGTTGAGACACCCACAGAGCCAACCGCCACAGACCCTCAGCTTGAGCGGGCTATCCAGTACCTGCTGACAGGGCAATAGGCATGAGTGATGAAAAGATCAAAATCATTGCCACTAACCGCAAGGCTCGGCATGAATATATCATAGAGGACACACTAGAGGCCGGGCTGGTACTGCTCGGAACGGAAATCAAGTCTATCCGGGCGGGGCGTGCCAATATTCAGGAGGCTTACATCACATACCGTGACGGTGAAATGTGGGTACTGGGTATGCATATCTCGGCCTACGATCCGGCTCACCGAATGAACCATGACCCGCTCCGGCCACGCAAATTGCTGTTGCACCGGCGAGAGATTGCCCGTTGGGTAGCCCGCTCCCAACAGCGGGGATATACCATGATCCCGTTACAACTCTATTTGCGTCAGGGAAGGGCCAAACTAGAGATCGCTCTAGCCAAAGGAAAAAAGATTTACGACAAACGCGAATCAATCGCCGAACGGGAGACAAAACGCCGCATCGAACGAGAGATGAGCGAGCGGATAAGAAAGCGGGGATAGGGTCTACAACCTTTCCCATGGTGCGCTCTGTATCGTGTCGCTGAGGCTGACAAGGATAGCTTCTCGGTCTTGCGGGTACACATCTGCCCATGCCCGCACCAGACCAAAACAGCCTGCTATCATCATGTCACCATACGGCACAGCAAAGCAGACCGGCAGTGACGATCCAGCCATCATCCCTCGACGCGGACCTGTTACGCCAACAAAGTCAAGAGGCATGGGGTGAGGGTTATATACCAGCGCTCCATGTCCATGATCCCCAAAAACATCCTCATGCCGCAGTGTCGAATCAGCCAGCGCACGCAACAGCCTGTCCAGCTTATGGACATCTATCAGGCCGGTGTGATGTTCAAAAACGCCCTCGATACCCCCCTCCCCCAGACGGAATGCCAGCGTGTGAAAATTACCCACGTTAGCAACCAGTACCGGCTGGCGCTGGCCCACACACGGATCAAGTAAAGCCCCAAGCACAGCGGCGGGAGCAGTATCCATAACCATCAGCGGAACATCCGGCATGCCGGTTGCCGCCGCACTGCTCACTACTGCCCGCAAACGTGTCATGACGGCAGGTACTCTGTCAGCTTGAAAGGCAAAGGCAGACAGCCGGTTCTCTGCATGGATGCGCTCATCCAGATAATCAAACCGAAATTGACGGTCAGAAACATCAGCAGGCGCCGCACCATGATCAAACACAGCGACTGCCACACCATCTACCCGAAGCTCCAGACCAAATTGACTGAAGGCCCGCGCGATCATCTCATAACTGAAGTCGTGTAGCTGTATCTGGTATATGTCCGGGTAGGTACCGGCAAGCCGCCCAGCCTCATCTTCACTGACAATCTGTACACCCATCTCCTGCACACGCTCAAGATGATCATCAAAGGTGCGCGCCGCATCTGGCGTGGCAAACACTCTATAACCTGCCGCCGCATGATCGCGAACTGCCCAGTGGCATGGCCCGCCCCCCATCGTCCAACCGGTCAACAGAAGGGGTATCCGCCGGCGGGTAGCGGCTTTTACCTCGCTTGCTACCCGCATGGTAGGAGAAGGCACAACCAGTTTAAAGCAATTCTCCGGCTGAGAGTCGGTATCAAACAGCAGGATATCTTGCGTTCCAGTGCCAATGTCCACTGCCAGAATGCGCATGTCATCTCTCCACATAAAAACAGAGGCACGGCCCACACCGTGCCTTTTACAGCCACTCGATGCCCCTGGCAGGATTCGAACCTGCGGCCTTGTGCTTAGAAGGCACCTGCTCTATCCTCTGAGCTACAGGGGCGTCCTGCAAAACATTCTAACCGGCCACCCTTGTCAGGGCAAAAAGAGTTGCCTTCCGCTCCCTTCTACTCGACCACCGGACGCAACCCCTTATAAACTGTCCGGCCAGACAAGGTTCGAAGGATCATCTCAGCGGGGCGGCGGGTATATACCGCTAATTCAACCGGTGTCAAAGGGCGGTTACCCACAGCCAACAACGCCCGGAAGACGGCATCCACCAGCGAGGTACGCTCAGTGATATAGTCAGGTTGTTGGCTACAATGCTTGAGTAGAGTATAGTTCAGATAATTGACCCGCTTCACCTCGCCGGTTTCAGGATCAACCCAGTCTAATTCCACTTGCGGCTCATGATCAGTCAGCTCTTGGCGATGGGCTTCGCACAAATGTTGAAGCATATAGAGCCTCAGGTCCTCGCCTGAACGCTCCCACCATTCATAGTCAATGTGAAACCGGGTATCAAGTGTCGGTTTGACCAGGCTGGTTGACGGGATTGTCGGCCTGGACACAGTGCTCCTCCTCTCGCGGGGGCCTAAGCAGGGCGGTAGTCCTGTCTAGGGTAATCAGGATGAACTCTCTCTCAGGCGCCAGTAGGGGCCGCCCACATGTTCAAATTGAGGCAAAGTCACCAACCGGGCAAAGATCGGCCCCGGCGGACAGCGCCGGACAAGATTGATGGCACTATACAATGTCTTGGCATGAACCGTACCCTGCGGGTTAAGCGGTGCAAGCTCCCGGCAACACTCCTGCATGAGCCGCTCCAGCGGTGTAGCCCGCGTCGTATGCCGTTGCCAGAGCGCTTCTATGGCTTGCGGGTCCGCCACATCAATAATCATCAGATCGTCGTACTCGCACCCGATGGCACGTTTTCTGTTCTCAAAGGACAACTGGTTATTCTGAACCAGAGCGGTGCGCACCCACTCAATGCGGGGATTGCGACGTGCATAACTGATCTGGACACGGCCTGGCTCATCAGTACGGTGGATAGTCAAGTATCCCCCAACCGGAATATCGTGCTTCTTGAACCATTCCTTCAGGCCATACACATAACCACCGGGCCGAACCACCCATGCCGGTATTTCTTCCCCATCCAGAGCATCTACTAGGGTGAAACGAATACGCTCGGACTCGTAAGCAGTCGGAAACATCCGGCGCAATTGGACAGAAAGAGGCAATGTACCAGTACAATGATGGGCATACGTTAATGTGACCGTCACCGACTGAGGACGGGGAGACCGCTGGGGGACTATTTCGGAAAGCTCATCGCCAATCTCCACTTCCAACTCACGTAAGTCGGAGGTCAGCACACTGGGATCATAAAGCACTGGCGTATACACCAGTCGGGGGGGCGTCTGTTGCACCTCTGGCGGTTCCATGCGTGTCAAATACCAGAGAACCTGCCCTGCCGGCCCTACCTCATCAAATCGCTCATCCTGCTGGAGGCTGTAATTAAGCGAGAACTCAGCCAACCGTTCACTCACATTATCCAGCATACCGATTTGCTCAAGAATTTCAGAGGCAGTCATGGGGCCGCCGCCGTTTACATCCAGCACGGCCTCCGCCAGATGAAGATGGCCAATATTCACTTCCACCAGCAAGGAACGAGGGAACCACTTCCCCGCCAGCCGCACCAAATCGTCATGCTCTGCCAGCCGCTTGCGCAGAACGTCTGCTACATTCCCGCCGTATTCGATGAAGATTTCCTCTGGCGTAAGCAGTGATTGATCGTCCGTTTCCTGCGGAGTCTCATCTATATTCAACTTGTGCTCTACGGCAAGGTCGCTGGCAAACTCCAGTGTCTTGTCTCCCTCGAACTCTACCTGTACAACATTGAAATGACCATAGTCTGGATTGTTGCCTGGGCGTACACCCACAACCTTGCCGCTAACATGCCCCAGAGCCGGGAAGGTTATTTCTTCACCCACCTCATAGTGCTTCCGCGGTTGATAGACATTGCCCGCCCCTGCCCTCCGAGCCAGTTCTTCCTCTTCACGCTGAACGCGATAGCGCACAAGAGCCAGCGCCATCTCGTCATCTGAGAGAGGGGTCTCGCGCTCGAACAAGATGCTGTACAGGTGGTCAATGTCAGCTTGCTCAATCTGAAAGTCAGCCCCCCAGTATTCCTCAGTCTGGGTCCTTCGTAGCTGGGACACCTGAACAGCCTCCCTAAACTGATTTACCATGATGATCTCGCAAGTAGGAATTATCGTTAAAATATTGAGTTTGCGCGCGTGATTATACCCGATTGATAACTTCGCCCGCAATCATTATGGAAAAGCCTCTCGTACCCACTGGAGCGGGTCAACCTGAACCCCTGCCACCCACATCTCCCAGTGCAGGTGAGAGGCTGTAGATAAGCCTGTGTTGCCAACCGTTCCTATCTGTTGGCCGGCTGTCACAACATCACCCGGATTAACAAGGATGCTGGCTTGATGCCAGTAGCCAGTGTAAACCCCCCATCCATGGTCAATGATCGTAACATAACCCCGCACATCCAGCAGACCGGTATCTACTACCACTCCATCAGCCGGTGCATAGATAAATGTGCCTACACGGGCCGCCAGATCAGCGCCCGTATGGAAATTGCCAAACCCTGCTACATTATAGTCACGGACCGTCCCAAAGCCGGAGGTCAGCACACCTGCCGTTGGGAGCAAAAACACCCCATCCCAGTGGCGTTCTGGTGTAAAGCCGGTCATACTCTGTTGAATGTAGAGTGATTCCTGCTGAATAGCCAGCGGATCGCTTAGCAATGCCATATCTTCAGCAGAGAGGCGGATAACCTCTCTCTGAGAGGGATAACTACCCCCTGCCACCGAAACCAGTCTGGTGTACGTCCATGTCCTCCCAGCCCCATCTCGAAAGATCAGGCTCAAGGGATAAAGCCCCGGCGCAGTCCACCGGTCAATACCAAGCACTGCCTGATGAAGCACACCATCTGTTGAGACAACGTTCAGCTCTTTGCCCAGAAAGATTGCCTGTAGGGTGCCGGCCTCGCTGGTAGAGACCTGTAACCCGCCGCTGTGCCCTTGTTCAAGCGGCAGGGGATGCAATATAATGCGCTCCCACGGGGCAAACAGAGAGGGTTGAGAAGTACTCTCATCAGGAACGAGCAACACCGTCCCTGCTACAATCATGCTTACTTTGTTGCACAACCTCAATGCGACAACATTGCTGTTTGTTCGCAGTGCCAACCGCAACAACGAGTCGCCTTCACTCAGCCGGATGACACTACCCGTACACGCCGCAGGCAGTCTTGTAGATTCGGGAATAAGAAGGGTCTGCCCGGCATACAAGCTGTCCGGGTTGACCACTCTGTTCATAAGGGCCAACTGCTCACGTGAAACCCCATAACGGACTGCTAGTGCGTCCAATGTGTCTCCCAACCCAATCGTAACAGAGCGTCCTTCCCTCAATGCTGAAGCAAATCCCCCTCTAAAGATCAACAGCCGCTGGCCGACCTCTATATCCTCCAGATCGCCTAAGTTGTTTGCCTCTCGCAACGCCTCCACAGAAGTACCATACAGCAACGCAATAGACGAGAGCGTTTCACCGGCCTGAACGACATGAATTGTGACTGGCTGAGGAGGCGCCTCAATTCCGCCCTCCTGAGCAAAAGCCGGCTGTCCCATCAGACACAATGCCACCACCCCTACCAGCAAGAGAGGTAGTCTGCCGAAAAGAAGCCTCTTACCCATCTAGCGCCTCAAACATCAGCCTGTCGCCTATGTGAACACGCTCCAATAAACCCGGCTCGGCCTCCAAGGTGTAACAGGCCGCTTGAGCAGGCAAATAGGCCAACCGCCACGGTCTGGCGAGGGTCTTATCCACCACCCGAAATGCCTCATCCATCCACACGACAGCAATAGGGAAAGCCATGAATAACATGTGAATGGCAGTGCCCGAACGGCTGGCCACACGCTCAACCATCAGAAGGCCTTCTCCCGGCTCAAGCCTGCTTCGGAACATCAACCCTCTCAACTTACAGCCAAACGAGTCGCACCAACGCACCCGGCTTAGCAGGATAGTTCCACTCGCCGCATGAATCAGACGTCCCTCTCTAGGCATGTTTTACTCTCTCAGTATGCTATCAGTGTATCGTTCACGCCAACGCACTACAAGGACTTACCAAGCAGAGACTCCACAACCAACAAACAAATCGAGGGGCATTGGTCTTGCCCCCCGTACAACTTGGTTACAATGCAACAACAAAAGGCATTAGCCGCCTAGTTTTGAGCTTCCTCACCAGCTTGATCCGCCTGACGGCTCAGCACCCTATTGACACTCTCAATCAGCTCGGAAGGGCTAAAGGGCTTTGTGATGTAGTCCTGTACTTTGGCTATATGCAGACCCAGCATCTTGTCAATGGTCTGCGCTTTGGCTGTCACAATGATGACGGGGATGGTTTTCATGTACTCATCAGCCTTCATCTTCTGGTATACATCCCAGCCATTCATATCAGGCATCATCAGGTCGAGCAGGACTAGATCAGGTTTGACCTGAGGGATCAGCTCAAGCCCCTCCTGCCCTCCTTTCGCTCCGATGACTTGATAACCACGCCCCTTCAAGATCAGCTCTACCAACTCGATCATGGTAGGCTCGTCTTCTACATAGACCACCTTACGGCGGTTATCCACTGATTGGTCAGACATCACATTCCTACCCCCATGGCCCAAGCAGGGTAATAACCCTACCCCAATAGCAATTCTACCTGAGTCAACAGATCGCGCAAGCTGTTCACGACCACCCCAGCCAGTCCAGCGCGGCCTGTGGAAGATCAGCCAGCCGGCCCTGCCGAACAGTACACGCCGGAAGCGAGTTCAAGAACTGCCGGCCATACGCTTTGCTCACAATCCGTCGGTCAAAAACTGCCACCACCCCTCGGTCATCTTTGCGGCGAATCAACCGGCCAAATCCCTGCCGGAAGCGCAAGATCGTCTCTGGTAATGCATATTGCGCAAAAGCGTTGTCAAACAGCTCACTCCGAGCCGCAAACAGCGGATCACTGGGCACTGCAAAAGGTAGTCGCACGATCACCAGTACGCTCAGGTCTGGGCCAGGCACATCTATCCCTTCCCAGAAGGAGCGTGTTCCCATCAGCACCGCCTTCTCTGTCTGGATAAATACATCCAGCAGTTGGGCGCGGCTGGCCCCCTCATTTTGGTCGTAGACCATAATTCCGTCACGGGCTAATGCTTCGCTGATAGCCTTCGCGGTCTCGCGCAACTGGGCATAACTGGTAAACAAGACCATAGTCCGGCCCTGCGTTGCCCGGCACAGCGATAACAAACCCCGCTCTACAGCCCGCTGGTAGGCACCTTGATCTGAAGGCTCAGGAATGTCGTTCACAAGGTAGAGAAGAGTAGATGATTCGTAATCAAAAGGTGAATCGACTGCCAATTCTTCAGCATGATCTGCATCGAGCCGCTCGCGGATATATTCGAAAGACCCGTCCGTCCGCAAGGTCGCACTGGTCATCACAACTGTTTCCTTGGTCAGCCAGAGATGCTTCTGTACCAACGGCCCTACGTCTAGAGGAGCGGCATGCAACGAGATACGTTGCCCATCAGGCTGGAACTCAGCCCAGTAGATCATGTTGGGGTCAGGTTTCTCCACGATCTCATGCAACCGCTTATGCAACTGGCTTAGATGATTCGCGGCCGCCCCTACCCCAGCCAATAAATCCCCATACTGCTCGATCTCATACTCCCCCAGCTCGGCCAGCCCGCGGGCAAGTTCCACCATCGCATCTGCAATAGCAGAGGTAAAATGACTCAGGTTGTCCCAGCACCGTTCAACTTCGGCCCATCCAGGCTGACGACGAAGTGCATCCACGATACGGGCCTGCTGGGCATATTCATTGCGCGGAAGACGGACATGCCTCTCAAGAAAACCCCGCAAAGTCTCGAAGAGCCACTCGATATGTTGCTGCATATCAGTAGTCGCTCTGACAACAATACTCACATAATCAGCCAGAGAGTTGAAATACCCCTGAGGGATCGCCCCCTGGCATTGCTTGAGGACCTCCCCCAGTAAGCCGGTCTTGAGCGTACCCAGCTCTGCAATCTCCCGCTTAAGAGTCTCAGGATCGGTGCGGAAGCTCAGGCTGTTTGTAACAGCATCCTCTAGGTGATGAGCCTCGTCTATAATCAAGCGACGATACTCAGGCAGGACATGTCCCTCGGTCACCACATCTGACAGGAGCAAGGCATGATTGACGATCACCAGATGGGCATTCTCTGCCGCCAGCCGTGCCCGGTAAAACGGGCATATTTCACCTTGTTGTTGAGCACAACGTTCTATTGTGCAACCCTCATCCTCAGCGCTCAAGCCTTGCCAAATGCTGGACTCGATCGGACCCCGCAGTGACAGACGACTGCGTTCGCCGCTTCGATCCTTGCTCCGCCAGACTAATAACTTGGCAAGCATAAGCATCTCTTCAGGCGAAGTGGGCCCACGCCGGCGCAGGGCGGCCAGACGACGCGGGCAAAGATAGTTACCCCGCCCCTTAAGCACCGCCGCCCGAAATGGGACCCCCAGCACAGACTGAAGGAGAGGAACATCCTTGGTGACAAGCTGTTCCTGCAAGTTAATTGTGTTCGTGCTGATCACGACCCGTTCATTATTCTGCACCGCAAAAGCAACAGCAGGGATCAAGTAGGCCATAGACTTGCCTACTCCAGTCGGGGCCTCAATCAGCAGATGTTGGCCCTCGTTGAAGGCATGGCCTACGGCCTTCAACATAGCGACCTGTTGAGGGCGATACTCATAACCAAGGAAAGCCGCTTCAACCGGGCCACCCGGCTCAATCAGGGCCGCGAGAGCCTCTACATCCAAACGGCGAAGTGTTGGCTGGTATGCTTGCAGGGAGCTATCTGGCTCTTGCGAGAGATTGTCTAAGGTATTGGCCTCTCTCGATTCGCCTGACGTCTCAATCTGGGGTGTTGCAAACACCTCTCGTGAACGTTCTTGCAGAGCCGCCTTGAAGAACACCTTCCCGTCCCAAGGCATCTGCTCACCGGCCCGCACAATCTCAGCCAGCAGATCAAGCGGCAGGGCAAATGCTCGCTTCCACAGCTCCCAGTAAACTGCACAAGTTACATGGGCATCATTAAGCGCCCGATGCGCCCCATTGGATTGGACCCCCAGAAAAGCGGCCAGTGCACTCAGGTTGTAACGGGGCACATCAGGTAACAACACTGAGGCCAGCGCATAGGTATCAATGACGGCATTATCAAGGTGCAGGCCCGCCGCTTTCAAGAAGCCCAGATCAAAACTGACATTGTGCCCTATCAAAGCGGCACTGCCCACGAAACGACGAAGCGGCGGCAGTACAACTGCCAATTGCGGGGCACGTTCTACGTCTTGATCGCGGATTCCAGTCAATTGAGTGACAGCAGGCGGAATAGGGAAGCCGGGATTGACGAAGGTCCGCCACTCATCCAGAACTTTACCCTCTTGGAATCTCACTGCTCCTATTTCGATGATCCGGTCATAAGTGGGGTCAAGCCCCGTTGTCTCAAGGTCCACCGCGACGAGGATGTCGCGCATGGAAGAGCCTTTCTAGGGGATGGTTATGCGAGAGGTCATCCCAGCCTGTGAGTCTTGTCTACCGCACTGTCAGTGGCGGTCACGTCGGAGTCATCCTCCAACCCGATCACCTTGTAGCGAGGAACTTGCTCTTCCTCCCCCGGCACCCCTTGCGTCTTGATAACTGCCCCTACAATAAACACCACAGCCCCAATCAGGGCCACCAGAGGGCCGGCTCCCAGACGCGTCATGGGTAATTGGGTGGCCTGAAAGATGGTCTGAGCCAGTGCCCACAGTGTAATCAGGACTGCCGCCATGGAGGCAACCAACAGCACCCCTGATAACACTCCCCGCCAACGCCCCACAACCGGAAAAAAGGACAATATCAGCAATGCCACCCCTAGAATGGGGACAGACAGAGGGGGGGCTGTGCCTGTACTCAAGCCGCCGGGGGTTGTCACTACCACCCAGTTCAGCACACAGCTAGCCAAGATAATAACAGCACCAATCGCTGGAAGCGGGCGTAGTACCCTAGCGATAAGCACCCAATAACTCCTTAAAGAAAGACTACCCAGAACAAACGCTGTCTGAGGTCGTATTGTAACATAAGCTTCTTCTATAGAGTAGCCGCTATCGGTCTGGCCCTAACTGGATGACAGTGCAGTGTTGAGCTAAGGCCTCGATCAGTACATCATAATCCTCCAGAGCGTCCGGCGTGATCACAACCGTCTGCCGTAAGCCCTGGCCGTACAGCAGGCCCGGCAACCGATTGAGCAAAGAAAGCCCCTCATGTATCCCTATGCTGGCAATCTCGAGTTGTGCGCCTTCCTGACCATCCTTACTGGTAAAAACCTTGACCCGATCAATGGCACTCCAAGGTATGAAACGCTCCGGCAATATCAGCCGGTCAATGATCAGCCCATCTTCGACAACCGTGATCTCACAAATGGGGACTAGCACACTGATAACTAGATACACCAAAAACAAGATCAGCAACCACTCAATAAACTTGATCTTCGGGGCGGTTAACCATGCACATGCCACCAACAGGCAGGTCATCATGAGAGGCAACCACAGACGAATGCCCGGCCTAGTGAAACGATGTCTTGAGAGAATCTGGCCACTATCTGGCCATGCAGTCTTTGACATGCCTCTAACCCCTCAACCCGCCTTGATTTTACCCTTAAATGGGCTGAACTGCCGAGATAAGGAGAGGCACAAACAGGGGCTGAAAGGACTTACTGCTCTTGAGGCGGCAACAATTTTGCCAGGTGAGGCTGTCCCTATCCCAGACCAAGTGTTAATTGGTTAGTCAGAAAGGAATCATCGTGGTAGACTGATAATAGACAGAAGGGAGAGAAGAGGTGTAATGGACTCATCTGAGTACCCATTAACTGCCAATCCACTTCAGACGAGCAAGGTATTAGTAGTAGATGATGACAGCCGTATCGTGGAGGTCTTCTCTGCTATCTTAGGGCGGGACGGCTACCACATTTTCTCCGCCTCTGACGGTCAGACGGCCCTAGAAATAGTGAAGCGCGAGCAACCAGACATCATTGTTCTGGATGTCATATTGCCGGGCCTTGACGGGATAGAAGTATGCCGCCAGATTAAGGGCGCACCTGAAACCCGTTTTGTCCCAGTGATATTGGTCACAGGCCTGTCTGCGCGTGCCCGGCGGCTTGATGGTCTGAGAGCAGGGGCAGATGATTTCCTCAGCAAGCCCATTGATCCGCTTGAGTTGACCGTCCGCGTCAGGTCTTTGCTACGTACCAAACAACTTCATGACGAAGTCGAGACCAACCGCCGCGAGCTGGAAAGGCGGGTCGCAGAGCGTACTAGGGAACTCCGCGCCGCTTACGAACAACTCCAACAACTTAGTCAGGTCAAGGGCAACGCACTGGCGATCATATCCCACGAGTTACGCACTCCCCTATATCAAGCTAAAGCCGCTCTCAGCCTTGTGTTAGAAGAAGGCATCGCCCCCGAAAGGAAAGCCGAACTGCTCCAGACTTTAGAGGAAACGTTCAATCTGCTTGAATATCGTATTACAGATGTAGCCGTATTCAGCGACCCAACCGACCTGAGATTGACCCCCACCTCCGTGAGCGACCTTATTGCAGGTGCAATTCAGCAAGTACGCACTCTGAGGCGTCGTCAGGCTGATGAGATCCAACTTGACGTGACCAAAGGACTGCCGCCAGTGATGGTCAGCCCTATGCCAATGTCACGCGCACTAGCTCATATTATTCACAACAGCGTGAAGTTCGGGGAAGGACGCCCTGTCACCATCAGAGCTGGTTCTGTTCAAGAAGGTGTCAAGGTCACCGTAGAGGATCGAGGGATCGGCATCCCTAGCAACCTCAGACCCCACCTCTTTGACCCGCTTCAAACGGGCGACAATAGCACAACCCGTCGGCACAGTGGGATGGGGATCGGGCTGGCATTAGTCAAGATGATATTTGACGCCCACAAGATCGCCATTGACATTCAAAGTGAGGAGGGCAAGGGAACTATTGTCTCCTTCGTTCTGCCCATAGCCAAACTAGAGACTCTGTAGATCATCAATATTTACCCCCGGAAGGAGGGCATTGGCTCTGAGTCGCAGTGATCACACCGAGTCCAGTCTGTTGCATCGCGCACTGACCGCCCCTCTGGTATTGGAGCGCCTGCCTTGGTGGCTGGCGCTCATCATATTGGCTATTCCTGCCTTGGGAGCCGGGTTCCTATGGCATAAGAACCTCATTGTAACAAGCTTCCTCTTAGGGATGAACGCCCTTGATTGGCTTTCATTGCTCATGTTGCCCAAACTAAAACGCTCATTCGGCCCCGTCATGCCTCCTCTCCTGAGCCTCGCGGTCGTCCGAACTGCCCTTACTATCCTTGTCGGGTGGCTTGGGAGCTGGACTACCGGGGCGTTGTGGGCAGTCATCGGCCTGCAATTCGCTGTGCTGGCCATAAGCACCTATGGGTTGTGGTACGAGCCTTTTCATTTGAGCGTCACGTATGAGACGTTGCGAACTCCCTTGCTTGATCCCCATCTGCCCCCCGTGCGCATTCTTCATCTAACCGACCTGCACGTTGAACAGCCGACCATCCGCGAAGAACGCCTTCAGCGCCTGATCGAACAGCTTGTACCCGATCTCATTGTATTTAGCGGTGATTTCATCAATCTGTCCTATCGTGACAATCCGAGTGCCTATGCGGACGTTAGAGCAGTGATTGGGCAGTGGCAGGCGCCCGGCGGGGTCTTCGCCGTGTCAGGCAGTCCGCTGGTTGAGTCGCAGGAGATGGTAGCGGAATTTGTGAGAGGAACAGCGGTACGCTGGTTGCGTGACGAGATCGCCGAAGTAGAGATCAGGGGGCAAAAGTTAGCGATCATTGGTGTGACCTGCGCCCACAACATTGAAGATGATGCCCAACGGATGCGCCATCTAGCAGTGCAAGTACCCTCTGATCGATTCAAGCTGTTATTGTTCCATTCGCCGGATATTGCGCCACAGGCCAGCCAAGCAGGCATCAATCTGTATGTATGCGGGCACACTCACGGCGGGCAATGGCGGCTTCCCTTCTATGGGGCATTGATCACCAGCTCCAAGCTGGGGAAGCGGTATGAAATGGGACGTTTCACCGTCAATGGCATGACTCTCTATGTCAGCCGGGGCATTGGCCTAGAAGGAGCCAGTGCTCCACGCGCAAGGCTATTTTGCCAACCGGAGATCATCCTGTGGACACTGAGCGGCCATTAGACAAGAGAGGACGGCAAGCCGCACGGCGGAACATGTTCGTCCTGTTAAGTACCACCCTGTTGATGGTGGGAACACGATTCCTCTGGTACCGCCTTCTACCGCTCTACCTGCGCCGCTTAGGAGCAACTGAAACACAGGTTGGCACAGTCTTCACTGTTGTATTGCTGTTGGGGCCTCTTCAGCTCTTCGGAGGATATATCAGCGACCGCTGGGGACGCCGTTATGCAATCGCCATTCCAAGCCTGCTCTTGGTGCCTGCCTTGTTCGTTGGAGCACTGGCAGAGCACTGGACTTGGCTGGCCGTCATGACTTGGTGGGTAGCAGTTGTTTCTAGTATACAACAGCCGGGCTTTCAGGCTCTACTTGCAGAGAGCGCAACCGATGAAGAAAGGGGTCGTGTATTTGGCCTATTCTATATGATTCTGGCTCTAGCTCAGATGGCCGGCCCTGCTGTAGGGGCTGTGCTTCTGCCTGTGCTGGCTGTCAGCGGCCTGATCGGTCTGAACACCATTGGTGCTTTGATCTCCGGATCAGCCCGCCTGCTCTTCCTGCGGGAAGGGCAGTTCGCCACCAGCCTCTCCGCCCCTATTCCGACGAACACAACCTCCCTCTTAGGGAAACGCTCAATCCAACGGCTCATCGTGATCAACAGCTTATTCCTATTACTGCTCAGCCTAACGCGAGACGGCCCATTTATGGCGCTTCATGCCGCAGACAGTCTTGGGTTGGATGAGCAGGCAATCAATGTCCTTTTTGCTATAGGAGGGGTCGGCGCTGTGATAGCCGCTTTGCTTGGCGGCGGTCTGTCGGATCGCTTTGGCGGGCGGCAGGTTGGCGCCATAGCATTGATCGCGCACGCCGGATTGCTGGTCTTGTGGGGCGGACTGGGATGGACCAACTGGGCTGGTTATGTCCTTTTCGGACTAAGCTGGGTAGCCGTACAAATCGGCATAGTTGGCTACTCAGCTTGGCTGAGTGTCTGTGCTCCCGCCGCTATTCGGGGACGCGTGCTAGGGCTGGTAGGAGCAACAGCTTCCCTGGTCAGTGCGACAGGGCCGCAGATCGGCACTTGGCTACGTAGTCACACCCTGCTCTTACTCAATGGCACAGGCTGGACAACCCGCTTACAATCGAGCACCCCCTTCATGCTGGCACTGCTTACTGCACTGATTCTGGCAGTCCTGATTTTGAAGCCGCTAGAAGATAAGGTGCCCCTCGCTTCACCTCCTGCCTGATTACAGGGCCATATCCTGTGAGTCGCAACTCTCCAACGCATAGGCGATGGCATGGCGCATCTGCCGCAGGTGAGTACGATCATGCTCGGACACAAAGCGAACCATCTCCTCGAAACAAGTGGGGCCAAAGATAGAAGAACGGGCCGGGCGCTTCCAGTCCTGCTCAGGTAATTCCCTGAGCCACTTGACTGTCTCAGTACGATGGCTGACAAACTCTCTGAGTGCCTGCTCTAGTGGTATTGCGCAATATTGATGGGCATGAGACCAAGGGTCATAGTTTGCCGAAAGGAAAGGATTTTCCTCTTCGATGATTCGCCTCAGAAGCACCCGATCTTCTGTGGTCTCATGATCGCAGAGATGGCAGATGATGTCGCGCACTGACCACTCGTGTTCACCGGGGCAACACTCGAGAATTGCACGCGGGTACCGGCGGCACAGGTCGTCAATTGCCGCCGGAAAGACAGCAAGCCGCCGAATGAGCTTCTGCCGATCTAACGCAGGCTTACCATCCAGTGTGTCAAGCCAGCCCCCCTGGGCGAGCCTGATAAACTTCTCAAAACTACCATGCCCGTCAAGAGGCAGAGAAGGATCGGGCAATGTGGCCGAATTTGATGTCAGCCAGAATGTATGGAGTCCAACTGCCGCCGCCCCGACCATGTCGTTCTCCCAATCATCCCCTACCATAATTGCTTCGTTTGCCTCAACGTCCATCCGGAGCAGAATCTCTTCGTAATATTCGGGGTAGGGCTTGCCAAAGTGCATAGTATCCAATGTGGTAATCAGGGCAAAAGGATATTCCTCAGGCGGAATCTGCCCCCATTGCATTCGCTGACGCGTAGCGACGAACGGCAGTCCGGGGTTAGTTGCCACCACAACCTGATAATCATGCTCAAACAGCCAGTGCAATAGATCGGCGGCGAGGGGCTGTGGACGGATAGTTGTACACAGGTCAGGATACCGTTCGGTGTAGAAGCGATCAAACAGGGAGGCCAACTCTTCTTCTGGCTTCCCTACGCTGGCCGAGAAGCGCTTCATAAAGCGTTCATATAGCGTGCTGGCAGGATCATACACCTCAAGGGTCTGTACAAAGGATGTCATCACCAACCCAATGAACTGCTCCGGGGCCGCAATCGAACCGCCGTACTGACCCAGTGCCCTCAAGTAGGCAGGAAAGAATGAGTTGGTCTGACTGAGGATTAATGTGTCATCAAGGTCAAGCAGGACAACCTTAACCATACCTCTCACCTTACTTGAACAGGTCAGAGAGACCGGGACGTTCAGAAGCACAGAGCGGACAGCCTACATAAGGATCGGCAATATGGCAAGTATGCTTATTGCAGTAGGCAGTCACATGCACATGCCGACCGATACCCAGTACTCCGGGTTTGATGATCGCCCGCAGGAGCAGGTGCTCACTGGCATTCGCCCTCAAGATGTCTGGAACCGGGCAATGCGAACAGTCCGCAGGCCGCCAGCCGGTACTGCCCCGCCCTTTAGTCAGCAGACGGCACTCCTGCCGGCTGCGCCCGCGATGGAAATCCTCATAGTAGAACCGGCACTCTCTGCCCGCAGGAGTCCGCATTCTATTCCTCCCCAGACCCGGCAGAGAATACGGCAAACAAAACCCCTGGAGAGCAAACCAGGGGTCTGAGATAAAGCCATGCGACCGGCAACAAATCAAACACGGGTCACATACTCACCCGTGCGGGTGTCAATCCGGATGACATCACCGACATTTACAAAAAGCGGGACCTGCACCTTCAAGCCTGTCTCGGTGACAACCTGCTTGGTCGGATTGTTGGCAGTATCACCGGCTACCGCCACTTCGGACTCGACCACCTTATGTTCAACGGTCGTTGGAAGCTCATAATAGATGATCTCACCCTCATAGGAAGAGAGCTTTAATTGCAGGTTCTCTGTGAGATAGAGGGCATCATCCCCAAACACTTCAGCTCTGATTTGCGGTTGCTCATAGGTTTCGACATCCATGAAGTGCAGGAACTCTCCGTCCGAATACAGATACTCAACGGTAGTGGTATCTAAACGCACATCCTGCACGCGGTCGCCTGAGGTGAAGGTCAATTCCCGTGTAGCACCAGTGCGCAAGTTGCGTACCTGAACGCGAATGGTCGCATTGCCGCGGCCGGGTTTATGGTGAGAGTATTCCAGAACGCGATAGAGTGCACCTTCATGAGTAAAGGTTACACCCTTGCGTAGATCGTTCACATCAATCATGCTGATGCTGTCTCCATCTTTGAATCTCGTATATGGTATATCCAACAATCGCGGCGGATTATAGCGCGTCAGCATGAAGACAAGCAAAAAGGCCGCCATGTTGCCCAAACAACCCCTCTCATGGCAAACCTTCATCCTTGAAACGAGAACGGAGAAGAGCCTGTTGTGAGGCTGTAAGCGGCCTGAGAGGCGGCCGGACCTCGGCGCTTCGGATGAGACCACGAGCAACCAGCAAGGCTTTGACCGAAGCGGCCAAAGGCAAGCCCTCAAACTTGCATCGCGCCTCAGTCAATTGGGCCTGAGCTTCAGTCAGCGAGGCACTCTGATGGTAAAGGTTATACACGCTCTGTAGCAGATGAGGGGCAACGTTAGCAACCGCCGTGATCGCGCCAGCTCCGCCGGCAGTAAGCGCTGAAGCAAGCAGACGATCATCGCCAACCAGCACCTGAAAGCCAGGCAACCCTTCAATTAGTTGGCGGGCATACTCCAGATCACCACTGCTGTCCTTGATCCCAACCACATGACGGGGAAAGGCCTCAAACAGGCGGCGGACCAAGCCAAAACTAAGACCCACACTACAGACAACAGGATTATGGTAGAGCAACACAGCCCCATCTCCCGGAACAGCACGCCTGATGATCTCAGCATAGAACGCAAACAGACCATCTTCATCGGCGTTCTTGTAGAAAAAGGGCGGGACGATCACTGCCGCCGCCATACCATGCTCAAAAGCCGCGCGGGTGAGGGCAACGACATCCTCAAGGCTGGCCGCACCCGTTCCAGCCAGCATCACCAAACTCGTCCTGATTCGACTGACAGCGGCAAATAGACCGATCCGCTCCTGCACACTGAGCGAAGGGCCTTCGCCTGTCGTACCCGCCAAGAGCACGCCGTGACACCCATGCTGGGCAAGATGTTGGAGGTAAGGCTTAAGCTGTTCAGGATCAGGCTTGCCGTCGGGACCGAAAGGGGTAGCTACAGCGGCGTAAATCCCCCTCAAAGCGGGTTGTGTCATCGAAAGCATTTCCTCCCAGAGATCGACTCGCTGGGGAGTGCTCAAAAGGGTGGACATGGTGTTAACGGGTCAGGCGATTTTAGCCCTCCATATCCACCCTGTTAGCCACTCCCACTTGCTGGGTCTTACTAGACAGGCATCTGACCCAATGATACAATCGGTTCTGCCCTTTATAGAGCTGGAGTGGCCTATTATGCCCCACACCATTTTATACATCGAAGATGAGCCTGCAATTATCGAATTGATACAGGATGTGCTTGCCCATCCAGACATTCGCTTGATCTCGGTGACCAATGGAACAGAAGGGCTGGCCAAAGTACGTGAAGTTAAACCTGACTTGCTTCTGCTGGATGTCGTCATGCCCGACCGGAGCGGTTGGAGCATCTACGAGGAAATCCGATCCGATGAGTCGCTTAAGCAGATGCCGATCATCCTGTTGACCGCCCTACTCCACCGCTACCGCATCATGAAAGAGTTTTCCAAAAGCAAAATAGATGCATATATCACCAAGCCGTTTGATGCAGGTATAGTACGGCAAACGGTAGAGCGGATGTTGGGAACGGTCTACTGGACAAAACCGGCCAGGAGAGCGGCAGGCTGGAAAAGCCGCCGCGTTTTGAAATGCAGGGCATCAGGTCTCCAGCCGCAGATAGTCCACCTGAGCCAGAGCAATCCGCTCCGGTACTTCCACAGAAGTCGTTCACGGCAGAGTCTTTGCCGGAGAAAAAAGAGAGTGGAAAAACCAAGTCTCGCAAGAGACGCAGAAAAATCGCCGACAAGGGAGACTAACCAGATATTGTCCGCTTCAAAGAAGTCCTTCAACCTTGACAGCAACCATCTAGGGATACGCCTGACCGTCTTTGTGGTGATGATAGCAGGCTTCTTCATAGGGTTGTTTGTCCTGATGCCAGCTCTGACCCGAGCGCTCGGCCTTCAGGGAATCTTACAGCCTTTTCTTATCGTTGGCGGCGGATTAGGGTTAGGGTTTGGCACATCATGGGCCGCAGAATGGCTGCTCAAGAGAGTTTGGCCTAGCGGACGGAAGCTGGAGGTCAGTGCTGAGAGCATCACCCTCCGAGAGCCTTCTGGCGAAAACACCTCTCTAGTTTGGGATAAAGGAATCAGCGTGCTGTCATGGCACTTTGTCATTCGCCAGCGGCGGGCATGGGTCCCAAAAGGCTGGTACTGTGTAGCCTGCCGTCTGTCTGACGGGGACAATGTGATCACTGCCTATACTTTCACCAAGCCCGCCATCGCTCGTGCCATGCCTCAGTGGACTGCTTTCGAGGAGTTGATCTCGCAGAAGGCCGCCCGTACAGATTATGAGGTCCGCTTGGCGGCCTCTCAAGAGCATCTGCGGGCCGCTGAAGATATGCGCTGGCATGCCGGCGTCGAAATGCTACCGGAGGACTTCGCCACGCTGGTTCAGGAGCTTGATAGGCGGCTGGCAGATTGGCCGCCAAAGGCCCGATGATGACGACTTTGCCGCGCCTGCCTGCACAGATTGTCAGTCTTACCCTGCTTAGCATCCTAGTGCTGGCACTACCACCTTCTGAGAGCCATGCTGAATCCGCAAGGTTGTCGCAACGATTCGGAGTGATTGAGCCTCACGACGCCCCAGAGTACGCTGATGCACTAGGCATTGGCTGGGGACGGGCGCGTTTCCACTGGGCCATGGTACAACCTAACGGCCCGGATGAGTGGATCGAGGCCGAGATCAGCGATGAAGAGGTAAACCTTGAGATCAACGCAGGGCGGGAATTGATTGGATTGCTGATCGGCATTCCGGAATGGGCACGGGACGCAAACGGCCTTCCCCACGGGCTGTATTTACCCTATGATGATCCAGGCAACTTATGGGCAAGTTACGTGCGTCGGGCTGTGACCCGTTATCAAGGCAGGATCGATCACTGGATTATTTGGAATGAGCCAGACGTATGGGACTCGTCCCATCCCAGCTATACATGGCCCGGCAGTGAAGCTGATTTTGTTCAACTGCTTAAAGTGGCCTACTTGACAGCCAAAGAAGCCAACCCCCAAGCAGTAATTCACCTAGCGGCAGTTAGTCATTGGTGGGATGCTCTTTATGGACGGGAACTCTACTTCAACCGCCTGCTGGATGCACTGGTCGCCGAGCCAGAGGCCGCACGGCACGGGTACTATTACGATGTGGCAACCTTGCACCTGTATTTCAACCCAGCTCTGGTATATGAGTTGATCGAGACATATGCCGGCATTCAAGCTCAGCATGGGATCAATAAGCCCATCTGGCTGGTTGAGACAAATGCCGCGCCTTCATCAGACCCGGCATGGCCGGTCGCCGAACCCGCCTTCCGTGTCTCATTGTTGGAGCAGGCCGCCTACATGCCTCAGGCCTTGTCACTGGCACTGGCGGCAGGTGCAGAACGGATAGGTATTTACAAGCTGATAGATACCCCTGGTGATTATGCCGCCAACCCGGAGCCTTTTGGGCTGGTACGTGCGGACGGCTCAACGCGCCCTGCCTATCGGACAGCTCAAGCAGCGATCCGGCAACTGGCCAGTGCTGAGCACGCAACATGGGTAGAACGGGGAACGATCTCCCTCGTCATAGCGGAAGCACCGGGTCAGATCACCCGAATCCTCTGGTCGCGGATACCGGAGGCCCAAACCGTCCAGATACCAGCTTTGGCCCACACAGCTACCCTGCTCGATATGTGGGGCAACGCCACGACCTTGCTCCCCCACGATAATGCCTACACTCTGACGCTGTATGCCGGTGAGTGCCAGCAAACAGTAGGGGATTATTGTATGATTGGTGGGCCGCCCGTTTACCTGATCGAGGCCATTCCAGAACAAGGGGACATTTCGCCTGCCTCCCTGTCAGTCATCAATGCGGAAGGGGACATACCTGCCGCAACGGTATCTCCTGCCCCAAGTAATAGGGCTGTGTTGAATCAGTGGATGCTGGCGGCAGGGATAGCCTGTATTGTGGTTGCCGGCGCGGTGTTAGGAAGATGCATTGTACCAAGCTGAGGAGGGATAGCGATGCCAGACGTAAAGATATTCTGGGACCCGCACGGGCTGACAATTGATACGCTGGGGTCGAAAACTTACTTGCGTTCCACCGATGGCGACACACCCTTTGTGTCAGTCTCCATCCGTATGTTGAGCATTGACGCGCCAGAGGTGCACTACCCCGGACGTACCAAGCCCTCCCGCCATGATGCTGATCTGGCACAGCTCGCCCAGTGGATCGCGGCTGGCAAAGCCCCTATTGATAGCGACCTGGCGGCCTACCTGCATCCGCGTCTCGCAACGGGAAAGGCAGGCACATTACAGGAGCATCAAGGGGAACAGGCCAGAGCCGTCTTTGAGCAAATGTTGGAGCGGATGCTGGTCAAGCCGGATGGCTCGCGCCGCACTCTGTTTCTGCGCACAGCCGATCAGCCTTTTGATGAATATGGGCGCCTGCTGGCATATATTGCTCCTTCCTACGACGCGGAGGAACTGGCACGAATGTCAGTATGGGAGCGTTCAACTTTCAATCTGCTGATGGTGCGGACTGGCTGGGCGGCCACGTTAATTATCTACCCCAGCCTCCCTAAGTACGACGACTTAGTCATGATGCGCGAGGCGGCCAAAGAAGCCTACCTGGCAGGCCGGGGCATCTGGGCCGACCCACTCTCGCTGACCGGCTATGAGTTCCGGATGGCAGTCAAATTGTTCCAGATCACGAAGAAGCTTGTAGCAGGGGAGAAAGTCATATCAGCCGAGCGCGAAGGATGGGTCTCCCGCTACTGTGTAGATATCACTACCCGTGAGATTTACTACCCTCAGCGTTATTTCAAGGTCGCTCCCTACAATCGGTTGTTTGTATGGCCAAAGGATGTCTCGGAAGCGGTGGGCAAACTGAATCTAACGCCTGCCGAGTGAGCTAACCAGGAGGATAGTGATGCGCGTCGCGATTTGTTCAGACATTCATGACAACATCTGGAAACTGGAGAAGGCTCTGCCGGGCATGAGCGAAGCAAATATTCTGTTGTTCTGCGGGGACTTTTGCGCTCCCTTCACACTGACCCAGCTTGCCCGCGGTTTCGAAGGGCCGATCCATGCCGTGCTGGGTAACAACGACGGCGATCAGCGTCTTTTGTTACAAATGGCCGAGGAGGCTGGCAACGTTGAGCTCCACGGTCAGCTTGCTGAGGTTGAGATCGGCGGACTGAAGTTCGGCATTAATCACTATCCTGAAATCGCCCGTAGTCTGGCGGCCAGCGGCGTCTATGATGTGGTTTGCTACGGCCACAATCACACCCTGAACGAGGAACGTCTTGGTCGAACCCTGCTTCTCAATCCGGGCGAGATTATGGGGCGTTTCGGGCGGAGCACTTACATGTTGTTTGAAACAGAGACACGAAAGGTGACAGTCCGCGATGTTACCTGACACCAGAGGCGGCAGTACGCTCCTGCCGGGGTTGGGCAAGGGGTGTCTGGCAGGGATAGGGCTGGCTGTAGGATTCCTTGCCATCAGCGGGCTGGTCTATCTGGCCCTGTCCTTGACCGGACTGCCGCGCAATATCGTGTTGCTGGTCTCGCTTGCCAGCGGCCCTATTCTGGGCAACCTTATCGTGCTGATCGTGTTTCTATCGCGCTCAAAGAAGGTCCAGAGCCAATATCAAGAGGATCATGAGACAACTTCGCGGAACACCCCTTAAACGCTTTCTGCGCGACTGGCGCAAAACACACCCTCTAGAGCTTGATTTGGCGCTGGTACTCCAGAGTGTGGCTTATCCCGCCAATGTTGGCTCACTATTCCGCATTGCCGACGCTGTGCGGGTCAGTAAGATGTTTCTATGCGGCATTACGCCAACCCCTCCAAGCGCTACCATCAGCAAAGTAGGGCGCGACAAACATCACGACGTGAAATGGTATTACGAACCCCATACTGAGGACGCCTTGCGGATTTTGCGTCAGGAGGGTTATACCATCTGCGCACTGGAACTGACCGACCTTTCCAGGCCTTATTTTGAGGTCGAATATCCCCCTCGACTATGCCTGGTGGTAGGCAATGAAGATCATGGCGTCACACGCGGGGCGCTGGCCCTATGCGACATGGCAGTATTCGTTCCCATGTATGGCAGTGGACAGTCGTTAAACGTACATGTATGTACAGCGGTTGTGTTATACCACGCCCTATACCAGCGATACACTCGCATTAAGGGAGAGATGTAAGCATGATCAAAGTTGTCAGCGTGGAGCAAATGCGCGCCATCGAGCGGGCAACTGATGCATCCGGCGTAAGCTATGCCCAGATGATGGAACATGCCGGCAGGGCTACAGCCGATGTCGTGATAGAGCTGCTTGGTGAGCCAACAGCAGGAAAGCGAGTAGCTTTCCTGATCGGTCCGGGTAACAACGGGGGCGACGGTCTGGTAGCCGCCAGACTGCTCAAGATGGAGACTGAGGCAGAGATCGGATGCTATCTATTCAAGCAACGTAGCGAGGACGATCCTGTTTACACAGCGGCACGGGATGCAGGAGTGTTTATTGCAGTAGCCGAGAATGACCAACGCTGGCGGGTGCTGAAGAACCTGGTAGGTAACGCCACCATACTGGTTGACGCACTGCTTGGCACAGGGGCAAAGCTCCCAGTTGAGGGAAATCTCAAGAAATTGCTGGAATCTGCAAAAAGTGCTCTGCAACATAGCAAACAGCCCGCGGCACGGCTGATCCGGCCTGCCTCTCCAGACATAATAGAGCAACCCCACACTTTGATTGTGGCGGTAGACTGCCCATCCGGCCTAGACTGCGACACAGGCGCGCTCGATCCGGCGGCCATCCCTGCCGACATCACAGTCACTTTTGCGGCGGCCAAACATGGACAGCTCCGCTTCCCAGGTGCAGAGGCTGTCGGCGAGTTGGTAGTGGCTGACATCAGCGTTCCGCCTGACCTGCCAGAATTGACGGCTGTCGCAACCGAATTAGCCACTGGTGAAGATGTGAAGGGATTACTGCCAGCACGTCCACTCAATGGACACAAAGGAACATTTGGGCGTGCCGTGATTGTAGCCGGCTCAGTGAACTATACGGGCGCCGCTGTGCTAGCGGGAGGTGCGGCTTATCGGGTCGGCGCTGGCCTGGTGACAATGGCTGTTCCACAGTTGATCCATCCCATTCTAGCCGCTCAGTTGGCAGAAGCCACGTGGCTCCTGTTGCCACACGAGATGGGCGTGATCAACACAGCGGCCCTTGAAGTTTTTCTAGAGGAGGTTGGAGAAGCACAGGCTATCCTGATCGGGCCGGGATTAGGGCAGGACAATGAAACTGCCGGCTTTATACGCGGCCTGTTGCGGGGCGATCATCAGGCCAAAAAGGGAAGTATCAGCTTTGTGGCCCGCAAAGAGGGAGAGGCCCCTCAGAATATGCCCCGGCATGCCCAGCTCCCTCCCTTGGTCATTGATGCAGACGGCCTGAATCTGCTGACCCGGGTAGAGAACTGGTGGACTCTACTGCCGCCCGGCACAGTGCTGACCCCTCATCCGGGCGAAATGGCACGGCTCACCGGCTTAGAGCGGGACACCATTCAGGCTGATCGTTTCGGCATTGCCGCATCGAAGGCTAGCGAATGGGGGTGCGTTGTGGTGTTGAAGGGTGCTTTCACAGTAGTGGCTGGGCCGGATGGCCGGGCTACAGCGATCCCCTTTGCCACCGATGCCCTGTCCACTGCAGGCACAGGGGATGTCCTGTCTGGCTGTATTGTGGGTTTGATGGCACAGGGCATAGCACCATTTGAGGCCGCAGTGGCAGGGGCTTATCTGCATGGGCTGGCCGGCATACTCGCTGGTCAGGCCATGAGCACACGGGCGGTTATGGCCGGCGACGTCATGCGTGCTTTGCCGGAAGCCCTCCAGATCATAAACGCCACGTGATCACGTGGCGTAATAACCAACCCCGGTTTCCAGTTATGGAAGCCGGGACTTTCTATAGACTATTTATCAGGCAGTAAGGAAAGCAAGAGACTGACTAGGAGGCCTCCTCAGCCCCCTTGCCACTCAGGCTTTCGCGTGTCTTGCGGGCCGTCTCAACCCCCTGCTCAATAGCGCCGGACACACGAGCACGGGTTTCCTCCAGAAGCTCCTTGCTCCGCTGCTGAATCTGCTCAGCCTGAGCACGGACTTCTTCCAATGTCTTTTCTGCCTTCTCACGCATCTGCTTGATTTCCTCATCGGCTCGATCGCGCAACTCAATGCCCTTGGTGCGGATCTGTTCGCGTGTCTCCTCACCGGATTGCGGGGCAAACAGCAATGCCACCGCCGCGCCCACCAATCCGCCGACGAGGAATCCTGTCAGGAAAGCACCGATCTCTGACCCACCGTTATTATTTGTCATTGTGCTCCTCTCTCTCTATTTTTTCCTGTCCCGTACTCTGAGGTGACGTTTTGCCCTTTGCTTCATTCTGCTGGATTTCTCCAGCCTCAGTCTGCCCAGCTTCCTCAGCTCCAACAGATGCTGGCGAGGGAATATGAGTTGTCGTAGCAGATGTGGTCGCGGCCACTGCGGCGGCGGCGATCCCTGCCGCCCTTCGGATCGCATCAGCGTCGCCCACCACTTTCGCCACACCCCGCAGAGCGCTGTTGGCGGCGATAATTGGCTCAGCCAGATTCTTGCTCAGAAAGACCGCGGTGCCCCGCACCGTGTTAACCGTGTCCGATGTAGCAGTGATCAACGGCTGCAATTCGTTGTTGATCAGGTTGATGAAACGAGCCACCTGCACAAGCAACACAACAAAAGCCGCGCCGATGACAACCATCTCCAGCGCCATGACGATAATCAACAGATCACGGATGACCCGTACGCTAGGCCCGGCAGTCTCGGCATGAACAGCCAGAACAGCCGCAATTGCCACCAACCCGGCTGTCAGCAGCAAGATGACAACAATAATAGCTATAACGGCATTTCGTGCTTGATGTGACCCTTCAGGTGGCACGTCGGATGCAGGCGTTTCACTCATAAGACTGGCTTCCTCTGGCTGACAGGTGAACAACATACCCGGCACTGCCTGAATGGGAAGAATGATCTAATCCCACTGTGCGGCCACCAGTCCGGGTCACTTGGTTTACTAGGATCAATTATAACACAGGGGAAATAGCATGAAAAGCGCGGAGAGATTTCAGTAAAAGCCCTTGCCTCTCTGCTAGAGAGACAGGAAGGACTACCCTTCACGGCTGTCAACTGTTCGACGGGAGGAAAGGATAGCAGTGGTCACCACAGCAATGAGTGCCCCCAGAGTACCCGTCAGGATGTTAACCGGGCCGATCAAAAGAACATGTATCCCCATTACTTGTCCCACAGCGTGCCCAACAGCAAAGCCAGTCCAAGCGGCCAGAACAAAAAACAACAGCGAGCGCCCTCCCCCGCCAAAGATCAAATGGGCAAGCGCACCATAGAACGTAGCAAGCAAGAGGCCAAAAACAAATGCAGGCGAGAAAATCACTGAGCTTCCCTAAGAGCGGATTTGACAGCAATCATAATCCAGACTTGACTGCCGGGCAATGTTTCCATCTTCAGCTCTACCTCGCCAAAACCTGCTTCACGGAAGGCCGCCAGTGGATCGACTGGCCATGGGCCGCGTTGCCCCGTGATCCGATAAAGCCATTCTAGCAGACGGCTTAGAGGTGTCCCCAATGTGAGGATTCCATTGGGAACAATAACTAACCTCCCGCTGGTCCTAAGAACACGATAGACCTCTTGCAACGTCTCAGGGCGGATTATAAACTCGGTGGGGAAGGTGCTGACAACCGCATCAAAATATCCAGAAGGGAAAGGGAGAGACATCGCATTTCCACGCACTAACCGCGGAGTCAGACCATGCCGGACCAATTTGCGGCGTGCAATACGGCACATGTGGGGAGAGAGGTCCAGCCCAACAGCGTTCAGCCCGGCATGAGCCAGATCGATCTGAAGGTCACCTGTTCCATAAGCCAGCTCTAGAATTAAACTACGCGAGTCAGCTCCCAGATAAGGGATACTGGCCTGTTGCCATTGCCGCCAGTGGCCAAGCGAGACTCCCCAACTAACCAGGTCGTATGTCCAAGCAAACTGGTTGTATAGCAGGCGGAAGCCAAACCTTACGAGACGCCACCACAGACCAAGCGGCATGCGATCCATCATCCCGCCAAGTCACGAAAGCAGATTAACTGTATCCCCTCTGCAAAGATCAACTCGCGGGTGCTGGGATGCGTCAATGCAGAAAGTTCACTGAGGCGGGGGGTGACATAACTCGACTTTGCCCGCAACTCATCATCCACCTCAGCAGGATGGCACATGATCTCCGAAGTGCCTTCTGGCAGTGCAACCAGCAGATTCAGCAGGTCTCCCAGAGTAGCCTGATCCCCATAGAAGTCAGCAAAGAATCGGTTAGGATGGCGTACCCCTGAACTTCTGACGAGAGCTATCAGTACATCAGCCATTTCCTCCACAAAGGCCTTTGCCGATGACAGCCCTATTTTGGCCAGCGAGTCTCCAGCCGTTGCCGGGTCGCCCGGTAGCGGGAAACGGATGGGGACATCCAATTCGGAGGCCATGCGCAGCATGAGGGCAAGGATGGGGGGGCTGAGGTACGTGATGTGATGATGACTATCTAGATGATCAGGGGGATGACCAACCAGCGTTGAAAACCGCGCCACTTGAGCACGTAACTCCTGTTCGACCTGAGCCACATCCAGAGAAGGAAGTGCGGCGATCAGATCAGCGCTGGAGCGGAATGTACCATCTGAACGGACAAGGGCAGGCACCTGCTCAGGCGGTGTAACCGGCCTGCCGGCGGTCAGATTGAGATGCAGGCCAAGCCCTAGCGTAGGTGCTTCACTTCGGGCCAGCTCAACTGCTTCAGCGGCGGCAGGCATATTTACCATGAGGCTGGTCGAGGTCACGATACCATGCCTGTGCGCATGGACAATACCCCGTGTAACGCCCATCGTGTAGCCGAAATCATCCGCATTGACAATCAATAAACGAGGCATAGGGTGCATTATCTCCTTAGGAAGCTACGACTCAGCTCGAAGGACATCTCGTACCCGCTCCGGGTAGTCACTGATGATCATATCCACACCAAGCCGCCTCATCCGCTCAATGTCGGAAGGCTCATTGACCGTCCAGACGTTGACCCGATAGCGGTTCTTTCGCGCCCAATCCATGTAACGTTCATCCACCATTGAGAAGTGAGGATGACGGGCTTCGTGCACCCCAATAACTGGACGAGCCAGCCAGCCCTTTGCCAGGGGGAGGGGCAGGTCAGGTGCATAAAGGTATCCTACAGGGAGTTCAGGGCGGAGCCGGCGCACTTGGCGTAATACAAAAGGGCTAAAGGAAGAGATGAGAACACGCCCGATCAGATTGAAGGCTCCCACCTGATCAATCACCGCTTGAGCCAGTTGCGGACTGCTCCCATAACTCTTCAGTTCGATGTTGATCAACACCCGGTTGCCAACAGCCTCGAATACCTCCATCAGGGTCGGTATGCGCGTGCCGGCAAATTGGGGGGAGAAATGAGCGCCAGCATCCAGTTCACGGAGTTCAGCCAATGTCTTCTTGGCAACTGCACCCGTCCCGTCAGTCGTTTTATCCACATCAAAATCATGGATGACAACGGGCACACCATCCGCGCTAAGGTGTACATCCAGCTCAATGCCGTCTGCGCCAAGCTCAACCGCCCGCTCAAAGGCAGGCAAGGTGTTTTCAGGTGCCTGCCGCCGTGCCCCTCGATGGGCAAAGTTAAGGAGGCGCCCCCGATAGAAATCGCCTAAGGGTAAGCTAGATAAATCTGTCATCATTTCAGGGCAAATTATACTGGCCCCTCCCTTCAAGAGAGGGGCCAACCTCACAGCGGGTTTAATCAGCTCAACTCGACAAAGTAGGCCTCGCAGGCCCGGTCAATCAAATCGCGGCTCATTTCAAAGGGAACGCCCAGATAGGATGAAATGTCCTTCATTTGATCAATGATGTCGCGCGGGTGGACGGCACGCAGATTCCGGTTCTGCTTGATATACCACTCTTGAATCAGATAGGCCATCATCTTATCGTCATATGGCAAGCCGCGCGCCTTAGCTACACGCATGAAGATTTGCCTGAATTCCTCATAGGAAGGGTCTGTGATCTCGATCTTGTGACGGATACGTCGCAGGAAGGCTTCATCAACCAGATCACGCGGGTCGAGGTTGGTCGAGAATACAATCAATACATCAAAGGGGACTTCTATCTTACGCCCGTTGGCCAGCGTCAGGAAGTCAATGCGTTTTTCCAACGGGACGATCCAGCGGTTCAGCAAATCACGCGGACGGACCTGCTGACGGCCAAAGTCGTCTATGAGGAACATGCCGCCGTTAGCCTTAACTTGGAAGGGGGCCTCGTAGTACTTGTTAATCGGATCATACACAAGGTCTAGCGTCTCAAGCGTCAGCTCACCACCTACCATGATCACAGGACGCCTGATCTTAACCCAGCGGGGGTCAGGGCGGTTGCGCCCCGATCCTGTACCAGGGGCTTCCTCCTGCTCAAGCGGTTCATGATTTACGCTGTCAAATACGCGCACGATCTGTCCATCTATATCAATGGCATAGGGAATGTACATCCCCTGCCCTAGCACAACACGGCCCACGGCTTCCGAGATAGTCGTTTTACCATTGCCGGGGGGACCATACATGAAGATAGAACGACCAGAGTTAACAGCCGGGCCAATCTTATCAAACACCTTCTTGTTGATGACCAGATGTGTCAGCGCCCGTTGCATCAATTCCTGTGTGACCATCAGATTTTTGTGTTGCTCTCGGATGGCCTTACAGTAGACATCCAGCGGGACAGGCGCAGGGCCAGCATATTGTGAGCGCTCCATAGCCTCACGCGCCTTCTCAATACCAGTGCCTGTGATCACATACTGGTAGGCGCCTTCCCCAAAGCCCCCACTACCCTTGACCTCAACCATACGCTCACGCTTCAAGAACTCCATGACCTGATCTACCACGCCGGTAAAGGGAAGCTTGATAGACTCGGCAATGGCATAACCGGACTTGAAGCCGCTGAAATAGAGTATTTTGAGAACAAGCTCAGACAAATAAAGGATGTTCAGCCCCGTGTCTTCTATACTGCCAACCGGACGGGGCATCCAATCCTCACCGATACCGATTCCATACCGGTCCTCGGCTTTGGCGGCGGCCTGCGGCGTCGTGGCTTGGCTGGTCTGCCGGCGGGCCGCCTGCTGTTGAGCGAGCTGGGCTGCAGTGGGCTTAATACTGCTCATAGTCTATTTCCTCTAGAACTTCTGCGACTCGCAATACTTCGTTCTCCGTATTATAGCCGTGTGTGGAGATTCGCAAGTAGGGATTACCAGCGGCATCCAGATGAGGCCTCAAGATAATTCCCCTCCCGCCCAGTGCCGCTGTGATGGCATCTGGGTCGCCGTCTATGGCAAAGGTGACAATGTTGGCATGCTGTTCCGGCTCAAGAGGCGTAATGACACGATAACCTCGTGCAACTAAATCCCTGATAGCCACATCACTCAGATGAGTGACCCAATTTGCAATGTGCTCTACACCAACCTCAAGCAACAGGTTGACCGCCGCCAGCAAGCCAGCCAGCCCGGCAATGTTAGAAGTCCCCAGATCAAAGCGCCGGGCGCCCGGCTTTAGGGTGAGATCATAACGCAACCAGTGTTCATGATTGATCACCGACAGGGGGCCGACAAATACCGGCTGGAGATGCTCGATCAGGTCAGCACGAACTACCATAAAGCCCTGCCCGGGCGGAGCCAGTAGCGCCTTCTGGCCCCCAGCTACCAGCGCATGGATGCCCATCGCCCGCATGTCGAGGGGAACAATGCCCACTGCCTGCATGCCATCTACGATCAACCATAGGCCATGTTCAGCACAATACTCCCCAATGGCAAATAAATCCTCCCGTCGGCCAGTGAAGAATTGTACTCCGCTCACGGCCACAACCCGGCTGTGAGCATCCCGCGCAGAG
>Ga0129299_1000217_pt1 | contig 34618 bp, 24 predicted proteins | sample ConPoolayeCmetaG_FD_94477 | JGI IMG/M metagenome (GOLD analysis project Ga0129299, IMG submission 94477) | Hot spring microbial mat communities from California, USA to study Microbial Dark Matter (Phase II) - Cone Pool mat layer C metaG ...
CGTCTAGTGTGCATCGTTTACGGCGTGGACTACCAGGGTATCTAATCCTGTTTGCTCCCCACGCTTTCGCGTCTCAGCGTCAGCATCGGCCCAGTGCCCCGCTTTCGCCTCTGGCGTTCCTCTCGATATCTACGCATTTCACCGCTCCACCGAGAATTCCAGGCACCTCTACCGACCTCAAGCCCGACAGTTTGCCGTGCCGTTCCCCGGTTGAGCCGGGGGCTTTCACACGACACTTACCGAGCCGCCTACACGCGCTTTAAGCCCAGTGATTCCGAACAACGCTCGCCACCTCTGTCTTACCGCGACTGCTGGCACAGAGTTAGTCGTGGCTTCCTCTGGGGCGGCTCAACGCCGGGGCTTATTCGGCCCCTTTGCTTGCTAGCCCCTGACAGCAGTTTACACCCCGAAGGGCTTCCTCCTGCACGCGGCGTCGCTGGGTCAGGCTTGCGCCCATTGCCCAATATTCGTTACTGCAGCCACCCGTAGGTGTCCGGGCAGTGTCTCAGTCCCGATGTGGCGGGCCGACCTCTCAGTCCCGCTACCCGTCGTAGCCTTGGTGAGCCGTTACCTCACCAACTAGCTGATAGGACATGGGCCGCTCCCAAACCGGCAGGCCTTGCGGTCCCCACCTTTGGTCACCAGACCATGCGGCCCGGTGACATCATCGGGTATTAGCAGCACTTTCGCTAAAGCCCTTGCGGGCGCTGTTATCCCCGTGTTCAGGGTACGTTACCCATGCGTTACTCACCCTTTCGCCACTAACCGCAATATTGCTACTGCGGTCCGTACGACTTGCATGTCTTAGCCACGCCGCCAGCGTTCGTTCTGAGCCAGGATCAAACTCTTCAAGGAAATTCGGATCGAACGGCCCTGGCGGACCGTCCGTATTTCCGAGAAGAAATCTCAAACCCCTCTCTGCGGTCGAGGAAGTCTGAGCGCCCGGCCAGCCCACACACCGTGGGGCACATGCCGGACGAAATCTGTTTATCCCGACGCCGATCATCCAAAACCCGCAGGGACGTCGACGTCGGCACACTCTTGCGGCTTCACCCACTGTTCACTTGTCAGAGAGCTGCGCCCCGTCTTACCGGGGCCACGTATATTAGCATAAACCGATTGGAAGGCAAGTGCCAAATTCGTCGGAAACAGGCGCGGCACCCCACGAAGCCGAAACCGCGCACGACAAACCACGTCCTACGAAAGGAACCCACCCGCTCCAATCCATGAGGGAAGTACATTTACACTTATCGGACGTACTGGCTCACGCAACGCTAGACGAGACACTTGCGTCCCGTCGATAATGCCAGTCGGACAAGCTGCTAGGCAGAGTTAGCAAACCCTGAGCACTACGTGGGCATAGTGCACTCCCTGGGTGGTCCGGCGGCTGATGTCCAATCTGGATGCGACCTAATGGCTAAGGCGTGGCCCAGTAAGCATCGATAAGAGCAAGAAAGACAAGGAGTAGCGAATGGGCACTTACCTGACTCGAAACGCCGCGCTCGCAGGATGCATCGCCAGCATCGGACTGCTTTTGGGTGGCTGCCCGCCACTGACCCCCAGCCAAGACGCTGGCAAGACCGAATTGCGTAAGTTTAGTTCTGCTAAGGAGTTCCTGGACTTCTTCAAGAACCAAGCCTGGACACGTCAGCGTGCTCAGTCACGGCAGGGATGGGGCTGGCTATTCGGGGCCGCGGGGGCGCCACGCGATAGCGCTGCGGGCGGCGAGGAAGCAGCCGGCGGAAACGCTGGTGAAAACTCGTACTCGACCACGAATCTGCAAGAAGAAGGCGTCGACGAAAGCGACGTTGTCAAGAGCGATGGAGAGTTCTTCTATATCGCGCGCGGGCAAACCGTGCGCGTAGTCCGCGCCACCCCAGTCGAGCAAATGGAAGAAGTCGGGCGCGTCGATGTGGGCGTTGATGTAGACTCGCTGTACCTGCGCGGATCTACAGTCCTGGCGCTCGGGCAGAAGTATGATGTCGGCACCTGGGGACCCGGCGGGCCGGAGATCATGATCTGGCCGCCGTTCTATATGGACGCCAGCGTGGCCATCGTCCAGGTGGACGTATCGGAACCCGACGATCCGCAGGTCGTCGGCAGCATCGAGCTGGACGGTTCGCTCGTCTCCTCCCGCCTGACGAATGACCAATTGATCGTAGTGTTGACTATCGCGCCGAAGCTGCCGGAGAACCCCTCGTGGATGAACATCAGCGCCATGGGAATCGAGCAGGTGTTGCCGAAACTGCGGCGTGGCGGCGCGGCGCAAAACATGCTGAGCTGGGAAGACTATTACGCCCCGGAGTCGGGCGACGGGTACTACACGACGGCGGTGGTCGTGTTGGACGCCGACGACGTGGAAAACATGCTGGGGCGCGTGGGGATTATGGCTAACGCCGGCACCGTCTATTCCTCGACGGAAGCGCTCTACACTACCGATTCAGATTACGACGCTCAGAACAATTACCGGGAGAGCACCCGAATACACAAATTCAAGTACACAGCGCAAGGCACGCCCGAATACGTCGGCAGCGGCAAAGTCCCCGGCCGATTGCTTAATCAATTCTCGCTCGGCGAACATGAAGGTTACTTACGAGTTGCCACGCACGTCGACAATGGGCTGTTCTTCGGCTTCGGCGGCGTGGGTTTCGATACCGCGGTCGCCGCACGGGCGCAAGACCGCGACCCGAATCAGCCCTATAACGCCGTTTACGTGCTGAGAGAGGCTGATGGAAAACTTGACGTGGTGGGAGCGCTGGAAGACATAGCCCCCGGGGAGCAGCTTTACGCAGCGCGCTTCCTGGGTACGCGCGGTTATCTGGTAACTTTCCTGCAAATCGATCCGCTATTCGTGCTCGATCTGTCCGATCCCAATCAGCCAACGGAACTCGGTCAGCTCAAGGTGGACGGCTACAGCGATTACCTCCATCCCTGGGGCGATCACTTGCTGATCGGCGTCGGCCGCTCCACTACCGAATCACCTTGGGGCGGAGTAGTGCCCGACGCGGTACAGCTCTCGCTGTTCGACGTCAACAACCCGGCCGAACCGGTGGCGATCGAGCAGATCGTACTGGGTGGTTACGGCAGCAGTTGCGATGTCAGTTACACCCACAAAGCGTTTACGTTCTTGCCTAGCCGCGGTCTGTTGGCCATTCCTGTACAACTTATGAAGGACCAGGGCAGCTCTGGTGGCGGATGGGGCTACGGCTACGACATTGCGTTCGACGGCGTGGTGTGTTTCCAGGTTGACGAACAGGATGGCTTCACCGAGCTGGGACGGGTAGCTGGCGTGATACGCGACCCGTGGGGCTGGACCGCCTGGCGCCGCGCCGCCTTCATCAAGGACTTCGTCTACGCCATTACCGCCGACGGCGTGCGGGCGGCGGACATCGATAACTTCGATGAGCCGTGCGAGTTGATCTTGGAGCCGGGCGCTGACGAGAACGAGAGCCAGTCGGGCGGCGGCTCCGAGAGTAGTCCAAAGCCGATGTCGTAACGCAGTGTAATCAGGCGGCGGTTGACAGACGAGTTCCCGTCGCCACCACTGCTGAGGCAGCAGCGCAAAGCGCGACCGCGACAGACGCTCACATTAGCGCCGGCCGCTACGCCAGGGCCACGGTACCCACGCCGGGGCCCTGATTGTCGCGTCATTTCGCTGGCGGATAACGGGCTGTATCCATCAGTTCAACATCCTGGACCAGCGCTGGTTTTACCACACCCGACCGGATGGCAGTCGCCAGCTCGCTGGCGGTGATCACTGTGAAATCCGAACCCAAATGAGCCAGGAAGGCATCGAATCGGCCCACACGCTCGTCGTTCCGGTAGCTGAAATAGCCGCTGGAACTGTCCAGAACACAGAACGACCACGAGTGCATAATCATGACCAGGACAGAGTCGAGTCCAAACTGCTCGAAATAAGAATCCATACACCCACGTATCGCGGCGGCATCATCCAGAGGCAGATCGCTGTCAAACGAGAAGCAACAGGCCCGACCGGCGAACCGGACCACGCCCAGCGGAACCTCGTAGACTCCGTTGCTCCACTGGAATAGCGGCAGGTTCTGGTCATTGTTCGGCTGGCGTGGATCGCCAGCTTTGTAGTTGAAGCTCAACATCAAGCCATTGTCGGCCATGGCATGAAGAGCAGCGGCGTTGAAGCGCCAGCCGCCGGCACGATAGGCCACCGGGGTCGGAGCGCCGCACTCCTTCGCGGTGCGCATCAAGAAATCGAACAGCACCCCGGCTTGCTCAATATCGAATGAATTGGCCAGCCGGGCCGGCGGTCGCACCAACCCCAGCGAACACCAGAAATCTGCCGGCCAAACCTCCGGATGGGCGTGCAGTTGCACGTCGTGACCGCGTCGCACGATCTCAGCGGTGATCCTTTCGAACGCGCCGGGGTACAGCGCGGCCTCGCAATAGTCCAGGAAGAAAGTCAGGCGAACCCCGTGTGATTCGGCGACCTGCATCATGCGACCGATGCCGACCTCCGCGTCTCCAAACCGCCCCCAGATCAAGCGGTTGACATGGTCGCTCTCCTGCCGGGCGGGCAGGGCTTCCACATCGACCGAGATTATGAGCCGTTTGCGCGCTGGGGGGTCGGCCGCCTGGGCATTGCCGGCGTGCGCGGCAGCGTGGGCAGATTCGGAAGAGGTGTAGTCGTTGGGACGATAACCCGTGACCTTTGCCAACCAGATCGCAACCGCCAGCGCAGCAAAGAGAACGGTCTGGGCGCGGCCACGACCAGGCGTTGTCATCGCACGATCTTCACGTACTCGCTGACGCTAGCCAAGTCGCGGATGACGTCCACGGTGGCGCGCAGCGCCACACGCTGCCCTGGGGCGACATCGACCGGCAGCTTGGATCGCATGCGGTGGTGCCACATCCTACCGCCGCGCCGCCAGCTCCGCACGGATGGCCGCTTGGCCTTCTGATGCCGCTGGTGACGGGCGATGTCCGGATCCTTGCGCAGCAAGCGCAGCAGCGTCTTGCGGGCCGCTTGGCTACGTGGGACAGCGGTAATCTCGACGGCAATGCAACTGCCGGGGGTGATGTCCATGCCTGTGTGCTCCAAAGTCAAACCCGACAGCACTATAGCGGGCGTGGTCGGTCGAATCAAGCCTCGGACCTCGGCCGGCACAGACAGCGCGGCGTTGGTGCGCCATTTGCGGGCCTCACCGCGTGGTGGCCTGCCAGTAGTTGCCTCCTGGCGGCGAGCTGCTCAAAGACGCCACCTGGTCCCGGTCAACAGCCCGACACCCGCGGCACAGCCCTATCAGGCAATTGCAGCATGGTGGTGCGAAGAGGCTATTCGGCGTGCAACGAGCGCAGCAGTTCCAGGAAGCGGTCGCGATGTTCACTGACGGTCGCGCTCGGTCCGACCAGCTTGAAGTACCAGGGGACCCCGGCGGTCTCAACAATCGCGGCCAGCATGCGATAGTCGGTGTCACTAGCCTCCTGACCGCTCAAGGCCATGGCATCGGATCGGTAGCGCCCGGCCACGTCCAACAACGTGACACGCAACTGGCCGACCGTGAATTTCTCCACCCGGACAGCCTCGTCCGGCAACTCAGCGCCATCGGCGCTGGTGAACTGCTTGCGCCAGCGTTCCAAATTCGCCTCGACTCCCCCGCCCATGCCCACCAACACGGCCAGCTCGGCGTCCTGATTGTCGCCGGCAGCTCGCGGGAGACGATACTGCGCGAAGCGCAGCGGAGTCCGACGATTGGGATCTTCTTGCCAGCCCGCCGGCACCGTGTACTTGAGGACGGGCGCCGGCATGTCGCTGCCGCCGAGCGGTTCGGAAGGGCGTGTGGCCGCCGATGCCAGGCTGTCCAGCGGCGGGTGACCGGCAGGCAGAGCCGGGCTGGCTGGCCGGGCTGTGCCACGCAGAAACGCCCGCAGGTCGGCCTGCTCTTGCTCGCTGGGTGCGCTAGCGGGGGCCGTCGTGGGCGACGGGCGCGGCGGCGTGGGCGACCGGTCGCAGCTCCCGATAAGCGCCAACAGCATGAGTCCGCCACAAGCAACGTCTACTCTGGCCGGCATGATCGCGTTCCCATCAAGGTTGGCCGCCGCGCAACTCTCCGTCGGGTGTCAGGCCGATGAACTCGGCCAGGAAGATCTGTGGAGCTTCCAACCCGTTTCGGGTCGAGGTCCACATCAGGTAGCGTCCGTCGGGCGAAAACACCGGCAGGCCGTCGAATGCCGGGTCGGAGGTCACGCGATGCATTTCCGAACCGTCGTCGCGGATCAAGTAGAGATCGAAGTTGGGTCGGCGACGAAAGTCGGCGTGCGTGAAGATGATCCACTTGCCGGAGGGATGCCAATACGGGCACCAATGGAACTCTTCGCAGTTGCTGGTGATTTGTCTTTCCGCCGTCCCGGCGACGTTGTTGACCACGATTTGCAGATTGCCGTTGCCGCAGCGGTCCGAGCGGTACACCAGCCGTTGGCCGTCCGGGCTGAAGAACGGCCCGCCGTCTCCGCCGGGCGTGTGCGTGATGCGTCGCGGGTTGCCACCGTCGGCGTCACAAACGTAGATCTCCTGATCGCTATCGCGCAAGGAGGCGAAGACGATGTGGCGACCGTCGGGAGCATAGGTGCATTCGGCATCGTAACCTTCACTGAACGTCAGTCGCCTGAGCTGGCCCGTCGCGAACGTGTACTCGTAGATTTCCATGCCCGGGAAATATTGCCAAGCGTAATCTGGACGACCGTGATGCTGCGGACGCGCCGCCGCAGCCTGCTCGGCTGCACGAGTGCTCGGGCGCGGGGGTTGTTCCGGCGGGCCGCCGCTACCGCGCGGTCGCATCGGCTCCAGCTCGTGTGGTTGGGTGGCCGGGCGCGGGTCGTGATGATTGGCGGCGAAGATGAGCTTCTGACCGCTGGGGTGGAAATGTGAGCAGGTGGTGGCGCCGCTACCCGTGCTGACCATCTTCAGGCCGGTCCCGTCCAAGTTCATCACGTAGATCTGGTAGTTGTCCTGCCCGGCCGGGTAGGCTTGAAACGAGATGCGCTGCATATCGGGAGAGAAGTACGCCTCGCCCGCGCGTGCCAGCCCCATCGCGGTCGAGGTGAGCTGGCGTAGGTTGCAGAACCAGCGCGACTCATCGTGGCTCGGTCGGGTCTCTTGGGCCGATGTCGTGGCAACGACGGCGGCACAGGCGGTGGCGGTTAGCAACGCTGACAATCGACGAATCATCCGATTTCCTCGCGCAGCCGGCGCTCTCGCCCCGTGTGGAAGTATAGCGCCGCGCCGCAGCGACGTGGCGAAGGTCAGATGCGGACCAGTTTGGGATAGTCCGGGTACCACATCGAACCGCGCACCAGTTTCTCGATCTCGTTGTCCGGAATCATCTTACCAATGTGCAGCCGCTTGGCCTCGCGGACCACGTTGGTCGCGATGCGGGCACTGATCTCACGCAACTGACTCTGATCGGGGTAGAGTGCCCCGGCCTCGAGGCGGTCGCTGGTGATGCACTCGGCCAACGTATGAGCGGCAATCGAGAAGAACGACTCGGGCACCTCGCTGGCCTCGGAAAGGATCGCACCCAGGCCCACGCCAGGGAAGATGAACACGTTGTTGCCCTGCCCGATCACGTACTTCTTGCCTTTGTAGACGACCGGCTCGAACGGGCTGCCGGTGGCGACCAGGGCGCGGCCGTCGGTCCACTCGATGGCCTCGGCGGGGCGGCATTCGGCCTTGGAGGTGGGATTGCTGAAGGCGAAGATGATCGGCCGCTCGACGTGTTTGGCCATCTCGCGAATGATCTCTTCGGTGAACGTGCCCGGACGGGCGGTGGTGCCGAAGAGGACCGTCGGTTTGACCCGTCGAACCACTTCCAATAGATCGTGCGGCCCTTCGCCCTTGAAACCGTACTCCTTCATCTCGGCCTGCGTCATCGCAAAGGGGCGCTTGTGGGGATCTTTGATCGGCACGCCGTCGTGCACCAGGCCGACCGAGTCGAGGAACACCTGAGCGCGGTGGATCTTCTCTTTGTCACTGGTCTCGCGCGACATAGCGTCCGCCACCAGCCGACCAATGCCCACCCCTGCGGCACCGGCGCCGGCGTAGACGATGCGTTGCTCGGACAACTTGCCACCGGTGACGCGCAGGCCGGCGTACAACCCGGCCAACGCCACGCCGGCGGTACCCTGAATATCGTCGTTGAAGCACGGCAGCCGCTTGCGGTAACGGTCCAGCACCATGAAGGCGATGTTCTTGTGGAAGTCCTCCCACTGCACCAAGGCGCGGGGGAAAACCTCGCGCACCGCGGCAACGAACGCCTCCACCACCCGTTCATAGGCTTCGCCGCGCAAGCGTCGATGACGCCAGCCCATGTAGTACGGGTCGTCCAGCAGCCCGGTGTTGTCGGTTCCGACGTCCAAACTGACAGGTAGCGTCTGAGCCGGATGGATGCCCGCGCCGGCACAATACAGAGCAATCTTGCCGACCGGAATGCCCATCCCGCCGGCCCCCTGGTCGCCCAACCCCAGAATACGCTCGTTGTCGGTCACCACGATGAGACGCACATCGGCGTTGCAGGCATTGCGCAACAGCTCGGGAATGCGGTCGAGGTCGTCGGGGGTGATCCAGATGCCACGCGTCTGCCGCAGAATGTGGCTGTAGAGCTGGCAGGCCTGACCGACCGTCGGGGTATAAACGATCGGCATCAGCTCTGCCATATTCTCCACCAGGACACGGTAGAAAAGGGTCTCGTTGCGATCCTGGAGGGCGGCCAGGCCGATGAACTTCTCCAGATCGGTGCCCTTGGCGCGGACGTGCTCCAGTTCCAGGGCCACCTGCTCCTTGATGGTCAGATGCGCCGGCGGCAGCAGGCCGCGCAGCTTGAACGCGTCGCGCTCCTCTGGTGGGAAGGCAACGCCCTTGTTGAGTAAAGGATTGCGCAACAGATCGCGCCCGGTCAGCGTGGTCCGCACCACACCAGCCTTCCAGTCGAATTCCACCTTGGCACGCGGTTGATCGCTCATTGCAGTGTGCTCCTGCCTAACGGGGAGAATCGGGCCGCTTAAGCGGCCGATCGTGGATGTAGAATACCGACGGTCGGCAGCCCTGTCCAAGCCCGAGGACACGACGTTCACTCAAGCGCCCTCGCAGCGGTGCTGTCGCCCTACGCAGTCGGCGGTAAACTTGACGCGGCGATTGCAATAACGCGGGCAGTGCACGGAGGCCGCCAACGATGTCGCCATCTTCCCCGGCACGCCGGTTGCTTGACCATCCGGTCGAACAAGCTTGTACTGTCGCCTTCCGCAACAGCCTGGAACACTTTCGCGTGTACCTGCACGCCGAGTTGGGTTTGTCGCCCAATACTCTGGCGGCCTATCGACGCGACCTGCTGGAGTTCGGCGCGTTCATCGGGCGCCGGGGGATCGACGAATGGTCGCAACTGACGCCGACGGTGATCCAGGCGTATCTGGTAGAGCAGAGCGGCCGCGGCTACAAAGAAACAACTCTGGCCCGGCGGGTGGTGGCGTTGCGCATGTGGCTGCGTTGGCTGCACCTGACCGGTCAGGTGCCGGAAGACCGGACCGCTTTGTTGGAGCTGCCGAAACGCTGGCAACGTTTGCCGCTGGCGCTCAATCTGGACCGCACGGTCGAACTGATCACTGCTCCGGACCTCCAGAGGCCGCTGGGGTTGCGCGACCGGGCGATTCTGGAGCTGTTCTATGCCTGCGGATTGAGGGTCAGCGAACTGTGCGGGTTGCGGGCCAGGGACGTCAACCTGAACGGAGCCTATCTGCGTTGTCTGGGCAAGGGGCGCAAGGAGCGCATCACGCCGATCGGGCGCCCAGCGCTGGCAGCCCTGGCGGCGTATGTGGAGCACTCGCGCCCGAAGCTGATCGAGAAAGGCATACGCGCCGGGCGCTACACGCCACCAATTGCAAAGGCTTTCGCTGCCGGCCTGCCGCTATTCCTGTCGCGCAGTGGCGGACCGTTGGAACGGACGGCCGTGTGGGCACTGGTACGACGTGAGGCCCGTCGACGGGGCATTCCGGGCAAGGTCAGCCCACATACGTTGCGCCACAGTTTTGCCACCCATCTGTTGGAGGGCGGGGCAGATCTGCGCGTAGTGCAGGAACTGCTCGGCCACGTCGACATCAGCACCACCGAAATCTACACGCACGTGCAAACCAAGCACTTGCAAGAGATTCATGCGCGTTGCCACCCGCGTGGGGCGCTGGCGCTACGAGACAAGCGTACGTTGACCGATGTTCAGCAACCATGAAGCACTGAACGGGTAACAAGTGCGGGCCAGCGAGGACGATCGACTGGCTCGGGACCGGTAACGCCGATAGGATGAGCCGACCGTTGGATCAATCCTGTGCAGCTAAGTGTTTGGCCGACAAGGCGGTAGGAAGGAGCCGCTCATGAAAAAGTGGCGACCGATTTCGCGGTTGGTGCTGGTGGCCGGAACGACGCTTTTCTTGGGCGGGTGTGATCCCACGCTGCGCGCCACCGTCGAGAACGGCATCATCAACGTTTCCACCAGTCTGTTCGGGGCCTTCTTGCGGGCATTGATCGAACTGGGCCAGGAAGCGCAAGCCGACCAGACCGCCGCCTTGCTCGACCAGGCCGTCCGAATGCTGGCGTAGGGGCCGACCGAAGACCAGCGATCGCCACCCGGGTCGCCTTCCACCACGACGGTGGCGGGCCAGTTCGCCGCAGCGGTCGCCCTTGCGGACGCCGTTGGGCTGAGGGCGTGGCTCTGGCGGGCGTCGCAATTTCGCCTAATATTCTCAGTTCGTCGCCGGCGCGGTCGGCAACGGGCAGGACGCGTGCGAACGCGGCGGGTGTCCGCGACCAAGGAGCCAACATGTCAAGCAAGAAATACGTGTATTTCTTCGGGGCCGGGAAGGCCGAGGGTAAGGGGACCGACAAGCAACTGCTGGGCGGCAAGGGGGCCGGACTGGCAGAGATGACCAGCATCGGGCTACCGGTCCCGGCTGGTTTCACGATCGCCGTGGACGCCTGCGAGTATTACCACGCCCACAACGAGCAGTGGCCGGCGGGCCTGGAGAAAGAGGTCCGGCAGCAGCTTGCCCGCCTGGAGAAAGTGTGCGGCAAGAAGCTGGGCGATCCGCATGATCCGTTGCTGGTATCGGTGCGCAGCGGCGCGGCACGCTCGATGCCCGGGATGATGGAGACCATCCTGAACCTGGGACTGAACGACCAATCGGTTCGCGGATTGGCCAATGCTACCAACAACCCGCGCTTCGCCTGGGACGCCTACCGCCGCTTTCTTCAGATGTACTCGACTACCGCGGTCGGTCTGAGCAAGGACGTGCTGGAAGAGAAGCTGCACCATCTGAAAGAACGGCGCGGCGTGCAGTTCGACCATCAGTTGCCCGCCGAGGCGCTGGAGGAGCTGTGCGGCGAGTTCAAGGCCTTCTTCCGCCAACAGACCGGTCGCGACTTCCCGCAGGACCCCTGGGAACAACTGGTTGGTGCGATCAACGCCGTCTTCCGCTCCTGGAACGCCGAGAAAGCCGTCACCTATCGACGCGTCGAGAAGATCACCGACCTGAAAGGCACGGCAGTGAACGTGCAGCAGATGGTCTTCGGGAACATGGGAGATGATAGCGGCACCGGGGTGTGCTTCACCCGCGACCCGAGCACCGGTGAGAACGAGTTCTACGGCGATATGCTGTTCAATGCCCAGGGGGAGGACGTAGTGGCCGGGATCCGCACGCCGGTGAAACTGGCGGAACTGAAAAAACAGCGGCCGGACATTTACGATCAGCTTTGCGCGGTGCGGGCGATCCTGGAGATCAACTACGGGGAAATGCAGGACCTGGAGTTTACATTTGAACGCGGCAAGCTGTACATGCTCCAGTGTCGCACGGGCAAGCGTACACCGACGGCGGCGTTCCGCATTGCCGTCGAGCAGGCCACCCTGCCGTTGATGACGTCGGCTGAGGCGAAGCGCCTGCACAAGGCCGGTTATCTGCCGGCCAAGTATCTAGCTGCCGCGACCAAGCCGGTGATCACCAAGGATCAGGCCATCATGCGGATCACGCGTGAGGACATAGAGCGGCTGTTTTATCCGGTGATCAGTCCGCGCATCGCCGCGGCCGAGCTGGCCGGCAAGAGACTGACCGAAGGCATCAACGCGGTTCCGGGGGCGGCCTGCGGGCAGGTGGTTTTCAGCGCGCAGGAGGCCGAAGCCGCAGCCGAACGCGGCGAAGACGTCATCCTGGTCCGCAAGGAGACCAGCCCCGAGGACGTAGGCGGCATGCAGGCGGCCAAGGGGATTCTGACGCAGACCGGCGGGAAGACTTCGCACGCCGCCGTGGTGGCCCGCGGGTGGGGCAAATGCTGCATCGTGGGCTGCGGGGCACTTAATATCGATTACGCTGCGCGGCAGATGAGCGTGGGCGGGAAGGTCGTGCGCCAGGGGGACTATTTGACCTTGGACGGCAGCAGCGGGACGGTGTACCTCGGTCGGCTGGAACTCGAGCGCCCCGAGCCGCCGCCGGAGTATTACACGCTGATGGGTTGGGCCGACCGCCGTCGGCGGCTGGGAGTGCGTACCAATGCCGACACGCCGGAGGATGCCGCCAAGGCCATCCAGATGGGTGCCGAAGGCATCGGTCTGTGCCGTACCGAGCACATGTTCTTCGCTACGCGGCAACGGCAACTGGCAATACAGGAGATGATCGTGGCCGACTCGCTGGCCGAACGGCAGGCGGCGCTGGCCAAGCTGCTGCCGTTCCAGCGTGAAGACTTCATCGGCATCTTCGAAGCCATGGACGGGCGGCCGGTAACGATCCGACTGATTGATCCCCCACTGCACGAGTTCGTACCGAAATCGCAGGAGGAGGCCGAAGAACTGGCACGCACCACCGGCTTGACTCCGGAAGCGATCCTGCACCGCGCCGAGCAACTGCACGAAACCAATCCGATGCTGGGGCACCGCGGCTGCCGGCTGTGCATCACGTTTCCGGAGATACTGGAAATGCAGGTGCGGGCGATCATCGAGGCGGCCATCGAGGTGCAGCGGCGTGGTCGCAAGGTCCGCCCCGAGATCATGATTCCACTAACCATCGATGCCAAGGAGTTGCGCATCCTTACCGACCGCGTGCACGACGTGGCCGACCAACTGATCAGGGCAGCCGGTGTCAAGCTGGACTACCTGGTCGGCACCATGATCGAGACGCCGCGCGCCGCCCTGACGGCCGATCGCATCGCGGAGGTGGCCCAGTTCTTCAGCTTCGGGACCAACGACCTGACGCAGATGACCATGGCGCTGTCGCGCGACGACGCCGGTCGGTTCCTGCCAGACTATTGCAGCAGCGCGCGCACCGGCATTTTCGCCGACGACCCCTTCCAAACGCTCGATCAGGAGGGCGTCGGTCAGCTCATCGACCTGGCCATTCGCAACGGACGCGCGACCAATCCGAAACTGAAAGTCGGCATCTGCGGGGAGCACGGGGGCGACCCGGCCAGCGTCAAGTTCTGCCACCGCGTCGGCATGAACTACGTGAGCTGCTCGCCATACCGCGTCCCGATTGCTCGGCTGGCGGCCGCGCAGGCCGCGATCGAAGAAGACTGGTCTGCCCGGCCCCGCAGCGGACGCCAGCGCACTGGCAAAAGCGCAACCCGCAAGCGGAGCGCCCTCACGCGCCGCACGCGAAAAGCTGGTCGCCGGCAAACCGTTTGAACGTCATGGCTGTGACAGAAAGATGGTGCCTTACAGAAGCGTGCCGCGCAAGATCAGGCTGGCAACCGAGAAGTAGATGATCACGCCGGTCACATCAACCAGCGTGGCCACAAAGGGGGCCGAGGCGCTGGCGGGGTCCAATTTCAGGCTGCGCAGAATGAAAGGCAGCATGGATCCGGCAAGCGTGCCCCACGTCACGCAGCCCAGCACGGCGAAGGCGACGGTCAGACCCACAAGTATGTAGTGCTCTCCATACAGGGCGGTGCCGCTGGCAGCCCGGTGTACCTGCTCCCACAACAACACGCGCGACAAACCGATCAGTCCCAGAAACGAGCCCAGCGCCACCCCGGAGGCCAGTTCCCGCCGGATCACACGCCACCAGTCGCGCAAACGCACCTCCCCCAGCGCCATGGCGCGAATCACCAGCGTGGAGGCCTGCGAGCCGGCGTTGCCCCCGCTGCTGATGATCAGCGGGATGAATAAGGCCAGCACAACGGCTTTGGCGATCTCTTCCTCGAAAAACGCGATCGCCGTGGCGGTCATCGACTCCCCGATGAACAGTGCTGCCAGCCAGAGGGCGCGTTTGCGAACCAGATGGAGCAGGCCGACGTCGAGGTAGGGCGCGTCGAGGGCCTCGCTGCCGCCGATCTTGTGCATATCTTCCGTGGCTTCTTCCTTCACCACGTCCACGATATCGTCAGCCGTGACGATACCCTTGATTCGTCCGGCCGCGTCCACCACTGGCAGGCAGTACAGGTCGGCCCGGGCGAAAATGTGGCTGACCTCTTCCTGGTCCATGTCCTCCGGCACGGTCACCAGATCGGTGGTCATCAGGTCGCGGAGCTTCTGCTGCGGCGGCGCGGTGACCAGCTCGCGGAACGACACCACGCCCAACAGTCGCTGGTCCGCATCGACGACGTACCCGTAATAGATCAGTTCCGCGGTGTGGCTCTTAAGCCGCCGCAGATAGCTGATGGCTTCTTCGACGGTCATGTCGGGACGAAGGCGGGCGAAGCGCGGGTTCATCAAACCGCCGGCCTCGTCCTCGGCGTAGGCCAGCAGAGCGCGCACTTCAGTGCGGACCGACCCGTCAAGCAGGTCTAGAATCGCCTCGCGTTGCTCCTCGGGCGCTTCCTGCACCAGATCAGCGATGTCATCGGGGGGCAACAAACGGAGGAACCGCCGGCGCGCGCTGTCGGGTAGCGCGGAAATCAAAGTGAACGCCTCACGCGCCGACAAGTGACTCACGAACTCCTCGGCTTCGTCGGTCGTCAGAAGGGCGAAACCCTGCTGACGCTCTTCGTCGGAAAGTGCTGGCCACGCCTCGCGGAGTTCGTCAGGCGTCAGTTTCTCGATATCCGGCGCTGCCATGGTGCACCTCGCTCGCAGCCGATCCACCTGTCGTCCACACGGCGAATGCGGAATTGTCCACTGGGAAGCGTCAGTTTCCAACGGGCCGAAGGACCAATCTGGCAGCGCCCGCCGATGCTCCGCGGCTGCATCGGCGACGTCGAGATCAATATGTGACGTGAGATACGGCGGAGGCCGGTTATTGCAGGCGGCCTGCCGCCAAGAGCTGCTTGGCCAACCCGACCAGGTACACCGACCCCGTGATGCAGATCAGATCATCACGACCAACACTCTTGCAAGCGATCTGATAGGCTTCCTCCAGCGTCTCTCCCACCTGGGCCATCTTCTGGCTGATCTCCACGAACCGGGCGTGCAGCTCATGCGGATCAGCGGAGCGCGGCGTCCCACTGGTCGTGAAAATGACCTTGTCGGCCCCGAGCTGGAGCTGCTGAAGCATGCCCTCCACATCCTTGTCCACCGAGCATCCGAAGATCACCACCATCGAGTCGTAGGTCACATTCTGGCCGATGGCACGCATCAGGGCGGCCACGCTGGCGGCATTATGCGCAGCATCGACGATGGTGCGCGGCATGTCGCGGATCAACTCCAGGCGACCTTGCACGCGAACTTTGGCCAGCCCATCGATCGCCGCCTGCTCCGAAATCTTCCACCCCGCCTGCCGCAGCGCATCGATCATGCCCAATGCTACCCCGCAGTTGTGGGCCTGGTGCTCGCCCAACAGCGGAACCCGCAGGTGGTCGAAACGTGTTGTGGGCGTGGCCATGCAGACGCGTGTATGCGGCCCACTGGCTCGCGACGACTCGAAGCGATAGCTGAACTCGATGTCCTCGCCGATGAACCGGATCGGACAACCGACCCGCTCGGCCGCCTTGCGCAGCACGCGGCGTACGGCGGGGACCTGCGGCGAGCAAATCACCGGGACACCCGGCTTGAAGATGCCGGCCTTTTCCTCGGCGATCTTCTCCAAAGTGTTACCCAATTGCGCCACGTGGTCGTAACTGATGCTCGTTATGCCGCAAACCTCGGGCTGGATGACGTTGGTCGAGTCCAGCCGCCCGCCCAACCCGGTCTCGATTACCGCGATGTCAACTTTGCGGTTCACGAAATGCAGGAAAGCGGCGGCAGTGAGTATCTCGAAGAAAGTTGGCTCGTCACGGCGCAGCGAATGCACAACGGGTGCGAGGCGCGCCATGAGGCGAGTGAAGTCGCCCTCGCTGATCAACTCGCCGTCCACGCAGATGCGCTCCCGCAGGTCCACTATATGCGGGGAGGTGTACAGCCCGGTGTGATGACCGGCGTTCTGCAACATCGCGGCAAGCATGTGGCAGGTCGAGCCCTTACCTTTGGTGCCCGCCACGTGCACAGTGCGAAGCTTCTTGTGAGGGTTGCCCAGGCGGGATAGAATGCGCAACATCCTGGACAAGTTGAAGTTAGTGTGGTTGTAGCCGACGCGGACCATTTTTTCGTAGTCCGTGTGGCTATTGAGGAAGTCGAGAGCGGCGCGGTACGTGCGGATCGTCGGCTTGGACCGAGTAGTGCGGGAAACCGACTGCTTCGAGCGCGGCGCTGCCGTCCGCCGGGCGGACCGAGTCCGCCGAGTGACTGTTCGCGTCATGGGGCCTGAGAATAACCAGTAAGTTGTTCTTCGTCAAGAACCTGCGCACAATAGTCGCGTTTATTCGACGAGAAGGTCGGCGTCTGTAAGCGGCTAATAAACAAGCTCTTACAGCTCCAATCACCCGTCGCCGCAGTTGTTGAGGCCGGCAGATTGCCGCCCCAACTACCATTGTTACGTTCGAGACAGTTATCGGTTTCGCTTTTGCCATTTTGATGCGGCAACAATGAGAACTGAACCGGTAATAATCAATATACAGGGCAGATCATGCCCTGTGTATATAGGACCATCAGCGCGGCTGACGCTCCAGAGAATCGAACCGTTAGGTGTCTGGAAGCGCTCACGGACATTCGTAGTGGCCGATCAGGCAGTCGTCGACCACCACGCGACCAAGCTGGCCCAAGTGCTACCGCCCGATACCGGGTGGATCACATTCGCCCCGGGAGAACAGTCCAAGTCGCTTGAACAGGCCGCCTATCTTTACGACCAACTGGCCGCCGCCGCCGCCGACCGCGATTGTCTGATCGTCAGCTTTGGCGGCGGGGTGGCCGGCGACCTGGGTGGTTTCGTCGCCTCCACATGGCTGCGCGGGGTGCGCCACGTCAACGTAGCCACGACAGTTCTGGCGGCGGTGGACGCTGGGGTCGGAGGCAAGACCGGCGTGAATCTGCCAGCCGGCAAGAACCTGGTCGGGACGTTTCACCAACCGCTCGCCGTCATCGTGGACACCGACTTCTTCACGACTTTGCCACGGCGGGAGTTCGCGGCAGGCTTAGCCGAAAGCGTCAAACAAGCGGCGGCGCTGGATGTAGACTTGTTCGAATGGCAGGAACAGCACGCGGCAGCCCTGTGCAGCGGGCAGACGGACCTGTTGGTTCTGCTGGTGCGCCGCAACTGCGAGCTGAAGGGGCGGGTAGTCGCTCAAGATGAGCGAGAAATCGGGCCGCGCGTCGTCCTCAACTACGGCCACACCATCGGGCATGCCATTGAGCACCTGTTGGGCTACGAGCTGCGCCACGGCGAATGCGTAGCTCTGGGCATGATCGCGGAGAACGACATCGCCGTCCGCCGCGGGTTGCTCGATCCGAGCGCGGCCGATCGGGTCCGGCAGCTCTTGGGCGCGCTGGGCCTGCCCGGGCGCCTGCCGCGCGCCCTGCCGCCCGAAGAGGTAGTTTCGGCCTGTCGGCGCGACAAGAAAGCCCGCGATGGTGCCATCCACTGCGTACTGCTAAGGTCACTCGGTAGCTGGGAGCGTGTGAGCGATATCCGACCGGAAGAAGTGGCTGCTGCCCTGACGGCGATCACATAGACCGTGCAGCTCGTTGTTTGCCCAGGGAGCGTTACTTAGAATCGTCCGCACAATGACGGACAGCTACGCTCCTGGTGCTGCGACGTGGTGGTGGCCGCCGCGCCATGCCAGCCCGCTGGTGCGGCGCCTGTGTCTGTTGGCCATCATCGGCCTGATGCTGTGGCTGGGGCGGGTCGGGCTGGGACAAATCTGGTCGGGCGGGCCGGACTTCGAGTACTTCTACAAGTGCGGCCGCTGGCTGCTGGAGCACGGCAGCCTCGATCGGGGTATGGACATTGTGCACGGCCAAGTGGTCGAGCGCGGCACACTGGACTGGTACCTCCCCAGTGTGGCGCGATTCATGACGGTGTTGGCCTGGCTGCCCTACGAGCTGGCCGGCGTGGGTTGGCTGGCGCTCGGTCTGCTGGCGGTTTGGGCCACGTTGCGGCTGATCGGGCGGCACCTGAGCGGTCTGCCGCCGAAAGACTGGCCGGTGACGCAATTGGTGCCCTTCCTGGTTCTGATGGCGTATTGGAACTGGGAGTTCGCGCTCGTGCAGGTCAACAGCATCACGCTGCTGTTGGTGGTGGCGAGTTTTGTTCATTGGCAGCAGGGGCGGCGCCTGGTGGCGGGGTTCTGGCTCGGGCTGGCAACTCTGCTGAAGCTGACGCCCGGGTTGCTATTGCTGTGGTTTGCTCTGAAACGCCAGGGGCGCACCGTAGCCGTGGCGCTTGCCACAGTGGTTTTGGCCGGTCCGCTAGCGGACCTGGCCGCATTGGGGCCGGCGCAGACCGGCGATGCGTACCGAGTCTGGTTCGAACGGGCTCTGGTGAGCGGCTCACAGCGCGGGCTGATTCTTTCGCAAACGGAGATGGATTGGCGTAATTCGGGTCTTGGCGCCGTTCTCGCCCGCCTGCTGCATCCGGTCAACTACAACACGCACTTCGATAACGACGCGCGCATCCAGGCACGGTATGCCAACCTGCCACCGCGGACGATGAATCTGGTCAATGTGCCGTTGCCGACGGTCGCCAATCTGGTCACCGTCATATTGGCGATGACGCTGGTCGCGGCCATTTGGCTGACGCGCCGGCCAGCAACGCACCTGACAGCTTGGCAATTGCGGTTCGAGTGGGCCCTATTCGTCCTGCTGATGTTGTGGGCCATGCCTGTGATGCGCCGCTACCACCTGATCTGGACGCTACCGGTGCTCTCGCTGTTGGCGGCAGCGCTGCACTACAGCGGCTTCGCTGGCCGCTGGGTACGGCTGACCTGGTTTTGTCTGGGGCTGGCGCTGGCAGCCCAGTTGTCGCTGCTGTGGATGCCACTGGAAGCTGGGGGTGCCATACTGGCTTCGGTGATCGCACTGGGGGTGCCGGTCGTGGCTTTGCTGCGCCGACTCGAAAAGCTGCCGATGGCATTGCCGTCGCCGTTGTTTCCCAGGTCCACGCTGGGCGCCCCCACTCCGTGGCCTTCGGGTCAGCCGGTGACCGCCCATGCCTGAGCGAGTGAACTTCGAGCGTACCTGGCGGCTGGGGCTGCTTGTCCTGCTGCTCGCGCTGGCCGGTCTATCGTTCGATCGGGCACGGCGCGGACGGTACGACTTCCATCACTTCTACCTGGAAGCGCAGCACGTGTGGCAACATGGTGCGCTGCATCCGCAGATGGCCCACTCACGCTCCGACGAGGAGCGACAACTGCCTTTCTATTTGCCGGTCGTGCCGCTGATGCTCGCGCCGCTGGCGGCCTTGGGGCGGGTCGGAGCGGCCTTGGTCTGGACGGCAGCGCAGGTGGCGGCGCTGGGCGTGAGTTTGCGGATTCTGCGCGGCTGGTGCGCTGACCGCGGGCTGGACGGGCCGGCGATACTGGGCACCGCCACGCTGCTGGCGCTGCCAGCCTTGGTGGAAGCGGCCCGCTTCAATCAGCTCAGTTTCTTCGTGCTGGCTCTGGTATTGGCCGGCGTGGACGCTATGGACCGTGCCCGACCCGGACGGGCCGGTGCGCTGCTCGGCCTGGCGACAATACTCAAGCTGCTACCGGCAATCTTCCTGCCCTGGTTGTTGCTCAAGCGTCGCTGGACCGCGGCCGCAACGCTGACGGTGACCGTTCTGGCAGTCGGCCTGCTGCCCCCGCTGGCGGGATTCGGCCCGGCACGAACGTGGGAGTATCACCGGCAGTGGTGGCAGCACAACGTGCGCGGCGACTCGGCCAGCGGGCTGCTGAAGGCCGACCTGCCCGACCACTTCGTCGATCGGCGCAATCAATCCATTTTCCAGGTGCTGGCCCGCTGGACATGGCCGGAACATCGGTTCCGCATCCCTTGGCAACCCCTGCACCTCGACGCCCGGACCTGCGTGCTGGCAGGTTATGTGGTGACTGCCCTGCTGGGAGCCGGGCTGTTGTGGAAGACTCGTCATCCCTGGAGCCGGCTTTCGGCAGCGCAGCGCCATGTTGAGGTAGCCTGCTATGCGCTGGGGATGCTTGCTTTTTCGCCGCTGGTGCGGCAGTACTACCTGGTGTGGGCTTTGCCGGCCCTAGTGATGCTGGCACGAGCGGCGGGCGACCCCGACGATGCCAGACAACGCCGGCTGGGCTGGACCGGTCTAGGCGTTTGGACCATTGGCATGCTGGCCTGGATCTGGCCGCTCACGCGGCTGCTCGGCGTGCATCTGTTAATGTTGGTCGTTCTCGGCATACTGTTGCTGTTCGGCAGCAGTCACTTGTGCATGGCTTGTTCGAACGAGGGCGAGCGCAGACCCTCAGCCGAAGCGGTACGCGGCTCCCATTCGGAGCCGCCGGGACCGAAGTTCACCCGTCGAGCCTCCTCCCAGTAGCGGCCAGCGTTGTATTCGAAGGCGGCGCGCATGGCCAGCTCAGCCACCAGTCCGAGCATGATGGCGAAGCAGCCCAGCAGGAAAAACAGCAGCGCCACCAGCGGGGCCTTGCCCCAGAAGGCCCTCCAGGGGTCTTGGGCATAGATGGCCTGCACGACCGCGAACCCCAGGCACAGCAGCGTGGCCAGCCAGGAATACTGCGTGATGCGACCGAAGAAGTGCATCGGCTTGGTACGGTATTTCTGGAGCATGCGCACCAGGATCAGGTCCACAGCGACCTTGAAAATCCGGCCATAGCCGTACTTGCTCTGACCGGCCCGGCGTGGGTTGTGCTGCACGACCACTTCGCAGATGCGCGCCCCGTGCATGCTGGTGAACACCGGGATGAACCGGTGCATTTCGCCGTACAGTCGCGAATCGCGGATGACGTTGGCCCGGTAGGCCTTCAGCGTGCAACCGTAGTCATGCAATCGTACCCCGGTCACACGGCCAATGATCCAGTTGGCGACGCGCGAAACCAGGGTGCGCAGCCACGGGTCCTGGCGGTTCTTGCGCCAGCCGCTGACCACGTCGTAGCCGCCCTCCTCCAGAACATCGCACAGACGTTCGATCTCTTCGGGCGGATTCTGCCCGTCGCCGTCCAACGGCACGATGATCGGGGCCCGGGCCGCCCAGAAACCGGCCATCAGGGCGGCGGTCTGCCCATAGTTGCGCGCCAGGTGAATGACGCGCAGCCGCGGATCGTGCGCCGCCAACTCATCCAGCAACGCGCCGCTCCGGTCGCGGCTGCCATCGTTGACGGCGATCAGCTCGAAGCTGCGCCGCTGGCGCGACAGCACCGACAAGAAGTGAGGAAAAACCGTTGGTATGCTGGCTTCTTCCTGGAAGACGGGAACGACTACTGAGACTTCGGGCCGCACCGGCACCATTTACTCTTCCTGCCGCCCCCTACCGCCGCTCGACGACGGGGGCTAGAGTGATTGCGATTGAGGGCATTATAGGCGCATTTGGCGGGGCGGCTAGCACTGCCGCGAGGAGCCTTCCATGAGCAATCCGATCGACGTGGTCGTCCTGATGGGCAGCGAAAGCGATTGGAAAGTGATGCAGGCGGCGGTGCAGACGTTGCGCGAATACGGCGTGACGTGTGAGGCACGGGTCTTGTCCGCCCACCGTACACCTGCGGAAACGTCCGAATACGTCCGTCAGTGCGATCAGGCCGGCACGCGTGTGTTCATAGCGGCGGCCGGGATGGCGGCGCATCTGGCTGGTGCAGTGGCGGCACAGACCACTCGCCCGGTGCTGGGGGTGCCACTGGCCAGCTCAGAGTTGAACGGGCTCGACGCGTTGCTGTCCACCGTGCAGATGCCGCCGGGCGTGCCAGTGGGAACGCTAGGTATCGGCCAGGCGGGCGCGGTCAATGCCGCCTTGCTAGCCGTCAGCATCATCGCCAACGAACGACCCGAGCTACACACCAAACTGCGTCAGGCGCGTCAGCAACGAGCCGCCAAGATCTTGGCCACCCAACTGACCTGAAGCGTTGGTCAGCGTGCCTCAGCAGGCCGACAGGGCGAGACGCGGGGGTGACATGACGAGCACCCACGACCATCGCCGAAGTGACCGGTCAGGCGCTGGCGACGACCCTGGGCCGAACCGGGTTCCGCGACCGCTGTTTTGGCCAGCGGTCGGTCTGATGACCGGCATCGCCGCCTCCGAGTGGCTCGGCCCGCAAGGCCCCAAGGTTCGCTTTGTGCTGGTGACGGCACCCCTGCTGCCGGCGGTACTGTGTGTCCTAGCCGCCCGGATGCGACCGCGCCCGTGGACACTGACCACGGCGCTGGCGGCGCTGGGCTTACTGGTTGGCCTGGCGCGCCATCAGGTACTGCACTGGCAGCCTAGACACCATGTCTGTCACGTACTGCCGAGCGAACCGCTGCTCACTCGCATAGTCGGGACGATCGTCACCACACCGATGCAGCGCGCACCGGCCAAGCTCAACCAGTTCTTGCCGTTCGAGCCGGCGGCACGCACGCAGTTCGTGCTGGCGGCGGACGAAGTGCGAACCGGCGAAGCAATTCGACCGATCGTCGGCAACGTGCGGGTGACCGTTGAGGCTGACAATCTCGGCCTGCGCCTGGGGCAGCGCGTGCAGTTGACTGGGCGACTGCATCGTCCGCGCGGCCCGCAGAATCCAGGCGAACTGGACTGGGCGCGCTGGTACCGCCATCAGGGTCTGGATGCCGGGATGATCGTAGAAAACGCCGTTCATGTCGTGACGCTGGCGACAGTGCGCGGCTCGTGGCTCAACCTGGTGGCGGGGTTGCGCGACCAGGCCCACAGTCTGCTGTTCGAGCCGCAAGCTGGACTGGCCACCGAGGAGTCGTTGCGACTGCTTGATGTAATGGTGCTGGGGCAGCGCAGCGCGGCCGACCGGCAACTGAACGAAGCGTTTCTGCGGGCCGGCGGAATGCACTTCCTGGCAGTGAGCGGATTTCACGTCGGCATACTGGCGGCCGCGGCCTGGTGGCTGGTCCGCCACATCCTGCGCCGCGGCAGAACGGCTGCCGCCAGCGCCATGCTGCTGGTCTCCGTCGTGTACGCCGTGCTCGCCGAGTCGAACGCTCCGATCTTGCGGGCCGCAATGTTCGTCGGGATGCTGGCGGCGGGAATCATACTGCGGCGGCCGACCAGCGTAGTGAACGGGTTGGCCCTGGCCGCGATCGGCGTCTTGATGGTCAACCCGCATGAGCTCTTTCGGGCCGGCTTTCAACTGTCGTTCGTCCAGGTAGTGGGACTGGTGACGGTGGTGCCGGCCGTCATGGAACGGCTGGGACATGGCGCGGCGGCGACCGAGGCGCTGACGGTCAGGCAGCTAGTGGCCGACAAGCTGAAGGGCTGGCTGGGGGGCCTGCTGGTGGTCTGCGTCTGTGCATGGCTCGTGTCGCTGCCGCTGACGGCCTGGCACTTCGGACGCATTGCTCCCTGGGGTTGGCTGGGCACCTTCTTGTTGTCGCCACTGGTCGCCCTCACGATCGTCCTGAGTCTGCTCACCGTGCTGGGGAACGCGGCCCCCGAACCGCTAAGTGCCTGCCTGGGGACGGCGTTACATTGGACCACGGCGGCGTTATTGCGGTGGGTGGGTTTATTCGAGAACCTGCCGGCAGCAGTGGTCGTACGCAGCGCCCCACCGCTGTGGCTGGTGCTGGCGACATACGGCGTCATGCTGGCCTGGACAGCCCGGCGTGCCGACCGGCCGACAACACTCAGCGCAGTGGTGGAACGTCGCGACAAACCCCTCGTGGCACAGCGCACGATCTTGGCCGTTTGTGCAGGCGCACTGTTGTTTCTGGCGTGGGTTGGCTGGTTGGTGCTGCCGAGTGGCGGGCGCGGCAGCGGCCACACAATTCATGTGCTGGCAGTAGGCAATGGAGCAGCGATCTTGGCGGCGGGACCAGACGGTCGGGCCGTGCTATGCGACGTCGGCACCGACACCAACTCGGACGTTGGTGAAACAGTCGCCAACGCGGCTCGGGAGCTTGGCATCCGCCGACTGGATGCCGTGCTGATCTCGCACGCCAATTTCGACCATTACAGCGGCCTGCCAACCGTGCTACGCCGCCTGCCGGTAACGCGCTGGCTGAGCACAGCCTATTGGCAGGCAGCGGTTAGCGGCGACGGGCTGGCTCAACTAATCGGGCAACTGCCGACGGGGCTGCATGCGCCACAGGTGCTGAAGGCCGGCCAAAGGCTGCGGCTCGGCACGATTGACATAGAAGTGCTGTGGCCGCCGGAAAACCTTGACCCGCGTTGGACGACGAACGACAGCTCGCTGGTGGTCCGTCTGACGGTCGGGGGGCGAACGGTGTTGCTGCCGGGAGACGTGGAAACGGCCGCCATGCGCGCCTTGCTGGAGGCGGAACGGGCCGGCGCCGTGGATCTGCGGGCGGACGCGCTGGTAGCGCCGCATCATGGAGCCGTGCGATCGCGAGTGACGGCCGACTTCCTGGGCGCCGTTTCGCCTGGTGTGGTGCTGGTTTCCACGCGCACGCCGCGCCCGCGGCTGGCCGAACTGGTGCGCGAGGTGCTCGGTCCGCAAGCGACGGTGTTGGAGACTGGCCGTTGCGGTGCGCTGACAGTGCGGATAGGCACTGAGGGCATGCTGCGTGTGGAGACGCCCTTTGCCGGCAATTCGGGCAACTGATGGGAGCGACACTTTACAAAAGCGAACCACTGGGGTTTGATGCTCATGGAAGCGCTCAGGACCCTGGTCTCGCAAGGAGGCAAGAATGACTCGCCTTAGCATCGGAATGGCACTTCTCGCAGCAGTGGCACTGTTCGGATGTCAGAAGAAACAACCGGAGCCGACCGCGGACTTGGCCCAACCTCAAACTCCGCTGGCTGAGCTGGACAAGCCCCCGGCCCAGACGGGCAGCGTTGTCACCGATCCGTACGCCACCGATCCGTACGCCCGGGACGCGCTGATGGCACCGCAGGACGCTGTGCAAACCACGCGTCGGCCTAGCAGCGTCGGCCAGGAAACCACTTTGATCGGCGGGTCGGAGAAGACTGGTGCGCGTACGCACGTGGTGCAGAAGGGCGACACGCTGTACAAACTGGCCCGGCAATACTATGGCGATCAGAGCAAATGGAAGGATATCTGGGAAGCGAACCGCAATCGCGTACCGGACAAGAATAAGCTCGAAGTGGGCACCAAGCTCATCATTCCATAGCGCCGACGTCGCCGCCGGCGCTTTCCAGTCCAATGGTGGTGCTGCGCAGCGACAGCCCGATCCAGTTCGTCAAGGGTGTTGGCCCGCGTCGCGCCGAACTGTTCGCCACTCTGGGCATCACCACGGTCGGCGAGCTGCTGGAGTACTTCCCGTTTCGGCACGAGAACCGCAGCCCGGAGTTGGAAATCGGCGCCGTGTCTCCGGGCACGTTGGTGACGATTAGCGGCGAAGTGGTCCGGGTGGGCGGCTACCACGGTAGTCGCTGGTGCGATGTCAGCGACGCTTCGGGCCAGTGCCGACTGCGCTGGTTCAATCTGCCCCAGGCGGCGCGGAAAATGTACGTCGGGGCGACGGTGGTGGCCACCGGGCGCGCCGAACTCTACGAGGACCGTCTGGAGCTGGTGCAGCCACGCGTCCAGGTGTTCCCCCCCGGTAAACTGCTCGTGCACCGGCCAGCCGAGGCGCAGCGCGTCGGCGTCTATCGGGGGAACGCGCGCATCGGTTCGGCACTCATCCGACGCACGGTGCTGAACGTGCTGGCGGCGGGGCGCTTGCCGGTGGAAGAAGTTCTGCCGGCCGCGCTGCTCCACAAGCACCGCCTGCCCTCGCGTGAGCAGGCCATTCGCAGCATGCACTGCCCGGCTGACCAGGCCGATCTGGAGCGTGCTCGCCGGCGCCTGGCTTACGAAGAGCTGCTGCTGATGGAGCTGGCGATGGCCCTACGCCGTCGCAAGCGTTTGGCGCTCCAGACGGGCAGGAAACTGCACTGGACCGCCGAAATCGACCGGCGTATTCGGGCGCGCTTTCCCTTCACGTTGACGGCTGCCCAGGACCAGGTCATCGGTGAAATCGTAGCCGATCTGACCAGCGGTCGACCGATGACCCGTCTGCTTCAGGGGGACGTCGGCAGCGGCAAGACCGTGGTGGCGCTGTACGCCTGCCTGGTGGCGATCGCCAACGGCAAGCAGACGGCCGTTATGGCCCCCACCGAAATCCTCGCCCAACAGCATTTCAGCAAGATCGAGCAGTACTTGCAGGGTAGTCGTGTGCGTCATGTTCTGTTGCGCGGCGGGCTGTCAGCCAAACAGCGCCGACAGATGCTGGGGCAGATCGAAGCCGGGGAGATCGACCTGGTCGTGGGCACGCAAGCTCTGATCCAAAGGGATGTGGCTTTCAACCAGCTCGCTTTGGTGGTCGTGGACGAACAGCACAAGTTCGGCGTGCTTCAGCGGCATACCTTCCGCACCAAAGGCCCCATGCCGCACTATCTGGTCATGACCGCCACCCCGATTCCGCGCACCTTGGCGATGACGGTGTTCGGTGACCTGGACATGTCGGTCATTCGCGCGTGCCCGCCCGGCCGCGGACGCATCGTGACCCGCGTCGTGCCAGTCGCCAAGTGGAAAACCGTGATGGAGTACGTGCGCGGGCGCCTGGAAGGCGGCGAGCAGGCGTACGTCGTCTGCCCGCAGATTGGGGTGCTGCCGACGGAACCGCCCCGAACAACAGACGGAGACGCGGTGGAGGGATCGGTGGCCTCAAGATTGACCAGTGCAATGGCGGGGTGCGATGACGACCTGGCCAATCATGACGCGCAGCTTGAGGGCGCCGAGTCAACCAGTGGCCGGTGGCGCTGCGTGGCTTCGGTCCGCGAGACGTACGAGCGACTCATGAGCGGTCCGTGGCGCGGGCTGCGGGTCGGGTTGCTGCACGGTGCCCTGCCACAACGCGAAAAGGAGGCTGTCGTAGCCGATTTCGTCGCCGGTCGCTTGCAGGCGGTGGTGGCAACGACCGTGGTCGAGGTGGGCGTGGATGTGCCGAACGCGACTATCATGATCGTCGAGCACGCCGACCGCTACGGACTGGCACAATTGCACCAGCTTCGGGGACGGGTGGGGCGCGGCAGCAAGGACAGCCTGTGCATTCTGATCGCGCGTCAAGCGGGCGCCAAAGGACTTGAGCGTCTGGCGGTGCTGGCGCGCACGACTGACGGTTTCAAGATCGCTGAAGCCGATCTGGCGCAACGCGGACCGGGGGAACTGTTCGGCACGCGACAGCACGGCCTTCCGGAGCTGCGCGTGGCCAGCATCATCAATGATTTCACTCTGCTGGAACAGGCCCGCGCCGACGCCTTCGCGCTGGTCGCCGCCGATCCCGAACTGCGTCAGCCGGAGCATCAGGTATTGATTCCGGCCCTCAAGCAGATGTTCGGCGAGAAACTGGCTCTGATCGACGCGGCCTAGGAATAGCGCATGGGCCGCTCTGTCGGTCCAGCCTCGTAGTCGCCTAGGACTTGCCGTGCTCGCAGGTCTCCTTCGAGGGTTGCTGGCGCTCGCCACAGCCCTCGGGCTTCTTCTCGCTGGTCTGGGACGGACAAGCCGCGGTGCAGCCGCCGCAGCCCCCTTTGACTTTAGACGCCGTTTGCAGGGCCTTGGCGAACCCCTCCGTGGTGCGCAGCGCCGCCAGATCAGCGCAAGCCTTGGCCTGCTCCTTGAGGCGCTCCAGTTCGCCAGCAGGCGTGCATTCGAAAGCACAAGTCAACGTGTTGACGGCTCGATCCGCCTGACCCAGCAGAGCTTGCAGACGGGCGGCGTAATAACACACCACCCCCGGGCAATCCTTGGGCAGCTCTATCTCACCCGCGACCTTCCGGGCCTCTTCGAGTCGACCAGCGCGGGCCAGGGCCAGGCCGTGCAGCACACGCGTCTGAACCGTGCCTTGGTCGGCCGGAAGACCGGCCAGCAGCGTGGCGGCCTCTTCGTTCTGGTTCATGGCGAGCCGCGCCTCGGCCAACAGAACCGCAGATTCGGTTCCCGGCGATTTGTCGTGCAGCAACTGCGCCACGGCGGCCGCCTCCTTCCACACCTCGCGGCTGCGATAGTAGGCGAATAGTGCCCGTGCGGTCTGCTGCCAGTTTTCCTGTTCGGTTGAAAGCTGTTCACGCAGGCTCAACACGCGTTTTAGGACAACCGCCTCCTGGCGATACTCGGCGTTCTCAGGGTCGCCCTTGGCAGCCTCCGAGAACGCTTCCAGGGCCGCCTTGAAGTCCCCCTGGGCCAACAGCGCTCGACCTTCGGCAAAACGCCGAGCCGCTTCCTCTTGGCCAGCCCAAGTCGTAATCGGGCCAAGCGAAAGCACGAAGAACGCTGCGAGCAACACCTGGCAGGTCTGCCGCACACTTCGCGAGACGATGCTACGAGGCATACTTCTCTCCTGGTAGACAAATCGCCGCCGCAGTACCGGGTGCGCCGACGCCGACCTACACTCCCACTGCGAGCAACGACAAGGCTGATCGCGCACTTCTCAAAAGCGCCACTATAACGAGTCCCGAGGCGAAGCTGGAAGGCCTGCTACGGGCAAAAACGGGGTTGTGCCGCCCACCGACCGGCGATTCGGACACGCTCGGCCCTCTGCAAGCCGCGGAAACAGCAGTCCGCTAAGTTCCCCCAGGGCGGACACCTGCGAAGTGGGGGCGGCTGCGGGTAAGTCGCACCGGCCCGGCAATGCGTGTAGAATCCCCGGATTGGCGGGTTGGTTCCGCGCGACCCGGTTGTACCAGTGAAGAGTGGCGCGGACTATGACTGGCCGGCCTGCCCGGTAGCGGCACTTTGGCAACGCCGGTCGGCCCAACGAGAAGCGGCAGAAAGCGTCCATGGCGAGCACGCTGGGAGAGTTGTGTAGCACTTTAAAGCGTTACGGGATGAACCCCACGCTGCGGGGGGATGCGGAGCGCTGCATCGCGCGGGTCGCAACTTTAGAGGATGCCCAACCCGGCGACATCTCTTTTCTGTCCAACCCCAAGTACGAAAAGCTCTTGCAAACGACGCGGGCGTCGGCGGTGGTGCTGAAGCCGGACGTCGCCGCTCCGCCCCACCTGGACCTGATTCAAGTCGCCGATCCGTATGCGGCGATCACGGCGCTGATCGTTACCTTGCACGGCTACCGGCAGCATCCGCGGGTGCCGCCGCATCCGACCTGCACGCACATCGACCCCACGGCCCGGATTGGCCCGAATGCCACCATCCATCCAGGAGTGTGCATTGCTGAGGAGGTGGTAATCGGTCGCGACGCGGTGATTTACCCGGGGTGCTACATTGGGCCACGTTGCCGGATCGGGGACAACGTACTGCTGTACCCGAACGTGGTGCTGTACGATGACACGGTACTGGGCAATCGGGTGACGATTCACGCCAACACCGTAATTGGCGAGGACGGGCTGGGTTACGCGCCAATCGGTGGTCGCTGGATGAAGATTCCGCAGATCGGATACGTTGAGATCCAGGATGATGTGGAGATCGGGTCCGCCTGTACGATCGATCGAGCCACCCTGGGCAAGACGGTGATTGGTCGCGGCAGCAAGTTCAGCAATCTCATCGCCATCGGCCACGGAACGCGCATCGGCGAGCATTGTCTCCTGGTGGCCCAGGTCGGCATCGCCGGCTCGGTCAACGTCGGCAATCGCGTCACCATGGCCGGGCAGGCCGGCGTGGTCGGACACATCCGTATCGGCGACGGAGCAACGCTGGGAGCCAAGGCCGGGGTGACCCACAACGTTCCCGACGGCGAGACAGTGCTCGGCCAGCCGGCCATCCCGATCCGCGAGATGCGCCGCCAAGTCGTGTACATTCAGCGCTTGCCGGAGCTGAATGAGACCGTTAAACGCTTGGAGAAAGAGGTCGCCGCGCTGCGACAGGAGTTGGGCAAGCCCAGCAGTGCAGGCTGACACCGGCCGCCGGGCGGCCGCCACCAGAACGTCACAGAGTGACTCGGCACCGCGAGTTGTGGCCCACTCTTGTCGGCCAGGTGATGCGCAGGCGGCCGGCGTGGTGGCTTAGTGCGTGACCCGGCATGTGAAAGCCCGCCAGCGGCGGTAAAGGCGAGTATGAAACTGGCCCGCTTTGTTCTTCCGGACGGACGTCGAATGACTGGGCGTCTGGTTGCCGATGACCAGGCTCAGCCACTGGTCGGGGAGTTGTTCGGCGAGTTGACGTTCAGCGAACAGACGGTGTCGGTGTCGCGGCTGCTGCCGCCGGTGGACCCACCGAACATCCTGGCCATCGGGCGCAACTACCGGGCCCATGCCGCAGAAACTGGTTCAGCGCTGCCGGACAAGCCGTTGTTTTTCTTGAAGGCGACGACCGCTCTCATAGGGCACGAAGAGTCGATCGCATTGCCGGCGTCGGCCCCCAACGAAGTCGACTGGGAAGCCGAATTAGCGATCGTCATTGGGCGCCGCGCCAGAAAAGTCTCGACAGAAGAAGCCTTGGACTTCGTCCTCGGCTATACGTGCGCCAACGACGTATCGGCGCGGGACTGCCAACGGGTCGACAAGCAGTGGGCCCGGGCCAAGAGCTTCGACACGTTTTGCCCGCTGGGACCTTGGCTGGTCACTGCCGACCAACTGGACCCAGACTGTCTGCGCATCCGCAGCCGCTTGAACGGCCAGACCATGCAGGACGCTAATACGTCGGCGATGGTGCATTCTTGTCGACAACTGGTGAGTTATCTCTCGCATCAGCTAACGCTCTTGCCGGGCACAGTGATCCTGACCGGCACGCCAGAAGGCGTCGGCATGGCCCGGCGGCCGCCGGTTTTCTTGAAGCCGAATGACGTGGTGGAAGTCGAGATCGAGGGGATCGGCGTGCTGCGCAACGCGGTCAGCGCAGAAGCGAGGTGAGCCGAGACTGAGCCGGGGCGAATTGGGGGTCTTTCACAGTTGTAGGTATAGCAGCGCCGCGATACACTCTTTGGCGTCGCCAGCCGGGCGGCGTTCGCGCTATCAGTGCTTGCGAACGGGGCGGGATAGTCACGGTTGCTCGAATGGCGGGTAGAGAGGTTATCATGGTGACCGGGCCGTTGCGGTCTGGTGCGCCTGTTCGGACGGCTTGGGTTCGGGGCTATTTGCATGGCTAGCAGCTCACCTAACACGCCAAACAACCGCCCCGGGGTGGGGGCAGCGGAGGGGGCCAGCGTCGGCACCTTCGAAGGCGTCCTGGAAATCGACGCCCAGGGTGTCGGGTTTCTGCGCTCGCTCAAGCGCCATCTTACGGTACATCCCGACGACCCCTACGTTTCGCCGGATGCGGTGCGGCGATTCGGGCTGCGCGGCGGGGAGCTGCTGAGCGGTCCGGTGGGACGAGTGGAGAACAAGGGTAATCGGCGTTATAAGCTGGCGCGCATCGACCTGATCGAGGGCCGGCCGGCGACGGATTGGCTGCCTCCCAAGCCGCTGGCGGAAACAACCGCTGTCGATCCGACACAAGTCTTGCGTTTCAGCACACCGGGCGGCCCGCTGACCATGCGCGTGGTGGATCTGTTCACGCCCATCGGACGCGGTCAGCGCGGTCTGATCGTGGCCCCGCCACGGACCGGCAAGACAGTGCTGCTCCAGCAGATGGCTCACGGGATCGCCCAGAACCATCCGGACGTCTACATGATCGTGCTGTTGATCGACGAGCGACCCGAGGAAGTGACCGAGATGCGGCGCAACGTGCGCGGCGAAGTGATCGCCTCGAGCAACGATCAGGACGTGAACTCCCATATCCGGGTGGCCCGGCTGGTGATCGAGCGTGCCCGACGACTGGTGGAGCTCGGACGGCACATTGTGATTCTGCTGGACTCGATCACCCGTCTGGCGCGAGCGTTCAACGCCTTCGTCGGCAGCAGCGGTCGCACGATGACCGGCGGACTGGATATCCGCGCTCTCCAGGAACCCAAACAGATCTTTGGCTCAGCACGCTGCGTGGAGGGCGGCGGATCACTCACGATCATGGCCTCAGCGCTGGTGGACACCGGCAGCCGGGCCGACGATTTCATCTTTCAGGAGTTCAAGGGCACCGGCAACATGGAGCTGGTGCTGGACCGCGAGCTGGCCAACCTGCGCATCTGGCCGGCCATGAACCTGCGCCAGTCCGGCACGCGCAAGGAGGAGAAACTTCTGCCGCGCGAGACGCTGGAAAAGGTGTACATGCTCCGCCGCCAACTCGATGACCTCCCGCCCTCCAAGCAGATGCTCACCCTGCTCGAACGCATGCAGCGTTATGCGACCCTGGAGGATTTCTTGGGCAACTTGCGCGCATAGCCCGGGCTGGCCCTCCGTCCCGCTACGGGCAATAATCTAGCGCAACGTGCTGCGTATGCCGATGACCGACGGCGAGATCACGTGATCCTCGGGATTCTCTCAGATACGCACGGCGAACTGCACCGCACCAGACTGGCCCTGCGAGTGCTCGAGCAGCTCGGCGCTACGGCATTCATTCATTGCGGCGATGTGGGCGGGGAGGACATTCTGAGCGAGCTGGCCGGTCGTCGGGCCTGGGTGGTGGCCGGAAACACAGACTTCTTTGACAGCCAGACAGTGACTTACGCCGGTCGTCTCGGCCTGACACTGGCGCTGACGACGCCACTACGTGTGGAACTGGCCGGCCGGGCGCTGGCGGTGTACCACGGACACGAGCCGCAGTTTCATGAATTGCTGGAAGGGCTGCACGCTGGTCAAGCCCCGGCAGACGCGGTCGCGGACTGCCGCTATGTCTTGCATGGGCACACGCATGTCGCCAAGCACACGCGGTACGGGGACTATCGCCTGGTGAATCCGGGGGCGCTGCACCGGGCGGCGCGCTGTACCGTGGCCACGCTCGACCTGCTTGCCGACAGAGTGCAATTCTGGGACGTTGGTGCCAGCGCTGCGGACCGTCCGGCGCAGGCGTTCGGGCCCTTCCGCTGAAGGACGGCCGGCGGAACACTGTCCGGTGCAGTACGGTGGAGGCTGCTGTCGGATATTCTGGTCCGCAACATCGTTGCGCTGCCAAGAACGGCACTGTTTTGGGGTTGCATTCTGGGACCGAACTGGTTATCAATGGTTAGTGGAGGCGAATCAGGCTGCGCACCAGTCCCTTTTACGCCCATCTGGCCGATTACGCTTACCGTGGACGCATCGGGATGGCTTTAGAGCTAAGGAGGAAGACAGCATGAGAATCTTTGAAGCCGCGATCCTAGCGTGTATGCTGGCGCTGGTGGCATCGGCTGGAGACGAAGCCGGCAGCGCACCAGGCACGCTGCCTTTCAGCAATGCCGCCAACCCCGTCTTGGATAGTCGGGTGGTCCCAATTCCCAATTCGACCGGTCTGGTCGCGCTGTGGACTGAGCTGACCGCCGCGGGGCCGGAGAACTTTTACGCGATCAGTCTGGATGGCCAGACGTTTTCGCGCGCCTTCTCGACCACCAACCGCATTCAACTGCGCTATGCGCAGTTTGATCCGGCGATCGAGACGCCGCTGGTGCCGCCCGAGCTTCAAGCGCCGGCTAAGAGCAATGTTTACATCGTGCAATTCATCTGCCAGCCGCTGGAAGCCTTCCAGAATGCCCTGCGTGATGCCGGCGCGACGATCCACGCTTTCGTAGCCGAGAACGGCGTGGTGGCGCAAATGAGCCCGCAGACGCGCGACGCCGTCGCCCAGATGCCGTTCGTGCGCTGGGTTGGGCCGCTGCATCCGGCATACAAACTCGACGAAGCAATTCTGGAGGACCTGGCAGTCGGCGTCAGTGACAGCGAGTTGAAGGAATACTCGGTCATGGTGCTGGGCGTGGGCCTGGATTACCAGCAACCGATCGCCAACTACGTGCAGGCGGCCGGTGGCGGCGTGATGAATGTCGCCCCGGACGGTCAGCGCATGACTATCGTGGCGACGTTGCCACAGGTATTGGAGATCGCCCGCATGGACCAGGTGCAGTTCATCGACCCCTGGGGGCCGGGCGAGACCGATATGGACATAGTCCGGCAGATCGGCGGCGTCGAGAACCTGTACACGCTGGGCTTCAAGGGGCAGGGCGTGCGCGGCGAGATCTTCGATACCGGCGTAGCCAACCACCAGGAGTGGAACGGCCGCCCGATTCTCTGGCACAAGTCCTCCGCGGTGGATTCGCACGGTACGGCCTGCTACGGCGTCAATTTCGCCTGGGGTGTGCAGGCCCAGGCACGCGGCATCAACCCGGAGCGCGAGGAAGGCATCGCCTTCTACTATAACAACTCGACGCAATTCGGCGGCACCTACACGCGTCTGGCGATGAACCAGGAAGCCACCGATCCGAACGGGCCGTAC
>Ga0129299_1000219_pt1 | contig 34469 bp, 36 predicted proteins | sample ConPoolayeCmetaG_FD_94477 | JGI IMG/M metagenome (GOLD analysis project Ga0129299, IMG submission 94477) | Hot spring microbial mat communities from California, USA to study Microbial Dark Matter (Phase II) - Cone Pool mat layer C metaG ...
GCCACAGCTTGTAGATCGTGTCCGCCGTTTCCGAACCGATCGCGGCGAGCTCGCCGGATACCTCGGTGCTCAGCCCTTTGACGATCTCCTGCTTGATGAGGTCCTTCGCCTCATCCGATTTCATCCGTTCGGCGATGATGGGAAACACGCCGTCGCCGGCCCGGTAGACGTCGTAGGCGATGAGCGCAAGCCCGGCGCCTCCGGCGAACAGCGAAACGATGCGCGTGGCGATGGCGCCGGCAATGCGGGTGCTCATGCTGGTGACCATACGCGCGATCACCCGGCGCGTGACCACCAGGATCAAGCCGGAAATGGTGGCCCCGCCCTGGATCGCGAGATCGGTCGCATCGATCTGCACGCGGCCGGCGCCGGTGGTGCCGACGCTGCGTTCCGTTTCGGTGGCAAAAGCAGCGGCGATGGCCCCGCCGTAACGATTGCTCAAGGCGTTCTGTACGCAGGTTATGACCGGACTTGACAGGCGGCCCGCGGAACGTTCCACCCGCTTGCCGATATCGTTGCCCACGCTTGCGGACAACTCGCGCAGGGCGGCCTTGAATTCGTCCGAGCCGTAGGTTTTCTCCGCAACTGCCGTGGCGATGCGCTGGGCTGTTTCCGGGCTGACGTTCGAATAGACGCGTTCGAGCCATGTGGTGTCGGCCCGCACTGCGTCGATCGCCCTGTCGATGCTGGCGTCAATGCGGCTGTCGAGCCTCGCCTCACGCCAGCGGGCATCGACAAGCGCGCGGTAATCGAGCTGGGCGAGTTCCTCCTTGAGCGCGTCTTGCGTGATGGTGCGGATTTTCGCCCGCACATCTTCGTCCGCTAGATCCCGGCATTCCTCTATGGTGACGGTGCGCGCAAGAGCCTTGGCAGGCAGCACCACGGGGGCGACCAAGGCCGCCAGTGTCGTGAGGGTGACGATGTGCCGGACCGAGCGAAACATGAGGACCTAGCATCGGCAGAGTGGGCGGGGGAACCGCCCCTCGCGCGGCTCTCGGCGCCTGCGGGCGCCGGTCAGACGTTGAACGCTACGCCAATGGCGAGCAAGCCCCATGCCACCAGCATGACTTCGTAAGGGTTCGGTTTCACGATCTTCGTCAGGATCGGCACCTCGATGCCGAAATGCCGAGACAGGACCACAAGCAAGGCCAGAATGACGGAAACGAGGAAGATTCCGAAAGACGGTGCGCTCAGTTTCATGGAAATGCCCCTTTGATTGTGCGATATGCGCTCCTGCTCAGCCACGCGACGCGATACGGTAATACCATTGTATTGAATATACCAAATCGGCGGGCATTTCATCCCTCAATCAGTCTGAACCAGCCTCAGCGCGGCATTCTCCCGGTGGCCGTCACCCTTCGGCCAGCATGGCTTTCACCGGGGCAAACGAACGGCGGTGATGCTGGCTGACGCCGAGCCGGCGGAGCGCGAGGGCGTGCTGCTGCGTGCCGTAGCCCATGTTGCGCTCCCAGCCATAGCCCGGGCACTCGGCGGCCAGTTCGAGCATGAGCCGGTCGCGCGTTACCTTGGCGATGATCGAGGCCGCCGCGATGGAAAGACAGAGCGCGTCGCCGCCGATCAGGGCTTCGCAGCGACAGCCGACGGCGGGGGTGTCACGCCCGTCGATAATGACGGCAGCCGGCACGACAGGCAGGGCGGCGACTGCCTCCCGCATTGCCTTGAAGGTGGCTTCGCGGATGTTGAGCCGGTTGATCTCCCCGACGCTCGCAAAACCGACGCCGATATGAGCCGCTGCCGCGATCTCCAGGGCAAGCGCCTCGCGCCTTGCCGCAGAGAGGCGTTTCGAATCGTCGATGCCCTGTGGGATGCGTCCGCCTGCGAACACAACGGCCGCAGCGACGACAGGGCCGGCCCAAGGGCCACGCCCGGCCTCGTCAACGCCGGCGATGGGACCGCCATGCAGCGCCGAAAGTCGGCGTTCGTGTTCGAGATTGGGGAACGGCGGTAGCTCTGGCCTCGTCTTCATGCCGGACCGGATCGCCGGGTTCGCGGCGCAAAGCAAGCGCTCACTCGCGTTATCCGCAGGCATGCATCATGGAAGGAGCTGCCTCAGAAGAGGCGCAGCTGGCCGGTGGGCGCATGGGGCTTGCGGAACAGGTCGGTGCGCAGGACGAAGCGCTTCGTGTTGAGGCCGAGCCGGCGCATGGCGATCCGATAGCGCATGGCGATCTGCGCGGCATAGGCGCCGCTGCCAGTATGCCGCACGCCGAACTCCGCCACGTAATCCTTGCCGCCGCGAGCCGAACGGATGAGCGACATGACCCGCCTGGCGCGCTCGGGAAATTCCTCTGCCAGCCATTCCTGGAAGAGGGGGCTGATCTCGAGGGGCAGCCGCAGGAGCACATAGCCCGCCTCGGCTGCGCCCGCTGCCGCGGCGTGTTCGAGCAGGGTTTCGATCTCCGCATCGTTGATGGCCGGGATGATCGGCGCCGTCATGACCACCGTCGGCACGCCCGCCGCGCTCAGCCGCTCGAGCGCTTCAAGGCGGCGCTTCGGCGTGGCGGCCCGCGGCTCCATGCGCCTAGCCAGGCGATGATCAAGCGTCGTCAGCGACAGCGCGACCTTGGTGAGCCCGGCGCGCCCGAGCTCAGCGAGGATATCAAGATCGCGCAAGATGAGCGCCGATTTCGTCACGATGCCGACAGGGTGCTGCGTCTTGGCGAACACCTCCAGCATGCGGCGGGTGAGGTGCAGCCCGCGCTCGGCCGGCTGATAGGGATCGGTGTTGCTGCCGAGCATGATCGGCTTGACTTGATAGCCGGGCCGCGCCAGTTCCTCAAGAAGCCGTTCCGCCGCGTTGGTCTTGGCGATGATCTTCGTCTCGAAATCGAGCCCGGCGGAGAAGCCGAGATAGCTGTGGCTCGGCCGCGCATAGCAGTAGATGCAGCCGTGCTCGCAGCCGCGATAGGCGTTGATCGACTGGTCGAACGAGATATCGGGCGAGTCGTTGGTGGCAATGATGCTCTTTGCTGTCTCGCGAATGATTTCGGTCTTGAACGGCGCCAGCTCGGCCAGCGTCTCCCAGCCGTCGTCGAAACCGCCGCGCCGCTCGCTGTCGTAGCGGCTGGTTGCGTTCGAGCGTGCCCCGCGACCGCGCCGCCGCTCCCGGTCGATGCCGGGGGCATCCGCCATGGCGCGGGCCGCCTTTACGAATTTGCCGTTTGCCATGCGCACAAGAGTAGCGCGATTTCAGGAACAAAGGAAGAACATTTTGCCAGCGATTTGTCACTTGTGCCGGCATGGGCGGGTATTATGATCGCGGGCATGATTTCCGTCATCATCCCGACCTTCAACGCGCAGAAGGACCTTGGCCCGACGCTGGCGGCACTGGTGCCCGCCGCGATCCGCGGGCTGGTGAGCGAGGTCATCGTCGCCGACGGCGGCTCAACGGACGAAACGACGCTGATCGCCGAGGCGGCAGGGGCCACCATCCTGCGCGGAACCGGTGGCCGCGGCCCGCAGCTGCGCGCCGGCGCCGAAGCGGCGCGATGCCGCTGGCTGCTGTTCCTGCATGCGGATACGCGGCTGGACCAGAGCTGGGAAGCCGAGGCGGAAACATTCATCCGCGAGATCGAGCAGGGTGAGCGGCCGCAGCGGGCGGCGGCATTCCGCTTCGCACTCGATGATCACGGCATCATGCCGCGCGTGCTGGAGGCGCTCGTTGCTCTCCGGTGCGCCCTGTTCAAGCTGCCCTATGGCGATCAGGGGTTGCTCATGTCACGCAGGTTGTATGACGCGGTCGGGGGGTTCCAGCCGCTCCCGCTCATGGAGGATGTGGACATGATCCGCCGGCTCGGTCGCAGCCGGGTCGCCATCCTTTCGCCGCGCGCCGTCACCAGCCCGGTCCGCTACCGGCGCGAAGGATATCTGAAGCGCATGGCACGCAATGTTTACTGCCTTGCGCTGTTCTATCTCAACGTGCCGGTGAGCAGGATCGTCAGGATCTACGGCTAGGCTTAGATGCGCAGCTGATAGGTTGCCTGCACCCAGCGATAGCCGCCATCCTTCTTCATCACGAAGCCGATGGCCGGGAACGGCATGTGATAGCCGGTCACGGGGATTTTGTCGGTCGCAGCCATGTCGAGAATGCGCTTGCGCGCCGCCACGGCCTTGTCCTTGTCCATGTCGAAGCGGACATGCCAGTCGGGCCGTTCCAGCGACATCACCCAGTGATTGGTGAGGTCCGCCCAGATCAGGAAGCGCTTGCCGGCGCTTTCGATGTGATAGGCCATGTGGCCGGGGGTGTGGCCGAAGGCGTCCACGGCGCGGATGCCGGGCGTCACTTCGCCGTCCGGCTTGATGAAGGTGATCTTCTCGGCGAGGGGAACGAGGTTCTTCTGGACCAGGTCTGCCGCCGCGGCCACGGGGCTGGCGAGCCGGTCCATGTCGGTCCAGAAATCATACTCCACCTGCCCGATCACGTAACGCGCGTTTGGGAAAGCCGGCTTGCCGTCTTCCATCAGCCCGCCGATGTGGTCGCCATGGCAATGGGTGATGACGACGATCGTGATATCCTCAGGCTTGTAGCCGGCCGCGGCGAGACGGCTTGCGAGCAGGCCGGCATTGGGGCGCCGGTTGGTCGTCTCGCCATTGCCGGTGTCGAACAGCACAAGTTCGGCACCGGTGTTGACGATGAGCGGCGTGAAGGAAATCTCCATCCGGGTTTCCGGCAACAAATTCTCGGCGGCGAATTTGCGCACCACCTCCTCCGGCTGGTTTTCCCCGAAGATCGGATGGGGGCCGTCGAGCTGAACGGCGCCATCGAGGACCGTGGTGATCTCGAACTCGCCGAGTGCGAAGCGAAAATGGGTGGGCATGGAAACGCCAAGCTTCGGCGCCCTGGCGAGCGCCGGGCTCGCCAGCTGCGGAACGAGGCTCGCGCCGATGAGACCGGCCGAGCCGATGAGCGCCGTCCTGCGGGATATATTGATACCGTCCTTCATCCAACGATCTCCCTTCACGTGCATTTCTCTTAACGCGCATTTCTCTTGCAGGCATGAAGCAAACTGGTTGTCGGTCGTGGCGTCCTGCGGCGTCAAATCAAGACTGCGTCAGATGCTCGCGCAGGCGCGGCATGATCTCCACCATGTTGCAGGGGCGATGCCTGAAATCGAGCTGATATTTGAGGATGCCGGTCCAGGCGTCCTTGCACGCCCCCGGCGAGCCCGGCAGGCAGAACACGTAGGTGCCGCCGGCGATGCCCGCGAGCGCGCGCGACTGGATGGTCGAGGTGCCCACCTTCTCGAAGCTCATCATGTGGAAGAGCATGGCGAAGCCCTCGATCTCCTTGTCGAGCAGCGGGCGCACGGCCTCCGGCGTCACATCGCGGCCGGTCAGCCCGGTGCCGCCGGTGGTGATGACGCAATCGACCGTATCGTCGGCGATCCAGCCGCGCAGCTTGCCCCGGATATCCTCCACCTCGTCGCGCACGAGGGCGTGTTCGGCCAGACTGTGGCCGTCTTCGCTCAGCAGCTTGACCAGCAGCGTGCCGGATTTGTCGTCCTCCAGCGAGCGCGTGTCGGAAACGGTGAGCACGGCGATGCGGAGCGGCTTGAAGGGAAGCGTTTCGTCGATGCGTGGCATGATGCGTTCCTTTTTTTCGGGTCTGGACAGTTCCGCCGGCGCGTCTCTGCGTCAAGAGGGCCCCAGGGCTTGGCGCGCTCCTCCCTCGAGCGCGGCCTTGAGTAAAAGCAGATCGCGCCAGGCAAGCCGCTTGGCAATGGGGTTGCGCAGCAGATAGGCCGGATGCAATGTTGCTATCACCCGGCGCATCTTGCCGCCGAGGGAAATCTCATGCCACCTCCCGCGCAGGCGCAGGATACCCTCGGGCGTATCGAGCATGCATTTTGCCGCCGCTCCGCCCAGCAGCATGATGATCTCCGGGTCGGCAAGGGCGATCTGTCGGTTGAGAAACGGGCGGCAGGCTTCCGCCTCCTGCGGCGTGGGGGTGCGGTTGCCTGGCGGGCGCCAGTAGACGATGTTGGTGATGTAGGCCGTCTCCTCCGAGAGCCCGATGGCGGCGAGCATCCGGTCGAGCAGTTGCCCCGCCTTGCCGACGAAGGGCAGCCCCTGCAGGTCTTCGTCACGCCCCGGCGCCTCGCCGATCAGCATCAGCCGCGCCGCCGGATTGCCGCGGGCAAAACACAGGGATTTCGCGGTCTTCTTCAGCGCGCAGCCCTCGAAGCGGGCAACCATCGCCCGCAGCTCATCGAGCGTCGCGGCCGTTGCGGGGTCTTCCGCGGGGGAGAGCGGTTTGCCGTGCCTCTCCGTTGACGGTTCTGGCCGGGGAGCCGCACGCGCGCCCGCGAGCGCGCCGGTCGAGGACGCGCCGGTCGAAGTGGGGCGGACGGACGGACGTGGAGCCGGAGCCGGATCAGCGGTTTCCTCCGCCCACGCGAACCAGTTCGCCGGCAGATCGGCCACGGCTTCGTCGGCTCCCATCTCGCAGGACCATTGCAAAAGCCTCAGGGCATTGCGTGCGCGCTCGCTCATGCCGCAACAGTAGAACAGTCAAGCCGCTGCGTCGAGCATCCAACGCCTACGGTTCCCAACGTATACCATGCGGCGGCGGCGATGGTTGACGCTCTCACCCCCGCCCGGTAAGCCAAGTCAGGTCAGATCAAGGAGCACCCATGACGAGCGACGCTACCCCCTTGCCCGAGCGCGAGATGATGGAATTCGACGTGGTCATCGTGGGGGCGGGCCCGGCGGGGCTCGCCGCCGCCATCAGGCTGAAGCAGCGCGCGGCGGAAGCCGGTTCCAACATCAGCGTGGTGGTGCTGGAGAAAGGCTCCGAGGTCGGCGCGCACATTCTCTCCGGCGCCGTCATCGACCCGATCGGCCTTGACGTGCTGCTGCCGGACTGGCGCAACATGGGCGCTCCCATCACCCAGCCGGTCACCGCCGACAGGTTCTATGTGCTCGGCCCCGCCGGCGAGTTGCGCATCCCCGGCTTCCTCATGCCGCCGCTGATGAGCAATCACGGCAACTATATCGTCAGTCTCGGAAATGTGGTGCGCTGGCTGGGCGAGCAGGCGGAAAAGCTCGGCGTGGAGATTTACCCCGGCTTCCCCGCCGCCGACCTCATCACCGACAGCGAGGGCGGCCTCATGGGCGTGGCCACGGGGGATATGGGCATCGGCCGGGACGGGCGCCCGCGCGAGGATTTCACCCGCGGCATGGCGCTCACCGGCAAATATGTGCTGCTCGCCGAAGGCGCGCGCGGCTCGCTCACAAAACGCATCATCCGCCAGTTCGAGCTGGACAAGGGGCGCGAACCGCAGAAATACGGCATCGGCATCAAGGAACTGTGGGAGGTGAAGCCCGAACATCACCGCCCCGGCCTCGTCCAGCACACCATCGGCTGGCCGCTTGACGACCGCACCGGCGGCGGTTCGTTCATGTATCACTACGGTGAAAACCTTGTCTCGCTCGGCTTCGTCGTCCATCTCAATTACGAAAATCCCTATACCCATCCGTTCTGGGAATTCCAGAAATTTAAGACCCACCCAGCGATCGCGTCGATGCTCGAAGGTGGCAGGCGCATCGGCTATGGCGCGCGGGCCATCACCGAGGGCGGTTATCAGTCCGTGCCAAAACTTGTCTTCCCCGGCGGCGCGCTCATCGGCTGCGCGGCGGGCTTCGTCAACGTGCCGCGCATCAAGGGCTCGCACAACGCCATCCTCTCGGGTGTGCTGGCGGCGGATGCCGCGTTCGATGCGATTGCCGCGGGGCGCAGCGGCGACGTGCTCGAGGCTTACGAAACCGCCTACAGGCGCAGCATGATCCACCACGACCTCAAACGCGTGCGCAACGTCAAGCCGCTCCTGTCCCGCTACGGCACGATGCTCGGCACCATCCTCGGCGGCATCGACATGTGGATCAACACGGCCCTGCCCATCCTCGACTACACGCTGTCGCACGGCAAACCCGATCACGCCTCGCTCAAGCCCGCGCGCGAATTCAAGCCGATCGAGTATCCCAAGCCGGATGGCGTCCTCACCTTCGACATCGCCTCCTCGCTCTATCTGTCGGGCACCAACCACGCCGAAGACCAGCCGGTCCATCTGCAGTTGCGCGATCCCTCGATCCCGATCGAGAAGAACCTGCCGCTTTACGACGAGCCGGCGCAGCGCTACTGCCCGGCCGGCGTCTACGAGGTGGTGCGCGACAACGGCGCGGCGCGGTTCCAGATCAATGCGCAGAACTGCGTGCACTGCAAGACATGCGACATCAAGGACCCGGCCCAGAACATCACCTGGGTCACGCCGGAGGGCGGCGGCGGCCCGAACTACGCCGGAATGTGAGGGGGGCTTTGCGGCCGGGCCAGATCCTCAAAGCGCATGCTCAAAGCGCAAGGCGGCCGAGCGGCAGGCTGGCGACAATCTGCATCAGCGTGCCAAGCGCAATCAGCAGCAGCGCGCCGATGAACCAGCCCTTGCGCCGGCGGCGCGTCTCGCTGGTGCGATGGCTCATTTCCAGGACTTTGCGCTGCTCGCGCATGTAGTCGAACACCGGCTGCTGCGGGATGTTCGGCTTCGGCATCAACGGATGCGGCTTGGTGCGCTGCTCATGCAGGGCCATGGCGGCTTCGCGCTCCTCGGCATTGACCATGATGCGCCATTCGTTCGCCAGCATCAGGAAGCCGACGAAATCGAGCCCCAGTCCCGCCACGTTGAGCCAGTCCAGCATAGAGTCCTCGCACTGACATTTCCCCCATCGCCTAGGCCAGGCGCGGTCCTTATGCAAGCCGGATTTGCCGAAATCGCATTGCTTGGCATCCACTTGTTGAACTTGCCGGCATTTCCTTTATAAGCGCGTGGAACCGGACACACGACGAGATGCCAAAACGAACCGACATCGACGCCATCCTCATCATCGGCGCCGGACCCATCGTGATCGGCCAGGCTTGCGAATTCGATTATTCCGGGACGCAGGCGTGCAAGGCGCTCAAGGCCGAGGGCTACCGCATCGTTCTCGTCAATTCCAACCCGGCCACGATCATGACCGATCCGGAGCTGGCGCACGCCACCTACATCGAGCCGATCACACCGGAATTCGTGGCCAAGGTGATCGAGCGCGAACGCGTGGAACACCCCGCCGAACGCATGGTGCTCCTGCCTACCATGGGCGGCCAGACCGCGCTGAACACCTCGCTTGCTCTTTACAAGAACGGCACGCTCGCCCGCTACGGCATCGAGATGATCGGGGCCAACGCCGACGCCATCGACAAGGCCGAGGATCGCCAGCGCTTCCGCGAGGCGATGCACAGGATCGGCCTTGCCACGCCGCGCTCCATGCTGGCGCACACGCTTGATGAGGCGGTAACGGCGCTCGATCACGTCGGCCTGCCCGCCATCATCCGCCCGTCCTTCACGCTCGGCGGCACCGGCGGCGGCGTCGCCTACAACCGCGAGGAATATCTGCGCATCATCGAGCGCGGGCTCGATGCCTCGCCCACCCGGCAGGTGCTCGTGGAGGAGTCGGTCCTGGGGTGGAAGGAATACGAGATGGAGGTGGTGCGCGACCGCGCCGACAACTGCATCATCGTCTGCTCCATCGAGAACATCGACCCCATGGGCGTCCACACGGGCGACTCCATCACCGTTGCCCCCGCCCTCACCCTCACCGACAAGGAATATCAGGTGATGCGCAACGCCTCGATCGCCGTCCTGCGCGAGATCGGGGTGGAGACCGGCGGATCCAACGTGCAGTTCGCCGTCAACCCGGTGGACGGCAAGCTCGTCGTCATCGAGATGAACCCGCGCGTATCGCGCTCCTCCGCGCTGGCGTCGAAGGCGACAGGCTTCCCCATCGCCAAGGTGGCGGCGAAACTCGCCGTCGGCTACACGCTCGACGAACTCGACAACGACATCACGAAGGGCGCAACGCCCGCCTCGTTCGAGCCGACCATCGACTATGTGGTGACGAAAATCCCGCGCTTCGCCTTCGAGAAGTTCCCCGGCGCGGTGTCCACGCTCACCACGTCGATGAAGTCCGTGGGCGAGGTCATGGCCATCGGCCGCACCTTCCAGGAATCGGTGCAGAAGGCGCTGCGCTCCATGGAAACCGGGCTGACCGGCTTTGATGACGTGCGTTTCCCCGGCCTTGGCCTTGGCGACGACAAGAATGTCATCCGCGAGGCGCTCGGCACGCCTTCGCCGGACCGCATCCTCAAGGTGGCCCAGGCGCTGCGTCTTGGCGTCAGCCACGAGCAGATCCACTCCTCCTGCCGGATCGACCCGTGGTTCGTCGCGCAGATCCAGGACATTGTGGACATGGAGGAGCGCGTGCGCGCGCACGGCCTGCCGGCGGACGCGGAGAATTTCCGCAGCCTGAAGGCGATGGGCTTTTCGGATGCGCGCCTCGCCGCTCTCGCCGGCCTGAGCGAGGCGGAGGTTGCCGCGCGCCGCCGCGCGCTCGGGGTGCGGCCGGTGTTCAAGCGCATCGACACCTGCGCGGCCGAGTTCCGCGCGCCGACGCCTTACATGTATTCAACCTACGAAACCGGTCTGTTCGGGATGCCGGAGTGCGAGGCGCAGCCGACCGACCGGGACAAGATCATCATTCTCGGCAGCGGGCCGAACCGCATCGGGCAGGGCATTGAGTTCGATTACTGCTGCTGTCATGCCGCCTTCGCCCTGTCCGGCGACGGGTTCGAGACCATCATGGTCAACTGCAATCCCGAGACGGTCTCGACCGATTACGACACCTCAGACCGGCTCTATTTCGAGCCGCTGACGGCGGAGGACGTGCTCGAGATCGTCGCCAAGGAACAGGAGAACGGGCGGCTGAAGGGCGTCATCGTTCAGTTCGGCGGGCAGACGCCGCTGAAGTTGGCGCAAGCGCTGGAAGCAGCGGACGTGCCCATCCTCGGCACCTCGCCCGATGCCATCGACCTTGCCGAGGACCGCGACCGCTTCAAGGGGCTGATCGAGCGCCTCGGCCTGCGCCAGCCCAGGAATGCGGTGGGCTACAGCGTCGAGCAGACCGAGGAACTGGCGAACGCGCTTGGCTATCCGCTGGTCATCCGCCCGTCCTTCGTGCTCGGCGGGAGGGCCATGGCCATCGTCCACGACGAGTTGTCGCTCAAGGACTATATCGAAACCACGCTCGCCGCCTCCGTGCCGCCGGACATCCGCTACCGTTTCCCGGTTGAGCGCAACGGCCAGATCAACGCGATGCTGGCAAAAAGCGGCGTGCTGATCGACAGCTATCTGCGCGACGCCATCGAAGTGGACGTGGACGCCATCAGCGATGGCGAGGATGTTTTCGTCTGCGGCATCATGGAGCACATCGAGGAGGCCGGCGTCCATTCGGGCGACAGCGCCTGCTCCCTGCCTCCATATTCGCTTACCCCCGAAACGATCGCCGATCTGCGGGCGCAGACGCATAAGCTCGCCCATGCCCTGAATGTGGTCGGGCTGATGAACGTGCAATTCGCCATCAAGGACGGCGAAATCTTCGTGCTGGAGGTCAATCCGCGGGCAAGCCGCACCGTGCCGTTCGTCGCCAAGGTGATCGGCCTGCCGGTTGCCAGCATCGCCGCCCGCGTGATGGGCGGGAAGAAACTGCGCGACTTCGATCTGAAAGAACACGCCGTGACCCATTTCGGCGTGAAGGAAGCCGTGTTCCCCTTCGCCCGTTTCCCCGAGGTTGACCCGATCCTCGGCCCGGAGATGCGCTCGACCGGCGAAGTGATGGGCATCGACAAGGATTACGCCCTGGCCTTCGCCAAGAGCCAGATTGCCTCGGGCAGCAAGGTGCCCGCCGGGGGCACCGTGTTCGTCTCCGTCAAGGACAGCGACAAAGACCGCATTCTCCTGCCGGTGCGCGAGCTTGTCGCGATGGGCTACAGGATCCTGGCGACACGGGGAACGAAGCGCCATCTCGACGCCAACGGCATCCCGTGCGAGAAGATCAACAAGGTGCTGGAGGGCCGACCGCACATCGTGGATGCCATGAAGAACCGGGAGGTCGATCTGGTGTTCAACACGACGGAGGGCGCCAAGGCGCTTGCCGACAGTTCCATCATCCGCCGGACGGCCTTGCTTAATGATATACCCTATTATACAACTATATCAGGTGCCATGGCGGTCACCAGGGCAATATCATCTTTAAGGGCTGGTAGACTTGAAGTTGCCCCTCTGCAAAAATATATCCGCCAGGTTCCGTGACAGGGTCCGGGGTTAAACGCCTTAGCATCCCTGTCTGCTTTCAAGAAAATTGAACCGTTGAACGGCAAGGAAACGTCCCGGGCCTGAAAGAAGAATTGGAAAGACGATGGAAAAAGTTCCTATGACCGCCGCGGGTTACGCCGCGCTCGAGGCGGAAGTGAAATTCCTGAAAACGGTCGAGCGGCAGCGCATCATCAAGGCGATCGCCGAGGCGCGCGCGCATGGCGATCTTTCGGAGAACGCCGAATACCACGCCGCCAAGGAAGCCCAGGGCATGAACGAGGCGCGCGTGGCGGACCTCGAGGACAAGCTCTCCCGGGCCGAGGTCATCGATGTCTCGAAGATTTCCGGGGACACGGTGAAATTCGGCGCCCATGTGGAGATCATCGACGAGGATACTGAAGAGAAATTCACATATCAGATCGTGGGGGAAGTGGAGGCCGATGTGCGCGCGGGCCGCATCGCGATCAACTCGCCCATCGCGCGCGCCATGATCGGCAAGAAGGCGGGCGACGTGGTCGAGGTCAACACTCCCAAAGGCTCGAAGTCCTACGAAATCCTTCGCGTCAGCTACGGCCGGAACGGTAAGTAATTTGTCCGGCAAATCACTGGAGCCGCAGCGCAAACCACGACGCTGCGGTTTTATTATGCGTGCCCAAAAGCACCCATTGAGTAAGCCGGCGCTGCGGCCATAACCGAGGCGTTAACCATGGCTTGCATTGATCCGCCCAAGCCCGCTGCGTTCGGGTAACATCAATCTAATTTTAATAAAATCTGGGCTTTGTTGGGCTGTGCTAAGTCGGTTTTTCAGGCCGGCGCTGGCCGCAACTCCCAAGGAGATATCGCCATGCGTACCATCATCCTCTTCGTTCTCGGCGCGATGCTGTCGCTGGCCTCTGCAAGCACGGTTCAAGCGGCTCCCGTGCCAGGCTTCATCACGGCCCCGCACATCACACTTGCGACGCCAGTGCAATATCCGCCTTATGTCTGCGGATATTCTTACAACCCTTGCGGCTATTCCCGCCCCTATCGCCCCCATCATTTCTGTCGCAACCTGCATTACCGCTGCATCCATAAGGCGCATCGCGACGTCTACTATTATCCATGGAGCGATTTCCGGTCGAACTATATCGGCTGCATGCGCTATGACGGGTGCCATCCCCGGCTGCCTTACTGAGTGGCTTGACCAGGCGGCAGCCAGACAGATCCGGCCGGCTCTAGACAGCAACGGCAGGCCAGCAAGACGCAAGGCGTCAGGGCCTATGCCCGGTACCAATAAGCCTCAGTCCAAAGGCAGCCCCGGCTCATATTTGACCTGCTGCATGGTCACCATCGTTTTGACCACATCGACATTGGGCGCGGCCGTCAAATCCCGAATTATGAAGGCTTGGAACGCGTTCAGGTCGGGCGCGAGGCATTTCAGCAGGTAGTCTACCTCGCCGGAGAGCATGTAGCATTCCCGCACCAGGTCCCACGTCCTGACCCGCGCCTCGAAGGCGGCGCGGTCCTGTTCCGCTTGGCTCGACAGGCCCACCATGGCAAAAGCTGTGAGCTTGAAGCCAAGCTTTTGCGCGCTCAGGATCGTGTGATATCCATTGATGAAACCGGCTTTCTCAAGCGCCCTCACGCGGCGCAGACACGGCGGGGGCGAAATGCCAACGCGCCTTGCGAGCTCCAGGTTCGTTATACGCGCATTCTTCTGCAACTCGCAGAGCAGGCGCCAGTCGATTGCATCAAGCTTGAGTTCGTTCACAGATAAAACCCTGAAAAAAATATGCGCTTATTTGCGCAAAACATCTATCAAGTGACTAGAACTGCCAAACCTGTAAAGCAAAAAACAAACAAGCATTTTTCCGACCATGCACAAAGCAAGCGAATCCACTACTTTAGAACGGCAAAATGCAGCAAAAGCGCGTGCCTGGATCATCTCGGACGGCAAGGCCGGGCATCTCGCCATCACCACGGGTGTCGCGGAGGCCATGGGGCTCGATTACCGCGTGATCCCCGTCTCGCCGCGTGGCCTGCGCAGGATCTTCGCGCCCTGGGCGCCCGTCAGCCCGGCAAAACGCCCCGGTTCGGACACCAGCCCGTTCCGTCCGCCCTGGCCGGATTTCGTGTTCGCAGCCGGGCGCACGACGATCCCCTATCTGCGCTCCATCCATTGGGCCGCGGCGCAGGACACCTTCACCGTCGCCTTTCAGGACCCGCGCACCGGAACCAGAACGGCGGACCTGATCTGGGTGCCCGAACACGATCGCTTGCGAGGCGAGAACGTCATCACGACGCCGACGGCGCCCCACCGCTTCAACGCCGCCATGCTGGAGAGGCTCAGGCAAACCCCGCCGCCCGAGATTGCAGCATTGCCGCATCCGCGCATGGCCGTGCTGCTCGGCGGGCCAAGCGGCGCTTATAGTTTCACCCATCAGGATGTCGCGCGCATGGCGAGCCTGCTGGTGTCGGCAGCGTCGTGCGGGGCAAGTTTCATGGTGACCGTCTCGCGCCGGACGCCCGCCGATCTCATCGCAAGCGTCGGCAAGGCCATAGAGGATGCGCCAAGCGTGTTCTGGAAAGGCTGCGGCGATAACCCTTACGCTCATTTTCTGGCCTGCGCCGACATGTTCCTCGCCACGGCCGACTCGATCAACATGACGGGCGAGGCGGCTGCAACGGGACGGCCGGTCTATGTGTTCCATCCCAAGGGAGGCAGAGCCAAGTTCGCGCGGTTTCACGAGCGCCTGAAAGCCGCCGGCATCACTCGCGACGCCGCCGACCGGTTTGAACGCCTCGACACCTGGACCTATCCGCCGATCAACGCCGCAGAGCACGTCGCCGCAGAGATTTACCGGCGTTGGCGGGCTCGCAGGTCCGCGTAAAGCTCTTGTAACACTCCGGCCGTAAACCTAGTTTGGGTGTTAAGACCACCGCGGAGAGAAGGGACATGTCAACTCGCCACCGAAACGTGATCATCATCGGCTCGGGGCCTGCGGGCTATACGGCGGCAATCTATGCCGCGCGTGCCATGCTGGAGCCGTTGCTGATCGAAGGCATGCAGCCCGGCGGGCAGCTCACCATTACGACCGACGTAGAGAATTATCCCGGCTTCGCCGACGTGATCCAGGGCCCCTGGCTGATGGAGCAGATGCGCGCGCAGGCTCTCCATGTGGGCACGGAAATCATCTCCGATCAGATTGTCGAAGTGGACTTCAAGCGACGTCCGTTCACACTCAAGGGCGACAGCGGCGAAGTCTACACCGCCGACAGCGTCATCATCGCCACGGGTGCCCAGGCCAAATGGCTTGGCCTGCCGAGCGAGCAGAAATTCCAGGGCCATGGCGTTTCTGCCTGCGCCACCTGCGACGGCTTCTTCTACAAGGGCAAGAAGGTGGTCGTGGTCGGCGGCGGCAACACCGCCGTTGAGGAGGCGCTGTTCCTGACCAACTTCGCGGAGACGGTCACGGTGGTGCACCGCCGCGACCAGTTCCGCGCGGAAAAAATCCTGCAGGACCGCCTGTTCAAGCACCCGAAGATTTCGGTGATCTGGAACAGCGTGGTCGAGGAGGTGCTCGGCGAGGACAACCCGAAAAGCGTGAAGGCCGTGCGCATCCGCAACGTGCAGACCGGCGAAACCCGGGACTTGCCCACGGACGGGCTTTTCGTCGCCATCGGCCACGCCCCGGCAACGGAGATCTTCAAGGGCCAGGTGGACATGAAGCCCAACGGCTACATCATCACGAAACCGGGCACCACGCTGACCAGCGTGCCGGGGATATTCGCCGCCGGCGACGTTGCTGATGAAACCTATCGCCAGGCGGTAACGGCCGCCGGGCTGGGCTGCATGGCCGCGCTTGATGCCGAGAAATACCTTGCTGCCCTTCATGCCACGGAGAAAGCTGCGGAATGACGGCAATGTGGCGGCCCCGATCTCGAAGGCATCGCCCCTCCGATCATCGCGCAGGAACATAGTGCCGCCATGGACTGGGACAAACTACGCATCTTTCACGCAGCCGCGGAGGCCGGCAGCTTCACCCACGCCGGCGAGGTGCTGAACATAAGCCAGTCGGCGGTCAGCCGGCAGGTGAGCGCCCTTGAACGCGACCTGAAAGTGCCGCTGTTTCACAGGCATGCCCGCGGTCTCATCCTGACGGAGCAGGGCGAATTGTTGTTCCGCACCACGCGCGAGGTTTTCGCCAAGCTGGCCAACGCCGAGATCATGCTTGCCGACAGCAAGGACAAGCCCTCCGGCGAGCTGCGGGTGACGACAACGCTCGGGCTCGGCACCGGCTGGCTTACGCCGCGGCTTGGCGAATTCATCAAGCTTTACCCCGACATCACGCTAAATCTGCTGCTGTTCGACGAGGAACTCGACCTTTCCATGCGCGAGGCCGATGTGGCAATCCGCTTCCAGGAGCCGACGCAGAACGATCTCATCCGCCGCAAGCTGTTCACCGTGCACTATCACGTCTATGCCTCGATCGATTATGTCCGCAAGGTCGGCAATCCGAAGAGCATGGACGATCTCGACAAGCACCGCATCCTCACCTATGGCGGCGTTCCCAATCCGCTGAAACAGATCAACTGGCTGGAAACGGCGGGGCGCAACGGGCTTGGCTTGCGTGAACCCGCCCTCAGGATCAACAACATCTACGCGATCAAGCAGGCCGTGCTGAACAGCATCGGCATCGCCGTGCTGCCGGACTACATCGCCCGTGACGATCCCGAGCTTGTGGAGGTCCTGACCGAGGCCGAGATGCCCGTGCTCGACACCTATTTCGTCTATCCCGAGGAGATGAAGAACTCCAAGCGGGTGAAGGTGTTCCGCGATTTCATGGTCGCCAAGGCCAAGGAATGGTCATTCTAGGGAGTGACCGCCCTCGCCTGGCAGCAGATTTGCCGGGGCCATAGCCGGCGAAAACGGGTTGTGCCGGTCCTTGAGCGCAGCTTCGATCTCGGTGACCGACCAGGGGCGGAAGTCATGGCTGTCCACCCCGACATCGAGGCTGAAGCCCAGCGGCTGATGGTCGAGCCTGCCATGCACATGGCCGAACAGGTGCCAGGCGCCTTTCCATGCGCCGTGCCACTCCCGCATCGGATAATGACACAACACGATGCGCCGGTGCCCGATCTCGATTTCCTTGATGTCGCTCACCGAGGCGAACAGCTCGCCGTGGTCTCTCAGCGTGTGCTTGTCGTGGTTGCCGCGGATGAAGTGGATCTTGCCGTTGAGGCGCTTGAGATAACTTTCCGCGCTCGCCTCGTTGTGGAAGCAGAAATCGCCCAGGTGATAGACAATATCCCCCGGCGCAACCGTCTCGTTCCAGCGTGCGATGATGGCCTCGTCCATCTCGCGCACGTTTGCGAACGGCCGCTTGCACAGCCGGATGATCTCGGCATGGCCGAGATGCGTGTCGGAGGTGAAGTAGATGGTCATCGCAATATCCGCTCTCAGCCCGCTCAGCTTTCCACAACGGCGCACGCGACGCGCACCCGCTCCGCCACCATGTCGGCGGTGTCGCGCCGGTATGCGAGGAAATGCGGCGTCTGGTCGTGATGGCGCAGCGCCTCCTCGCTCTCGTAAAGCTCATAGAGCAGGATGCGGTCGTCGGCCTCGTCCAAGGGTAGCAGCACGTCGAACCGCAGACAGCCCGGCTCGGTCTCACAGCAGGTCCGGCTCAGCGTTTTCAGGCGTTCGATCAAGGCTTGTCGGCGGCCGGCCATGGGTTTGAACGTCACGCACAGGGCAATTTTCATAATGTCCTCCCGAAACGGACGGCATACCCTGCCGCCCGCACGTTTTCGTTTACCTTCGGCAGGCTTCATCCGCCACGCATTCATGCCTGCCTTGCCCGCGCACCGTCATCGGCGATGCCCGATGGCGAATTTGTGACCTGTGTCCTGCAGCGCGCCCTTCATCGCCGAGGCTTCGATGAGGAATGCGTCGGCGGGTTCGCCGCGCACCAGCCCGCGCACCGAATTGCCGAGCCAGATGCCTTCCGCTTCGGCCAGATCGCGCAGGGTCAGCCGCGCCTCCCGCGCCAGGCCGTCGGCGATGAGGCGGCGGCGCAGCGTGCCGTTCAGCAGCCCGCTGGAGAGGGGCGGCGTCAGCAACCGGCCGTTCATCGCAACGAAAACATTGGTGAAGCTGCCCTCGGTCACCTCGCCGCGTTCGTTCAGGAAGACAACCTCCCGGCAGTTGCGCAAGGGCGCCAGCCGTTCGCGCTCGCGGTCATAGACATCGCGCCGGGTGGTCTTGTGGTAGAGGAAGGGGTTGCGCGAATTCATGCGCGTCTCAGCTATGGCAAAGCGCATCACCGCTCCAGGGCCGGGCGGCTCCATGGGCGTGGCCGTGATGTCGATGCGGCCGCGGGCATCGAGCGTCATTCGCACGCGCCAGCACGGACCGTAGAGCCCTGCGGCATGAGCGAGAAGCGCCGCTTTGACCTCGGCGATGTCGCAGTCGAAGCCGAAACGTTCGGCGCTGGCGGCAAGCCGCGCGAGGTGCTCGTCCAGAAGGTAATATCCGTCTCCCGCATCCAGCCGCAGCGTCTCGATGAGGGCGAAATCCGGAAGCGGGTCGCTGAGGAACCGCAGCTTCAAAAAGCACTCGGCGTGTTCGGCCTCGGGCACGGAGTCCTGCACGATGCCGCTACCCACGCCCGCCTCGCCGCGCCCGTCGGGCGTGAGCACAAGGGTGCGGATCGCCACGTTGAACAGGCAGTCTCCATTCGGCTCGATGGCCCCGATCGCGCCGGTGTAAACCCCGCGCGGCCCCGTCTCCAGACGGGTAAGGATATCCATCGCCTTCAGCTTAGGCGCGCCGGTAATGGAGCCGGGCGGGAACGTGGCCCGCACCAGGTCTTCAAAGCGCACGCCTGTGCGCAGCCGCGCCCGCACGCCCGAGGTCATCTGCACCACCGTCTGATAGGTCTCGACGGTGAAGAGATCGGTGACGCCGACGCTGCCAAGCTCGGCGACGCGGCCGAGATCGTTGCGCATCAGATCGACGATCATGAGATTTTCGGCGCGCGACTTGACATCGCCCGCGAGCCAGCGCGCCAGGTGTGCATCTTCCTCCGCGTAAAGGCCGCGCGGGGCGGTGCCTTTCATCGGCCGCGTCTCGGCGATGCCGTTGCGCACCCGCAGGAACAATTCCGGCGAGAGCGAGAGCACATGAAACCCGGGCGCGGCGATGAGCGCGCCATGCGGCACGCGCTGCTTGCGCCGCAGGTCGGCATAGAGCGCGAGCGGATCGCCCTCGAAGGCGAAATCGGACTTGAAGGTCAGGTTGAGCTGATAGACCTCGCCCCGCGCGATGCTTTGCTGCGCTGCCGCAACACGCTGCGCATGCTCGCCTTGCGACATGCGCGGGCTGAGCGGGCCCATGGAATAGCCTCCCTTGATGCCCCCTTCGATAAAGCGCTGCGTCTGCCGCCGGTCGAGCCGCTCGCGCGCGCGGAACAGGGCGAACCACATCAGCGGCGTTTTTTCGTCGGGTCGGAAGGCCGCGGACAGGCGGGGTTCGAGCAGATGCCCGAGCTCGTAGGCCATGAAACCCGCGGCATGAAGACCGCCGCGGCGCGCCTGCTCGAGACCATCGAACACCGCGGCGATATCCTGTGGCGCCTTTGCGATCAGCACGCCGACCGGATTGCGGAAAAGAGCGCTCTCCCCGACTCTGCCCGAATTGTCGTCGAGGAGCACGAAAATCTCTTTGGGGTCTTGCATCATCGGTCGTCGCTTCGGGCCAGCCATAGTGCAACAAATGCCATCATGCTAACACATCAAACACGGCAAGGCTCGGCCAAGACGGGGGGAAAGCTTCGGCTCAATCGGTTTCGCCAAGATTTTCGATGTTGAGAACCCTTCCGCAATGCTTGCAGTGAATGGCGTCCGGCTCGTGCCGCCTGAGGCCGCAATCCGGGCATTTGTAATCGATGCGAGGGGGCCGGAACACGGCGCGCGCCAAGTTGATGAACAGGGCCACACCCACGATCATGATGAAGATCGACAGAAGCCGCCCGATCGTGTCCTTGAAGGTGATGTCGCCGAAGCCGGTCGTCGTCAGCGTCGAGACGGTGAAATAGACCGCATCAAGGAAATTCTGGATTTGCGGGTGCCGGCGCCCCTCCAGGAGGTAGACCACCGCCGACATGACGAAGATGAACACGATCAGGTTGACGGCGGCGTCGATCGCCTCGCCATTGCGCCTGAAGAAGGCGAATTGCTGGCGCAGGTCGCGCAGCACCTGATAGGAGCGGAACAGCCGCACCGCCCGCAGCGCCCGCAGGAACAGCAGGCTGTCGGTGAGCAGCGGCAGCAGCAGCGATCCGATGACGACGATGTCCATCCAGGTCGAGGGCAGGCGGAAATAGCCCGACTTCGCATCATGCAGCCAGTAGCGTATGGAGAAATCGGCGATGAGCACCAAGGCGATGGCGAACTCGGCGATGGTGATCCACAGGGCTTGCTGCTGGAACGAAACGAAGACGAAAAAGCTGAGGATTGCGATCTCGAAGATCAGCGCCGCGATGCGGAAGCGGCGCGCGCTCTCGCTCGATCCGTAATAAAGATGTTTCAGATAGGATTTGGTTTCCGCCCGGTTCATGAACCGCCATATCGTTCCTGAGGCTTGCCATCACCCTGATTGGGGATCATTTCGCCAGTTCCTTCAAGCCAAGCCGGATCAAATCCTCGGCCCGCCCCGCCTCCCCGTTCCGCGCGACCACCGCCGCGATGGCGGCATTGGCAAGGGCGGGCGCATAGCCGAGATTGATGAGGGCGGAGACCGCGTCGGACTGGGCCGAAGCTGCACCTGCGGCAGTGCCCGCAACCGGCGCGCTCCCCGCGACGTGGATGCCGCCGGCCATGAGCGGCGGGGCCTTGTCCTTCAGCTCCGTCACGATGCGCAGCGCCAGCTTGGGGCCGACGCCCGGCGCGCGCGTCAGCGGTCCCTTGTCCTGCATGGCGATGGCGTTGGCGAGCGTGCCTGCGTCGATGGTGCCGAGCACGGAGAGGGCCATTCTGGCGCCCACGCCCTGCACGTTCTGCAGCAGACGGAACCAGCCGCGCTCGGCTTCCGTCTCGAAGCCGTAGAGCCGGATTGCATCCTCGCGGACGTGGGTTTCGATGGAGAGCGTCACGGGCGAGCCGGCGGGCGGAAGCCGCGCCAGCAACCGCGAGGGGCAGAACACCTCGTAGCCCACCCCGCCGACATCGATAATGACGCTGTCCGCGCCCACCGCATCGACGAGCCCGCGCAACCGGCCGATCATGCGCCCCACCCTTGCGCGAGCGCGCGCGCCCGGATTTCGGCCGCCCGCCGGTGATGGGCATGGGTGATGGCGATGGCGAGCGCATCCGCGGCATCGGCGCTTTCCGGCTTCGCCCTGGGCAGCAGGACGGCCAGCATGGCGCGGATCTGCCCCTTTTCGGCGTGTCCGGTGCCGGTGACGGTTTTCTTGACGAGGTTGGGTGCATATTCGGCCACACGCAGACCGGCGCGCGCGGGCGCGAGCAACGCCACGCCGCGCGCCTGACCGAGCTTGAGCGTTGCGTGCCCGTCGCGGTTAACGAAGGTCTGCTCGACAGCGGCCTCGGCCGGACGCCATTCCGCGATCACGGCCTCGATCCCCTGGAAGAGCGTATGCAGCCGCTCCGGCAGCGGACAGGCGGCATCGGAGAGAATGGCTCCGCAGGCGACATAGGCAAGGCGGTTGCCGTCCCAATCGACGATGCCCCAGCCGGTGCGGCGCAGGCCGGGGTCCACCCCCAAAATGCGTATGATATGCATGACGCTCCGCCGAATCGCGAGATATCCCGCAGATTAGCCGAAATCGAGGCCGCGCCGCGAGCGGGCGGCAGCCGGCTGCGCCCGAATTCACAACATTCGATTTGCTCATGCGCCGCCGTCTTTCCCTTGTCGCGCACGTCAGTGCGGGCTATACCCCCACGCAATCGCAACCAGGGGGCATGCAACATGAAGCTGGCGATCATGGGAGCGGCCGGGCGCATGGGACGCGCCCTCATCGCGGCGGCGCATGCAACGCCGGGGTGCGAGCTCATCGGAGGCAGTGAAGCGCCAGGTTCCACTGCCATCGGCGCCGATCTTGGCGAACTCGCAGGGCTCGGCCGTATCGGCGCCTTCGTCACCGACAAGCCGGTCGAGCTTTTCGTCGCGGCCGAGGCGGTGCTCGATTTCACGCGGCCCGAGGCGAGCCTCGACCATGCGGAACTTGCCGCGCAGGCGCGCATCGTACACGTCATCGGCACGACCGGCTTCACGCCCCAACAGGAAGCGCGCATCGAGGCGGCGGCGGCGCATGCGGTGATCGTGAAATCCGGCAACATGAGCCTTGGCGTGAACGTGCTGGCGGGGCTGACCCGGCGCCTGGCGCAGGCGCTCGATGAGGACTTCGACATCGAGATCGTGGAGATGCACCACCGCCATAAGGTGGATGCGCCCTCGGGCACGGCCTTGCTTCTGGGCCGGGCGGCAGCCGAGGGGCGCGGCGTGCCGCTCGATGAGCGCATGGTTGCGGCCCGTCATGGGCACACGGGCGAGCGCCGGCGCGGCGACATCGGCTTTGCCGTGCTGCGCGGCGGCGATGTGGTGGGCGATCACACGGTAGTGTTCGCCGGCCCCATGGAGCGCATCGAACTGACGCATCGGGCCGCAAGCCGCGACATCTTCGCGCGCGGCGCGATCAAGGCGGCGCTCTGGGGTGCGGGCAAGCCGCCGGGGCTCTACTCCATGCAGGACGTGCTCGGGATTTAAGCGGAATGCAGCCTCTCGCGCGTTGACACCCGGGATAAGCATCCCCAATATCAAGCCAATTCTCGCATATCCGGAAAAGTCAGGGAGTGCCGCCCATGAAGCGCACCTATCAGCCAAGCACACTGCGGCGCAAGCGCCGTCACGGTTTCCGCGCCCGCCGCAAGACGACGGCTGGCAATGCCGTGCTCGCCCGCCGCCGCAGCAAGGGCCGCAAGAGGCTGAGCGTGTGAACCGCCTTGTGTTGCCCGGTCCAAGACGTCATGGCTGACGCTGCAACTCCTTTCAAGCTGGAAACGCTGAAACGACGGGTGGATTTTCTCCGACTGAAGCAGGGACGCAGATGGACATCCCCAGCCTTCATCCTGCAGATGCAGCCGCAGGAGAGCGGGTCTGATGGCGCGATAGGCGGGCCGCGCTTCGGCTTTACGGTATCGGACAGGGCCATTGCCACGGTCGAGGACTCAGGACGCAAGCGCGGCGGCGCGGTGAAGCGCAACCGCGCCCGGCGCCGGCTGAAGGAAGCGGTGCGGATCGTCGCGCCCAGGGCGGCGCGTCCCGGCTTCGATTATGCGGTGATCGGCCGCCACGAGGCGCTTGACCGCGATTTCACTGATTTGCTTGCGGATATGGAATTGGCGTTCCATAAGGTGCATGACGACACCCGCCACAGGCGCGCGGCGCGCTCACGCGACCCCGGCGGCAATGAAGGCAAGAGCGCGGCGATGCCACGGCGAACAGGGACTGCTTCAAAAGCACACACACATCATGGATGACAATCGCAATTTCATCTTGGCCATCACGCTGTCGGTCGCCGTGCTTGTCATATGGCAGGTGCTGTTCGCGGTGCCGGAGCCGCCGCGGCCCACGCCGGCAGAACAGCAAGCCGGTCAGCCGATACCGAGTGATCCCTCCGCACCGGTCACAGTTTCGCCCTCGCCGGTCGGCGTGCCCTCCCCCGTTGGCGCGACGGCGGTGCCCATCCAGACACGCGACGCCGCCATTGCCAGTGCTCCGCGCATCCCGGTCGAGACGCCCAGCATCAAGGGCTCGATCTCGCTGCGTGGCGGCCGTATCGACGAGATCGTTCTGCAGAAATATCGCGTCAGCACCAAGCCCGGCAGTCAGAATGTCGTGCTGTTCTCGCCCTCCGGCTCTCCTGATCCATATTATGCCGAATTCGGCTGGGTCGGGCTACCGGGCAGCACGGTGAAGCTGCCGGATGCCAGCACCCTCTGGACGGTGGAGGGCAACGCCACCCTCAGCCCGTCAACGCCGGTTAAGCTGAAATACGACAACGGCTCGGGACTGATCTTTACCCGAACCATCGCCGTGGACGAAAATTATCTCTTCACCATCAGCCAAGAGGTCGAGAACAAAGGGGCCGAACCGGTCGCAATCAGTCCCTATGCGCTCGTCTCGCGGCACAACACGCCCCAGATCGAGGGCTTCTTCATCCAGCATGAAGGCATCATCGGCGTTCTCGGAGAGGAAGGGCTGAAGGAGATCAGCTACAAGGATGCGCTGGAGAAGCAGCAAACTTTCGCGCAGACAGGCGGCTGGTTCGGCTTCACCGACAAATATTGGGCCGCGGTCCTCATTCCCGACCAGCAGACGCCCTATCAGGCAACGCTCGGTTCGCGCGGCACCGGCAAGAAGACATTCCAGGCCGATTACCTGCTCAATCCCATCACCATCGCGCCGGGGGAAAAGAAGTCCGTAACCAAGCGCCTGTTCGCTGGCGCCAAGGAGGTGGAGGTCATCGACGCTTATGAAGCGCAGCTCGGCATCAAGAAATTCGAGCTGCTGATCGACTGGGGCTGGTTCCACTTCATCACCAAGCCGATGTTCTACGTGCTCGATTTCTTCTACAAGCTGGTCGGCAATTTTGGCGTATCGATCCTGATCGTGACCGTGCTCCTCAAGCTGGCCTTCTTTCCGCTCGCCAACAAGTCCTATGCGTCGATGGGCAAGCTGAAGAAACTCCAGCCCGAAATGGAGAAGATCCGCGACCGCTACAAGAACGACAAAATGCGCCAGCAGCAGGAACTGATGGCGCTCTACAAGAAGGAAAAGGTCAACCCGATGTCGGGTTGTCTGCCGATCCTCATCCAGATTCCAGTATTCTTTGCGCTCTACAAGGTGCTGTTCATCACCATCGAGATGCGCCATGCGCCGTTCTTCGGCTGGATCCAGGACCTCTCCGCGCCCGACCCGACGTCTATCTTCAACCTCTTCGGACTGCTCCCATACGAGGTTCCGAGCTTCCTGCTGATCGGCGTGTGGCCGATCCTGATGGGCATCACGATGTGGGTGCAGATGAAGCTGAACCCAACACCTACAGACCCCACCCAGGCGATGATCTTCACCTGGATGCCGGTGCTGTTCACCTTCATGCTGGCCTCGTTCCCAGCGGGGCTCGTCATCTACTGGACGTGGAATAACCTACTTTCCATCATCCAGCAGTGGATCATCATGGAGCGCAACGGGGTGAAGGTGGAGTTGCTCGAGAACATGGGGCTGAGCGGACTGGCAGGCAAAGTCGCCGGCATGTTCGGGAAACCCGAGCCGGAAGCTCCGGCCAAGCCGCAACCCGGAGGCGATCGTGCCCCCAGCAGCAAACCCCGCCGCAAGGGAGCCTGAGACGGCGGCTCGTTGCGAAACTGACGCGTTGTTTTCCGGGCAATGCGATTTCGTCAAAGGCGTCGTCGATGCCGCGGGGCTGCCTGCTGACGAACGTCCGGAAGTGGCTTTCGCCGGCCGCTCGAATGTCGGCAAGTCGAGCCTCATCAACGCTATCGTCAATCGCAAGGGGCTGGCGCGCACCTCCAACACACCTGGGCGCACACAGGAGATCAATTTCTTCGATCTGGGCGGCCGGTTGCATCTCGTCGATCTGCCGGGCTATGGCTATGCGGAGGCGCCCAAGAAGCGGGTCGAGGCTTGGAACCGGCTCATCCGCGATTATCTGCGCGGCCGCGTGCAGCTGCGGCGCGTCTTCCTCCTCATCGACGCGCGGCATGGCGTAAAACCCATCGATGCCGAGATCATGATGCTGCTCGACGACAGCGCGGTGTCCTATCAGGCGGTGCTCACCAAGATCGACAAGCTGAAGCCGGGCGATGTCGGCAAGGCCGTATCGGCGCTCGCCGCCCGGATCGCCAAACGGCCCGCCGCGCACCCGCAGGTACTTGCCACATCCTCGGCCAGGCAGATCGGACTTGAAGCCGTCAGGGCCGAAATCGCCGCTTTCGCCAGTGCCTAGCGCAGCGCGGCGAGTATGCCGGGCAGGAAAATCTCGGCCGTCTTGCCGAGAACGGCCCCGGCCACGATCAAAAACATCCAGCGCAGGACGCGGCCGGCAGCGCGGGCGTAATTGACGCTCACCCGAACCTCGACGATCTGATCCGGCAGCGAGCTATCGCCGGCCATACCGTTTTCATCCACGCTGCGTGCCGCCACGATAAGGCGCAGCCTGCGCTTGCCCGCGGCCGTGGGCGTTACCGTCCAGCGCCAGCGCCCGAAACGCTCGGTTTCAAGGAAACTCGGCCGGTCGAATACCCATTGCGTCTCGGGGCTGAGCGTCTCGATGATGAAGCCGCCGTCGGGCGCGCGCAGCATCATCGTCATGGCGCGGGTGACGATGATGTCGTGCGTCTCGGGCTTGCCGCGACAGTCAAAGCCATGAAACAGCGCCGCCGTGTGCTCGCGCGAAATGCGCACCTCGATGGTCTCCGGCTGGCCGGTGCGCATGCGCCTGGGAATGGTCTCGACGAGCTTTCCCGCATCGGCGCGCACGGCAGGGAGATTGCGGATGGTCGGCGCGACGGTTTCCGCTGGCGCATCGGCTGGCTTCACGCCCTGCAGTTTCTTGGTCAGGGAACGGTCGCGCAGGCGCGCGTGCGGGGATGGGGGCGGAGAGGCCTCTCGCATCGGCTGGGCGGCTTTCGCTGTAGGACGCATCGCGGCCTCGGCGCTCGGCATTGCGCGCGGTGATGGCCGTGGCTCGCCGCGCGGCGGGGCGGATGGATGCGGTGAGGGCGGACGCTGGGGCGCGGGCGCCGCTTGTCGTCCGCTATGGCGGATGCGTTCCTCCTGATCGAGGATGTCGCGGGCCGTGGAGAGCATGTCCTCAAGCCTGGGTTTGAGGGCATCGCCGTTGGCACCTATCCCGGCGGTGCGCTCCGGCTGTGGCGGGGGCGGCGGATCGCTGCGGCGCGAAGGCGGGGTCTGACCGCTGCGCTTGGTCAAAAGCCAGCTCATCGCCTGCTGGAAGGTGAGGCCCTGGGTGCGCAGCAGGCCAGCGGCTAGGCTGTCGGTTTCGCTCGCCAGCGCGGCCAGAACGAATGCGCCATCGACAACAGCCGGGCTCGACCTGCCGGCATCCTCGCTGGCGGCCTGCAGCACCCGTTCCAGCTTGTAACTCGGGCGCAGATCGTGCGTGCCGGGGGCATGAAGCGTGGACAGCCGGTGATTGACGATATCGGCCGCATGAGCTTTCAACCGGTTCACATCGACGCCGGAGGCCATCATCATGGCAAGCGCGTCCTGATCGTCGCACAGGCTGAGCAGCAGATGCTCGAGCGTGACATACCGATGCGAGCGTTGCTGCGCATACACCATGGCGCGCCGCAGCGTGGCGGCGAGCGCCGGCGTCTGCTGGACGCCTTTACTCATCGCGAGAGCTTCGTTCATAGGCCCCGACAACCCGACTGAAAACGACCAAAACCCATGCTTTATACGCCATACGAAGCGATTTGAATTAAATTATACCCAAAAAAACGGCGTTAAATGGAACTGCGCGGGCGGTGCGCTGCTGCACCGCCAAAAGTTTTGGTAGACATCACCAACAAACGAAAATAATCGGACATCCGCTAAACCGGCGCTTGGGAGGGCACCGCTGACCATGACCGAAAAACCAACGCTGCCGCTTGAAAGCGTGCTCGCTCCCGGCCTTCACGCCGAAATCCTCTCCGAAGCCCTGCCCTACATGCAGCGTTACGACAGGCAGATCGTGGTGGTGAAATATGGCGGACACGCCATGGGCGATGCCAAGCTGGCCGAGGACTTCGCGCAGGATATCGTGCTTTTGGAGCAATCCGGCGTGAAACCCATCGTCGTGCATGGCGGCGGTCCGCAGATCGGGGCGATGCTGGAGAAGCTGAAGATCAAGAGCGAGTTCGCCAACGGTCTGCGCATCACCGACCGGGCGACGGTCGAAATCGTTGAAATGGTGCTGGCCGGCTCGATCAACAAGCAGATCGTCTCGGAGATCAACCGGCTCGGCGGCAAGGCCTGCGGCATCTGCGGCAAGGACGGCAATCTGATGATCGCCCGCAAGCTCGAGCGCACGGTGCGCGACCCGGACTCGAACATCGAGAAGGTTGTCGATCTCGGCTTCGTCGGCGAGCCCGAGCGGGTCAACCCGCACATTGTCGAGGTGATTTCGGCAAGCGATCTTATCCCCGTGATTGCGCCTATCGGCGTTTCTGCCGACGGCACCACCTACAACATCAATGCCGACACCTTTGCCGCCGCACTCGCCGGCGCCATGAAGGCCAAACGCCTGCTGCTGCTGACCGACGTGCCCGGCGTGCTCGACCGTGAGAAGCGGCTCATCCCGAAGCTGACGGTTTCCGAGGCGCGCGCGCTCATCGCCGACGGCACCATCAGCGGCGGCATGATCCCGAAGGTAGAAAGCTGTATCGAAGTCATCCAGGCAGGCGTCGAAGGCGTTGTCATCATCGACGGTCGCGTGCCCCACGCCGTGCTGCTGGAGCTCTTCACCAAACACGGCGCCGGCACGCTCATTGTTCGAGACACCTGAGCAGCAGAATGAGGGAACGGTTTCAGAGCGGCGATTTCTCCGGCTTCGTGCGGACGCGGGATTGGATCTTCGATCTCGACAACACGCTCTATCCGGCCGACAGCAACCTGTTCGTGCAGGTGGACCAGCGCATGGGCGGCTTCATCGCCGAGCTGCTCGGGGTGCCGTTCGCGGAAGCGCGCCGCATCCAGAAGGATTTCTACTATCGGTACGGCACCACTCTCGCGGGCCTGATGCAGGAGCACAGGATAAAGCCCGAGGCGTTCCTCGACTATGTGCACGACATCGACCTCGCCCCGATCTCGCCTGCCCCGCTGCTCGCATCGGCGATCACCGCGCTCCCCGGGCGCAAGTTCGTGTTCACCAACGGCTCGCTACGCCATGCCGAGCGGGTGACGGAACGGCTCGGCATCGCCCATGTGTTCGACGGCTTCTTCGACATCGCGGCGGCGGATTACGTGCCGAAGCCCAATCAGCAAGCCTATGCGGCGTTCGCCAAACGCTTCGGGATTACGACTCAGGCCGCCGCCATGTTCGAGGACCTGCCGCACAATCTGGAAGCGCCGCACGTGCTCGGCATGGTGACGGTGCTGGTGCGATCAAGCTTTGCGGATCATCCATCACAGGCAAAAATCGACGCCTGGGATGTGCTGCCCGCCCATGTGCACCATTACACCGAGGATCTGACCGGATTTGTCGAAAGCGTCGGCGCACACCTCAAGGCCGAAGCGGATGAGGCGGGTTGACAACCGCTCGGCAAAACCCGCACAAGATCGCTGCCCGGAAACGACGACGAGCCCCCCGATGACAGCCGATCTGCAAACCATCATCGAAAAAGCCTATGACGCCATCGGCGAGGTGAACGCCTCCACACGCGGTGAGGTGCGCGAGGCGGTGGAGACAGCACTGCACTTGCTGGATAAGGGCGAGGCGCGGGTGGCGGAAAAGCGCGGCGGCGAGTGGGTCGTCAACCAGTGGCTGAAGAAGGCGGTGCTGCTGTCGTTCCGGCTCAACGACATGGCTCTCATCGAAGGCGGGCCGGGCGGCGCCATGTGGTGGGACAAGGTGCCCTCGAAATTCGCCGGCTGGGGCGAGGCGGAGTTCCGCCAGGCCGGCTTCCGCGCCGTGCCGGGGGCTATCGTGCGGCGCTCCGCCTTCATCGCGCCGAATGTGGTCCTGATGCCGAGCTTCGTCAATCTCGGCGCCTATGTGGACAGCGGCACGATGGTCGATACCTGGGCAACGGTCGGGTCCTGCGCGCAGATCGGCAAGAACGTGCATCTCTCGGGCGGGGCAGGGATCGGCGGCGTGCTGGAGCCGCTGCAGGCCAGCCCCACCATCATCGAGGACAACTGCTTCATCGGCGCGCGTTCGGAAATCGTTGAAGGCGTGATTGTCGGCGAGGGCTCCGTCATCTCCATGGGCGTATTCATCGGCGCATCGACCAAGATCGTGGACCGGGCCACGGGTGCGGTGCACATGGGGAAGGTGCCGCCCTATTCCGTGGTCGTCTCCGGCGCGCTCCTCAAACACGAAATGTTCGGCTCCGGCGTATCCGGGGGATATTACCCTCCCGCCCTCTACTGCGCCGTGATCGTGAAAACGGTGGATGCGCAGACGCGCGCCAAGACCTCCATCAACGATCTGCTGCGGGATTGACACGGCTTCTTCTTTTCATCCGCCTGGGCAAGATGACCCTTTGCCCACAGCATGTCTTGCCCTATGACTATTTCATGCTGCATTTCGAGACGCTCGACGAACGGGAAATCATCAAGACGATCGGGGAGTTGCGCAACCGCATCGCCGAGCGCTTCCCCACGCGCGGTCTTACCCAGACCGCCACCCATCTGCTCGACATGTCGCGCGTGACGGCAGCGGAAGCGGCGGCTTTAAGCAAACCCAACTGGGGCCTGCGGCTTCTCGCCATGGCGACGGTTGCGGCGGGGCTTTACGGCTTCTACAAGCTTGTCGGCTTTTACGAAGTGTTCATCGTCGATAAGCTGACGCTCACCGAATTCACGCAAGGGCTGGAAGCCAGCCTGAACATCATTCTCATCTGCGGCCTTGCGATTGCTTTCTTCGTGCGGCTGGAGAGCCGCTACAAGCGACTGAAAGCGCTGAACGGCCTGCACCGCCTGCGCGCCATCAGCCACGTCATCGACATGCACCAGCTGACCAAAGACCCGGCATCCATCCTGGGCGCGCACCGCACCGGCTCTTCTCCCCGCCGCGATCTGAGCCGCGACCAGCTGCTGCGCTATCTCGATTACTGCACGGAGATGCTGTCGCTGACCGGCAAGCTGGCGGCCCTCTATGCCCAGAACCTGCCGGATGATTCCGTCATCGCCGCTGTCAACGATGTCGAAAACCTGACAACGACGCTCAGCCGCAAGATCTGGCAGAAGATCGTGATCATCAAAGACGAGCCGCAAGACATCCTGGCAGCATGAGGCACTCCATGACAGGAGCGGATCCCGGCGACGAGGCCATTGCCATTGCTCAGGCTCTCATCCGCTGCCCCAGCGTGACGCCGCGGGATGAAGGGGCGCTTGACGTGATCGAGGGCGCGCTCGAAGCGGCGGGTTTCGCATGCCATCGCCTCACTTTCACCTCCCCGGGCACGCCGGATGTGGACAATCTGTTCGCCGTAATCGGGCAAGGCTCGCCGCATTTGTGCTTCGCCGGTCATACCGATGTGGTGCCGCCGGGCGACGAGGCGGCCTGGACGCATCCGCCCTTCGCCGCCGAGATCGCCGGCGGCCGGCTCTACGGGCGCGGCGCCGCCGACATGAAGGGCGGCGTGGCGGCGGCCATCGCCGCGACGCTCGGCTTCCTGCGCGAGCAGGGCGGCCGTCTCTCCGCCGGCAGCATCAGCTTCCTCATCACCGGCGATGAGGAAGGCCCCGCCGTAAACGGCACGGCGAAGGTGCTGGACTGGATGGCGAGGCACGGCCAGCGGCCAGACCATTGCCTGCTCGGCGAGCCGACCAACACCAGCGCCATCGGCGAGGAGATCAAGATCGGGCGGCGTGGCTCGTTTTCGGCGGAACTGGTCGTCAGCGGCGTGCAGGGCCATGTGGCCTATCCGCAGTTCTTCTGCAACCCGCTGACCGGGCTTGTCGCCGCGCTCGCTGCGCTGAAATCGGAGCCCGTCGATGGGGGGAACGCCCATTTCCCGCCCTCGAACCTCGAGGTGACCAGCATCGACACCGGCAATCCGACGCACAATGTGGTGCCGGCCCGCGCCAGCGCGCGCATCAACATCCGCTTCAACGACCTGCAGACGCCGGAGAGCCTCGAGGCGTGGCTGCATGCGCGCATCGCCCCGGTGATGGAGGCGCACGGTCTTGCCCATTCGCTCCATGTCGATCCGGTCGCCGATTGCTTCTTCACCGAGCCCGGGCCGTGGGTCGGAATGCTGCGCGAGGCCGTGCGCGAGATCACCGGGCTGACGCCGGTCTTCTCGACGAAGGGCGGCGCGTCCGACGGGCGCTTCATCAGGCATTACATGCCGGTGGTGGAGTTCGGGCTTGTCAACGAGACCATCCACAAGGTGGACGAGCATGTGCGGCTCGATGACCTGCGCCTGTTGACGGAAATCTATCGGGCGTTCCTGCGGCGCTATTTCGCAAGGATCTAGTCGCCAGCGACGACTTTCAGACCGACGATCGAGGCGATCAGCGTGACGACGAAGAATACGCGCCAGAACGTCAGCGGTTCCTGGAAGTAGAGGATGCCGAGTATGGCGGTGCCGGCCGCGCCGATGCCGGTCCACACCGCATAAGCCGTGCCGAGCGGAATCGTCGCGATCGCGCGCCCCAGGCAGTAGAAGCTGAGCGCGCCGAGCGCTAAGAAGGCGAGCGTCGGCCACAGCCTGGTGAAGCCTTCGCTGAAGCGCATGGCGGTGGTGAAGCCGATTTCGAGCAAACCGGCTGCGATGAGGTAAAGCCAGGCCATCGTGCGCGCCGCGGTTTTAGCTGAGGTCGATCTCGCCTTCAACCACATGGTTGAGCGGTGTGCCCTCGGCGGTGAGGACCATGCGCACCTTGAGGCTGCCCTTGCCTTTCAGCCCCTGCTCGCGCACGAGCTTCTCGATTTCCTGCTGCGAGGTGACACCCACCTGCTTCAGGAACTTGCGCATCGACATGTTGAACCTGTCTTCACCTTCGCTCACGATCCAGCGGCTCCTTGACGATATTGCATGCCATCCAACGAATGCTATGATGAATGTTCATGAATTAAAATTCTGGGCCGCCACATATAGCACGATCGCCTCGCAGCGAAAGTATCTTATGCTTGGTGCTCATCTCCGGGAGGAAGCAATGATCGGCAATTTCGACGAGGTTGCGGGCGCACAGCTCGGGCAGGCCCCGATGATCGATCCGTTTGGTCGCACCATCACATATCTGCGCGTCTCCGTCACCGACCGCTGCGATTTCCGCTGCGTCTACTGCATGGCGGAAAACATGACGTTCCTCCCCCGGCAGGACCTGCTGACGCTCGAGGAGCTCGACCGGCTGTGCAGCGCCTTCATCGCCAAGGGGGTCAAGAAGCTGCGTCTCACCGGCGGCGAGCCGCTGGTGCGCAAGAACATCATCTGGCTGATCCGTTCGCTGTCGCGGCATCTGCAAACGGGGGCGCTCGAGGAACTGACGCTGACGACCAACGGCAGCCAGCTCAAGCGTTTCGCGCCCGAGCTGAAGGAGTGCGGCGTCAAGCGCATCAACGTCTCGCTCGACACCCTCGATGCGGCGAAGTTCAAGGCCATCACCCGCTGGGGCGATTTCCACCAGGTCATCGAGGGCATCCGCGCCGCACAGGCCGCCGGGCTCAAGATCAAGATCAACGCCGTTGCGCTCAAAGGCCTCAACGAGGACGAATTCGATGACATGATCCGGTGGTGCCACGGCCAGGGTATGGACCTCACCATCATCGAGACCATGCCGATGGGCGACATCGACGGCGACCGCACCGATCAGTATCTGCCCCTTTCCATCGTCCGCGCGCGGCTGATGGACAGATGGACGCTTGAGGACATCCCCTACCGCACCGGCGGCCCGGCACGCTATGTGGAGGTGAAGGAGACCGGCGGCAGGATCGGCTTCATCACGCCGCTCACCCACAATTTCTGCGAGAGCTGCAACCGCGTGCGCATCACTTGCACCGGCGTGCTCTATATGTGCCTCGGCCAGGACGACGCGGCGGACCTGCGCGCTCCCTTGCGGGCGAGCGAGAGCAACGACCTTCTGAATGCCGCCATCGACGAGGCGATTTCGAGAAAGCCGAAAGGCCATGATTTCGTCATCGACCGCCGCCATAAAAAGCCTGCTGTTGCCCGCCATATGAGCGTGACAGGAGGTTAAATGCTGCGTGCGTCCGTTTTTGTCCTGGCCTGCCTCGCCTTCATGGCGCATGCGCACGCCTTCAGCCGCGACCTGAGCGGCAGCTAAGATTGTGCAGGCTTCAATGCCAACGGCTCGCCCTATCAGGGTAATGTCGAAATTCGCAGGAAAGGCGAGATGTATCTCGTCAAATGGCGGATAGGGCGCAACGACACTTATGATGGCGTCGGGCTCGTTACCGGCTCGCTTCTCTCGGTCAGCTATTACGGCGGCATCGAAGGCATCGTTGTCTACGCCATTTCCGAGGACGGCTCCCGCCTCACGGGCCGCTGGGC
>Ga0129299_1000220_pt1 | contig 34306 bp, 31 predicted proteins | sample ConPoolayeCmetaG_FD_94477 | JGI IMG/M metagenome (GOLD analysis project Ga0129299, IMG submission 94477) | Hot spring microbial mat communities from California, USA to study Microbial Dark Matter (Phase II) - Cone Pool mat layer C metaG ...
CATGAGGGCAACGAGGCCGTTGCCCCTCCATTTTGGAGGCTCGCCGGCTACGGCGGCCTGATGCGTGCGGGGTAAAAGGGCAACGAGGCCGTTGCCCCTCCACAATTGGAGAGCAGTCGGCCACGGCGGCCTGATGTTTGTGCGGGCATGAGGGCAACGAGGCCGCTGCCCCTCTATTTTTGGAGATCCGTGCGTCCGGCGGCCTTGTGCGCGCTGGGCAGAAGGGCAGCGAGGCCGCTGCCCCTCCACGCCTATGCCGCTAGTCGATGGATCTGGGTGTGGTGTTTTGATTGCAAATTGGTGCTACTTTTGGTATAATTTGCACATATGTGAATGGTATGATGATGCGAGACGGAAAACAGTTTCAGTTTGCGAACGGCGTTGCGCGTGGATTGCTGGCATGCATGGCTGTGGTGCTGGTGTGCGGCGCGGCGGAGCAGGCAGGGCGCGCAGTGCGCCGGAGTACGCCGCCGTTGATTGAGCCGCGCACGATGGAGTTGGACTTGGAGCGTGCCGACATACGCACGGTACTGATGTATTTGGCGGACGTTACGGGCAAGGCGGTGGTGCCGGCGCCAGGGCTGAGCGGCGAGATCAGTGTGCGGTCAGGCGGCGTGGTGAGCACGGGAGAGGTGGAACGGCTGCTGAACGCGGCGCTGGTGACGAATGGCTTCCGCGTAGTGGATGACGGCACGTGTCTGCGCGTGTTGCGCGCTGACGAGACGCGTCTAGCCACGGCGGAGATTACAACGCCCGCAGCGGGCGTTAGTGAACGCTTCATACTGCATCTGGATGACACGGAGTTGCGCAGTGTGGTGGCGCTGCTGGCGGAACTGACGGGCACGACGATGCTGCCGGCGGCGGGGATGAGCGGACGGGTGACGGTGATCAACCCGCAGCCAGTTACGCGGGACGAAGCGGTGAAGATACTGTACGCCGTGCTGGAGACACATGGCTACAGCGTGGTAGAGTACGGAACGTATGCGAAAGTAGTGCGCGCACAGGACGCGGCGGGGAAACCGATTCGCCGGCACATGCCGCGCACGGCACCAGCGAATGTGAAGGAGCAGTAACGTGCGACGACAGAACTTATCGAGGATGCAGAGCTGGACGGGCAGGTTGTTGCTGCCGGTCTTTACGTTTGCGCAAGTGTTCGTGGCTGGGCCGTGCTGGGCGCAGGATGCGGCCGGCCTGACGGTGACGGGCACGCCGGTGGCCAGCACGCCAGCATCTACCAATGTGAGCATCGGGGAAGTGAAGATCACCGGCACCAACGTGGCGGCGTCAACGCAGGCGATTACGGCGGACGAGCCGGAGCTGATCACCCTGAATTTGGAGGAGGCTGATCTGAAGACAGTGCTGCTGTACTTGGCGGAGATCACTGGTGAAACGATTTTGCCGGCCTCGACCGTACGCGGCGTAGTGACGATCATCAATCCCAAACCCGTGACGCGCGAGCAGGCCAAGCAGATCATTTTTTCGATTTTGGAGAGCATGAACTTCACGGTGGTGCAGTATGATCACCTGGTGAAAGTGATTCCATCGGGCGAGGCGAAATCGCGGCCGATCAAGACGTTGCAGCCGCCGGAGGATGTGGCGGCAATGGACACGGAAGACGTGATTCGGGCGCAGGTGATCTATCCGAAGCATATTTTGGCGAAAGATGTGGAGACCTTTATCACACCGCTGCTGACTCCCGGCTCGGGCAAGATCATCATCAACGAGCCGACCGGGGCGGTAATCATGATTGATACGGGAGCGAACATTAAGCGCTTGATGGAGATTGTGAAATTGATTGACCGGGTGATTGAGGGCGGGCAGGTGGACATCGAGATCATCCCACTGCAACACGCGGATGAAAAAGACCTGGCGACGCTGCTGGGGAGCGTGTTCAGCTCGCCGGCGCTGAAGGCTGCGACGTCGCAGCGCGTGACGTTGAGCGGCAGTGCAGCAGCGCCGGGCGCTCCCGCGGCGCCGGGCGCTCCCGCGGCGCCGGGCGTGGCTCCGGTGATGGAGCTGGATTTGACGAAAGTAAAATCGGACGTGGCGTTTATTCCCGAGAGCCGCTCGCGGTCATTGATTGTCATTAGTGCGCGCTACTACATGCCATTGATCAAATCATTGATCGCGCGGTTAGATATACCGACCAGCGAAAAGGACGATGTGGTGCATATATATCCGCTGCAACATGCGAAGGCAGACGAAATTTCAAGCACGTTGTCAGAGATTTTCGCAGTGCGGGGCGAAGGAGCGGGCGGTGCAGAGGCCGTGCGGCGGCCGGGGCCCGAGCCGGGGCGCGGTGATGAACGCGACCGCTTTGGCCGTCCAATGCGCACGCCGGATGTGTACCGCCCGGGGTTTGGTGGCACACGCGACACACTGTTGCGTTCGCAGCCGCCGAGCAGCAGCGCGCGCAGTTCGGGCGCGGCGCTGGTGGGCAATACCATGACCCATTTGTCCGGCAAAGTGGACGTGTTGTATGATTTGCCGTCGAATTCATTGATTATCATCTGCGCGGCGACGATTTATGACGTGGTGAAGCGAATTATTCAGAAGTTGGACCAGCGCGTGCCGCAAGTGTGGATCGAAGCGGTGATCGTCGAAGTGAGCCGCAACAAGGATTTCAACCTGGGCGTGGGTTGGAAAGACATGTTTTATGAGGGACATGCTGACAACAGCGCATCGCTGATCAAGATGCTGGACACGAGCCTGGCGCCGGCACTAGATGAGAACGGGCGTATTGCACCTGGGGCGCAGCCGGGGATCGCGTACGCATACGGGGTGCGCGACAAGTATGGCAAATTCGACCCGTATTTTACGTTGCAGACTGCAGAAGGTGTGCAGGATATTAATGTGTTGTCCACCCCGAGTATACTGGCATCAAACAACAAGACGGCGGACATCTCGGTGGGCAAGACGGTGCCGTATCAGAATTACAGCCGTGGAGATACTGCGACCATCCGCGATTATTCATACAGTTTTTTGGAGATCAACATTCAACTCAGCGTGACTCCGATTATCAACAAATACGGCGAAGTCGCGATGGAAACGATGGTGAACGTGCTCGAAGACGGCGGGCCGTCGAACCCGGACGATCCGTCGGCGCCGCCGATTACCCTGCAACGCTCGGCCGCCACAACTGTCGTCGTGCAGGACGGGCAGACACTGGTCATTGGCGGGCTGATTAAAGACGATTTCAAAACCACGCTGAACAAAGTGCCCGTGCTTGGTGACATACCGATTATCAAACATGCCTTCCGCACGAAAAAAGACGTCAAGGCCAAACAGGAGCTGCTGATTTTCATCACACCGCATGTAGTGCAGGATTACACCGAAGGGAACATGCTGACGGACGGCGTGCGCAAGCGCTACCGCGGCGCCAGTGCCTTTATTGCCAGCCGCGACCGCACGATGCTGTACGATGACATGAACATTGAGCAGCGTGCGACAACGATCTATGATGACTGGCGCGAATTCGAGAAGCACATCGAACGCGCCGAATCATATTTGATGGTCAAAGAGGATCAGTTCGCAACTAATATCGTGACCGGGCCGTACATATCACCAGAATACCGGGCGAAGATCAAGCCGTATGAAGGCCGCCTGATCGAGGACGACGTGAACGAACTGCCGGAGGTTGAGACGCCGGGCAGCGCGCCGGAAGACGAGCCGGACGCAGGTGGGCAGCCCAGCGCGTCACTGCCAGCCATTCTAGCTCGTGAACAAGCTTTGGTTGGCGCGGCGCCGTAACGGCTCCACACTTGGGCACCGCAGGCAGGCATGAAAATTGACTTGGAACGCGAATTAGGTTTGCAAGCTCCTTCACCGCCGCCGCGTGTGGTTCCATGGCTGCCGGTGTTGGCCGGGCTGTGCCTGTTGAATCTCCTGATCGCGGTGGTGGCGCTCGTGCGCAGCCGCCCAGCGGCGCCGCCACCAGCGCCGCCGCGCGAAGACTGGAGTGGCCTCATCGCTGCCATAGAAAGCCAGACCATCGCGCGCACCGAGCCGCGCTTTGAAGCCCTTGAGTTCGCACTGCGCGACATGCAGGCAGAAGTGACGCAAACGAAGAAAAGTATTCTGGCGTTGCAGGCCGAACGCAAGGCAGCCGAGCGCCGCGAGCGCACCCGCTTGGAGCGGCAGATGACGCGGGCGCAGCAGGCGGACGTGCGCAGCATTGTGCGCACGGTGCCGGCCGCCCCCCCGCCCGGCGCCGCAAGCCTGTCCAGCGCGGAACTGGATGAATTTGACCGCTTGATTGACCGAGACGAGCGCGGCCTGCAAGTGCGTGCTTTTCTGCGCGCCCTCACCAATGCGCCCAAAGCCAGCGCCTACATGGCGCAGTTGCAGGATAAAGGCGACCGCTGGCTCAATGCCGCCTTGGTCTTGATTGACGAAGACGACCCGGCCTTTATGGAGTACTACGCCAACGCATTGTACTTCTACGACATTCTGAATGACGTGGCTAATGACCGGGCGCTGCTGGCGTATGTCGAAACCAAGCGCAGCCAGTTGCAGCTGGCCATGCAACGTCATGAAATGCGGCGCATGGCGGCGGAAACGGAGCGGCGCACGCGGGAAAATCTGCAGAATGTGGAAGAGCGGCTGGACGCGGTGGATTCGGCCGTGCGCACCGTGAAAGACCGGCTGGAATACCGATAAGGATCGACGATGTGCCGTTGGAGCTCGACGCATCGATCCCTCACAGTCAGGGTGAGTTGTGAGTACTCTGTATCAAAATCCGTTAGTTGAGCGCTATGCCAGCGCGCGCATGAGCGCGTTGTTTTCGGCCGAGACGCGCTATCGCACGTGGCGCAAGATATGGATTGCACTGGCCGAAGCGGAGCACGCGCTGGGACTGGCAGTGACACCGCAACAAATCGCGGCGTTGCGGCGCGCGGCGGACACGCTGAATGTGGACGAAGCCGAGCGCATCGAGCGCGAGGTGCGGCATGACGTGATGGCTCATGTGCTGGCCTTCGGCAAGCTGGCGCCGGAAGCGGCGGGCATTATTCATCTTGGCGCCACGAGCTGTGACATCACGGACAATGCAGATTTGATCATCTACCGCGACGCGCTGCGGATGATTAGCGACCGGCTGGTGGAGCTGGTGCGGGTGCTGGCGCGGTTTGCAAAGCGCGAACGCGCTCGGCCGTGCCTGGGCTATACGCATTTACAGCCCGCGCAACTTACCACGGTGGGCAAGCGCGCGGCGCTCTGGCTGCAGGATGTGCTGCATGATGCGCAGGCGGTGAAGGATGTGCTGGCGCGGCTTAAATTCCGCGGCATTCGCGGCGCCACGGGCACCCAGGCGAGCTTTTTGGATTTGTTCCACGGCGACGAGCGCAAAGTAGCAGCGCTGGAACAGCGTGTCGCGCGCGCGTTCGGCTTTACTGAATGTTATGCTGTGTGCGGCCAGACGTATCCACGCAAAGTGGACGTGGAGATTCTCAACGTGCTCAACGGGGTGGCCCTTTCGGTTAGCAAGATGACCAATGATATCCGCTACTTGCAGAGTGTCGGCGAGCTGGAGGAACCGTTTGGATCGAAACAAATCGGCTCGTCGGCGATGGCCTACAAACGCAACCCGATGCGCTCGGAGCGCGCAGACAGTTTGGCACGCTTGGTGATTTCCTTGACAAGTTCGCCGCAGATGACGGCCGCCACGCAGTTTTTGGAGCGGACGTTGGACGATTCGGCCAACCGGCGCATCGTGCTGCCGGAAGCGTTTCTGGCCACCGACGCCATCATTGCGCTGGCGATTGCCGTCGCGAGCGGGCTGGTAGTGTATCCGGCGGTGATTGCGCGGCGCGTGCGCGAAGCGCTGCCGTTTATGGCCACGGAAGCCGTGCTGATGGCAGCGGCAGAGGCAGGGCGGAGCCGACAAGCGGTGCACGAGCGCATCCGGACGCACGCCATGGCGGCCACGGCGGCGGTGCGCGCGGGCGCCCCGAACGATCTGATCGAGCGGCTGAGCGCGGACGAAGAGATTGGCTTGAGCCGCGCGGAGATCGAAACGCTGATGGACCCGCGCCGTTTTACCGGCCGCGCGCCGCAGCAAGTAGACGAATTCTTGAAACGCTGCGTGCAGCCATTTCTGCGGCGCTACCGCCCGTTCTTCCCTGCCGATCAGTCCGGCGTCAAGTATTGACAGAAGTTAAGCAACTTTTAGTTAACCACTTTTTTTATCGACCATCTATGATAGACCAGGAATGGCGGCATCGTATTGAGCGGTGGCGCAAAGCACTGCCGAAATTATTTTACCGGCCGTTGGGCAGCATCGCGCTGCGCGGGTGCGGCACGTATGAGCAGTTGACGCTGGAGGAGGCGGCGCGGCTGACGTTCAAGCCCATGCCGCCGGGCACGCGGTGGGGAGCGAAGTGGGAGTACATGTGGTTCACGGGGCGCATTGAGCTGCCCAAGGCGGCGCAGGGCGAGCGAATTGTGATGCGCCTGAACGTAGGCGCGGAGAGCGCCGTGCTGGTGAACGGCGTGGAAGCCGGGGCGATCGATCAGCAGCACCGTGAAATTACGCTGGCGCTGAAGGGCGTGCCGGGGCGGGTGTATGAGGTGATGATCGAGGCATATGGCGGGCATGGCGTGTGGGAATTCGGCTACGGGCCGGTGCCAGACGGTGAAGAGACTGTTCCCGAGCCGCCGCCTGCGCAATGCACGGTGGGCGAGAGCACGTTTGGCATATGGGATGAAGAGGCGTATCAGGCCTATATGGATTTTGAAACCTTGCTGCAGGTGCGCGACAACCTTGATCAAAATTCACTGCGCGTAGCGGAGATTGACGCGGGGCTGAAAGAGTTCACGTTGCTGGCGGATGTGGAATTGCCGCGGCCAGAGCTGCATGCAGCGTTGCGAGCCGGCCGCGCGCGCCTGCGCCCGCTGTTGCAGTGCGTCAACGGCTCTACGGCGCCGCGCATGTACTGCTTCGGGCATTCCCACATTGATGTGGCATGGCTGTGGCCGTTGCAGGAAACCGAGCGCAAGTGCCGCCGCACGTTTGCGACACAATTGGCGCTGGTGGCGGAATATCGGGAGTATATATTTCTGCAAAGCCAGACGCACCTGTATTGGATGGTGAAGACGAAATATCCGGCGCTGTACAAGCGAATCAAGGCGGCGGTCCGCGCGGGGCAGTGGATACCGGACGGCGGCATGTGGGTGGAGCCGGACACCAATATCGCGGGCGGCGAGGCGTTGATCCGCCAGTTCATTCACGGCAAACGTTTTTTCAAGGAAGAATTTGGCGTGGAGAGCGAGCTGATGTGGCTGCCGGATGTATTTGGCTATTCGGGCGCGCTGCCGCAGATCATGCGCGGCTGCGGCATCAAGTATTTTTCAACACAGAAGATTTTTTGGAACTACCACGGCGGCGAGAACTTTCCGTATCACACGTTTTGGTGGGAAGGGATAGATGGCACGCGCGTGCTGTCACATTTCCACAATGACTACAATTCGCAGACGCGGCCGGTAGATATTATTAAACGCTGGAACGACCGCGTGCAGAAAGACGGCATCACCAGCCGGCTGTTCCCGTTTGGCTTTGGCGACGGGGGCGGCGGGCCAACACGGGAGCATCTCGAATTTTTGCGGCGCATGAAAAACTTGGAAGGAGTACCACAATGCCAGCTTGCACCGCCGGCGCAGTTTTTCAAGGATGAAGAGGCGCGGCGCGCCCCCTTGCCGGTGTATGTGGGCGAGTTGTATTTCCAGGCGCACCGCGGCACGTATACCTCGCAGGCCGCCGTGAAGAAAGGCAACCGCAAGGGCGAGTATGCGCTGCGGGAAGCGGAATTGTGGAGCGTGGTGGCGGCCGCGCGCGCGCGCCGGCCTGTGCCAATGCCGCAGCTTGATGCCCTGTGGAAACTATTGCTGCTCAATCAATTTCACGACATTCTGCCGGGCTCGAGCATTGCGCGGGTGTATGAAGAGGCGGCGCGCGATCATGCCAAGGTGCTCGCGGATGCCGGGGCGATTACGGCAGCGGCACAGCGAGCGCTGGTGAGCGCTTCACGCCGCGCGGTCACCGTGTTCAATTCGTTGTCGTGGGAGCGCACGGCGCTGGTGGCGCTGCCCGCGCACTTTCGCGGCGCAGCCGGCAGCGATGGCACGCCGTTGCCCGTACAAAACATCGGCGGCACGCTGCACGCGGCGGTTGCGCATGTTCCTGCCTGCGGGTGGACAACGGTTATGGACGCCGCGCCCGCGCCAGCCATCGCTGTGCTGACAGCCACTCCCGAACTGCTGGAAAACGAGCACTTGCGCCTGCGCTTCAATCGCCAGGGCGAGCTGGCCAACATCTATGACAAAGATGCGGGTATCGAGCTGGCTGCTGCGCCGTGCAACAGCTTCCGCATGTACAAAGATGTGCCTTCGTGGTTTGACGCATGGGACATTGACAGTATGTACCGCTTGACACCGGTGGACATTGCGGGCCCGGCGGAGATTGACGTGCTGTGTGAAGGGCCGCTTGTGGCGAGTGTGCGCGTGAAGCGGCCGTTGCACCGTTCGCAGTTGACGCAGGAGATTGTGCTGCGCGCCGGCAGCCGCTGCGTGGAATTTCGCACCGCGATTGACTGGCAGGAGCGCCACAAACTTCTTAAAGTAAATTTCCCCGTGACGATTCACAGCAACGACGCACTGCATGAAATTCAGTTCGGGCATTTGCGCCGGCCCACGCACGCGTCACGCCAGTTCGATGCCGACCGGTTTGAAGTGGCGCAGCACAAGTGGACGGCACTGGCTGAAGAAGGCCGCGGCGCGGCCGTGCTAAACGATTGCAAGTATGGTGTCAATGTGGAAGGCAACAGCATCAACCTAACATTGTTGCGCGCGCCGCTGGCGCCGGATATGCGCGCGGACGTTGGCCGGCACGAGTTCACGTATGCGTTCTATGCGTGGAATGGCAGTCTGGCCGGCAGCCGCTTGTTGCGCGAAGCCTACGAGCTTAACATTCCGGTCACAACGACAGCGGGCGAGGGCGGATCGTGCTCGTTATTCAGTGTGGACGCGCCCAATGTGATTGTGGAAACGGTCAAGCCGGCGGAGGATGGATCAGGCGACGTGGTCGTACGATTGTACGAAGCGATGCGGACTGCGACGGCGTGCACACTGAACGTGGCGTTGCCGGTGAAAACGGTGCGGGAAACGGACATGCTGGAATGCGGGGAGAAGCGTGTGGGCTGCCGCGGCGGCAAGATCGCGCTGCGCCTGCGGCCGTTTGAAATCAAGACGCTGCGGATAACACTGAAATAGGACGTATGGGACGCATAGGTCCTAGTGCGGGGGATGCGTTGCGCGGGAAGACCGCCGTCGTCACCGGCGCGGCGCGCGGGATCGGCTTTGGCATTGCGCGATACCTGGTGCAGTGCGGCATGCAGGTGTGGATTGCGGACTGCCATCGCGCGGGTGGAGAAGCGGCGGCCCGCGCGTTGCGCGCGCATGGCGACGTGCGCTTTGCCGAGTGTGATGTGGCGAGTGAGGCGGACGTCTGTGCGCTGATGGGCGAGGTTGCGTCGTGCAGCGTGCAGTTGGATGCGCTGGTCTGCAACGCGGGCATAAGCGGGCCCTTTGGCACACCGCTGGAGGCGCTGACGCTGGCGGAGTGGAACCGCGTGTTGGCGGTCAATCTGACGGGGTGTTTCCTGTGTGTGAAGTATGCGGCACCGCTGCTGCGCAAGGCGCGCGGCGCGATCGTCACCATTGGTTCCACGCGGGCGCTGCAATCAGAGCCGCATACAGAGCCATACAGCGCGTCCAAAGGCGGGATTGTGGCGCTCACCCATGCCTTGGCGGTCAGTCTTGGCCCGGAGGTGCGTGTGAACTGCATCAGCCCGGGCTGGATAGATGTGCGTGGCGAGCAGCCAGAGCCGATTACGCCCGAGCCGCTGCGCCCGGAAGATCACCGACAGCACCCCGCCGGGCGCGTGGGCACAGCAGAAGACATCGCCGCCCTCGCAGCATTTTTGCTTTCGGATGCCGCAGGGTTTATTACTGGGCAAAACTACGTCGTTGACGGCGGCATGACGCGCACGATGATCTACGTGCCGTGAGTGCGGGTGATGCGCGGCGAGCTCTTGCGTTCGCCATCAATTTATGCTATTGTAAAAGTATACTTTGTGTACAATGATGCTGCAGTGTTACAGTTATGTTGTTGGAGGACGGCATGGAATCTGAGCCATGGCAGGCAACGCTGCTCTCGCTAGCCGTGAACTACATGATCATTGTGCTGATCATTACAGTGCACGAATGGGCGCATGCGTGGATGGCGAACCGGTGCGGCGACCCGACGGCGCGGTATCTGGGGCGCATGACACTGAATCCCCTGCCGCATCTGGATATTCTTGGGACAGTAATCCTGCCGTTGCTGATGATTTCAGGCGCGTTAGGTGGCGTTGGCATACTCGGCTGGGGCAAACCCGTGCCGGTCAACCCTTCCAACTTCAATCATTACCGCCGTGATGATATTCTAGTCAGCATGGCTGGTCCGGTGTCGAATATTATCATGACGTTGCTGGCGCTGGCGCTGCTTCGGTTTGTGGGCATGGTGCCGTCCGTATATGGCGAAACGGCGCGGACACTGTTCCTTGAGCCCCTGGCGCGGATTTCGTTCATGCTGGCGTTCTTTAACCTGTTGCCCGTGCCGCCACTGGATGGCTCCCATGTCCTGCGGCACATGCTGGGCTGGCACGCGCAACAGTTCTATGACCGGCTGGGGCAGTACGGCTTCATTCTTCTGCTCGTATTCATCAACACGCCGTTGTCAGACTGGTATTTCAACATCGTCGGCTACGTGTATGCCGTGTTTGCTGTCGTCATTGGAGGCCTACAATGAGCGCGGGCGAGCCGGTACAACTGACGCGCCTGGCCAACGGGATGCGCGTGCTGACGGCGCCGATGCCGCAGATGACGTCAGTTGCCGTTGGTGTGTGGGCGGGCGTGGGCGGGCGACACGAGACGCAGGAGGAACACGGCATCTGTCATTTTCTTGAGCACATGTGTTTCAAGGGCACAGCGCGCCGTTCGGCACGCCGCATCGCTGCGGAAATCGAAACGGCGGGCGGCACGATCAATGCCTTCACGTGCGAGGAGGCGGCGTGCTACTATGCAAAAGTAGCTGGCGGGGATTTCGAGCGCGCGCTGGATGTGCTGCTGGACATTTATCACCATGCAACTTTTGCGGCGAGTGAAGTCCGACGCGAGCGCAATGTGATCAAGGAAGAGATTCGCATGTATCTTGACATGCCGGCGCAACTGGTGTATGAAGATTTCGGACACGTGGTGTGGGACGGACATCCGTTGGGGCGCCCGTTGATGGGCACGCTCGAGAGCATCGAGCGGATTGGGCCGGAGCGGTTACGGGCATTTCGTGACCGTTATTACACGCCGGGCAACACGGTGGTGAGCGTGGCAGGCTGCATTGAGCATGCACAGGTGGTGGCAGCGGTGCGGGCGCGGACGGCGGCGTGGCCAGCGAGGCGTTGTGCCGTGCGCACACGGCTGTTCCGGCCGCGCCAGCGCGCACCGCGGGCCGCGTTCCGCATCCGGCCGATTGAGCAAGCGCATGTTGTGGCCGGCTTTCTGGCGTGCAGCCGCACCGCCCCGGAACGGTTTGCGCTGCGCGTGATGTCGGCGATTCTCGGTGAAACGATGAGTTCGCGCCTCAACCAGCAGATACGTGAACAACGCGGGCTGGCCTACTCGATTCAATCATCCGTGACGCATTATCGCGAGACGGGCGCGCTGCAGATCGGCTTTAGCGCGGACGTGGAGAACGTGCCGCGCGTCCTGGCCTTGGCGTTGCGCGCCTGCGCCGGCTTGGCCGCACACGGGCCGGCACGTGGCGAATTGCGGCTGGCAAAGCGCTATCTGTGCGGCCATGTGGCGCTGTCACTGGAACGCACGACCGACCGCATGCTGTGGCTCGGCGAACATCTCATCACCACCGGCGAAGTATTAAACACCCACACCATTCTGGAGCGCTATGCGGCGGTCAGCGCGCGGGACGTGCAGCGGGTGGCGCAGATGGTGATCACGAATGCGCGCTTGAACGCCGCGCTGGTTTCGCCGGCGCTGGACGAAGCGCGTGTGCGCGCGGCACTGCATGTGTGACACGCAGTAGCCGGCTGCGTTATGCGGCATCGGACAGCAGCTTGCGGCCCCAGCGCATGAAAGTGGGCGTGTCGTAGTTGGTTCCTGACAGCAGTGTCGGTTCCAGGTCGATAAACCGGCCGGTTTCCGCGGGCAAGAAATCGATCACAGGCTGCTGCGGTTTGAAGGCGGCCGGCGTGACGGGGCGTGAGCGCGTGGCGGCAGCCTGAGCAGCATCCGGCAAGCCGGTGGCGATCACTGTCACGCGTGCCGTGTTGTTCAGGTCTTCGCGCGTGATGACGCCAAAAATGACATGCGCATTGCCGCGGACTTCATTGTTGATGCACTGCACAGCTTCCTGTACGTCCTTCATTTTCAAATCACGGCCGGCCACTATGGAGATGAGCACTTGTTTGGCGCCGGCGATATTGTTGCGCTCGAGCAGCGGTGAGGAGAGGGCGTAGCGGGCTGCTTTGGTGGCGTGATTCTCGCCGCCCGCCTGGCCGCACCCCACCATGGCGTCACCAGGTTCGCGCAACACCGTGGCAATGTCACCGTAGTCTATGTTGATGATGCCGACCCGCGCGATCAATTCGCCCACCGCGTCCACGGCTTGGCGCAAGACTTCGTCCGTCATGCGAAACGCGTCTTGAATACTGATGTCATCACTGGCAAGTTTGATTACGCGGTCATTGGGAATGCAGATGACCGTATCGACGCTGCGGCGGAGTTCCAGCAGGCCTTGTTCGGCGATTTCAGCGCGGCGGGCGCCTTCAAACGCAAACGGCTTGGTGATGACGGCGATGGTGAGCGCACCGCGTTCTTTGGCCGCCTTGGCAATCACCGGCGTGGCGCCGGTGCCCGTGCCACCGCCGAGGCCAGCGGCTAGAAACACCAAATCAGACGTATGGAACAATTCGCGAATGCGCGGGTAGTCCTCTTCGGCGGCCTGCCGGCCGATGTCGGGGCGCGCGCCCGAGCCATGGCCGCCGGTAAGCTGTGCGCCAATCTGCACCTTGGCGGGAACCTGCAAAGCGTTGAGTGCCTGCACGTCGGTGTTGATGGCTGTAAACGTGACGCCGTTGCCAGTATGCGCCCGGGCGATATGATCTACGGCGTTGCCGCCACCGCCGCCGATGCCTACCACATGTATAGAAATAGATGCGTTGTTCATGAGGGCTCCTTAGGAAAGAGAAATAATGCGTTTCCACCACGGTTCGCGAGTCTCGCGTGCCGCCAGTTCATTGATCGCCGCATAGCGCACCAGACCGAGCACGGTCGCGTACGCGGTATCACGCAAGTGTTCCAGCCGGTCGGCATAAAAGTCAAACCCAGGATGTTTGTCCTGGGGCGAGAACAGCTGCGGGATACCGATGCGTACAGGCATGTTAAAGACCTTCTCGGCACGTTCAAGAAAGCGGTGCAGATGGGTGCAACCGCCGGTGCAGACGATTCCGCGCCCCATGCGCGGGCGGCACTGGCGCTGGTCGAGATCATCGCGCACAAACTGCAGCATTTCTTCGACGCGTGAATCAATGATCATCTCAACATCCTGGCGCAAGACCATGCGTGCCTTGCCGTCGATGCCAACGACCTTGATACGCTGGGCATTCGGCGCCGTGTCGTTCATGCGAAGGAGCCGCGCATAGCTGCACTTGGTTTCCTCCGCTTCGGTAAATGGGATGTTGAGTCCCAGCGCCAAATCGTTGGATATGTGATCACCACCTACGGCGAAGACATTGGCATAATAAATGGAATAGTTGTGGTAGACCGCGTAGGAGGTTGACCCGCCACCCACGTCCATCAGCAGCACGCCGTCTTTTTTTTCCTGATCCGTCAGTACCGCGTGGCCCGCGGCAATCACGGAGAAACAAATGTCCTGCACCATAAATCCGGCATCATTCACGGCGCGGCCATGGTTTTCTATCATTGTGGTATCGGCGCTAATCAGGTGCACCGGCGCCTCGATGCGCGCGGCCTTCTTGCCCAACGGATTGGCTATGCCGCTGTGACCGTCTAAACAATATTCCTGCGGGATGGCATGCACGCATTCGCGCCCTTTTTCGGCCCCGTTGCTCCTGGCTTTGTCGACGAGCTCCTTGAGGTGCCGCTGCGTGATCGTGTCATCACCATCGATAATGTTGAGCACGGCACTGGCAGTCATGCCGTGCACATGCGCGCCGCCGATGTTGATATGAACTGCAGTAACTTCCTGGCGCGCCTGCCGCTCGGCCTCTTCAATCGCACCGCGAATCACGGGGGCCAAGGCGGCACTATTCACAATGACACTCTTGCGCACGCCCTCCGAGGGACGTGCTCCGGCGCCCAGCAGATGAATGCCGTGCTCGGGATGGCACCGGGCAATCACCGCGCGCACCTGCGACGTGCCGATGTCCAGCGCGTTGATGAAAAATTCATGTCGTGCCATACCAGGTCCTTGCCATTACAGCGCCAGGGGTGTTACCACTACATCGTTAAAACGCAGATCAACTATTTTGGCGTTGATGCGCTGTGCGCGCAGACGTTCGACCGTGGCGACGAGGCGCAGAACGATATCCAGCGAATACTCGTCGCCAAGACGAATTTCATCTATGCTAGCGGTTTGCACGATGATCGTGCCGGGCTGGTCGAAGCGCACGCGCTTGATGTCCAGGAAGACACGTTGTTGAACTCGCAGCAAGGCGTCAACAAAGCGCATGGCGACGGGGACCCGCGGGTCACTCACGTTCACGCCGGGCTGATACGTGACGCGCGGCAGGCCGGTGAGTTTTGGCAGATGCAAGGCATGCTCCATCTTGCGTTCCGAGAGCATGCGGCCTTCGCGGTCAATCGGAATATCCGGAGCAGTGCCCGGCGTGATGATGACCGCTACCGGCTCGCGTTCAACAATACTGATCTCAAGCGTGTCGGGGTGGCGCTTGATGATGGAGACGCTGGCAACATCGGGATGACGCAGAATGCGGCGTTTGATCGGCTCGAGCGAGGTCGCGTAAATGTTCATGTTTGGCTTGACACCGGCCAGCGCCTTGATTTCTTCATCAGTGATCGTGCGCACGCCCAGTTTGGGGACGATGATGCGGCGGATTACGAAACTTGGGTGGCGCAGGGCGCGCTGCAGCGCATAATGGGCGCCGTAGATAATGCCGGCGAGCATAAAGACCGCCAGCATCATCAAGACCATATTGATCACGGCGCGCACAAGGCGCTGGCGCATCACCCCGGGGCGGCGCGCGACGTTCTTGTTGATGTTGAGCGCACGTGGTTTCATGCAGCGTGCTCCTGTGAAGCCACGAGGGCGTGCGCGGCACCCGAGATCGAGCCCGCGCCGAGAAACAAAATCACATCATTCGGCTCCGTCATGTGTGCCAGCGCGGGTAGAATCGCATCAAGCGTCGGCGCAAACTGCGCCGCGGGCACTACGCGCTTGACGGCCTCGAAGAGTGTCGCGCCGGTCACGGGACCTGGCGGCTCGCTGGCGCTGAACACCTCGGTGATAATCACGCGTTCAAGCGGCGCGAGCACGGTAACAAACTCATCCAGCAGCGCGGCAGTACGCGTATAGCGGTGCGGCTGGAAGACCACAATCAGCGGGCGCCCGAGCTGGCGCACAGCGGCGACGGTGGCGGCGATTTCGCGCGGGTGATGGGCATAGTCGTCAATCACGAGTGCACCCCGGTATGTGCCCAGCCGTTCCATGCGCCGGCGCACGCCGTGGAACGCGGCGCACGCACGCTGGATCACCTCCAGTTCCGCGCCGGCATACCGCGCCGCCGCGATGGCGTGCAGCGCGTTGCTGATGTTGTGGCGGCCGGGCATGCCCAAGGTGACGCGCACTGACTCGCACGGCAGACTGACCGTGAAGGACGATGACCACGGCTCCAGCACGATGTCATGTGCCGTGACGTCAGCGGGCGCGTCAAGCGCACAGGAGATGCGCGTAGCGATATGCCGGGCATCGCGCGCGAGGGCGGCCACACGCGCGTCGCCGGCATTGTAAATCAGTGCGCCGTCCGGCCGCACACGTGCCAAATAGCGGGCAAAGGCCGCGCTGATCGTATCCACACTAGGATAGAAGTCCATGTGATCGGCGTCAATGTTCAGCACCAGCGCGATCTGCGAATCAAGCAATTCAAACGAACCGTCACTTTCATCCGTTTCCACAACGGCCCACTCACTGTGGCCATCGCGGAAATAGCCGCCAAACGCGGGCACATCACCGCCGATCAATGCCAGCGGATCAAGCCCCGCAGCTTCAAACAACACGGCGGTGAGCGCCGCTGTGGTGGTCTTGCCGTGCGTCGCAGCCACCGTGACGTCGCGCATACGGTTGACGAGCAATGCGAGGAGCTGGCCGCGGCGCAGGCAGGGAATGCCGCGCGCCTGCGCGCGCAGCCACTGGGGATTGTCGGGTGCGATGGCCGTGCTGTAGACAAACACGTCGGCGTCGTCAACGAGAGACGCATCATGGCCAACGGCGCAGGGAATGCCGGCGGCGCGCAGCACGTCAAGCGATTTCTGCTCGGTGGCATCAGCGCCGCTGACACGCAGGCCGCGGCGCGCCAGCACATGCGCCAGCGGGTTCATCCCCGCCCCGCCTATGCCGCAGAAAAAGACGCGTGTGCCCGGCGCCAGCACGGCGCGGGATGCGTCGGTTATGTGAGTGTTCGTGTACATTCGTCAATAAAATCAAGCAAACGTTCGGCGGCGTCTGGCACGGCGTGCGCACGGGCGGCCGCACCCATGGCGGCGCGCCGCGTGTGGTCGAGCAACAGCTCGCGCACAGCGCCGGCGAGTTGCGCAGCCTCCAAGCCGGCCTCTTTGACCAGCAACGCCGCGCCGTGTTCCGCCAGCACGGCGGCGTTGGCTTCCTGATGGCCCTCCGTGGCGTGTGGAAACGGCACAAGCACAGATGCCACCCCCCGGGCGCAGATTTCGCTGATCGTCAATGCGCCGGCGCGCGCGATCACCAAATCCGCCCGGCGGTAGAGCACGCCCATGCGCTCGTAAAACGCCGCGACAAACGCCGGTATCCCCGCCGCGGCGTAGCGCGCGCGTACTTGGGCGGCATCTGCGTCGCCCGCCAGATGGATAACCTGTACGCGCACACCGCTGGCATAGACATCACGCACTGCGTCTGGCACAAGCAGGTTGAGCCGGCGCGAGCCCTGGCTGCCGCCCAGCACGAGCAGCGTGCAGACATCCGGCAACAACCCCGGCAACGCCTGTGGCGCGCGCTGCAAATCTTCCAAAAATGCGCGCCGCAATGGATTGCCGCTCCAGCACACGCGTTCCGGGTGCAGGCGCAGCGTGCGCGCATGGCGGAATTCGTCATGACCGCGTTCCAAGCCATAGGCCAACCGCGCCCCAAGCCACACAAGCAGGCGCACCGTCTTGCCCGGCACGGCGTTGGCTTCATGTACCACAACGGGCCGGCGCAGACATACTCCTGCCAGCATGAGCGGGAACGAAACATAGCCGCCAAAGCCTGTAATCACTGCAGGGCGCATGCGCCGCACCAGCCGGAATGCGCTGAGCACACCGCGCAGGTTGACCAGCGCACAGCGCAGCACGCCGCGCAGCCCCGGCCGCAGCGGCGCCGCAGGCAAGGCAGCAAAGGGCACACCTGCGGCACGCGCCATGCGCTCTTCAAGTGAGCCAGCCCGGCCGATATACCAAAGAACAAGCTGCGGCACCCGCGCCTGCCATGCTTCGCACAACGCCAGCGCCGGTGTAATGTGGCCTCCCGTGCCGCCGCCAGAGACCATCACACAGGCGGGCGCACCTTCAGATGAGCGTTGTCTCACGGCCGCGCATCTGTGCGGGCTCATGCCGCAGGTGACGCTGGTTATACACAATGTTTAACAGCAGTCCGCACGCGGCAAGCGTCATCACCATGCTTGAACCGCCATAACTAATAAATGGCAGTGCGATGCCCTTGGTTGGCAAGCAACCGGTGACCACGCCAATGTTAATCACACATTGCAAACTCAACAACGTCAGGATGCCTGTCGCCACCAGATGGCCGAACATGTCCTCGATCTGCCGTGTCAAGCGGTGCATAACATAAAACAACGCCATGAACAGCACGATGAGGGTGGCGGCACCGGCAAATCCTAGTTCCTCGCCCACAATCGCAAAAATGAAGTCGGTATGCGCTTCGGGCAGGTAATGCTTTTTCTGTACGGACATTCCCAAGCCCACGCCGTTGATGCGCCCTGAGCCAATCGCAATCAACGATTGACGAATCTGGAACCCGGTGCGGTGTGGATCGGCGTCAGGATTGAGGAACGTGAGCACGCGGTCTATGCGTGCAGGTGACGTGATGATCTCATAGACAACGAACGGAATGCCCAGCAGCACCAGCGCAACCAGGTTCCACAGCCGTGTGCCCGCGACGTAAAAGAGCACCAACACGGTCAATCCAATCACGATCGGCGTGCCCAAATCCGGCTCGATCGAAATTAACGAGACGGGCACCATGCTGATCAACAAGGGCACACACACGCCGCGCACGAAGCGTTCCACATGACGGCGCTGGCGTGCCAAACGGTCGGCAACGAAAATAATCACGGCATATTTGGCAAACTCGGACGGCTGTATCGTAAGGCCGCCCACCGATATCCAACGTGTCGCATGGTTGACGGTACGGCCGATTCCGGGCACCAGCACCAGCGACAGCAGCAGTGTGGCGACAATCAGCAGCAGCCAGCTGAGGCGCTGCAGACGCTGGTAGTGCACCAGCCCCGTGACTATGGCAGCGGCCATCCCCACCGCTATCCACAACAGCTCGCGCTTGAAAAAATAGAGCCGGTTGTGAAATACGTCCTGCGCATAGAAGACGCTGGACGAATACGTCATCAATACGCCGTATGCCAGCAGCATCAGCACAATGGCGATGAACAACTCCGGCATTAACCTGTCATACCAGCGCGTCATGCTCTCTCACTTTTTCGGCACCAAAATTTTCTGACCGATCTTCAACCGTGAATCGCTGGTGTCGTTGAGCGCCATCAATTCCTGCGCTGTAATGCCATACCTACGCGCAATCTTCCAGTATGAATCACCGGCTTCAACCGTGTAGGTGTCAGTCGCGACATTACGAATGGGAGAGCTCGTGCCGGCTGGTGCGCCGCCTGCCACGGGCAACATGCCGGGGTCAGGACTGGTGCTGCCCGGTGGTGTTGTGGGCGCAGGTGAAAGGGGTGCCGGTGCGCCAGCCGGCGGCGCCGGTTTCACGGCCACCGGGACGATCAGCACTTGCCCAATTTGCAGCACCGTGGAACGCGTCATGCCGTTGGCCGCCGCCAGTTCGCTCACGGAACAGCCATACTTGCGGCTGATGCTCCACAGCGAATCGCCGCGCACCACCGTGTGGCGTTGATACCCACCGGGCGGCAGCGGCGTGCGATACGCATCCGGATAATAGCCCGACGGGGTGCTGATGGGCATTGGACCCGTGTCCATGCGCGGCAAGGCCGGCGCGGCGGCTTCACGCGCCAAGGCGTCCATATCCGTGCTGGCCAGTGTGCCCGGCGTTGTGCCGTCGCCCAGCGCGACCGGCGAAGTGCCGCCGCCCAGCGCGCCCGGCGAAGTGCCGCCGCCCAGCGTGCCGGTCACAGTGCCGGGTGTCGTGCCGGGCGTTGTCCCCATCGTGCCGCCACTGGTTCCTGCGCCAGTCTGTGGTTCCACTGATGGCACATCGAGGTCCGCGAGAATGCTCTCGGTGTCTTGCACCAAATCGCGCGTGTCAACGAGTGGCTCGTCAAGGCCCGTGACAGAGCCGCCGCCCGGTTCGGTGACAGGCGGTTTAAGCCGCTCATCGGTTTCTACCAGCACGGGCTTCTGCATCTCGATTTCGTCCACATACGCAACGGTGGACGCGGCGCCGGTTGGTGTGCCAGCGTCTTGCTCAACATTGATGATCGTGCCGCCAGCCGTCAGCAAATCCTGGTCAATGATCGCTTCGACGCTGTCCTCGTCAGTCATCTCAAGCGCGATATCCGTCCGGCCGCGCTCGCGCGCACAGCCCAACAGAACCAGCGCACACAGGATGCTCAGTGCCAGCCAGCGGAGTGAAATACTACAGTTCATCGCGGGTTCCTCATCGTAGGTTACAAACGTTCCAGATATTCACGCGCGCAGCGGCGGAAATCGTTGCCGCGCTCTTCAAAGTCGTTGTACATGTCATAGGAAGCGCACCCGGGCGAGAGCAATACACTTGTGCCGGGTGCCGCGCCTTCGGCAGCCTTGGCGACAGCATCGGCCATGCTGTCTGCAAAAACCACTGGTGCGGCATCGCGCAACGCCGCCGCCACCTTCTCGCGCGCGCTGCCAAACGCCACGACACGCACGGCTTTCTCTTTCACCAGCGGAACTGCAGCGGTGAAATCGCCGCCTTTGTCATAGCCGCCGGCCAGCAAAACCAGCGGTGCCGGTGTAGCGTCCAGCCCCTTGAGCATCGCGTCAATATTGGTCGCCTTCGAATCATTGATGAAGACAATGCCACGGCCCTCGGCTACGCGCTCGAGGCGATGGGGCAGGCCGGCAAACGTGCGTAGTCCTTCGCTGACGAGATGGCTGGGTATGTGCAAAATTCGCGCCACGGCGCAGGCTGCCAGCATGTTGACCGTGTTGTGCGCGCCGCGCAAACGCGTCGCTGCCAGCGTGCCGTGCGACTGCCGGATGCCGTTGAACACCGTCACGAGTTCCGTGCCGTCCAGCAGGGCGCCACATGGCTCTTCACGTGAGGCGCGCCATTCGCCACGTTCATCCAGCCACACGCGCTGAACGTCGCGCCCGTTGAGATACGGGGCGGTGATGGCGCGGTCATGCTGCCAAATCACTGCCCACTCGCCGCGCGTCATGTTCATAAAGATGCGGCCCTTGGCCGCCGCGTAGGCCTCCATCGTACCATAGCGGTCGAGATGGTCGGGCGTAAGATTTAGCCACACCGCCACGTATGGTTTGAAGGTGGCCACCGTTTCGAGTTGAAACGAACTGATTTCCAGCACCAGCGTGTGCTGCGACGTTGTATGTTCAACGACGCCGGACAGCGCCTGGCCGATATTGCCAGCCACCACAACGGGCATGCCGGCCGTGGCCAGCAGATGGCCGGTCAGCGCGGTGGTCGTTGTCTTGCCATTCGTGCCGGTAATGGCGATGATGCGGGCCGTGGTGTGGCGCACGGCAAACTCGACTTCACTGATGACGGGAATCCCACACGTCCGCGCCCACTGCAGCGGGGCAGCGTGGTCGGGCACGCCCGGGCTGGTAACAACAAGGTCCACGCCTTGAATACACGCCGTGGTGTGGCCGCCCAGCTCCACCCAGACGCCGCGCGCGCGCAGCTGCTCGGCCAAGCGCTGCACGCGCTCTTCCGCGCCCGGATGTGCGTGCGCACTGCTGCCGTTATCTGACACTTTTACCTGATACCCGAGCGTTGCCGCAAGCTGCGCGGCCGCAAAGCCGCTGCGCGCCAATCCTATGACGGCAATTCTCATGCGTTGGTTCTCACGGTGCTCCTAACACCAACATGCGAGAGCGCGGACGCGGCGGCCCGGGCGCGGCGCCCGGGCGCGCCGTTTGCCCGTCGCTCTCATGACCAATGCCCATTGCTGCCGGTACATGCGCTGACGTTTCCGTGCCGTGTGCCACATCAACATGCGGTGCTCCTATTGCAGTTTAATGGTTGCGATGCCAATCAACGCACAAATCAATGCCAGAATCCAAAAGCGAATCGTCACGCGCGTCTCGGGCCAGCCGCGCATTTCAAAATGATGATGAATCGGCGCCATGCGGAAGAGCCGCTTGCCTTTGCGCAGACGAAATGAGCCAACTTGCAAAATCACCGACAGTGCCTCCATCACAAACACTCCGCCGATAATCAACAGCAACATCTCTTTGCGTATGGCCAGCGCCACCATGCCTATCGCGCCGCCCAGCGCCAGACTGCCCGTGTCGCCCATAAACACCATGGCAGGATGCGCATTGTACCAGAGGAAACCCAGCCCTGCGCCTACCAGCGCGGCGCAAAACACCGTCAGTTCACCGGCGTACGGTGTGTGGTAAATATACAAATACTGCGCAATCTTGATGTGCCCCACCGCATACGCAAGCACGGTGTAGGCCAGCGCGCATATCGTTACTGAACCGATTGCCAACCCGTCCAGCCCGTCCGTTAGATTCACCGCATTTGACGCGCCCACAATGACCAGTATCGCCAGCGCCAGCATGCCCCAACCCATGTTGCTTACCAGCGCATGCTTGTAGAAGGGCACATAGAGCGGCAGATTCTTATCAACATACATCAGGATGAGCGCGGCAATGATTGCCACCAGCGCCTGCACCAGCAGTTTGGCGCGCGCGTTCAGGCCAAGCGAACGCTTGTGACGCACCTTCAAATAGTCGTCGGCAAAGCCCAGCGCTCCCAGTGCAATAAACACGCCCAACGTCAGCCAAACATACACATTCGTCCAGCGCGCCCACACCAGCGTGGAGAGCACCACACTGGCGATTATCAGCACGCCCCCAATCGTCGGGGTGCCCTGCTTGTTCTTGTGAATCAAATGCAGCGGCGGGCATTCGTCTTTGCGGATTTCCTGGCCCACTTTGAGGCGGTAGAGCCAGCGGATCAAGTACGGGCCCAGCAGCACACTCACAACAAACGCGGTGACTGCTGCACCGCCGGCGCGTACCGTGATGTAGCGCGCCACGTTGATCGGTGTCCACAGCGAGACCAGATGTTCATAAAGCAAGTAGATCATGCGCGCGCGCCTCCGTAGTCGTCATGGAAAGAACACACAGACAGGGAGGCCCCCCGCGGGAGCGGGGAGCCGTGCCCAAGGCGTGGCACGCGAGCCAGCGGTTTGTGTTTGGTTTCAGTGAGGGGGATTGGCGAGGGAGCCCGGCGTGCCGATCCACCTTGTTCCTGTCCGTGTAGTATTATTGTTGATTGCATCTGCATCGTTAGAGTGCCGGTATGGCTAGCTGCGGCGCACACCGCAGAGCAGTAAGCACGTCTTCCAATTGAGCGCGGCGTGAGCCTTTTAGCAGCACGCAGTCGCCGTCTTGCACAAGCCCAGCCAACAACGCCGCTGCATGCGCCGTATCGCGCGCCTCGAATATATCCGCGCTGTCCATGCCTGCATCACGGGCGCCCGCGATGACATCGGCTCCGTGGGCGCCCATCACAATCAATTCATGTACGCCCGTGCGTGCCGCCGCGATACCCACATCATAATGACACTGCGGCGCGGCCGCCCCCAGCTCGTGCATTTCACCCAGCAGTGCGATGCGCCGTCCGCTACCCGCGTGCGTTGCTAGCACATTCAAAGCCGCCAGCATGGACTCCGGATTGGCATTGTAACAGTCAATGATCACATCGACTCCGCCAATGCGCTCGCGCTGGCAGCGCATCTGAACCGGCGCAAAGCACGCCAGCACCTCCGCCGCGCTGGACAGCGCATACGCTGGCTCCACCGCGCGCACAGCGGCCAGCGCAGCCGCAGCGTTCACCGCATTGTGCACGCCCGGCAGTCCCAAAACCAGCTCGCGTGATTCATTCCCGCACTGCATGATACAATGTGTGCCTTCCACGCCGCTCCGGCGCACCTCGCAGCGCACGTCAGCCTGCGGCGAAATGCCAAAACTGATCACCCGCGCGCCGCGCGCTTCTGCCGCGCGGCGCATCTCATCAAAGTAGATGCTGTCGCGCGGCGCAATCAGCGTCCCGCCGGGTATCAGCCCCGTCAGTATCTCAAGTTTCGCGGCCAGCACGTGCTCGACCGTCTGCAGAAACTCCAGGTGGCCGCGGCCAATGTTCGTAATCACCGCTACACTCGGCGCCGCAAGGCGCGACAGGACCGCAATCTCGCCCACATGATTCATGCCCATCTCAATCACGGCATGGCTGTGCGTCTCTTTCAAACGCAGCAGCGTCATCGGCACGCCCACGTGATTGTTGTAATTCCCTTCGCTGTAGAGCGGCTCGCCCGCGCGTGCAAGCAACGCCGCCACCATTTCCTTCACCGTGGTTTTGCCGTTCGTGCCGGTAATCCCGATCACAGGCAAAGCAAAGCGGTTGCGATGATACGCCGCGAGCGCTTGATACGCCGCAAGTGTGTCTTCCACGACGTAGTGCGGCACCGCCACATCGAGTTCGCATTGCACCATCACCGCCACGGCGCCACGCCGCACGGCGTCCGCTGCAAACCGATGTCCGTCGTGCTGCTCACCCCGCAAGGCGACGAAGAGTGCGCCCGGATGCAGCGTGCGCGAATCGGTGCTGACGCTGGTGACCATTTTCACGGCGCCGTTGGCGCGTGCCATGGTCGCCTGCAGAATGTCGTCATGCGTGAACACGGGCGGCCTCCAGCTCAGCCAGCACGGCGCGCGCCGCCGTGCGGTCGTCGTAATCATAAAACACGCGTTTGATCTCCTGGTATGTCTCGTGCCCTTTGCCGGCGATCAAGATGACGTCACCCGGGCACGCCGCGGCACACGCCCGCGCGATGGCTGCACGCCGGTCAAGCTCTACGGCATACGGCGCCTGCCGCATGCCGGCGCAAATTTCATGCGCAATTGCCTGTGGGTCTTCGCTGCGCGGATTGTCGCTCGTCACGATCACATGATCCGCCAGTTCTTCGGCGGCCGCACCCATGCGCGGCCGCTTGCCGCGGTCGCGGTCGCCGCCACAGCCAAACACGGCCCACAGCGCTCCCTGTGTGATCTCTCGCAGGCACTGCAACACGCTGCGCAGCGCGTCATCCGTGTGGGCATAGTCCACCACGACGGTTATCCCCAGATTATTGGCGATGAACTCCAAGCGGCCAGGCACGGCCGGCATTCGGGCAGCCGCCGTAATCATCGCCTCGATTGATACACCGCATGCCGCGGCCGCAGCCATCGCGCACAGCGTGTTCGCCACATTGTGCCGCCCCAGCAGATTGATTCTCACGTTCCGGTAGATCGTTCCTTGCCAGTGCAGGTCAAACATGCATCCCATCGAAGAAAGCTGCAACGATTCAGCACGAATGTCAGCACCGCGCGTGCCTGAAATGCTCAGCGTTAATGGCTCAATCGTGAGGCTGCGCAATTCGCCCGCCAATCGCTGCCCCCACATATCGTCTATCATCACAATGCCCGCCCGCCCCGGCACGCGCGGTGTCGCTGTGATGCGGTCAAACAACATGCGTTTGGCGCGGTAGTACTCTTCCATCGTGTGATGGAAATCGAGGTGGTCTTGCGTCAGATTGGTAAACACTGCGGCGTCAAACGTCAGGTTGCCGACCCGCTGCTGAACCAGCGCATGGCTGGACACTTCCATGACCACGGCACGCGCGCCGGCCGCCGCCATCTGATGCAGCAGGCGGTGCAGCTCGAACACGTCCGGCGTCGTCCGCGCGGCTGGAATGCTGCGTGCGCCAAATTCATAGACAACCGTTCCGAGCAATCCGCACGGCCAGCCAGCCTGTTCAAGCAAATACCGCGTCAGATACGCGCTGGTGGTTTTCCCGTTCGTACCAGTGATGCCTATCAACGCGCACGCTGGCTGGCCGTAGAAACGCTGCGCGAGTTGCGCGCAGACGGTAGGCGAGCACTCCATGCGCACGGCGGCAACATGTTCGGGCAGCGGGCTTATAGCATCCGAGCACAGCACAGCAGCCGCACCGCGTTGCACGGCGTCGGCGGCAAAGCGATGCCCGTCGGTCACCGCGCCTTTACATGCTACGAACGCAAAGCCCTCGCGCACCTGGCGGCTGTCTAACGCCAGCCCGGTGATCTCGCGCTGCAGGGAGCCACTGACGCGCTGGTGTGGCAGAGTACGGAGCAGGTCACTCAGTTTCATCACATCGCACGGGCAACGGTTGCGGCCTCATGCTCGCCCGGCAGCGTTGCCGGCTCGTCTTTCGGCACATTAAGATATGTCAGCGCTTCACTGCAAATCTTCTGGAACACAGGCGCCGCGATCAACCCGCCATAGTACTGGCGCGTTTTGGGGTCGTTTAGCATAACGACAGCGCACAGTGCCGGCCGGTGCGCAGGCACAAAACCGGCAAACGAGGCCACATACGTCCGCGTATACCGCCCACCGCGTGCAATCTGCGCCGTGCCGGTTTTGCCTGCCACTTTGTAGCCGGGAATGTCCGCCAGCCGCCCAGTCCCGTCATCGTCTGTCACACTACACAACGCCTCGGTAATCATGGCGCACGTATTCGACGAAATCACCTGCTCATCCAGCACCAGCGGCTCAAAGTAGTTGAACGCGCGCGCCTCCGGTGACAGCGCGCCTTTGGCTGTCTGAATGCGCTTTACTAATGTAGGCTGCACGCGTTTGCCATAGTTGGCTATCACGGCCATCGCGCTCAACATCTGCAAACTTGTCACGCCAATTTCATGCCCCATCGGCAGCGCCACCATCGAATGACGCGTCCATTGGGAAACCGGGCGCAACAAGCCCGGCGATTCACTCACGATTAGCGGCGTGCGCGTGCGCGCCCCGAAACCGAACCGCGTCAGAAAATTGTAATACACCTGCGGGTCAAACTGTTGCGCAATCTTCGCCGCCCCGATATTGCTTGAATATTGGATCACTTGGCGGAAGGTGATCGTGCCGAACGGATGATCATCATGCAACGTGTAGCTTGGCAACGCTTGCCACACACCGTTTTCACAGTAAATGGGCGTGTTCAAATCCATCACGCCCAGCTCAAGCGCGATCGCCCCGGTAAACGCTTTCATCGTCGAGCCCGGTTCATACACATCTATCGCCGCATGATTGCGGAAGCGGCCGGCATTGATAGCCGCTCGGTCATTCGGATCAAACGGCGGCCATAGCGCATACGCCAGAATATGCCCCGTGCGCGGATCCATCAACAGCGCCACCGCGTTCGTCGGCCGGTGTTCTTCACACGCTGCCGCCAATTCACGCTCCGCCACATGCTGCAGGTATTCATCAATCGTTACATACAAGTCATGCCCGTCTTCGGGCTCGCACAGCGATAGTTTGTCAACCCATTCCGGCGCCACGTAAATGCGCCGCTTGTTGTCGCGCCGCGCCATCAAATACCCGTCTACCCCGCCCAAATAACGCTCCGCCGCCAATTCGATCCCCTCAGCTCCGCGGCCCTCCGCGTTGCAGAATCCCAGCACGTTGCCAAGCAGCGAGCCTTTCGGATACACACGGTGCTCCAGTTCTTCAACCATCACCCCTTGCAATTCGCGCCGCTTGACCAGCACGCGCAGCTGCATCGCCTGGGCGTCAGTGATCTGCTTTGACAGCCACACAAAGCGCCGCGTTCTGTTGGTGATGCGCCCATACACCTGCTCGTAGGCCAGGCCCGTGATGTCCGACACCACCCGCGCCGTCCGCGCCGCATCCGTGATGATGCCCGGGTCCGCCCACAACGCCGGGCGCGCCACCGACATCGCCAGCACGTTCCCATGCCGGTCGTAAATCTTCCCGCGCCATGCCAGAATGCGCACACGCTGATTATGCTGACTGCGCGCGCGCATAGTGTACAAATCAAAGCGCCGGCACTGCAAATCATACAGCCGCAACAACAAAACCACGCACGCCGCCATCACCATCAGGAACACCCGCTGCGCCCGTCTGCATTGCCCACTCGCCAGCATACTACTGCTCCCTCCGCGTGCTCACCATCAGCGTGCCAAATGGCCGCGCAGGCGCCTGCGCGCGATAAACCGGTTCGTTGGTCGGCAGCCCCGCGATCATCGCTGGCATCTGTAATCTGACGATGCGCTCAACACGTGCCACACTCAGCTGCTTGCCAAACTCCTTCAGACGCCGGTTAATGTACTCCGGCCGCTGCAATTCCGCCAGTTGGCAGCTCAATTGCGCGCCCTGATTCTTCGCCTCGGTAATCTCACGCCGTAGATCGTTCAGACGGTACAAGATGGCAGACCGCTCGGTCGCTATTTGTGCCTGCGCCAGATACCACACCGTCACAACTATTACCACCGCCGCAAAAAACGCCAGCACACGCCACGCGTAGCGCCGCGCTGGTTTCTCCGGCGTGCGTGCCCGCTTCATGGGCAACACCACGGGCCCTTCATACCTCACCGCGCGCTTCATGCCGCCCTCCGCTCAAATACCCGCAGCTTTGCGCTGCGCGCCCGCGGGTTGCGCCCCACTTCCGCCACGCTCGCCTCGATCGGCCGCTTCGTCACCACCACGCCCGCGCCCTCAACGCGCTCCCACTCCCGAAATACATGCTTCACCACCCGGTCTTCGCCCGAATGAAAACTAATCACCGCCATGCGCGCCCCCGGCGCCAGCACGTGCCGCGCTCCCGCCAGCCCGGCCTGCAACTCTTCCCTCTCATTATTCACCGCCATGCGCACCGCCTGAAACGTCCGCGTCGCCGGATGAATCCGTGACCGCCGCCAGCCCCGCCCGTAGTACACACCCGACACCAGCCGCGCCAACTCCTGCGTCGTTTCAATCCGCTGCACCGCGCGCCGCCGCACAATCGCCCGGGCTATCGCCGCCGCCAGCGGCTCGCCGCCCGCCTCGCGCAACAACGTGCACAGCGCTTCTTCTGCCCATGTATTCACTACTTCCGCCGCCGTCAGCTCCTGGCTTTGATCCATGCGCATGTCCAACGGCGCATCGGCATGCACACTAAACCCGCGCGCCACGTCATCAAGCTGCAGCGATGAAACGCCGATGTCAAACAGCACGGCATCTGCCTGCTCAAATCCATGCGCAGAGGCCAGCGCCGCCACGTTGCCAAACGTGCCCTGCACGCACATCGCGCGCGCGCCAAAACCGGCCAAACGTTCGCGCGCCAACGCCAGCGCCGCACCATCCCGCTCAATCCCCAGCAGCCGCCCCCCCGGCGCCGTCGCAGCCAGCATTGCCGCCGCGTGCCCGCCCAGGCCCAGTGTCGCGTCTATGCACGTCATGTTTGGCTGTATCTGCAACATCGTCAGTACTTCATCGAGCAAGACCGGCTCGTGCACCATTGCTACGCTCCGTGCCTCATCCCCGCTCACGCTGCTCCTTCGCCGTCATCTTGCGGTAATTCTCAAAATAATTCTCCATGTCGGCCGCACGCTGTTGTTCCCACCGCTCCGCCGACCATACTTCAAAATACGTCGACATCCCATTCAGCACAACATCGCCATTGATGCCCGCGTGTTCCAGCATCTTCGGCGACAGTTTGATCCGCCCGTGTGAATCACATTCCTGCAACGGCATCCCCGAGAAGAACACTCGCTTGATCGAACGCACCACCGGGTCAAATTCATCCAGCCGCTCCAGCTCTGCCTTGCGCTGCAGATAATGCTGCTCATCATACACCTGCAAACACCGGTCAGGGCTGTACGTGATGTAAAACTTCCCGTCGCCCGCGGCACGAAAATCCGCCGGTACCGACATCCGCCCCTTCGCATCCACCTTGTAATGAAACTCCCCGGAAAACACCTTATCACCTTGCCTGGTTACATCACATTCAAAATACCCACAATCAAGCCCGCAAAAAAAGTTTGTGTTTATTATATCCCACTTTTTCCCACTTGTCAAGCCCTGACTAAGCAAAACGACCAAAATATAGTTATTTTTTGGCGCGTTTATATCAATTAAGTCATTGTAAATGAGATATTTGCATAATGTGGGAAGCAGTGGAATGTCTGTGAGAATCAAAAAACGACAAATTTTTGTAAGTATCTCATAATGAATAACTTAAAAAATCGCGGGTTTTTTGAAAAAAAACAAAAAATCGCCAAATCGTTCCCCTTTTCATCCATGCACAGCAACGCCTGTGGGAACATGTGGGATGCTCCCTCCGGCAACACCTGTGTTCAACTCCCCGTTTTCACCTTTCACGCGCCTCCATCTCCCGAGAATCTGTTCGATTGCGTCAAAACATCTGATGTTGTTTCTCCCCGCACCAATGAGGAAAAGGTTCCGCTGCCGCACTGTGCAGCCAATCTGCCAGACCTAAATCCGGCCAGCAGCCCCTTACTCGTGGAGGCGCAGCGGCCTCGCTGCCCTTGTGCCCCGCGCGCACAAGGCCGCCGCGCCAGCGGCCCTGCGTGACGATTTCGATTGCGATACCGATACCATCATGGAGGGGCAACGGCCTCGTTGCCCTTGAGCCCTGCAGCCATCAGGCCGCCGTGGCCGGCGGCCCTCTCCAGTCGCCGCATCCAAGGCCACCACACAGGTTGCATCTTGCCCCATTTCTTGCTATACTAGTACTGCAAATGTTAATCTTAACCAAGGAGACCCTTTATGGGAAGCATCGGACGTAAAATAGTCGGTATGGACATCAACGAACTGCTCACCATGCTGAACAAAGCCTTCGCCGACGAATGGCTGGCCTACTACCAGTACTGGATCGGCGCCAAAGTCGTACGCGGGCCGATGAAGGAAGCGGTCATCGCTGAACTTGACCAGCACGCCGCAGACGAGCTGAATCATGCCACGCTGCTCAGCACGCGCATCATTCAGTTGGGCGGCACGCCGCTCATTACGCCGCAAGAGTGGTTCAAGATGACCAACTGCGGCTACGACGCGCCTGCCGATCCCTTCGTGCGCACCGTCGTCGAACAGAACGTCAAAGCCGAGCGGTGCGCCATTTCCGTCTACAAAAAGATGATGGATTTGACGGAAGGCAAGGACATGGTCACCTACAATCTTGCCTTGACTATCATGCAGGACGAAGTCGAACACGAGGAAGACCTGCAGGCGTTGCTTGAAGATTTTGACATGTTGTTGAAGAGCGTCCAGCACGGCAAGTAGCGCCGCGCCGCACGTGGTGAAGAAGCTTCTGCTGATTGCCGGGGAGCCGTCGGGCGATCATGGTGGCGCCTATCTCGTGCGCGCGCTGCGCCAGCGGCTTCCCAGCGTGGATATGTTTGGCGTGGGCGGCGGTGACATGCAAGCCGCCGGCCTGCGCCTCGTCCATAATATCACTGAATTGTCTGTCATCGGCTTGGTTGAGCCGATCATGCATCTGCCGCGCCTCCTCCGCGTGCGCAATGACCTTCTCCGCCACATCGCCGCTGACCAGCCGGATGCCGTCATCTTTATTGATTACCCGGGCTTCAATCTGCATCTGGCCAAACGCATCAAGCGCCGTTGGCCGCACATACCTGTCATCTATTTTATCAGCCCGCAAATCTGGGCCTACTGGCACTGGCGCATCCATACCATCCGGCGGGTGGTGGATTTGATGCTGGTGATGTTTCCGTTCGAAGTAGATGTGTATGAGAAAAACGGGCGGTTTGTCACCACGCCAGACGGCGTGCGCGTGGACGGACCGGGCTGGCGCCGCCCCGCGCCGCTGCAGGTGCGCTGCGTCGGCCATTGGATTACGGCCAAGATCGCGCAGTTCCGCCCCGATCCTGCCTTTCTGCAACGCGCGCGCATCCCGGAAGGCCGCACCGTGATTGCCATTCTGGCCGGCAGCCGCCACAATGAAATCACCTCCATTTTCCCCGTCATGCTGCAGGCCGCGGAACGCCTCCGGCGCGCGCATCCGGATTTGTTCTTTGTTATTTCATGTTCACGGCCGGCCCTCCGGCCACTCCTCGAAACCGTTGTCGCCCGCGCCGCTATCGCGCATTTCGACGCCGCGTACCGCATCACTGACTCCGCCATGTATGATGTGCTGCACCACGCGCACATCGTGATTGCCAAATCGGGCACATCTGCATTCGAAGCGGCGCTTTTTCACAAGCCGGTCATTGTGCTCTACCGCATCAACTGGTTCTCGGCCCTCGTGCTGCGCCTGCTGGCGCGCATTCCATTTGTCAACCTCGCCAACATCATCGCTGGCCGCGCCATTGTGCCGGAATTGCTCCAGGAGCAGATGACGCCTGAACGCGTTGCCTCCGCCGTCGAAGCATACCTCGGCGATCCAGCCCTCTATCAGCGCACGGTGCGCGCACTTGAGCAGGTGCATGACACGCTGGGGCACGGCGAAGCGGGTGAACGCGCGGCCGGCGAGATCGCCGCTTTTTTAAGCGCACGCGCGGCTTCATGAAACTGCCGATTGTCATCACCCCCGGCGATGCTGCAGGCATCGGGCCGGAAGTGGCGTTGAAAGCCGCGCAGGAATTTGGCGTTGAGAAGGTGTTCTTTGCCGGCCCGCGCTGGCTCTGGCAACAGGCGGCAGAGCACTTCAGCGTGCCAGAGCCGGATCACATCATGCCCGTGCCCGCGTTGCGCAGCGTGCGGTCGCAGCGCGTCCGCTACGGCCAGGTCTCGGCCACATGGGGGCGCGTCGCCCTCGAATGCGTGCGCGCCGCGGCGCAGGCCTGCTTGGCCGGTGATGCCGCCGCGATCGTCACTGCCCCGCTTACCAAAGCCGGCATTCACGCGGCCGGCTATCACTATCAGGGCCATACGGATTTCTTGGCTGACATCACGCGCGCGCCGCGCCATGCCATGATGCTCTCCACCGGCCGTCTGCGCGTGATGCTTGTCACCATTCATCAAGCCTTGCGCTCGGTCGCGGAATGCCTCACTGCCGAACGCATACGCACAACCATCGAACTGGCTCATCTCGCCTGCACTCAGCTGGGCATCGCACAGCCGCGCATCGCCGTGTGCGGGCTTAATCCCCACGCCAGCGAAAACGGCGCCTTTGGCTCGGAAGAACGCGTTATCATCACGCCAGCAATTCGTGCCACAGCCCATCTCAATGCCTCAGGGCCATACCCTGCCGATTCCGTCTTCCTGCGCGCGCACCGCGGGGAGTTTGACATCGTCGTTGCCATGTATCACGATCAGGGATTGATTCCCATCAAGCTGCTCGGTTTTGAACGCGGTGTCAACACCACGATCGGTTTGCCGATCGTGCGTACATCGCCCGACCACGGCAGCGCGTATGATATCGCCGGCCGCGGTATCGCAAACTACCGTTCGACGCTGGCCGCGCTGCGCATGGCCGCGCGCCTCGCCCGCCACCGCCCGGCCGCATGAACGCCGCCGCGCCGCCCGGTCCACACGATATCTACCGGCTGACATGCCTGCGTGAACTGCTGGCCGCGCACGGTGTGCGCCTCAAACAAACCCTCGGCCAGAATTTCCTGCATGACCGCAACGTAATCGAAAAGATCGTCCGCCATGCCGGCATTCAACCCAGCGATATCGTGCTCGAAATCGGCGCCGGCATGGGACATCTGACACTGGCGCTCGCGCGCGCAGCCGCGCGTGTCGTGGCCGTGGAAACCGACGCGCGCCTCATCCCCCTGCTCACCGAAATCCTTGCGCCGCTGCCCAACGTCACTATCATCCATGCCGATATCCTCGCCCAGCCCCTTGCGTCATTCTGTTCGCACCATGCCCTGGCGCCAACCGTGCTTGCCGCCAACCTTCCCTATTACATCACCACGCCGCTGATCGAGGAAGTCGTCACCTCGGGCCTGCCGCTGCGCTCCCTCTCCTGCACTGTGCAGCAGGAAGCGGCTGAACGTCTCATGGCGCTGCCCGGCCAGCGCGCCTACGGCCCGGCCGCCGTGCTCTTGCGCCTCTGGGGCACACCAGCTGTCGGCTCCACCATCTCCCCACAATGCTTCTTCCCGCGGCCTGCCGTGCGCTCCTGCACACTGCACCTCTGCCCCCACCAGCCCCCGCTCATTACCCCCAGGCTATGGCAACCGGTTGCACATCTCGTGCGCCACGTCTTCCGCCAGCGCCGCAAAACGCTCGCCAATGCCCTCGCTGCGGTGTGCCATGACGGCCGCAGTGCCGCTGCATGGCTGGCCGCCGCCGGCCTGCCGCACGCCGCACGCGCCGAGCAGCTCGACCCCACCGCCTTTCTCCGCCTGGCCGCCTGCGCACCCATACCGCACTGCGCACTTCATTCATCCTCCACTGTGCCACAAAACTCACTAGCCCCCGCTCCCGCCAGCAGCATCGCACCCGCTCCATGCGCTTCGCCCAGCGCAAACTCTCGCACGTGATACCGCCCCGCGTGCTCCGGCCGCAACAAGCCCGGCCCCGCGCACGCATGCAACACCTGCCCGTCCTCCGTCACACACGCCGCCAAACCTGCCCACGCGCGATCCACAACCTCATGTACCCTAGATCCGGCGACTAGCGACATAGGCGTGGAGGGGCAACGGCCTCGTTGCCCTTTTACCCAGCGCGCATAAGCCCGCCGGGCCGGCGGCGCCTCCATGACGATTTCGATTGCGATACCGATACCGATACCCAAACATGGAGGGGCAACGG